>Ga0114933_10004546_pt1 | contig 12942 bp, 10 predicted proteins | sample 4SBtaG_FD_89691 | JGI IMG/M metagenome (GOLD analysis project Ga0114933, IMG submission 89691) | Deep subsurface microbial communities from Kolumbo volcano to uncover new lineages of life (NeLLi) - 4SBTROV12_W25 metaG | ecosystem: Environmental > Aquatic > Marine > Volcanic | place: Kolumbo...
GTGGGTGCTGTCACCCCAATTGCGTTGGCCGGTGCTGTGGTTGTGTCAACTGATGTCATGGAGCTGATAGTCGGCAAAGGCTGGGCACGACTAAGACGGATAGATTCCTCTCCCTCTTGGATCTCAAGTTCGGTGAGGGCAGACTCCTCCAGCAACTCGATCAACTTCTTGATTTTTCGAAGGTCCACGGCAAGTTAGGCAACAGGCCCAAGGCGAGCTAGTGCGGCGTCCAGTGCCAGGCTGTAACTGTGTGCACCGAATCCGGCGATGACACCGACAGCAATGTCAGAAAAATAGGAGTGGCGACGAAAAGACTCTCTGCTGTGCACATTAGACAGGTGTGTTTCGATAAACGGAATGCCAGTGCCCTTAAGCGCGTCTCGTAGGGCAATACTGGTGTGGGTATAACCTGCGGGATTGATGATAATGAATTCGACTTCTTCGCGGGCAGCGTGAATTTGATCAATCAGTGCACCTTCGCTGTTGGCCTGAAAGACCCGCAGTTGGTGTCCGGCACTATGTGCACGCTCACTCAATCGTTGGTTGATATCCGCCAGCGACTCGGCACCATAATGCTCTGGTTCTCGTGTGCCTAGCAGGTTGAGGTTTGGTCCGTGAATAACGAGTATTGTGGCCATGAACAGTTACCCAAAGGCGAATCTACTTGCTACGAAAGAAAATTTATTTAGAAGCAGATAAAAGATTTTGATCGATTATACAGTGTTTTTAGAGAACATAGACGAACTTAACGGTGAAATTGACCTAATTGACTCGAATTAAGCAAGTAACGCAAATAATCCAGCAAGATAGAGCACCGTCAGAGCCACTCGACGATAGAGGACATCGTTGCTGGCGCGAAAGCCGCGGGTGCCTGCTACCGCGCCAGCTACGAAAATCGGGAGTAATACCAGTAATAATAGGACTGTATCCATGGCAAAAAGACTTCGGCTACTCATCCAGGCGATCAGTGCTGCGAGCGTTACAGCAAAATAGACCGTGAAATTCGCCCGTATGGACACAGCGGTGGCATCAGTTGCCATCAAGTACAGCGCAACCGGCGGGTTGCCCAGACTGGTGAGCGCCATTAGAACGCCAGATAGTGCCCCGATAGCAGAGGTAAGCAGCACAGGTTTAGGCCCCCGGTAACGCCAACCGGTGGTTAGGGCCAAACAAAAGCCGATGATAATGACGCCAACGCAGTTAGAGACAATTTGTGTGTCTAGAGTCAACAGCAGCCAGGTTCCCACCGGCATGGCAAGGGCTGCGACCCCACCCATGGGCAGGACTAAAGACCAATCGATATGGCGGTATACCGATGGCAGTAACTGAGCAGTCACTACGATCTCGAGACCGACAATCAGGACAACCGTATCGACTGGACCGAACAACTGTATAAAAAATGGGGCCATCAACATGCCCGAACCAAAGCCGGCAAATCCCCGCATCAGCCCAGCCGCTAGCGTAACCGGCGCCGCCCAGATCAAGAGGTCCCATGGCATTAGACTGGGCGTTGTTAAAAGGCGGCTGGCGCGGAGGAGAGTCTAGCGGCAATCAGATCGACTTCACCAGCGATAGAAACATCTCGCTAGATCGATAACCGTAGGTTCGGTTTTGTTTGATCTCGATGCCCTCGGGATTAAAGAACAACATGGCCGGGGGTCCGAAAACGCCGTAGGCTTGCTTTAGCGCTCTAAGGCCCGGGTCATTAGGATTGGTCACATCGACCTGCAGGCAGACGAACTTTGCCAGTGTGTCGACAACGTCTTTGTTACGGAAGGTGGTTTTCTTCATACGCACGCAGTCAGCGCACCAATCCGCATAGTAATCAAGAAATACGGGCTGTTGGTTTCGTTTTGCCAGCGTCATTTGACGATTGAGATCTTCAAGTCGATGGATTGCGATGAACGACACTTCCCCGGTGTTGGGACTTGATCCGACGATGGGGTTGTTGCCGCTAAGTCCGTCAAGTGAAATTGGATGCAGGATGTCACGGTGGCCGGTGAATCCCCCAATCATTGCGAGCACGCCCCAGATGAGGAGAACTGTACCCACGCCTTTGGTCAGGTATCGCAAGCCGCCTGCCTGTGTTGGTAAGCCTTGGGTCGCACCCATGTAGACACCGGTGATAATGAAAAGCATTGCCCATAGCAGTAGCACGGGGATGGCTGGTATGGCTTGCAACAGGTAAATCGCGACCGCAAGCAAGCCGACACCAAAAATATGATTCACACGGGTCATCCACGCCCCAGCCCGCGGCAGCATGATATCGGCGCCAAAACCCAGCGTGATGAGAATCACTCCCATCCCAAGGGCCATGGCGAACATCAGGGCCGCCCCTAGGGCGGGGTCACCGTTGAGGATTGCCACACTCAGGATGGAAACCAGAAGTGGCGATACACAGGCGCCCACAATCAGCGCCGATAGCGCCCCCAGCAGAAAAATCATAACGATCGATCCGCCGCTGAGAGTATCGCTTCGGCTACTTACCCAAGACTGTAGGCTAGATGGCAACTGCAGCGTGAAAAGGCCAAACATAGATAGCGCCATCAGAGTCAGCACGCTACTGACAAATCCAATCGCCCAGGCATTCTGAAAATAAGCCTGCAGCTGTTCACCTGTAGCACCTGCTACTGCACCGATCACGGCATAGGTCGCGGCGGTACCCAGCACATAGACTGTTGCTATACCGCCACCGCGTAACCGACTGGCTGGCGCCCTTTGACCGACAATGATGCCAGAGATAATGGGAATTAACGGTAACACGCAAGGTGTGAAACTTAAGAGCAATCCTGCACCCAGCGCAGCGGCGAGGTAACCAATGAGTGACTCAAGGGTCATGGAAGATGTTGACGTTTGTCTTGGGTCTGGTCCGCCTGTGTTGTTAAACACGACGGGAATAATTTTCTCGATTGGCGAATAACAAATGCCTTTCTTGGCACAGCCCTGATAGCTGGCTTTAATCAGGACCTGTTTTGAGGAACGTTGATTCAGGAGTGGCAGATTGACGGCGACATCCTGAGGATAAATAGAAACGCGGCCAAAATATTCGTCATCTTGCGTTTCCCCGGGTGGCAGGGTGTACTGCCCCAGGGGTGAAGACGCATCCATTGACTCAAATCGCATCTTGTGGCGATAAAGGTAATAGCCATTGGCAATCTGGAAGACAGCACGTAGCTGGTTGTCTGCGATGGGTTGGATGGACAGAACGAATGCAGTGTCCGGATCAAGAAAAGTCTGCTCATTGGCATCTTGGCCAAGCAGTTTCTGCAGGGTTTTGACGCTATCGGTCTCAAGCGTGAGCGCTGCACAGACGTTGGTGCATAGCACCAGAATGAGCGTAACGGTAGTCGTGAAAGCGCGTATCGACGGCATGTCAGTTACCCACTTCAAAAGGCCACATCGTGGGGATGAGTGAACATATCGACCCTGGCGCTGCGGGTGCAGACCGTACATTCTAGAGTTCGCAGGAGGAGTCGCCACAGTGTCACGATCCAGATTGATCAAATGTAAGCAAGACGCGCAGTCTACCGTGTACCGCCTTTCGGCACTCTTAAATTTGGGACAAACTATAACGCCTGACAGTTTCGGCCCGCCCATGGTTTACTTAACCCGTAGTTCAGCTCCTAACCTGTCATGCTAAAAATTCTCGCATTCCTTTTCATCGTCGTTCCGTTGGCAGAGATCGTGGTGTTGATTGAGGTGGGGTCAGTCGTGGGCGCCGCTGGGACGCTTGGATTAGTGGTTGTGACTGCTCTGGTCGGGGCATTTCTGGTTCGCCAGCAGGGACTGGCCAGGATTCGGCAGATTCACGTGGCGTTGTCCCGCGGTGAGCTCCCTACCCACGCTTTTTACCACGCTGGATTCTTGTTACTTGCAGGCGCGTTGCTTTTGACACCCGGATTCCTGACGGATACGTTGGGGTTTCTTTTTCTTGTGCCATCGGCGCGAGAGCGACTGGGCCAGTGGTTGATTGGCCGTTGGCTAAGGGAGGTGACGACCGGGCAGGGATCGGCGGGCCTTCAAGATCCCATTGAGGGCAATTTTCAAGAGGTGGATAGCCAAAAGGATGCTCATTTAACCAGGCGGCTTGACAAACGCGACTGACGCCCTATCATTAGCACTCATGGAAGGAGAGTGCTAACTATATTAGCACCCATCTATTGTTCTTTTGTTTCATTAATTTAGGAGATTTATTCGATGAAAATTCGACCGCTGCATGATCGAGTAGTCGTGCAACGCATTGAAGAGGATGCCACCAGTGCCGGCGGTATCATCATCCCCGACACAGCAGCCGAGAAACCGATGACCGGTAAAGTACTGTCGATTGGCAATGGCAAGGTGCAGGATAACGGTGAAGTGCGTGCGCTAGACGTCAAGGTTGGCGACAAAGTGTTGTTCGGTAAATATTCCGGCACGGAGGTCAAGGTTGAGGGCGAGGATATTCTCGTCATGCGGGAAGACGACATCATGGGCGTCATCGAAGGTTGATACCCACCCCGCTGTATCACCTGAACATTGAATTTTTTATAGAGGAATTGAAATATCATGGCAGCTAAAGACGTCCAATTCGGTGAAAACGCCCGCAGAGCAAAATTGCGTGGCGTCAATATTTTGGCGGATGCCGTCAAAGTAACTTTGGGCCCTAAAGGTCGCAACGTGGTGCTGGACAAATCGTTTGGGGCACCAACAGTGACGAAGGACGGTGTTTCCGTCGCGAAGGAAGTCGAACTGAAGGACAAGTTCGAGAACATGGGTGCACAAATGCTGAAGGAAGTGGCTTCGAAGACTTCCGACGTAGCAGGCGACGGCACGACTACCGCAACGGTGTTGGCACAAGCGATCGTGCGCGAAGGTCTTAAATCGGTTGCCGCAGGCATGAACCCGATGGACCTAAAGCGCGGTATTGACAAGGCGGTAAAGGTAGCAGTGGGTGAATTGGAAACAATGTCCAAGCCTTGTTCTGACATGGAGTCAGTTGCGCAAGTTGGGACTGTGTCAGCAAATGCCGACGAGTCGGTTGGCACGATCATTGCCGAGGCGATGGAAAAAGTTGGAAAAGAGGGTGTCATCACCGTTGAGGAAGGTTCGGGGCTGGATAATGAGCTGGATGTCGTTGAAGGCATGCAGTTTGATCGTGGGTACCTTTCCCCCTACTTCATCAATAACCAGGAGTCGATGTCGGCCGATCTTGAAAATCCGTTGATCTTGATTCACGACAAAAAGATTTCAAACATTCGCGATTTATTGCCGTTATTGGAGGGTGTGGCCAAATCGGGTCGCCCACTCTTGGTCATCGCAGAAGATATCGATGGTGAAGCGCTAGCAACCCTGGTGGTAAATAACATTCGCGGTATTGTTAAGGTTTGTGGCGTGAAGGCACCAGGTTTTGGAGATCGACGTAAGGCCATGTTGGAAGATATCGCCATACTGACGGGTGCTGAAGTGATTTCAGAAGAGGTGGGTCTAAGTCTGGAAGGGGCCAATCTCGAACAGCTTGGTGATGCGAAGCGTGTTCAGATCTCGAAGGAGAACACCACCATTATTGATGGCGCTGGAAGCACTGATGCCATCGAAGGCCGTGTTAATCAGATACGGGTTCAGATCGAAGAAGCTACTTCTGATTACGACAAGGAAAAAATGCAGGAGCGGGTGGCAAAACTCGCGGGTGGTGTCGCAGTGATCAAAGTTGGTGCGATGACTGAGATAGAGATGAAAGAGAAGAAGGCTCGCGTCGAAGATGCCTTACATGCAACTCGTGCCGCAGTAGAAGAAGGTGTGGTGCCTGGTGGTGGGACCGCACTGGTACGTTGCGTTGCTGCCGTGAATAAGGTCGAGGGTGGAAACAATGACCAAGATCAAGGCATCGCGATTATCAGTCGATCTTTGGAAGAGCCGTTGCGCCAGATTGTTGCGAATGCAGGCGAAGAAGGTTCTGTGGTTCTTAACAAAGTGTCTGAGAAAGACGGTAACTTTGGGTATAACGCTGCAACGGGCGAGTATGGTGATGTGATCGCGATGGGTATTCTTGATCCTACCAAAGTGACGCGGCTTGCTCTGCAAAATGCGGCGTCAATCGCTGGGTTAATGGTAACGACCGAAGCCATGGTCGCCGATGCCCCTGATGACACCCCCCCACCGGCAATGCCTGGTGGTGACATGGGTGGCATGGGCGGTATGGGTGGCATGGGTGGCATGATGTAAGCTGACTTAAAGTCGCCAAGAAGAAGCCCCGCAGTAGCGGGGCTTTTTTTTAACCACGACTGCCTATTGGGTTGATTGAAGCCGCCTTTCTTACCAATTAGCGATAAACAAAGCAAAGACTGTGACCGAATGAATCTCAGATATGCTTGTTAAACGCTCCGATATGCGGTCAATCAAATATGTCCGATCTGTTTAGCTGTGGCGGTTTGATCGCTGTGACTTTCTGTCAGGAAGTGTCAAATACGCGGGCAAAATAATCGGGAAGAAAGTTGGGGACTGTGCCGGCTTTTTTGCTCAAACGATAGTGATTAACGCATCCAGCACTTCATCTGGGCGTTCAGTCATCAAACTGTGCGCACTGCCCTTCACGATCGTGGTTTGAGATCCTTCGATCTTGGCCGCGAGTTCGCGCCCGTAACGGACCGGGGTCATGATGTCTCGCTCACCGAGTATCAATAATGTTCGGCAACGGACTGCTTGAGCGTGGTCTATGCCTGCCCCGTAAGTGTGGCAAGCCTCTAAGCCATTGTGAATAACACCAGGCCCCGCTCGTTCCCACAGTCGGAGTGTGCCCCCTACCATCCAAAGGCCAGGATTTTCATTGCCACCTAACTGCGCCCGTGTGCTGTAACCCCAATACGTCAGCATATCGATTGCCGCGTGTTCGTTGTTTCGAGCGCTATTCATGAGCTCATCAGTAACCGACATCGGAATCGATGAGCCAAGCAGGCAAAGGGATCGGCATCGATCAGGGTACCTGCCGGCTGTGGCTAGCGCGACTAGCGATCCCATACTGTGGCCAACGAGAGATGCCTGCTTAACACCGCTAGCGTCAAGCAGTGCGATGATCCAGTCAGCCATGGTTTCTATTTTGTTAAGGCTTTCACCGCTGGAGCGTCCATGGCCTGGTAGGTCTGGTGCGATAACATTGAAGCCGTGGCGAGAGAAGTATCGGCTGGGCAGTACCCAGACGGTATGATCCAGACCGGCACCGTGTATGAAGACAACAGCTGATTGGTTGGGGAGATGTTCGCTGTTGCCGGTGTAGACAAAGGCGAATTGTCCATTGACACTCACGCGCATGGAGAACCCTCGCTAGCCTTTAGCTGCTGCCCGCAGGCCGCCGTTCAGGTCTTCGATCAAGTCGTCCGAATCTTCCAGTCCAATCGATAAACGAATTAAGCCCTCGGAAATACCGGCAGCTTCCAGTGCCGCATCGTCCATGCGGTGGTGAGTGGTGCTGGCGGGATGGATCACCAGCGACTTGGCATCACCAATGTTGGCTAGATGTGACAGCAATTCGGTTTTGTCGATAAATCGCTGGCCAGCGCTGCGGCCCCCACGAACGCCAAAACTGAAGACCGCACCGCAACCCCGCGGTAACAACCGTGCGGCGAGTGCATGATCAGGATGATCTGGTAAGTCCGGGTAACTGACCCACTCCACGGCCTCGTGATTGTTGAGGAAGCTTACGATCTTACGCGTATTGGCAACGTGTTTTTCCATTCTAAGCGGTAATGTTTCCATGCCCTGCAGTATGTGAAAAGCCGTGGTTGGGCTCATGCAGGCGCCAAAATCGCGTGCTCCTTCTTTACGTGCCCGGGTAATAAACGCAGCTGGGCCGAATTCCTCGGTGAATCGCATGTTGTGAAACCCTGAGTAAGGCTCTGTCAGGACAGGGAACCGAGTCGAGGATTCCCAGTCGAAAACGCCACCATCGACCAGTAGGCCGCCGATCACAATCCCATGGCCGCTTAAAAACTTAGTAGCCGAATGAAAAATAATATCCGCACCGAGTTGAAAAGGCTGGCACAGATAAGGTGTTGTAAATGTTGAGTCCACCATCAGCGGTAAGCCGTGTGCATGTGCAATGTCGCTGATCGTTGGGATATCCAATACTTCGAGTCCTGGATTGCCAAGTGTTTCGCCAAATACCAAACGGGTGTTATCACGAATCGCGTCCCGGAATGCGTCTGGGTCTCGTGGGTCGACGAACGTCGTATCGATCCCAAACCGTGGCAGAGTGTATTGAAGTAAGTTGTGTGTGCCGCCATAGAGTGAGCGGGAAGCGACAATATGACTGTTCGCTCCCATCAAAGTAGCGATCGCTAAATGGCAGGCGGCTTGCCCACTGGCAGTAGCAATAGCACCGACCCCGCCTTCGAGGGCGGCGATACGTTCTTCGAGCACGGCGTTGGTGGGATTGGTGATTCGGGAATACACATGGCCGGTCCGTTCGGTGTTGAATATTGAAGCGGCGTGATCGGTGCTCTTGAATACGTAGGACGCGGTTTGGTAGATCGGAGTGGCGCGTGCACCGGTTGTCGCGTCCGGTTGCTGGCCAGCGTGTAACGTTAAAGTGTCAAAACCGAAAGTCTTGGGGTTGCTCATGATGATCTGCTCGTGGAAACCGCGTGGCGGCAACCGGTCCGTCGTTGGCTCGTTTGACCTGTATGGTTTAGGCCAGAGTCCCTAGGAGCACTTGGAATAACCACAGTTCAGACAGGTATCGCACCCATCCATAAGAATGACAGCTTTGGTACTGCACTTGGGACAGAGTAGAGATTCGGGTGGAAATTGTGTGTCATTGGAATCTGGGGTTTCGGTTGTGTCAACGCGTTGAGAAAGTTCGCGACGTTTTTCCAAAATCATCTTTTTTTGTTGTTCGTCAAGGGGGGCTTCTGGAATCATGCCGATCATCTTCATGTGACTCTCAATAGCGTCACCGATCTCTGCTACTAACGAGGGGGTATATTTCCCTCCAGGTTTGAAGTAGCCGCCCTGGGGGTCAAATACGCTACGTAGTTCTTCTACCAGAAAGATCACGTCGCCGCCTTTTCGAAAAACTGCGGAGATGATTCGCGTCAGCGCTACGATCCACTGAAAGTGATCCATATTCTTGGAATTGATAAATATCTCGAAGGGCCTTCGTTTCTCGTACGGTGTTTCAGGGTTTAGCACGATGTCATTAATGGTTACGTACAAAGCGTGATCAGACAGCGGTGTTTTTATCTTGTAAGTGCTGCCAATGAGCCTCTCCGGGCGTTCGACTCGCTCATGCATTTGAACGACGTTGGCAGGTATTGCCTCGGTACCGGCAATCACGGCCGCGCTAGATGTTGCTTCTCCAGCCACCGTCTCAAGCGTGTCGGATGAAGCACTGATGACTTGATAATCAGTTATTTTTTTATCAATTTTTATTGACATATGCGGGATTAAAATTTTCCGTAATAGCCTTCTTTAAGGGCGTCGAATAGGTTGGCTGCGGTATGCATTTCGCCATCGTATTCAATTTCTTCATTACCTTTAGCTTCGACAGTCTCGCCATTTTCTAGTGTAAAGCGATAAAGCGTGTTCTGTAGGTCTTCTTCCTTGACCAGCACACCTTGAAAGGCCGCCGGATTGAAGCGAAATGTAGTGCAACCCTTAAGTCCTTTTTCGTGCGCGTAAAGGTAGATGTCTTTAAAATCTTCGAAGGGGAAGTCGCTGGGCACGTTAGCTGTCTTAGAGATGGAAGAATCCACCCATTTCTGGGCCGCGGCCTGAACATCGACATGCTGCTTCGGCGTGATCGAGTCGGCTGTTTGGAAGTAATCGGGCAGTGCGTTTTCGTCGCGCTTAGAGGGATCGGCATCGGCGTCAATGAGTTGTCGGTATGCCAGCAGTTCATAGGACAAAACATCAATCTTTTCCTTAGTTTTTCGACCTTCCCGGATGACGTTCCGACTGTAGAGATGGGCGAATGAGGGCTCAATACCATTGCTTGCATTATTGCCAATCGATAGGCTGATCGTGCCTGTTGGCGCGATCGACGTGTGGTGGCTATACCGCACGCCATGCTTTGCGATCCGATCTGTAAGGGTATCGGGGAACTGATGCATGTACTGACTATATTTCGCCATCAATATAGCGCCAGGTACTTTGTCCCCAATTTGGTAACCATCGCGCTTCATCTGTGGCCGTTTTAGCAACATCTCTGCTGTGACTTCGAATGTGTCGAGCATAATTGGCGCCGCACCTTTTTCCTGTGCTAGCTCAATTCCCGTTTCCCATCCGACTTCAGCCATCGTTCGCGCCACGCGTTCTGTGAACTCGAGGGAAGCTTCATCCCCGTACTTCATTTGCAGCATCACGAAGGTCGAGCCGAGGCCGAGAAACCCCATGCCATGACGACGCTTGTATAAAATCTCGTCACCTTGGCGACCTAGTGGTAACCCGTGTACATCAACGACGTTGTCCAGCATGCGGGAAAAAACGGCGACGACGTGGCTAAACCGTTCCCAATTAAAGCTCGATTGATCGGTGAACGGATGTTCAACAAACTTGGTTAGGTTAACCGACCCGAGCAGACAGCTACCATAAGGGGGTAGCGGTTGTTCGCCGCAAGGGTTGGTTGCGCGTATGTCTTCGCAAAACCAGTTGTTGTTCATCTCGTTGATGCGATCGATCAGGACGAACCCGGGCTCAGCATAGTCATACGTCGAACTCATGATCAGGTCCCACAGCTTTTTCGCCGGGATCGTTTTGTAGATACGACACGCCACTTTGCCTTCGGCATTGACGATATAACCGGTGTGATCCGGCCAAGCACGCCAGACAATCGAACTGGAGCCATCTTCCAGTTCCGCTGGAGCTGCAGGGAACACTAGATTCCAGTCGGCATTGTTCTTTACTGCATGCATAAATTCATCGGTGATAAGGCACGAAAGGTTGAATTGGCGCAGTCGCCCATCTTCCCTTTTGGCCGTAATAAAATCCTCAATATCCGGGTGCGTGATGTCGAATGTGCCCATTTGTGCACCCCGCCGACCCCCGGCAGAAGACACTGTAAAGCACATGGCGTCAAAGATATCCATGAAGGACATTGGGCCAGAAGTGTAGGCGCCGGCGCCACTGACAAAGGCGCCTTTAGGTCGTAGGGTGGAAAATTCGTAACCAATACCGCAGCCGGCTTTGAGTGTGAGCCCTGCCTCATGGACAGCCGAAAGAATGCCGTTCATCGAATCGGGTACGGTACCTGATACAGTGCAGTTGATGGTGCTGGTTGCCGGTTTGTGCTCCAGTGCCCCGGCGTTCGAGATAATGCGTCCTGCGGGAATTGCACCGTTGCGCAACGCCCAAAGAAACTCTTCTCGCCAGTGGGCGCGTTTTTCCGGTGTGTCTTCAACATCGGCCAGAGCACCAGCGACGCGCTCAAAGGTATTGTCGATAGTGGTATCCAGGACCTCACCGTCTTTTGTCTTAAGCCGGTATTTCTTATCCCAGATGTCAGTGGAAGCGAGCTGGAAGGAAATTGATGTGACGCTCGATTCTGATTGTTTGAGGCTTGCTATTTTCATGTGGCGTCGTTCCTTGACGTAAGCGGTACTGCTACCCTGCCACCTTTGCCGGGGGGCTAAAGTGGACGTCTGTATAACAGATTTCGTTTAGGGTATCCGCCACCTTGTGTTTCGCGGACCCAACCTTAAAAACACAATATGTTGTGGCTTCAACGCGAGATTAATCCCAACATCTTGTGTTGGTCAACTATTGTATCGTGGGGCCTGGAAAATGCTCATTTTTGGTCCTCCCCAATGCATCAAGCTGTGAGTCTGCGATAGATATCTGACACCCGGACGGGCAACTGGCGGACATCTTCGATGACCGTGTAGTTCACCGCACCGTACATGTGGGGTAGGTAATCGTGACCTTTGTGGTCGATAGTAATGCAGAACGGATGAACGCCTGTGTGCTTGGCTTCGAGCAGCGCCTGGCGAGTATCCTCGATACCATATTCGCCCCGATAGCCGTCGTAGTCATCCGGTTTGCCGTCCGACAAGGTGATCAGCAAACGGGTACGTGCTTCTACCGTATTGAGCAAACGGGTTAGGTGGCGGATGATGACACCCATCCGCGTGTAGTCCTGTGGTTTTATTCCAGAAATTCTGGCCCGCACGTCTGCCCCGTAATCGTCATCGAACCGTTTGATTCGATACAGTTCGCAACGTTTACGGGTCATTCCGGAAAAACCATAAATCGCGTAGCGATCACCGAGGATTTCAAGTGCTTCGCATAATAGGACTAGACTTTCTCGCTCTGCATCGTTAATCCAGCCCTTGGTTGAGCCACTGACATCAACCATGAACATGACAGCGATGTCCCTGTCTATACGACGATGTTGGGTGAATAAGCGATCTGACATCTCATGGCCCGCGGCAGCGTCTGCGTGAGCCGTGATGAGAGCATCTAGGTCGATGTTGTCACCACTGTTTTGATGGCGCAGACGCTTATTGCCGTCGCGCAAGGCCTCGAAAGTCCGCCTTAGGTCGACGACCAGCCCGCGATGGCGGGCGAGCGTTTGCTCGACAAATGGTTCTGGTGACGGGTGCATTTCTATCTCGCGTAAAGTGCACCAGTTCTTGCGATAGTGGCGGCGCCGAAAATCCCATTCAGGGTAGTGCATGACGGTGGACGCATCGGTGGTACCTGAACTGCGATTGGGAGTGCTATTGCTATCAGGTGGCGAGACGAATTGCGATGCGTCGGCCCGGCTGGCACCGGCAGCAGCAAGGTATTCCGGAGGGATGTGTTGGAAGTCTTGCAAAATAGAGGCCAATAGTTCAGCTACTTCTGGTGTTGATTTAATTGCTTCGCCATCGAGGTCAAGCATGACAGCCTCGTCGCTGTCTTGGTTTTGTGGATCGTGGAGTTGAAATCGCTGCTTGTCTTCTTCGTTCGACTCGTCCGCCAGTTCGTCAAGCA
>Ga0114933_10004549_pt1 | contig 12935 bp, 6 predicted proteins | sample 4SBtaG_FD_89691 | JGI IMG/M metagenome (GOLD analysis project Ga0114933, IMG submission 89691) | Deep subsurface microbial communities from Kolumbo volcano to uncover new lineages of life (NeLLi) - 4SBTROV12_W25 metaG | ecosystem: Environmental > Aquatic > Marine > Volcanic | place: Kolumbo...
CAACCACCGTTTGATCGACGAGACATGGTAAAGAGGACGAAGTTGGTAAAGGTGTTGAAAGTTAATACTGGTAATAAAAACATATACTACAACCACCCGTTATACCGAAGCAAACAGAAAAAAGATAGTGATGTTACAATTCAAATGAATGGAGGAGCACCACCACCGCAAACACCACCACCGCTGGGACCACGACTACCACAGTCAAAAGAGGAATTAGAAGATAAAATTAAGGCCTTGGAATTAGCAATAAGAAAACAGAAACCCCCCGATAATATTCAAGATTCAGACAAAGGTATCATCATGATATCTGATTTGATAAAATTAAAAATACAAGTAACAGACAACGAAAAGGTGAAAGGACTTTATGAAAAACAGCGTGAAATACTAGGGTTAGCAAAGGACAAGATACGAGAATTCCAAAAATTGGTACCCGAATTGAGAAAAATAGAAGAAAAACTAGAAAACGGAGTCACCTTGACAGAAACAGAAAAGAATATGCAACAGGACTTTGATGATTCCATGCAGCAGTTGGACAAGGAGATGCGAGCATTACAAAATGAAATAGACGAAGAAGCAAAAGATAAACCAATGGAACGTAGTGATAGATATGGACCTGGAGAGAATGAGGATGAAACAAAGTCTGATGATGATATGGGAGACGACATGATGTAATACAATTAAAACATACAATTAATTAAATTTCATATATAACTACATGCTGCCTTACTATAAAACCGAACTATGTCTGAATACAAAGATGCTTTCGAAACCATTCAAAAATCGGACCATTTCACGGAGTTTAAATTAAAATCCAATGGTCTCCGCGTGGTTATCATCCCTCACCCTTCCGTTACAAATACTCTCTCCTGTACCATGGTCTACCACGTCGGTTCCTACGACGAACGAATTGGCTACACGGGTAGCACGCACTTACTAGTAAGTCACCCTATTCTTTTTTAATTTTTCATGCACACCTTCTAACAAACACACGTAACCTGCACGCACCACAGGAACACCTACTGTTCAAAGATCCATTAGTTGGAGCAAAACAAAACATATTTCAATTATTGGATAAGCATGGCGCGACAATCAATGGTAAGTTTGTGGTAACACTATCACATTTAATGTAATACAAACTAACAAATTTTGTATAGCTACCACTTCAACCGACCGTACGAATTTCTATTCGGTCATCCCAGGCCATGTATTTGATGCATGGGCGGGCGCTGAATCTGCTCGTATGCAGCATATCCCGTTTGACGTTAGTGCAAGGGACCACAAGGAAATCAGTGTCGTTGTGGATGAGCTTCGAATTGCAAATGACAACCCATTCAAGGAATTGACCGAACATGTCATGGCAGCGGTATTTGATCGTTCTGGTTACGGGCACATGACGTCTGGTTACATAGACGATGTGAAACAAGTCAAACAATCCCGTTTACAAAAGTTTTGGAAAACCTTTTACGGCCCAAACAATTGTTCGATGGTCGTAGTAGGCCCTGCAAATGCAAATAAAATCCTACGTTCTGTTCATAAACATTTCAACAACATTAACGAAAGGAAGGTAGAGCGTGTCAATCGCGACGAAGTGAAACAAGATGGGCCGCGCCAAGTATTTGTCTATTCGGACAAGCCATACACGATGGCGCAGCTTGCGTTCCGTAGCATGGAAGGGATGCACAAGGATAGCGTGGTGTTGGATTTGATTGCTGAAATTATGCAATATCCAAAGATAGGTATTATGGAAGTATTGAAAGAAATGAATGCCGTTCCGCAGTATAGCATAATTAATAATCGTACACAGCGTCGTAATGTGTTTCAGGTTACTGGTAGTTTGGCTACACCAAATGGTATCAATATGTTCCAGAGTGCAATATGGAAATGGTTTGGTGCAATTTCACAGCAAGATCTAGATCCTCACATTTTGGAAATGGCAAAGACAAAATTGAAAAACAAGTGGCAAAATGTTATTCACACAGGTGGCGTGGAGGCAATATCAGGGCTTGCCACCGAAGCCGTTTCGATGGGTAATATTGGCGACATCTGGGAAAAGGTAAATCATTTAGATAAGCTAAGCATGAAAGACGTCAACCGTGTGGCAACGTATCTATTCCAAGAATCTAGATGTACCATGGGTGTCCTGTGCCCTAGACCACATGCGAATATTTTAAGACCCTTGATGTCGGATCCCGATTACGTTAAAAATTTATTTGCGGTGGATATGATCTCGGAACCAAGTGATGCAGGAATTGAGCATGTCACGGGTATTGAAGTTCCTAGTTCGAATTACAAAATGGATCGATTCAAATGTAATTTTGGCATGTTGCAACATTTGAGTATTCCATCTTCCAATCAAAACATTTTCTTGATAGCAAGCAAAGCTGCTTCGAACAATGAAATGTTGTCTAAAATTGCCACTAGAATAATCGTAGATGGTATGCGAAACTCGGCAGTTGGTGAAGATACAAAACCTCATCAATTTATTTTTGGCAAACCTTCTGAAACGGACTTGACATTTAATGAATTTATGATAGAAACAAATATGAATTTTAATTTGATGACTTCTAAAGGTCGTCTGTTGTTTCAAATTTCCTTCGACAAAGGGCACGATTTAAGTAAATGCTTGGTAGCTGTGGCTAAAGCTATAAAAAATATTCCCGAGTTGACACAACAAAACGTAGCATTGAAAGCAAGTATGGTGGCTGGTGAGTTGGCAGGTTCATTGCATGATTTAAATTTTGTGGCACATAAAAAAATCACGGAAGCAATGTTTACGAAGGATGATATCAACGTAGTAAATGATCCAAATTCATTGATCAAATCTGTGGATACGATAACAATGGAACAATTAAAAGCCTTTATTAATCAAATTTTTGATTCGACAAATGCTTTTTCATCAACCGTTGTTAGTACCGAAGCTTCCGAAACGGTTGGTCATGCCATACAGTCGTTTTATGATGAGTTTAGTTCCAATGCAAATCCTGTAATACCTGTTGTCAAACACACATCCAAACCAAAAGACATGAAGTCGGAAACAATTCGTGTGGTTGAACCAGGGAAAAACGATGGTGTAATTAACATGGGTATACGGTTAACAGGATTGAATCGCAACAATGCTGATTTTACAGCTATAAGGGTAGCGATGGATGTGCTTGGTGACGGTATTTACAGTCGATTGAACAAGGTTTTGCGAGTAGAAAAAGGCGAAACCTATGGTACGTATGCACGACTACGAGGTGGTTTATATGAAAGTGATTCTTATGTGCATGTCTTTGGTTCGTTTCAAAGTGATAATTTAGAAAAGGCACGAGATGACATGGACAATATTTTAAGAACTTTTGTTGCAAACGGTATAACTGAAGAGGAGTTCAACGATAAACGTTCGCATTTAAAAAATTCATTAAAAGTGCGCATGGACAGCATGATGAATTTAATAAATTTGCACCACCAAACATGGCTAACAAATCCAGGCATGACAGTAAAATCGATTTTTAATAGAATTGATAGTTTGACTCACGAGCAGGTCAACAAGTGTATTCAAACCTATTTGGTTGACGCTCCAATCATCACCGTTTTAGCAGGTTTACCAAAATAGATAAAAAAATTAAGATCTATATCTCTTTAGTGTAACATAAGTAAAATGAGAGTAAATTTTCATTTAACCAAACTTGATTCTCCGCACTCGGTTACTCTGCATCTGGTGTTTCCAAATGCACCCGCACCATTTAACTCTACCAAAATATTGAAATTGGAACAAGATACCCCATTTACCATAACAGGTACAGTTATTTTTGCTATTATCCACATTTATTCAAATGACTCTTTATTGCATCGGGTTATGTTTGTTCCTGCTTTTAACCAAGAACAAACCTTAAGTCAATACAATATTAAGTATAAGCTTATGTTAACTGCAAATGACACAACAACGGTAGTGCCGCAACCGATTGCTAACTTGCAAAGCATTATTTCTAATTTGAAGGAATACATTACGAAGCAACTGAATCTGATACAGTCACTATCACCGTGCAATGAAATCATACGCCGAAAACATTCTTTATTTTGGGAATTGGATATGAACAATGCAACCTTCAACATTCCATATGTGACATTGGCTATGAAGGGAAAAAATTTGTTGCAAAACGTGCAGTTGGATAAAGATATAAAAAGAATCCGACAGTTTTTCGTAAAGGAATTATATGCTTATTTTGATAGTGAAGGAAAAACAGCAAGTGATTTTACCAGTCAAAGTTTTAAAGCCGATGCCGATCCGATTCACAAACATGCCGTTTTTATCATAATTTCCAATTTTTTTAGTCAACTTATTCACAAATATGTAATATATAAGACTGATTACGATGCAACGGGGAAGATGGATTATGTCGGAATGAATTTTATTAACGACAAATTGATTGCTGATTGTGAGGATCAAGCAACGGCAGCTTACAATACGATACGTTTGTTTCGTAGTATATTTCCGAATTATAGTTTAAAAAAGCCTGCATTGACATTGCCATTTCATTTTAGTGCATGGTTAAGTCGTGCCGACGTTGCTATTTTTCAAGGAAGTGTAGAACCACACAAGGGACAACCGCAAATTAATCATATTTGGTGTGCATTGCTCCCCACGGATTGTCCATTTGTATTTATCGAGGCAACAGCAGAATCTGCTGATATTTCGAAATATAAAACGCTTATACATGCATGGATGTACAAAAGTGCGCCAGCGCCTGAATTGTATGATCTATTTTTCGTAAATCCACATAATAACACATATGGGTTACCAATATCAGATTTGGTGTATGAGAGAAATGCCTATCAGGTGTTTCAAGCATGGGGTCGAAATATGATGGAGGCTAAATATCGAAAGGATATGGTGTTTGCTAGCAACATAGCAACAGAAACATTTTCCATATTTGATAAGGTTGTGTAAATGTGTGTTTTTAAAAAAATAGTATAATTATAGCATTAAGTTATTTTTAAGCAATGAATTTACCAGATGAACTTGTGTATATAATAGTATCTTTTTTGGACTTGCAGCATAATTTAAAAATATCGCGGCTTGTAAATAAGCAATTTAATACAGTGTGTCAATACCCACAGTTATGGCAAAATATTTCTTTTATTGGATTTAAGGAGTGTTATATGCAAAAAATTATAGAAAAATACGGAAACATGTTTCAGTCGTTGATAATAAAACAATCTCGCTTTGGTCGTAAATCTTCTCGTATAATTAGCAAATTAAATAATTTACTTTGCCTTGACCTGAAACAAGTTTACTCTAATTCTTTATTAGATGACAGGTTCTGCTATTTGATACGGAAAATGAAACTCAAAACATTGATTCTTGGTGCATCTTCTATCAACGACATCGGGTTGGCTTCATTAAGAAACATACCTATAGAAAAACTGGAGATACGGCATAATGATAACATATCAAAGAAAGGCATACGGGGGCTTGCAAAATGGACAAAATTAAAACAACTGACATTGTACTCCGTAAGCGGTGTTTTTTCTATACATAGATTAAGTAAATTAGGCTTGCAAGAGTTAGAGATTAGTTTTTGCAATAATTTACAATCACATAGTGTGCTTGAGTTTTGTGCAGTTCCTAATAAAAATTTGCGAAAGTGTTTGTTTTATGGGCATTATATAAGTAAGCAGATGATACAAGCTTTAAGTAAAACTTGTCCAAATATAGATACATTTGCTTTGTGTCATATTCGGTGCAGTCAGAGCGAATACAATAGTTTAAGGTTATTTAAAAAAATGAAATATTTAACTATTATTTGTTGTAGTCCGATACACAATTTAAAATTTCTCAGAGCAATTCGGTTGAAAAAATTTTTTATTTGTCGTACAAGGTTACTTATGAACACTAAATATGGTTTCCGAGACTTTGTAAAAGATTTGAAACAATGTAAATTAATACCAATTAAGAATTTTATTTAATAAAAAAATCATAGTTTTCATTGAAATCGAATTTCGGGAATTCGAGATTTTGTATATGTTGTAAATACATATAACACGTTTGTATCTTCTTTTCTAGCTCCGCAATGTATTCTTTTTTCCTACGGCGCATAATTTTCTGTTTCTCGCTATGCGTTATGACCTCGCTGTGCTTTTTTTTTCTTTTTTTTTGTGGTCTTGCTGTATCTGGATCATTTTCTCGCTCTCTTTTGTTATATGCTTGAAATGATGAAGGGAATTCTTTTAATTCTTTTATTAATTCTTCCGCTGAAATATTAAGGTTTCTTGACATTCTGAAAACACTTATCAAAGTAGCATATATATTTAGTATTATTCTGTATTAAAAACAATGTTATGGGATTGGGCAATAGCTGCATCTATTTTACTTAGTGTTGTATTGGGTGCATTTGTAGCTAGCTTTTTGTTAGACAATATTTTTGTTTTCAAAAACAATCGGTATCCTAGCGATGACCCTGTTCAAGAACAGTTTCATGTCGCCCGCGAGGAACGAATGCGAGACCGAAAAGCAACATATCAACAAATTGCTATGATTTACTTAAATCAAATCTTTAACAGTATACTAGAAGTAGTTAGTTTGATATTTCGTTTACCAAATGTTGTGGTGCATATAGTTACAACTACTTGGAACAATAGACAACTTATTGTTGTTGGCATAGGAATAGGAGCGTTGGCATGGGGATTACAAGTCAACGGTCCACTAATATTGGAAAAGTTAGACGGCTTTTATAGTTGTGTCGTTACACCGATTGTGAATAATATTGTATTTTCTGTGCTGCATACCACGAACATCTTATGGGCTGCATTTATTCCGTTCTACAATATATGGACTTTAATTGTGAGGCAGGCAATCAACGGCAGCTTCTTGATTGCAACCAAATGTGCCACGTCGTCGCTCAGTATTATGGGACTTTTAAAAGACCTAGTAGCATATTTCGTTGCCATTCTAGAACAAACATTACTCTTCACAGGCATTGTTGGTGATGGGAACCTATTGGACAACAGTTTTAATGTATATGTCATCAATGCGAAACTTCGACAAGCCTTTATGTGGGTTCCTGACACCTTTTCTTGCTTTTGTCAAGCAACATCGGATTTTTCAAGTTTACCATTTTACGGCATCTTGGAAGCTGATTATATAGATTGGATTTTGCATCATACTACGAACATACCAATAAGTTTTGTGCAAACCTTTTTAAAAATAATTCCACCATTTTTGAAATATCCAGACTTTTCAACATCTTTTTTTCATTTTTACAATGTTATATTTGAAACTGGTGAATTGTTTGATGCATGGTTGTTTGAGGCAGTCAATACGATCATTAGCGTTGCTAATGTTGATGGTGGAACCGTGATTGAGAAACCAGGTATTTTTATTGGGGAAGCATGGGCGCATTTAGCAGTAGCACAAGGACAAGCTGCACAGACAGCTTTAAACATCACACAACATATCGTGCTTCCATTTGATAAACGACCCATTACAGACACGCAATTCATGATAGACGTCTTTTCCATGGACAAGACCTTTATACATTTAAATCTGTTTGCTGCCTCTTTTAATTTTATTATTACGTGGATTTTTCGAGCATTAGTGGAATTATTATTAGCTCCTGTGTATCAAAGTAAGTGCACCGTAGCTGGTCAGTGCCTGAATTACGTAGATGGGCAATGTTCGGTCACTTGCCTTGGAAATTCAAAAATTCAAATCAACGATCTAACTATCAAATGCTTGTTTCGACCTGATTCCAAAAATCGATACAATCATCAATCTGGCATTTTTAATCAAATACGAGATAATACAGCTGATGCGTTCATGTGGCAATCGACGACGTATTACAGTGAAAAACAACGGCTTCCACTTGATAATAAAATGATTGTTTTCGAAACAACTAGATCAGATGTGACCATTTACGAAACAAAAATATATTTTGAACACGGAAATATTCTCAGGGAATCGATAAAAGACTCCAAATGTGAAAAACTTAACATATTCACACAAGACGCGGAAGTAAAACAATGTTTAGCTGATTTTTTTGAAAACGAATTAAAAACTGCATATGGTTTGAAAGGAGAAAGTTTCTATGCGTCTATCGGTTGTCCCATTGAAGCAGCCTCTAGTTCTGTTATCAATCTATTTCACGTCGTTTACAAAATGGGAGTCGATTTCTTTTGGTATAATTCACTCGATATTATCTCTGGCAAAACCTCGCTGAAAGAAGGCGGGGAGAATATACGTGCACTGATACTTGGCTATGTTGGGCCATTATACGGAAGAGATTACGACCCCCCATGTTACAAGGAATTGCAACCAAATAAGATGGGTCATTTTGAGTTTCTGTCGCAATACAATGATTACCTAGCATTAAACGAGAATAAATGTTCACGGCCAAATATAAACGAACATGTCATTTACCAATGGGATCGCGTAGGCTATTTCTTAATTGCCAATACCTTGGAGCGAGAAACGTTTGGGAAAATAGTATACAATTTATATCGCACAATCATCGAGAACATCCGAATATTAGTTCGACTCGAAGGGGAAGGTTATGGGTTTTACAAGAATCCTAGAAAAATTTATAATTTTGCAAAGATTGTACAAGCACAAGATGAACCATTTTCTTTATTCGCAGCCAGCATGGGTTGTGGGTTTGATTTTGGTAATGAAGTGGAGGAAATAGGTTTTTGTAATAATGCAGTCGTAGATCCATATAATGGTATGACATGGACCGCAAAAACAAACACACAATGTGATGTATACGATGATAGTTTTTCTGCATCCACCGAGTGCACCTGCATTGATAATCCAGGTATACAAACAGGAGATTACATGGTAGCAGCCGAAGAAAATACTAGATATTATACCACACATGCAGTGTCGCATTGGTGTGGAATCAATATATTTGAATACAATTATATCTTCTTAGCACGGTCAATTAATGGAATTCGGACATTGATACAAGCATTTACTCCTGCCAATTTACAACAAGGGTTTCCACCCGATACAAATGTATGCGACACCAGCACATGGCAATTTACAACTAGTACCACCATCACACGCTTGTTTGGCAATACATGCAATGTAAAAGGATTAAAAGGTGGCATTATGTGTCCACTTGGCGATTTATTGCAACGTGTATACGTAGGCATTGCTCGCTTTTTAAGGAAAGAACAGAGAAATTTTTTCTACCTCACATCGAAACAATCCTTGAAATTGGATTACACGATATGGCCTGAAGTTTGCGATGGACAAAATGCTTTAATGGCACTATCCAGTTTGGTATCGAATTTTTTCATACGCGATGAAAATATACAACAACCAATGGCAAAATTGATCTTTTCTTTTGCAAACGTGATCAGTTTGCCGTTTGAGTGGATGGTGATTGCTTTACGGTCGATACGAGCATTTATATTAGCTGACATATCCATATTAGCAACAGGGGAGAGCGATGGTTTTAACCCCATCACTACGGAATCCATCAAAGAAGTTATCTTTCGAACCATTTCTTTATTCATCAAAAGTTTTACCAAACATATATTTGAAGTATGCGATGGATTCAAAGCGTTTTTAAATGCAATTGTCAATTGCGGTGGATCCACGTGCCCAGGTGCTATTTTTGATGTGATCAAAGCTATTGTCGGTATACTGGAGGTCTTGTTTTCCGATTTGTACATACAAGCCATAGTCAATGCACTGCACTCTGTTGTGAAATTAATAAGTTTTTTAATGGATCCGTCAACTATCACTGGCCAAGGATTACTTGATTTGATAGGCGATGTATTTAGAGTATTTGAAAGCATTATCGTGGAGGTAGTCAAAAACGCAGCCGTATGGGTTAAATTCCTGTACGATACCCTCCTCGGACCCGTTGGAGAAATTGTTACAGCAGTAAAAGGTGTCATTTGTGATATCATCGTCTTTTTTGGGATGCATAATGATCCCAATTATGTTAACACCTTAGAATGTGCACTTCCACCAGCTGGACCTTCTGGGGTTGAACAAGCTGCTGAACAAGCTGCATCCGACACGGCTGGCTTCTTTGAAGATGTAGGCGACGCATTTGCTGGTCTTTTCGGCAGACGACGACGATTATTAAACAAAAACAGTAGCGTGCTCTTTGATGTTGCTACAAAAATCACATGGGACGATAATAGTCGATGCGACCGAATTATCATGGCCTACCAAGATTATGAAATCACCTCCTTAAGGCCATTGGAGAAAATCGAATGGATTGATTGCTTTCAAGGCAGATTAATGGCAGAAGCACTGGAACGCAAATTCAAGGTAGGCATCCCGAAAGACATATTCTACAATTGGGTACGCAAATATACGTTTGGTTACGATGTTGTGCGTGCTAGCTTTGCATACGTCTTTTGGTACTTCAAAGAAGATGCAACCCTAGATGATCTCAAGACAACGCTTGCGGCGCAAGGTATTAACCCCGAACACACGATGAACGCATTGGCTTTCCTACAAAATATTCGTACAGAATTGTTTTCGTGGAGGCATTTAAAGAAAAGTTTAGAGTTTGCTTTCAATGTACATAATGATGCAAAGGGCACTCGCGTGTACAATAATATTCGGCAGCTAAATGCAGTAGTTACCAAAACGGAATGGCATGCAAATTATATTAAAGCACACAAAACGTTGACCCATTTTTACAATACTCATATCAAATATCCGTCCATTGGCAATATCAACAGTCATGACATCTTTTCGCAGAGCGTTCGCGATATGCTGGAGCTTCGAGAATCCTTTGACATGAGCGTGTTTGGAACCGCTTACGGTGCTTTCACCGATTTAGAATGTCCAGCAGATTCACTGCTTTGCCTGAATTGTGCATTTGTAGATAATTTTCTGTACAATATACTATTTCAAGCCCAACGAGCTGCTATTTTCTACCGCGAAGATTTTTCTGAAATTATTGTGCCTTCATTTGAGGCGTACTGGGAAAATGTCAGCAGCTACAATGCGAAATACACACGTGCGTACAGGGAAGCGATTGAAGATGCTGTCAACAATCCAGTCTACGGCGGGACGTTGGAGGTCACATTACCATTTTCAGAATGGTTTGATGGTTTATTGAACGGCACCTATACCATTGAAGACTTTGGAAATGGCGTTAGTTATTTCTTTCAAGGGAACTATACGGGGGCGATACCAGCCGACGCAAAAATCATATTCCCTAACGATTTGCAGTATTACTTTGAACAGATTTTATCGAGTGACTGTGGTACGACAGAGGCGAAATGGATTTCGCATGAAGACAATGTTGGGTATGGTCTATTGGCAGTTATATTGGTATATGCAAGTCCTGAAATCTTTCAATTCTTTTTCTTTCGATTCAACTTTATGCTAGCTGCCGTTGCCTACTTATTCACGTTTTGGATTGCATGGTTTTCGTACTTGTACGTAGTGTATGACCTGTCGCCACTGTGTTTCCCAATACTTCCATCGTATCTTGTACACGATTTTTTGCATTGGATCGATAAGAACTTGTTTTTGGATTGCGCGTGCTCGTACATTCCCCACCTTGCTAAATCCAATTGTCAACAGCAAACATGTGATACTTGCAATATAACGATGGCATTTCACGACTGTAATGATTTATTACCTGCCTTTAATCAACTTGGGTATTCGTATCATTTTGTGTTTGCCCTTCGTTGGATTTTCCCAGATACTTTTCGTTACTATGGACACGTCACGTACTGGCCATTCACGTATATTTATAAGATTGAAGGTGTTGATACCTTATTAGTAGACGTGGATAGGGAACTAGACGTCACAGGCGTAGAACAGAATTGCTTCTGGTTACACTCCCTAACACCAACTACGCTAACAATCATTGCCTACGTAGGAATATTATGCTTGGTACCTGTCATCAATATAGGTATAAAGTTAGTCAAGGAGTCGATCGTGATGCTGATTAATGCAGTTATGATACTTTACTATTTAAGTGTCGCTAGTTCGAAATAGCGTATCAAGTGTTATGGGAAAACGAAAATTGCATGAATTTATTAATGAGGTAGAAAATAAACACTGTGGAAAATGCAACCAATGGAAATTGTTGGATCAATTCGGAAAGAATGCACAAGCGCGGGATGGAAAGCATTATTATTGCAAAGCTTGTGTGAACAAGAAGATTAAGCAACGCCGTAAGGTAATGAAAGAAAAACACAAAAAGGAACGTGAAGCGGTGGCACCAACAGGATTTTTGGTTTGTTTGAAACCTTCATGCAAAAAGGGGCTGCAACCCGTGGATCAATTTATCGGTCCATATGTGCGCGACGATAAGCCAACAAGCTACTGTCAAACGTGTCGTGACAAGCAAAAAGAAGCAGATAAACAAAGGCAAGCAGAATGTCAAAAGGTCTGGGATGAGTACAGAAAAACGCATCCGTGTGTCATATGCAATCAAGATCCAGAGCATGAACACAATCCTTTGCTCATCGAAGCGGATCATCTACCAGAATTTATACCAACATTAGGCGTAAAATTGAAAGCGTGTAGCGACCATGCGTACTGGTGTCATAGTAAACGCGGTCCAGCTAAATTACGAAAAGAACTAAAGAAATGCCAAGCATTATGCGTGTTCCATCATGCATTGGTCACATGGGAACGTATTAATAAAACAGAAAAACAATCCATACTCAGAAAACGTCTCATTATCAATGCAGAAAAACATAAGCGAGGTTGTTGCCTACGATGCGAACGAGTTCTGAAGGAAGGCGAAGAGTGTGCATTTCATTTTGACCATCGTGATCCAACAACTAAATTTATTCGTAACGGTAAAGCCATTAATCCATCAGACTTTGTAGATTTACCAAAATCTTTATTCTATTACCAATGGCCATTGGAGCAAGCAAAGTGCGATTTATTATGCGCAAACTGTGATAAGCTGAAAACGTTTGAGTGTAAAGACGGATATAGAAAGTAAAGTGTTTTTAGA
>Ga0114933_10004550_pt1 | contig 12923 bp, 10 predicted proteins | sample 4SBtaG_FD_89691 | JGI IMG/M metagenome (GOLD analysis project Ga0114933, IMG submission 89691) | Deep subsurface microbial communities from Kolumbo volcano to uncover new lineages of life (NeLLi) - 4SBTROV12_W25 metaG | ecosystem: Environmental > Aquatic > Marine > Volcanic | place: Kolumbo...
TGCGTATCAGCCCGTTTAATTCTGAAGGCAAACGTCAGACGAGCTTCGCCGCAATCGATGTTTCACCAGAAGTGTCCGATGCTGCGGAAATTGAGATCGACGACAAGGACGTTCGCGAAGATACTTACCGCGCAAGTGGAGCAGGCGGCCAGCATGTCAATAAAACGGATAGCGCTATTCGTTTAACACATGGCCCAACTGGAATCGTTGTTCAATGTCAGAATGAACGGAGTCAACACAAGAACAGAGCTTCCGCCTGGAAAATGCTCCGGGCACGAATGGCTCGCCTGGAAGAAGAAAAAAGAGAAGCGGAACAGACTGAAAAGTACCTGCAAAAAGCGCGTGTCGGTTTTGGCAGCCAGATTCGAAACTACTTCTTGCATCCGGATCAGCGTGTGAAAGACGCTCGAACTGGGTACTCAGAAGGAAATTTCCATACGGTGCTCGATGGAAATATTCAGGCATTTCTAGACAGCTTTTTAAAGTGGAGAGTTAGCACAAATAGCGATTCATAGGTATCTTTAACTGCTTAACCATATGACCGGTTCCCGGTACGGAGAAATTACCGTGAGTGAACATGAAACACAAATGATCGAGGCCATTGGTGCTGATGCCACCGGCTTACGTGCAACGATGGAGTGGACAGGCGACCGTTTTTACCATTACATCGATTGGGTAGCTGGAGATAAGGCATTCCGTCTGCTTGATAGTGTCGAAGGTGACGACAAAACAGAATGGCCGCCCTCGCCTGCTGTACAGCAACTTAGTGTTGAGCGCCGCACGCAAATGCGAAGTGTCGGCTTGCTCGTCGGGATGGCCGGAAACAGCCATTGGTCTATCAGCGTGGAGAATGATCCTCCGCAAAGATTACTGGTTTTCGATGTGGCATGCCGCGTCGCCGGTGATCCGGGACCGCTTGGAAGCCAATATAAATCGCGAGTACCTATTAAGATCATTGATTCGATTGAGAAGATCGCTGAATGTAGCGTTGCCGGGCGTAAATGCTACATCCAAATTGAATCCACTGGTCGTGGTGAAGTGGATCAACTGGATATAAAAGGACTGGATGTGAATATCACTCCGACCGAAGATCCGGAGTCCTGGCCCGCAACGGTACGTTGGAAATACAGAATTCGGGGCTAGAGTCCATTTAGCGCCCTTAGCTGCACTTGATTTAGTCCATATTCACGACCAAAATTGGTGGTTTGAAACGCTGGTGATGTAATTAGCATCCCATCTAACATCAGGCTTTATTTTTCTGCGAGATTATCGTGGTGGTATTTGAGCACGTCGAAAACCTAAAACGCGAATTCACCGACAAGTATGTCGTTGTAGATGTTGAACAACCGGAATTACGCCGGTTCGAAGGCATGACCGGAGTCGTACGCACCGTCAACATGAGTGGCCGTGCGCTCGTCGAGTTCGATGCATACAACAACATCGGATGGTATGACATCGCTGTGGACTTTCTGAAAGTCATCGACGAACCTCTTGAAAAAGAAGAAGCCTCTGCCGAACCTGCCAAAGAGAAAAAGCCTGCGGCTAAAGCGGCGGCGACCAAAAAAGAAGCACCTGCTGCGGCAACTGCTTCTGATGGTGCTATGAGTGCTGATGACATCCTTGCTGCCGCACGTGGCGGTGGTAACGCACCTGCGGCACCTGTTGAAAGCACACCGACACCAGCTGCCAAAGCATCGGCTCCTAGTGATCCTTCCTCCATGAGTGTGGACGATATTCTGGCCGCTGCTCGAGGTGGTGGAGACGCACCTGCTGCACCAACTCAAAGCACACCGGAACCTGCTGCTGAAGCTCCGGCTAAAGAAGCTGCTCCGGCAGCACCAGCTGAAAAGGTTGATCCTTCCTCCATGAGTGTGGACGATATTCTGGCCGCTGCTCGAGGTGGTGCAACTCCTGCGGCTGCGGCAGAAGCTACACCGGAACCTGCTGCTGAAGCTCCGGCTGAAGAAGCCCCTGCCGAGGAAGCAGCGGAAGAACCTGCTGCACCTGCTGGTAGTGTGGATAAAGACTCGATGAGCACTGACGAGATTCTCGCGTATTGCCGCAACGTTGACGGCTAGCGATTGTTGCGTCTGCTATCTATGGCTCACGATTTCGACTGTCGGTTATTTGCTGACGTCAAGCATCCGCTGAAGTGCAATTAGAGACCATTTACTGGTTTCATCGTCAACCTCGATCGTATTCACCGGCGTCCCGTTTGCAAGATTCTCAAGACTCCAGCATAAGTGCGCCAAGTCGACGCGGTACATTGTCGCGCACATGCAAATCACCGGTGACAGGAAATGAATCTCCTGCTCTGGATGTTCATGTTTAAGACGGTTCACCAGGTGAAGTTCCGTTCCAATAGCCCACTTCGTACCAGCAGGTGCCGCTTTCACTTCCTGAATGATCTTACCTGTCGAACCGGAGACATCTGCCAGATCGTTCACTTCCTGAGGACATTCCGGATGAACCAAAATTCTGATGTCTTCAATTCGCTCTCGGAATGAGTGGACGTGTTCCGGTTGAAACATTTGGTGAACGCTGCAGTGCCCTTTCCACAGAATCACCTTACTTTTCTGGATAGCCTCTTCTGTGTTTCCGCCAAGTTCCTCCGCGTAAGGATCCCAAACAGGCATCTGGTCGTTGGTAATCCCCATTTTCAATGAGGTATTGCGACCCAGATGTTGATCCGGGAAAAACAATACGCGACTGGATTGTTCAAAAGCCCACTCGAGGATTTTTTCGGCATTGCTTGATGTGCACACGATACCACCATGCTCACCGACAAACCGTTTCAGGCTGGCGGCGGAGTTAATATAGGTGACCGGTGTGATATCTGAGTTATCGATAATCTCGCCAAGCTCGTCCCATGCACACTCGACCTGATCGATGGCAGCCATATCAGCCATAGAACAACCAGCTGCCATATCCGGCAATGTAACGGTAACTCTATGGCCACGTTGCTCAAGCACATCCGGTCGATTGGCCAAAATATCAGCAGTCTCCGCCATAAAGTGCACACCACAAAACACGATATTGCGGCAATCCGTGTTTTGAGCTGCCATTTCACTCAGTTGATAACTGTCACCTCTCAAATCGCTATGCGCGATGACTTCATCTTGCTGATAGTGGTGACCGAGAATAAGCAGATCATTCCCGAGTTGTTGCTTTACAGCAGCAACGCGCCGATCCAGCTCTGTATTATCAAGCGGTTTATATGTATCCAACTCAAATGATGGAGATGGAGTGATTATCGTACTCATTGTTTATTGGGGGGTTCCCCGGTGAGTGTTGGGATTGGCAGGGTACAAACCTGCAACTAGTTCGAACTGTGTCGTTCTATGTCATTATAGTTGGGTCAAGGACGTCTCGACACCACCTGAATTTCACGACCAAGACGCTCTTAGCATGTTTCCATCTCAATGCGGTACGGCCTTTGTACAACAGATCAACCATTGGGTGACTAACGCTAGTAATCTTCATCGACTAAAATGGGAATCCAGCGATATCTATTTGATTTTGCCGTTTTAATTCCGCCGTTTTGCACCTGCAACCTCGCATGATTCTTCTGATCGATAATTACGATTCCTTCACATATAACCTAGTTCAGCGACTTGGAGAGATTGACTCATCGCTCGACATTCAGGTGTATCGGAATGATCAGCTATCGGTCGACGAGGTTGAAGCGTTGGCTCCTTCGCATTTAATCGTGTCACCTGGGCCGTGTACGCCAAAAGAAGCGGGAATCAGTGTCGACATGATAAAAAGCATGATTGGCAAACTGCCAATACTAGGTGTTTGCCTCGGGCATCAGTCAATTGGTCAGGCAACCGGAGCAAATATCGTTCGCGCAGAGCACCTGATGCACGGCAAAACAGATGAGATCAGTCACGATGATCAAGGGATCTTTGAAGGACTTCCCAATCCGTTTGTTGCAACCCGCTATCACAGTCTGGTTATTGAACCGGGATCTCTGAGCGACGAGTTCGAAGTGTCAGCCTGGGCGACTGCTCCCAATGGTAGTCAGGAGATCATGGCGATTCGTCACAAAACTCATCAGGTCGTCGGGCTGCAATTCCATCCGGAAAGCTTTTTATCAGAGGTTGGTATAGAACTGCTACAGAGGTTTATTTCTCAGTAATTGCGCAAGTACTCATCCAGTCGCTAATGTCATCTTGATCAATTCACAGGACTCCTATCATGCTGAGCGTCAACGAAGCACTTAAGTTGATTAAGCAGCACGTAACCGTGTTGGCAGATGAAGCTGTTGGATTGAGCGATGCGATAGGCCGGGTCCTTGCAACCGATTGCCACAGTACGCTCGACTCCCCACCCTACGACAAGTCCATGGTAGATGGATATGCGATTCGCAGTGCGGATCTGACCGAGTCCGGCGGGCAATTCCAAATCCTGGAAGAAGTGATCGCCGGCGCAGTACCCACCCAATCGATAAGTCAAGATACAACCACCGCTATCATGACCGGTGCACCAATACCGAAGGGCGCTGATGCAGTCATCATGGTTGAATACAGCACACGACATCCAGAGTCACCTGATGTCGTTGTACTCAATCATGATCCGGTAAACGCTGGAACCAACATCCTTTATCAGGGTACAACGCTTAAGGTAGGAGATAAGGTGCTTCAGGCCGGACACGCGATTTCACCAGCAACGGTTGGTTTACTCGCTGAATTGGGAGTCAGTGCCCCTAATGTTTTTCGCCTTGCCAATGTCGCGATCCTTTCTACCGGCGATGAACTCGTTCCAATCGACCAACAGCCTGGCCCCGGACAAATCAGAAACAGCAACGGTCCTTTACTTCAGTCACTGGTGCGAAATGCCGGCGCGGTTGATCGCGTCCTTGGAGTGGGGAGGGATAACCTGGATCAACTTGAGAGCCTCATTCAAGAAGGACTGAATTGCGAAATCCTCGTTCTTTCCGGAGGGGTCTCAGCCGGAGTAAAGGACCTGGTTCCCCAGGCCCTATCCAACTTAGGCGTGAAGGAAATCTTTCACAAAGTGAATTTAAAACCAGGCAAACCACTTTGGTTTGGGATTGCGGAATCAGATGATCGCAAGAGGCTTGTCTTTGGATTACCCGGTAATCCGGTAAGCAGCATGGTCTGTTTTCTGTTGTTTGTCGTGCCAGCTATTCGAGCACTGCATGGTGGATCATTCGCACCACTCTCTTCCATGCGTGCGACATTGACAGAGACATTTAAGCAACGTGGGGACCGACCAACGTACTATCCGGGCGTGATGGAATCGAGCGATGATGGTATTATCGTGAAACCACTCAGATGGAAAGGTTCTGCAGACCAGTTGACTCTGACAATGGCAAACTGCCTTGTCTGCTTCCCAGCTGGTGTCGGAGAGTTTTCCGCGTCGGAAGATGTCAGCGTTTTCCCGTTGCCCTGGTAAAACGCTGTGAAGTGTCACAGCTACCTCATGATCAATTCGCTGTAGTGATTTGGTCTGATCGGGTTTGGTCATGGATGATTCAAAACCTCAAGTACACCAACGGCCGTTCGTCTGGATTGTCTCCGGACTAGCGCTGCTGCTGTTCTCTCAACCGCCTATTGAATTCGGTGTTCTGGTCTGGTTCGCGCCGATGGCGTTAATACACGCAAGCAAGCTGTTGGCAGAGACCCAAGTACGAAAAGACGAGCAATCAGTAAAGTGGTACCAGCGTCCCATTGTGACAATGTGGGTCTGCGGCGCGGTCTATTGGTTAATCTCCATACAAGGGGTCCGCTTAGCGCACTGGTCGACTCACTTCGGCTGGCTCGCGCTAGGATTCTATCTTGGGATATACGTTCCGTTATTCCTGCTGGGCACAAACTGGCTGCAACGCGGATTGAAGTTACCAGTACCAATCGCCGCTGCCATTTCATGGACAGGCGGCGAGTTGATTCGAGCATATGGGCTATCTGGTTTTAGCGTGGTGATGATCGCTCAATCGCAATTGGGATGGTTACCGTTTGTGCAAATCGCTGACCTTCAAGGCGCGTATCTGGTCAGCTTCGTCATGGTGTTCATTTGCGGATGTGGATATCTGCTGACACTCAGGATCATTGCTCATGCACGGGGCACTCCAATCTGCGGGACATTGGCTGGATACTATCTGCCAGCGTTGGGAATTGCTGCAGTTCTAACCGCAGTGTTGGCTTACGGCCATCACCGTATCGAGCAACTACAGGAAACTGATAAACCACTTGTCACCATGGCACTAATTCAAGGTGCTACCGACACTCAATTTGGCTTGTCGATGGAAGAATCAACTAGGCAATTGCAGAGGCAATACAACAGCTATGTAGATAGAAGCGCTGCCGCAGTAGCAAATCACGCCGTTGATATCGTTGTTTGGCCGGAATCAGCATTCTCTTACTATGCCGACTACATTGGTGATGAAGAAATCACCGCCGTACCTCAAAACCTTCCTTTTTTACATGACTTTGACTCCAACCAATTCCGCCGTCATGTGGAACTGCAACGGCATTCATTTTCCTCGCTAATTGCCGATTCACTTAACATCATAAGAGGTGAAGACAGTGATTTACCCATCGCGATGATGGTCGGCTGTGAAACAGATGAGATTCGCGGTGACCGAATACACCGCTATAACGCTGCCCTGTCGATATCCAGCAATGGTCTTGTCGAGCAGCGCTACTTCAAGAATCATCTGGTCATGTTTGGTGAGTACATTCCCGGAGGTTCCTGGTTCCCATGGTTATATGATCTCATTCCTAATGTTCAGAATATGGACGCTGGGGCCGAGCACACCGTGTTTGAAATAAAGGGTGTGAGATTCGCACCGAGTATTTGTTTTGAATCAACAGTGCCACACTTGATTCGCAGTAGCGTTCTCCGGATGGCGGAGCAGTCTAAAATGCCCGATGTGCTGATCAACTTCACCAACGATGGGTGGTTTTGGGGCTCAGAAATTCTGGATCATCACTTCCGATGCAATGTACTAAGAGCAATTGAAATGAGAAAGCCAGTGCTCGTTAGTGCGAACACCGGAATATCAACCTGGATTGATCAAATTGGAAACGTGCAGGCAAAGTCCGGGAAGCGAGTTGAAGATGTCATCATCGCACAAGTCGGTACATCAAACGTGGAATCTATGTATCTAAGATACGGCGACATTCTCGCCTGGACATGCTTCGGACTATTGGCATTTGCATGGACGCGACGACGAAATGGGGATGACACAGATCACGTAGAGCATCGATAAACGTCTACTTGTCACCTTATACTTTTCCTAGCTTTCCTAGCTTTACAGCAGACGGTCGAGTTTTACGATTTAGTGCATATATAGTGATTTTTCAGGCTTAATTCGGCCGAATTCCCTACATATGGCTCGTTATATGTCCATGATGCGCCCTTGCGCCTTCATGGACATAATCAGCCAATTGGTACGAATTACCAAAAGAGGCTAGTTTGTGCCACATTAACCGTAATAATGGTTAGTGGACTTAGAACAATCACCTATATGCAGGATTGCGGTAGTCATGACAATCGTTGGCAAGATTTTTACCGTTTTGATTTTCATTCTCAGCGTCATGTTTTTGGCATTCTCGGTAGTTGTATTCAACACCCATGAAGCGCTTGAAAAGCAGGTGAAAACATTAGAGGCCGACAATCAAACTCTAAACGCAGACATCAATACACAGACTCAGGAACGTGAGGATGCTCTGCAAAAACTCGCTCAGGAACAATCTGCTCGTGCATACGCGATCGCTGCACTTGAAGCCGAGCTACAGACAGCTGTAAATGAACGAGATCTGATTAGTCAGGACCTTACGCTGATCGAAGCAGAAAACACTAACCTCTCAAGTGCTTTAAAGGTCGCAGAACGAACCAAGGAACGATTGAGTGAAGAAGTTGCTCAGATCCGTACCGAGATTCAGGATTCTCAACAGTCGACCGATGAAATGTTTCTTGACGTATTGCGTCTTACAGACAGCAACAATGCTCAAACAGCCAAGCTGCAACTCATCGTGGAGCGTGAAAAGCAGTTAGTCCACCGTTTGGCACGCATGAACAACGTACTTCGCAAAAATCAATTGGATGAATTCAGCGACGTACATGAGATCCCACCAGTACTTGATGGTATCGTAACCGCTGTACAAAAGGATCTGCTTCAGATTTCATTAGGCCACGATGACGGCATCCGACAGGGTCACGAATTGGATGTTTACCGTGGTACGAAATACGTGGGCCGCGTACAGGTTCGTGAAACGAACCCTAGTTCAGCTGTTTGCGAAATCATTCCTAACTACCTTAGAGATACGATTCGCAAAGATGACCTTGTCGCCACAAAGCTCAATTAAAGTATTGCAAATCGTTCGCGTAACCTTGAACGCACGCGACTGATAACAGGATTTAAAGGCCGGACTTTGTATAGACCGGCGCAGGATGCAACAAAATGGCTCGAAGAAAAACTCGCGTTAATGTTTACTCGATAATGCTGTTTATCTCGTTTCTGGCTCTAGTAGCTTCCTGTGTCCTACTTTGGCTGGAGTATAAAAAGTGGGATACCACCGGACCAGCAGCTGCTCCTGCTGCACACCAAATCTATAGCCAGCCTGCGGAAATAGCTGCATATACTGTCAGCAACGAATCGTACCGCTCATAGCACATACGTCCGCTATCACATTCTCAGTCGGTAATTCAGGCTGACACATCTGGATTGGGAGATAATCCCCCTGCCCTTGCTTTTACTTGACTTCTGGCTCTATGCGCCTAATCTTATTGCATATGGTCGCTAGAATCCTTTTAACGCTTGCTATTTCCGCAGTATTAGCTCAACCAGTTTGCGCTCAGCAACGGCGCGACCAGTTTGCTAAGAATTTGCCCGCCGTCGGTGCTCAATTGCCCGAGATTGAGATTTTCGATGAACGTGGGCAAATCCTTCCCACCGAGAAGCTCAAAGGTAGCTACACCGTATTGGTCTTCGGTTGCATGACGTGACCACCGTTCTTAAGAAATGTTTCCAGTCTGGAAACGGTCTACCGTGATTATTCGCAAAAAGGCGTGCGATTCTATTACATATACAAAGCTCTCGCACACCCGGAGACCAATGGCTTTGTGCAGCCAATCACGATTCAGGAACGACTGGAACATGTTGCAGCGGCACAAAAGAGCATTCCAACGGGAATTACGTGGCTTTGCGATAACATGCAGAACGAGTTCAAACATCAAATGGGAAATGCCCCAAATAGTGAATTCGTCATCGATCCCAACGGAAAAGTAGTTATTGCCCGTGGGTGGAGTAACCCGACACAACTTCGTAGCGACCTTGCAGACTTGGTTGGCGAGGTTAGCCCTGCTACACGTATTAATGATATCGACGTGCGATTCACGCCTCCGCCGCTGGGAGCACCGATTGGCCTGGTTCCACGGGTACAAATAAGCAGTGCTATGCGGCCACTTGTGTCGCGACCTCAACTGTCTGTCGCTCTGGATTCAGATCCGCATTATGTAAAGCTACGTGCCGAAGCTGATTCCCAATTCTGGGATACAGGAATCGGACTACTGTACCTTGGTTTTCACATGGACCCGGTGCACCACGTACATTGGAATAACCTCGCAGCACCGGTCGAATACGAGATCGAAACAGTCGATGGTGTCACGATTTCCGCCAAACAGGGGCGTGCTCCTAAATTTGACCACCCATCTGATATGGATCCACGTGAGTTTCTGTTAGGAATTGAATGGGATAAAACAGTAGCAGACTGGGATAAAGCCAAAGAGTTACCTATCCGGGTAACCATGCGCTATTTTGCCTGCAGCGATGACGACGGATGGTGTAAACCGTTCACTCAAAAATACGATCTTTTCCTGCAAATTGACCGCGATGGCGGTGGTGCAACGCGACGTTGGCGTGATCGCAATTAGCTACTTATTTCATGCGTCGTAACTCTTTATATAACAATGACTTAGAGCATTGCCATTCAGGCCTCATCTGGTTGTTGAAACTCCCGAAAAATGGTAAAATCGGGGTCATAAGTCAGCCAAAATAACGGAATAGAATCTGGCTGATCGCAACGGCAGGAAGTACTGATTTTCAGGGCTTATTTGCCACTTTTCAACGGTTGAATCCCCCCCTTTTTTGGGGATGAAAGGACTCTTTCTTGTCTACAGACTCAACGCTGCCAGAAGACGACCAGACACCACCGGCCGACGACAACTTTGATGCAAATCTCGTTGATCTTCCAATCGAAGATGAATTGAAGACGAGTTATCTGACATACGCTATGAGTGTGATTGTTAGCCGAGCGTTACCAGATGTGCGCGATGGACTAAAGCCGTCGCAACGCCGAATCCTTGTCGCAATGAACGACCTGAACCTGTCACCAGGGTCACAGCGCGTCAAATGTGCAAAAATCTCTGGTGATACCAGTGGTAATTATCACCCACACGGCGAAAGCGTGATTTACCCGACACTGGTACGGCTCGCACAAGAATGGAACTTGCGGCACGTCCTGATCGATAAACAGGGAAACTTTGGATCCATCGCTGGACTACCTCCTGCCGCCATGCGATATACCGAAGCCAGGCTCTCACCGATTGCCTCGATGTTGCTTGAAGACCTCAAGCTCGATACGGTCGATTACACTCCGACATACGATGAAAGCCGTCTTGAACCGACTGTCCTGCCTGCGAAGTTTCCCAACTTGTTGGTAAATGGGACAAGTGGAATTGCTGTTGGTATGTCGACCTCCATACCGCCACATAATCTCACGGAAATCTGTGATGCGCTGATTCGCATTATTGAGGAGCCGTCACTGCAACTGCCGGAATTGCTGGACATCGTTAAAGGACCAGACTTCCCAACCGGTGGAATCATTTGCGGTCGCAGTGCGATTCGTCAGGGCTACATGACCGGTCGCAGCACCATCGTGGTTCAGGCACAAGCTGAGATCATTGAGCCGGACAAAGGTCGCAATAAGATCATCATTTCTGAGATTCCATTCCAGCAGTTTCGTGATCGCGTAGTGGAAAAGATCGCGAACCTGGTTAACGACGAGCGAATCAAGGGTATTTCTGAGATTCGCGACGAGAGCGATCTCAACGATCCTGTGCGACTTGTTATTGAGCTTAAGAGAGACGCCGATCCTCAGGTTGTGCTAAACCTACTCTACAAGTACTCGCCACTTCAGGATTCATTCTCGATCATCCTGCTGGCGTTAGTAGATGGCAAACCACGCCTGCTGAATCTCAAGGAGATGCTTGATGAGTTCCTGAGACATCGTGAAGAGGTCATTCGTCGTCGAACTGAATTCGTTCTGGCGCGGGCGAGAAAACGAAAACACGTCGTTGAAGGTCAGTTGCTGGCACTTGCTGATATCGACAAGATTATCAAGATCATCCGTAATTCAAGTAATCAAGCGGAAGCCAAAGCCGGATTGATGGGCGTTGAGTGCCCTGCTTCGATGATGAAAGAAGCACTTGGCGATTCTGGATTTGAGTTGTTTCAACAAGAACGTGGTGAGTCAGATGCCTATTCACTAACCGCCGTACAGGCTGACGCCATTCTCAAAATGACTCTTGGTCAACTCGTAAACCTCGAGCAAGAAAAACTATCCAAAGAGTTTGCTGCGTTGATCGATGAAATCAGTGAGTATCTACGGATTCTCTCTGACCGAGACAATATCTATGGAATCATCAAAGATGATCTCCTTCAGATTCGTGATAAGTACGGTGAAGAACGTCGTACCGAAATCAGCGATATCGAACTGGGCGATGTGAATCTCGATGATCTGATTACGGAAGAGCGAATGGTCGTTACGATAAGCCATCAAGGCTATATCAAGCGAACTCCTACTAGTACTTACCGGATTCAAAAGCGTGGTGGTGTGGGGCTTAAGGGCGCCAAAACGGATGATGAAGATCCGATTGAACACTTGTTTGAAGCCAGCACGCACGACTACCTGCTGTTCTTCAGCAGCAACGGTAAAGTCTACTGGCAAAAAGTCTATGGCATTCCGCAACAAAGCCGCACAGGTCGAGGCAGAGCTATCGTTAATTTGCTGAACCTGTCAGGCGATGAGCAAATCATGGACTGCATCGCCGTTGGTGATCTAAAAGTGGAAGACCGGTCGCTCATCATGGCAACAAAACACGGTCTGGTTAAGAAAACCAGTCTGGCTGCATACAGCCGTCCGAAAAGAGGTGGCATCATCGCTATCAAGCTAAAAGAAGGCGATGAATTAGTGGATGTCGTACTCGCAAAGCCGGGGGATGAAATCGTATTGTCCACCAGGAAAGGTATGGCAATTCGATTCTCAGAATCAGATGCACGTAGTATGGGGCGAAATACAAGCGGAGTTAAAGGCATCTCGCTCTCCAAAGACGATGAACTTGTCGGAATGGTCGTAGCTGACCAGCAGGCAACATTGCTCACGGCCTGCGAAAACGGATACGGCAAACGAACGTTGTTCGGGCCAAATCTGGTGGATCTTGCCGATGACGATGAAAGTTCCAGTGGTAGTCGCTACCGAACCCAAAGGCGCGGTGGTAAAGGGCTAAAAGATATTAAGACTACCCAACGAAATGGGGACGTTGTCGGAATAGTACGAATCTCTGATGAAGATGAGATTCTCATGATCTCATCGCGTGGACAGATTCAACGTATCAAAGCATCTGATATGCGACCGATGGGGCGAAACACGCAAGGTGTACGAATCATGACACTTGGTGATGACGACACCATCGCTGCCTTGGTACGTGTCCCACCAGAAGAACTCGAAGGTGAAGAAACAGATCTGGATCCGGTACCGACCGACAATTCTGAAGCATCACCTGAAGCATCACCTGAAGCATCACCTGAAGCATCACCTGAAGCATCACCTGAAGCATCACCTGAAGCATCACCTGAAGCATCACCTGAAGCATCACCTGAAGCATCACCTGAA
>Ga0114933_10004552_pt1 | contig 12921 bp, 11 predicted proteins | sample 4SBtaG_FD_89691 | JGI IMG/M metagenome (GOLD analysis project Ga0114933, IMG submission 89691) | Deep subsurface microbial communities from Kolumbo volcano to uncover new lineages of life (NeLLi) - 4SBTROV12_W25 metaG | ecosystem: Environmental > Aquatic > Marine > Volcanic | place: Kolumbo...
GAAGGTCAAACAGTAATGCAATCTCTTACATCTTTAGGATTTAAAGGCATAGAAGATGTAAGAATCGGAAAGTACATAGAAATAGATTTCTCTTCTAATCAGAATGAACAAAACGATATTGAAAACATAAAAAGAATGTGTGATGAACTATTAGTAAATCTTGTAATCGAAAAATACGAAGTAGAAATCATCGAAAATTTAGAAGAATAATACTGAGGATTTTTAATGAGTTTTGCAGTAATCGTTTTTCCTGGTTCTAATTGTGATCATGACTGTTTCCATGCAATCAGTAAACTTTTAAAGAAACCAGTTCGATACGTCTGGCATGCAGATTCTTCTATAAAAAAAAATGAGATTGTTGTTATCCCAGGTGGTTTTAGTTACGGGGACTATCTTAGAGCTGGAGCTATAGCTAAGACTTCACCCATAATGAAAAGTATAAAAAAACATGCAGAAGAAGGTAGACCAGTTATTGGAATTTGTAATGGATTTCAAATTTTAACTGAATCTGACTTATTACCAGGAACACTTATCAGAAATAATTCCTTGAAATTTATATGTAAAAATATATGGATAAGATGTGAAAGCACACAATCAATTTTTACTGGTAAATTAAATAAAAAAGAATTGCTTCAAATGCCGATTGCTCATGGAGAAGGAAACTTTTTTTGCAAAGAAAACATACTAGAAGACCTAGAAAATAATCAGCAAATTATTTTCAAATATACTGATTCAAATGGTTCAATCGTCCAATCTTCTAATCCAAATGGCTCTTTAGAAAATATCGCCGGGATATCAAATAAAAACGGTAATGTTTTAGGATTAATGCCACATCCCGAAAGAGCATGTGAACAAATTTTAGGAGGAAAGGATGGATTGAAATTATTTTCTTCTGCCCTTTCTTATTCGTAAAATGAATATAGAAATCAATAAATCAAATATAACTCTTGAAAAAGCATTAGAACATGGTATTTCGTCAGAAGAATGGGAAAAAATAAAAGCTCATTTAGGTAGAAATCCCAATTTCACAGAACTTGGGATTTTTTCTGCTATGTGGAATGAGCACTGTTCTTATAAAAGCAGTAAAATTCATCTCAAGAGATTTCCAACAAAAAGTAATCGTGTTCTTCAAGGCCCTGGGGAAAATGCTGGTGTAATAGACATAGGTGATAATATTGGAGTTGCTTTCAAGATGGAAAGTCACAATCATCCTTCCTACATTGAACCTTTTCAAGGTGCAGCAACTGGTGTAGGAGGAATTCTCAGAGATATTTTTACAATGGGAGCACGCCCTATAGTTCTCTTAGACAGTCTTCACTTTGGCGATATAAATCACGAAAAAACTAAATTCTTATCTAGTTCAGTTGTCTCCGGAATCTCCTCTTATGGAAATTGTATAGGAGTACCAACGATTGGTGGAGAAACTAAGTTTCATTCTTCTTACAACGGAAATATACTTGTAAATGTTATGTGTGCCGGTCTACTTCGCACTGATAAAATTTTTCGAGGAAATGCGTCAGGCCTTGGAAATCCGATTATCTATGTAGGTGCGAAAACTGGAAGAGATGGTATTCATGGTGCATCTATGGCTTCTTCAGGATTTGAAGATTCTACCTCTGAACAAAGACCTACTGTGCAGGTAGGAGACCCATTTAAAGAAAAATTGCTACTCGAAGCGTGTTTAGAATTAATGAGTTCAGATGCAATAATTGGCATTCAGGATATGGGTGCTGCTGGCCTCACTTCTTCTTCAGTAGAAATGGCTAGCCGATCAGGAACAGGCATTTTACTAGAACTAGACGGAGTTCCATGTAGAGAATCTTATATGAATCCCTATGAAATGATGTTATCAGAAAGCCAAGAAAGAATGTTATTAGTTGCCAAAAAAGGTAAAGAAAAAATAGTCCATGACATTTTCAAGAAATGGGATCTTGAGACTCAAATTATTGGGAAAGTTACAAATGACAAACAATTAAGAATTCTTTTCAATAACCAAGAAGTGACTAATCTTCCTATAGATTTTCTCACTGAAGAAGCGCCAGTTTATAATAGAGAAATGTCAAAAAACAATGCCTCTGAAAGTTCTGACCCTATTTGCAAATTAGATGAAAATGATAACTTAGAAGAATCCCTACTCGCACTCTTAAATCATCCAAATCATGGGGACAAAAAACCAATTTGGGAACAATATGACCATATGGTACAAACAAACACTATAATCAGACCTGGAGAAGATGCTTCAGTAACTAGAATAAAAGGTTCTGAAAAAGCTTTAGCTTTTACTGTCGATTCTAATGCGCGATACTGTAAATTAAATCCTTATAATGGTGCTCTTTATACAATAATTGAATCTGCAAGAAATCTTTCATGTAAAGGCGCAGAACCAGTGGCCCTGACAAATTGTTTAAATTTTGGAAATCCGGAGAACCCAGAAATTATGAGACAATTTTCAGAAGCAGTAGATGGAATGTCTAAAGCATGCATTGAACTGGGAATCCCTGTCGTTAGCGGAAATGTCAGCCTATATAATGAAACTCATGGAAATGATATATATCCTACACCTGTAATTGGCATGGTAGGGCTAATTGAGAATCATTTACTTACAGTGCCACAAGGATTTAATAATTTAGGTGACAAGATTTTTCTTATCAGTCCTAAAGGAGAAATACCCTTTCCCAATAGCACACCACATGAGTTAGCATGGATCAAAACTGGTTACGAGGGAGGAAATGGACCTATCTCAAATTTATCATCTGCGAAATCTGTAAATACAGCCTGTCGTGAAGCAATAAAAAATGAGGTGATTAATTCATCTCATGATCTTGGGGAAGGAGGACTTGTAATTGCCTTAGCAGAATCTTCTCTTTCTTCTCCTTTTTCATCCTTAGGTGCAATTATAAGGTTACCCAAAAATTGTACTGGTAGAATAGATTCGATTCTTTTCGGAGAAACATGTTCTCGGATAATCGTTTCTACAGATCCAAATAATATTAAAAAGCTAAATGAAATTGCAGAAAAAAACGAAGTTCTTCTAACAGAAATAGGAATTGTCGGAGAAAAATTCACTATCTATTCAGACGGAAACTCCCCTATAATTGACCTTGAAATGGAAAAAATAACTTATACATGGGAAAATTCCCTTAAAGGAATCTTTTGATGATAGAAATCTTAGATGACCATCCACGAGAGGAATGTGCAGTAACTGGTATTTACGGCCATCCTGAAGCAGCAAATATGGCATATTTGAATCTCTATGCACTTCAACATAGAGGACAAGAAAGTTCTGGAATAACTACATCAAACGGAAAAAAAATACATTCTGAAGTAGGGATGGGTCTAGTTTCTGATATCTTCAATAAAGAAAGACTTTCGAGATTACATGGTCATATAGCAATTGGCCATAACAGATACTCTACTGCAGGCCATTCCAATATAGAAAATGCACAACCTTTAACAGTTGTTACTGCAAATCAAACTATTTCACTCGCACATAATGGAAATCTAATTAACGGACTAGAACTTAGAAGAGATCTCGAAAAAAATGGCTCAATTTTTCGAACTACTACTGATAGCGAAGCCATACTTCATTTGATAGCTAAATCTAAAGAAGAAGAAATAGAAAATGCTATTATTGAAGCATTAAGAATGCTCAAAGGCGCTTTTGCGCTTACTATAATGACTCATGATAAATTATTTGGAATAAGAGACCCAAACGGCTTTCGTCCTTTAGTTTTAGGAAAAGTGACTGGGTCAAAAGGTGAAATCGCATGGGTTATGTGTAGTGAAACTTGTGCATTAGACCTTATGGATGCAGAATTTGTAAGAGAGATTGAGCCAGGGGAAATGGTAGTCATAGGAAAAAATGGACTAGAAAGTTACAAACCTTTTCCTATGACGAAAATCACGCAGTGTATTTTTGAATTCATATATTTTGCAAGACCAGATAGTTTTTTATTTGGACACAATGCATACACAATCAGAAAACAACTTGGTGCTGAATTAGCAAAAGAAAGTAAGGTTGATGCAGATTTAGTTGTCCCAGTCCCAGATTCAGGATTGGCTGCTGCATTAGGGTATTCGAACGAGTCAGGAATTCCCTTGGAAATGGGTTTAGTTAGAAATCACTACGTTGGAAGGACATTTATTGAACCACAACAATCTATAAGACATTTCGGAGTTAAGATTAAACTAAATCCAATCAAAAATTATCTAAAAGGAAAAAAAGTAGTAGTTATTGATGATTCAATAGTCAGAGGAACTACTAGCAACAAAATAGTTGAGATGATACGAAACGCAGGAGCTAAGGAAGTGCATATGAGAATAAGTTCTCCTCCGATTACAAATCCTTGTTTCTTCGGAATCGATATGCCTAGCAAAAAAGAATTGATAGCTTCCTCTAAAAACCCTGACGAGATAAAAAATATATTAGAAGTAGACACATTAAGTTACCTTTCCATAGAGGGTCTTTTGAAATGTGTCAGACCAAATGAAGATGAATATTGTATTGCATGTTTCAATGGAGACTACCCTATTCCCATTGAAGAAGCTCAAAATCAATTGAACCTATTCAAGAATATTTCAATAAGCGAACATCGTGGATAAGTCTAATAAACAACTAAAGTGGAAAGAGAATAAGCAAAAATGATAAAAATATTTTTTGCCTTAATGTCCTTTACTCTTTTCTTGACAAGTTGTGCTTCTAATATAGTAAAAACCCCTCCAAAAGTAACTCAGTTAAAAAAAATACTAAAAAAAGAAATTATTAAGAAGAAATCTCCTGTTAAATTGACTGAAAAGCAGAACCTAGAATTTAGTCCACCTCATGACATTATTTTACCTACACCAGAAAAAAGTATTGATGAAACACCCAAAACTAAATTACCTAAAAATCTTACGGTAAATGGGTTCCGATTTGATATTCCAATAAATAGAAGTTCGAGAGTCGACAGATGGATTAAATTTTTCACTTCTCCAAGATTTAGAAATCGATTCAAACTATGGATGGAACGAAGTGGCAGATACATTCCTTTATTTAGAAAAATTTTAAAAGAAAACAATATGCCTGAAGATTTAGCATATTTAGTTCTTATTGAAAGCGGATTTAATTTGAGAGCTAGATCAAGAGCGGGTGCAGTTGGTCCATGGCAATTTATGCCTGCAACTGGGAGAAGATTTGGATTAAGAATAAATTATTATATAGATGAAAGACGAGATCCAATAAAGTCAACAAAAGCTGCTGCAAAATATCTCAAAAAACTTTACGAACAATTTCAAGATTGGCACTTGGCCTTAGCTGCATACAATGCTGGAGAAAATAGAATCCAAAGAATACTTAATAAAACAAGAAAAAAAACGTATTGGGAGATCATTAGGACTAGATATGTGCCTAATGAGACTAAACAATATGTTTCAAAATATATTGCAGGCTTAATTTTGGCTAAATATCCCAAGGTTTTCGGTTTTGTAGATTTAAATTACCAACTACCTTTATCAACAGAGGCAGTTAGTTTGCCAAGAGGAATAAATTTAAGACTGGTTTCAAAACTATCCCAAATGAGTGTAAAAGACATCAGAAAATATAATCCACAATTAAGAAGATGGCAGACTCCGCCTGGAAGGGGTCATACGATCCAACTTCCAAAATGGAAAGCAAGAGTCTTCGTCTCACGCCTAAGTAAACTTCCGAAAAGGACTTACATTCGCTCAGGAAAATATAGGATACAACCAGGAGATACTTTCAGTTCAATTGCTTTAAGATTAAAAATTCCAATGTCTACTTTAATGGAATTCAATCCAAATATTGCTCCTAAACTATTGAAAGTTGGAAAATATATTCAATTGCCTAAATTGAAGAAAACAACAAAAAGAATCAATAAAAAGTTTTTAGACTCGTCAGAAACAACACACTTAGTTAAACGCGGAGAAACTATTTCAGAAATTGCCAAGAAATACAAAACAACTACATATAGTATATTAAAATCTAATGACATATCCCGCGCAAATCTCATTTTTGCGGGAGACGTTTTAATTATCAAAAGTTCAAAAAAACGAAAGCGCAAGGATAAGAAGAAAGTAAGAAGAGAAAAAATATACGTTAAAAAACATAGAGTTAGAAAAGGTGAAAATATTTCTATAATTGCAAAAAAATATCGAATAAAAGTAAACACTCTACTACAACTAAATAAAATGCGACTTTCAGAGGTTATTTTCCCTGGACAAGTAATGATAATAAGAAAATAGTCTTTTATAACTTAGATGATTACAAAGTAATAAAATCTTAATATAGTTGTATATAGTTAACTAATTTAATTCGATGGAAATCAGGCTTATGTCTATCAATTTTAAAAATATATTTACAACTACTTTCTTTTTGTTTTTGGTTATTTCAATACAAGGTTGCTTCACTAAACCAAAAGAAGGAGCACCTCCAGGAAGATTATTAACAATAGGTCAAGTTAATCTTAATTCGGAAAGATATGAGAACGCAAAAAAAGCTTTCGAGTTACTTCTAAAAAAATATCCAAATAGTAAACACCGAAGAGAAGCTCTTTTTAATCTTGCAGAAGTTTATTACAGAGATGGAGAATACTTGGAAGCACAAGTTCAATTCACAGAATTTGTTCAACTTTATCCTATAAGCAAACTTACTGATAGAGCCTATTACCTTCTCGCCATGTCTTATTTTAATGTCACAAATTTTCATAATCAAGATCAAGAAAATACAAATATGGCATTGAAAAATTTCAAAGAATTACTGAAAAGATTTCCAAAAAGTAAATATAGAGAGAAATCTCTACAAAAAATAAAAGAAATACGTGAATTTTTATCTAAACACGAGTTTGCTATTGCTTTTTTCTATTTCGAAAAAGGCCATAACGTTTCTTGTATACCTAGATTTAATAAAATTATACTTAACTATCCTAAATCATTAACAATAAGAGAAAAAACTCTTTTTTATTTAGGTTATGCATATTTCAAGGAACAAAGTTACGAAAAAGCATGGAAAACATTTATGTATTTGTTCAAAGAATTTCCCCAAACAAAATATAGAAGAGATGCTATTGGATTTTTAAATTCAATCAAAAGAACTTCTGTAGAATTTAGAAATAAGAAAACTTATAGAGACGAAAATAAATTCAGATTTTTTAATCTTTTCAAAAATTCTCCATTATTAAAAGAGAATGAAAAAAATAAAGAAGAAGAAGAACCACTTTTAAGAAAAGAAAAAAAAGGTTTTAACTTTCTCGATTTTTTCAAAAAAGAACCAAAAGAACAAAAGAAAGAAATAAAACTAAAAGAACAAAAGAAAGAAAGAAAGCCAAAAGAAAATAAGGACAAAAAAGGATTTAATTTATTAAATATCTTCAAATAAAGTAAATTTAATGACACTTAATAAAATCAAAAATTATATCTAGGATAACTTTTTTGAATTTATCAAACACGTTGACTTGCTCTAGGATACTCTTGATTCCTTTAGTCGTATTATTCTTGATAGAAGGTTCAAGAAATTCTAATCAATTTGCTGCTTTTTTCTTCATTCTAGCTACATTTACTGATTGGCTTGACGGACATCTTGCAAGAACAAGAAATCAAATAACACCACTGGGAGCAATTTTAGATCCAATTGCAGATAAATTACTCATTATATCTGCTTTACTACCTTTAGTTTCTCTCGGCAGAGTAGACTCATGGCTTGCGGGTATCATTATTGGAAGAGAGTTTCTTGTTACAGTACTTAGAGCTTTTGCAATAAACGAGGGAACAATTATGCCTGCACAAACTATGGGCAAATGGAAAATGGCTCTAGAGGTAGTATCTATTACTTTACTTATTTTGAATTTATTTCCTGTCTTCGCTAAATATCTTTTAGTTTTAGCTATGATTTTGGCTATTATTTCTGGTATTGAATACTTCAGAAAGGCTGCTAAGGAAATATTCCAATGATTCTTATCTTATTGTTTGTATCTGTTGCTTTTCTTTTGGGTTCTATTCCTTTTGGAATTGTATTTACTCGTTTATTTGGACTGAAAGATCCTAGAAAAGTTGGTAGCGGCAATATAGGCGCTACAAATGTTTTACGATCTTCCGGAAACAAAAGTATTGCTGTACTAACGTTAATAGCAGATATTGTTAAAGGAAGCGTTGTCGTTTTATTAGGAAGTCAAATTCATGATCCATACGATTTCTTTTTTACACCGGAATTACTTTGCGGTTTGGCGGCAATACTCGGACATATTTTTTCACCTTTTGTAAAATTTCAAGGAGGAAAAGGAGTCGCAACTTCCCTAGGAGTTTTTTTTGCACTTGCTCCCTACCTTTCATTTCTTTCGTTAGGCATCTTTATTATTATTACGGTAACTACAAGAATTGTTTCTATAAGTTCTCTAACCGCAGTTATCGCTTTTCCTATTTCTGGATATTGTTTCAACTATTCTTTAAATTTAATTTTACTTTCAATAATCATTGCCTTTCTCATTTTTTTTAGGCATAAAGAAAACATCGTTCGGCTTCTTAACGGGGTCGAAAATAAATTCTGAGTTATTCTTAATAATAGAACTACCTAGGAGACGAAATGCTTACAGGTTGTGCCCCTTTCTTTCTAATTGGCCTAATAGGTCTAGCAGCTGGCAGTTGGATTTTTGGGACTCATGTTGCAGCAAGACTTACTGCTGTATCGTTTTTATTAATATTTCTTCTTTATTTTGCTCTCCTTAATTGGACAGCCAGGACAAGGATGAAAGATAAGAAGAATTCAGAAACTGAAGATATTACTTCAAACACTACTTCTAATGAAAAAACAATGAGCGATCAAGAAAAAGAAGATTGGTTTAATTATCTTGGAAGTGAAGGAAAACTTCTTTGGCTGGGAGTTTTTGTCTTGCTTGCTGCTTTCCTTACGTTACTAATTCGCTCTTTTAAATAGCAATCTTAAATTTCAATCTGTTGAATTCTTTTCAGAGTACAAATGAACATCTCTTTGCGGAAATGGTATTGTAAAGCCGCTGGACTCTAGTTTTAACTTTGACTCTTTTCTCAAATCAAAAGTAACATCCCAGAAATCCCTACTAGCAACCCAACATCGCATTTTAAGATTCACAGAACTATCAGCAAGTTCATCAACAAGAATTTTAGGAGAGGGCTTGTCGAGAACTCTTGATTCTGATTTCAAAACATCTAAGAGACATTCAATAGCTTTTTCAATATCATCTTCATAACTAATTCCAACAACAGAATCAATTCTTCTAGTTGAAAAACGAGAATAATTCCTAATTGTACTACCCCAAAGAGTAGAGTTCGGAACTGTCACATAAATACCATCAAAGGTCTTTAAATTCGTCGAAAATAATCCTATTTCAACAACCGTTCCAGCAACACCTTCTGCATCAATATATTCCCCAACCTTTAAAGGAGAGAGTAAGATTAACATAACACCTGACGCTATATTAGAGAGAGTTCCCTGCAGAGCAAGTCCGATAGCTAGACCGGCTGCACCAAGAACAGTGATGATACTTGCAGTCTGAACTCCAAACTGTGCGAGTACAGCTGCAACAACAAAAACATAAATAGAATATCGTATAATATTAAGGATTAAAGGCTTTAAGGTAGTATCCAGACCAGGAATCCGTTCTATTCCTCTATTCACTACCCGTGTGAACCAATTGGCAAATATCTTTCCTAAAATCAGGATAATTAAAGCGCCAATTATATTCAATAGGTAGTTTAAGAGAATCGAACTACTCTTTTCCAAAACTTCATACCAATCCAAAGATTTAACTCCTAAAAAAGATTTATTGCCTACAATAGCAAAAAATAGTTCTTAAACGAAAACTATTTTTTTCCCTTGAAAAACTGTTCTATTTTTTCCACTACAAATACTTGTTCGTCAATTTTCAATCCCGGAAAAATAGGTAATGACAGGACTTCAGAACATGCAAGTTCACATTCCGGAAAATCTCCTTTTTTATACCCTAGATATTGAAAACAGGGTTGAAGATGTAAAGGTTCTGAATAATAAATTCCGGTAGCAACATTTTCTGAATGCAAAAATTCTTTTAATTCTTCTCTATACGCTACTCTGACAACATATTGATGAAAAACATGTTCGTTTTCTAATAAAACAGGAGGATGAATAAATTCCTGAATACCAACTTCCTCTATTAATTTGTTATAATTGTTTGCTAACTCAAACCTTTCTTTATTCCATTCGTCTATTTTTTTTAGTTTCACTAATAAAACGGCAGCCTGTATGGTATCCAAACGAAAATTCCCTCCTATTGACTCGTAGTTCTTGCCATTTAAAGAACCATGAATACGAAGAGACCTTATTCGTTTCGCTAAGTCATTAGAGGAAGTAGTTATCATTCCAGCATCCCCAAATGCACCTAAATTTTTTGTAGGGTAAAATGAAAAACATCCTAAATCTCCAACAGAACCTGCCATTCCTAAACTATTTTTTGCACCCAAAGCCTGTGCTACATCTTCAACAATTGAAAACTCAAAATTTGATTTCAATTTAATTAAAGGGTCCAATTCCGCCATTCGTCCATAGATATGAACTGGAATAATCGCTTTTGTTTTTTGACTTATTAGTGCAGATATACTCGATGAATTTATATTTAAACTGTCTTTTTCTATATCTACAAAAACAGGTTTTGCTCCTAAACGAGCGATTACACTAGCCGTAGAAAAAAAACTAAAGGGAGTAGTTATTACTTCATCCCCATAACCAATATCTAAACCCATTAAAGAGAGAAGTAGCGCATCCGTTCCAGAAGAAACACCAAATGCAAAAGAACTTTCTGTATATTCTGCAATTTTCTTTTCAAATTCTTTAACTTCTTGTCCCATTATAAAATCCTGTCTTTCCATTACGGAATGTATAGACGAGACAATCTCTTTTTCAAGAACTCCTATATGCCTTTTGAAATCATAAAGTGGTACAAACATAATTTTTCGTCTGCCATTTAAATTTAAAGAAACTTAGAATCTAAAAATAATTACTAACATTCCACCTACCAGTACAATCAATGCACCAAGTACGACACGAAGAGTTAAAGTTTCTACTTTTTTTAAAAAGAAAAAGCTTAAAATTAAAACCCATAGTGTATTCAACCTACTAACAGGAATAATAACGGAAATATCACCTTTATGCATTGAATGCCACATAAAAATTGAAGCAAAAATATTGAAAAATGCTGCAATAGCAAAAAACTGAAAACCCAATTTTTCGGTCTTACGAATAGAATCCTTAGGAAGAATCGGTCTTGTTAGATAGACAGCAATAGCTCCTGTACCAAAAGCAACGGACATTCCAAAAAATGGGGTGGCCTGGTATGAATACGCATATTTCAGAAAAACAGGCATAATTGAAAAAAGGATGGAAGCTATTAATGAATAAATCAACCCACTCCTTAAATCTTCATTACCGACTTCCTCTTGTTTCTTTTTTACAGAAAGTGTCCATACTCCTACAGCTATTAAAAATGTTCCCAAACAAACATAAAAATTTGGCTTTTCATTTAAAAAGAAAACAGCAAACAAAACACTCCAAATGGGAGTAACTGAGGTGATAGGTGCACTTCTGTTAACTCCAATCTTTTGAATCCCTATAAGTGCGATAAGATGTCCGATTCCAAAACCCACAATCCCAGTTACGACAAACCAAAAAAGTGCATGCATTGAAATCTCTGGAATCGTTTCTGTCTGCAATGAGAAGACGAAGCCAGTTACACAAACAAACGTATTGATAAAAAGTATAGCTACAAAGGGAGAACCATATTCAAGACCCCTTCGAAAAAATATTAAGGTAATTGAGTAAAAAACAGATGCAGAAAGAGCCATAAAAGCTGGATCTATGGATAGGATCAAAAAAACTCTCCGATTTTTCAGCAGAACATTAGTGACGGATAGACTAAACTGCAGCATCTATATAGAGTACTAGATACACAATTATTCTACTCTTTTGCGTTTTCAAAGTCGATTTGTAAAGAGATATCTTTTGCAGCAAATTCAAACAATCATTTCTGGAGAATAATTTGAAATACAGAAAACTCGGAAAAACCGACATCACTGTTTCTGAAGTTGGCTTTGGTACGGGTGGTATTAGCAAATTGATGGTAGAAGAAGATTTGCAGGAACAGAATTCTGCAATAGGAAAAGCTATACAAAATGGAATCACTTATTTTGATACAGCTGCCGCATATGGAAATGGAAAATCAGAAGAAAATCTTGGACGAATTATAAATGAACATTCTTCCGATATTATAATAGGAACAAAAATAAGACTTCTTCCCCAACAATTAGAAAAAGCGTACAGCGAAACAATAGAATCTGTAGAAAGAAGTTTAGATAGACTGAAGAGAAGTTATATAGATATCATACAAATTCATAATTTTATCTCTGAGGATAGAAAGTGGCCTGTTCCTCTTTCCATATCTCCTCATGATATTTTCAAAGACCAAGGTATTTTGAAGGCTTTCAAAGAACTGAAGAAAAATAATAAGGTGAGATACTTTGGAATTACTGGTTTAGGGGACCCCAAAGTTTTAGATCAAATTATAAGCACTAAAGAATTTCAAACTATCCAAATATATTATAATTTATTAAATCCGAGCGCAGGACATACCGTCAATCATAAATTCACCGCTATAAACTATAACTTAATTATAGAAAAATGTAGAAAAATAGGAATAGGAATCTTAGGAATACGAGCTCTTGCCTTAGGCGCCCTAACCAACGATACAAACTTTCTTGCAGGGGAACTTCCACTTCTTTCTATAGGATCCGAATACAATATGGATGTACAAAGAGCAGAAAAGATAAAATCTATTCTTACAGAGAGTGATGAAAGTATATCGGAAACTTCTGTTCGATTTATTTTAGACAATGATGCTATCTCATCCGTTCTTGTTGGATTCTCTA
>Ga0114933_10004555_pt1 | contig 12911 bp, 11 predicted proteins | sample 4SBtaG_FD_89691 | JGI IMG/M metagenome (GOLD analysis project Ga0114933, IMG submission 89691) | Deep subsurface microbial communities from Kolumbo volcano to uncover new lineages of life (NeLLi) - 4SBTROV12_W25 metaG | ecosystem: Environmental > Aquatic > Marine > Volcanic | place: Kolumbo...
ACCAGCCAGGTTGCGCAGGGTCTGTACAACTTTGGGGTATAGAGATTGGCTTTGTACTTGGCTGGCGTAGAGCAGTTCGCGGTCCGGTAAATAGTAGTCGCCATAACGCCAGCCCTTTGCCTCCATGGCGATGACGAAGGCTTCGATTATTTGGAGTTGGGAGGACAACTCCCCAAGTGTTTCAATGACTTGTGGAAAGTTAATCGAAGCCGTTGTCTCGGTTATGCGTCGCGCCAATCCGACGAGAAAGCGCAGCTTAACCATCAGGCGGATTTCAGCCTGGTAGTTCTGATAGGAATGCGCTGGCGTGCTGTGCCATTGGGCATACTGGGTTGGAACATTTCCGTTTACGAAAACCCGGTTCCACGGCACCTTGACGTTCTCGAAAAAAATTAGCGCGTCATTTTCATCGAAGCGGGCCGACAGAGGGTAGTCGAAGCCGGAGTTTGCCGCTGCCTCGTAGGAGCGGCGCGACATGATCTTTAGGCCAGGTGTGTTCATCGGCAGGGTGGCAGTGAAAGCCCATTTCTCTTCACCTTTGCGCATCGGCCGGAGTGTGGAGACTAGGATCTCGTCCGACAGCACAGCACCGGTGCCCAGCATCTTAGCGCCTTGCAGGCTGATGCCGTCTGCATCCTCATTGCAGACCGATACAGTAAGGTCGGCGTTGCCGCCCTCGCTGCGTGATTTCGAGCGGTCACCCTGCGGGTCAATGATGACATAGGACAAGTAGAGATCGCGGTCGCGCGCGTATTCGTAATAGTCGCGCACCGCCTTCGCTCGGTCTGCGCCGTGCTCTTCGTAGATATGGCTGCCCATGTGGAAGGCTGCGATGGTTGAGGCGACATGGTCGGGAGAGCGTCCCATATAGCCGTAATGGGTTTCCGCCCATTTGGTCAATGCCTGCCGCCGGTCAACAAGTTCTTCCAAGCAAGTCGGCAAATGCCACATTCGACTGACCCGTTTTCCGGTGTTTGGTGAAGCGAAGGTCATGTCTTCAAGGTTCTCTGGCGCGGCCTGCACATCATACAAGTTCGCGATAGAACGCGCGGCATTGCGAAACGCAGGGTGGTCGGTGACCCGTCCGACACGTTTGCCATCGAGATAGATCGAGCGGCCGTCGTCGAGGCTTGCCAAAAAATCCGCACCACTTCGATGCATATTGTTTCCCTTTCTACTTACTGAGCCTAAGGTAACCGAAGCGACAAATCCCTAGCAATGTCGGTGAGGCGGGGTGATTAGGTTTGTATTACTAAGTTAAGGGGAAGAGAAATGAACAGGGATCCGTTCCGACCCATTTCTGATTTGGATATCAATACCTATGTAAGCGACGGTGTCTTGTGTTTGCGACAATTGTTCGATGCCGATTGGGTCGCCTATCTGCGGGAGGCGGTGGAGGCGGACCTGACTAGTCCGGGTACGCTGCACAACGATATCACCCGCGACGGCACCGGGTCTTTTCGCAGTGACACTTTCGTCTGGGCCAACATCCCGGCGTTTCGTAAATTCATGACAGATTCACCGGCTCCACAGGCGGCTGCCGCAATCATGGCGTCGGGCAAGGTTAACCTGTTGTTCGATCAAATCCTATCTAAGGAGCCGGCGACTAGCACGGAGACTATGTGGCATCACGACGCGACATACTGGCCAGTGCAAGGCGACCAGATTTGTACAATGTGGCTGGCGCTCGATCCGGTGACGGCGGCAAATGGAGCGGTAGAGTATGTGAAGGGGTCACACCGTTGGGGTCAGCGTTTCAAAGCGAAAGCCTTTGTTGGTGATGGACGCTATAAGGAGGATCTGCCGGAGGTGCCGGATATCGGCGCTGAGCGTGACAAGCATGATATCGTGTATTTCGAGCTTGAACCCGGCGACTGCGTGATACATCACGGATTGTTGGTCCATGGCGCTTTGGGTAATACGACTAAGGACAAACGCCGGCGCGGTTATGTCACGCGCTGGTGCGGTGACGACGTTACCTATTATCCGCGGCCTGACATCCAGCGCATGCTGTACGACCCGGACATTCCGTCGGGCGGGTCGATAGATTGCCAGCTGTTTCCTGTGCTCTGGCCGCGGCCGGCGAAGCTTAGCACGCCTTAAACTATCGGCGTAAAATTGGCTGTGCTTTGCAGGCTGCTTGCCTAGATTTCCGATACACCCTATTTCTGGAATTCTGACTGGCATACAGTAGGAATTGTGCACCATCGTGGTCACCTGCAAAGCGACTGGCCCCAACCGTTTCCGACACGATTCTATCGGCATAGCAGCTGATGTTGCCCTTGCAGTAGACGGTATTGCCTAACGACTGTGCTGCCTGTAACAAAACATTTTGGGCTAGATGGCTTTCGCCTTCCGAAAACGTTCGATTGCTGCGGTGTCGTAGCCTAACTCGGTCAGGATCTCTTCATTGTGCTCGCCTAACTTCGGAGGCCGACGCCGGATTTTGCCTGGCGTTGCTGACAGGCTTACTGGCGTATCTATAATCGGTGCCGGTTTCGACATGCCGGGATATTCGACGGGCTGCATGAAGCCCACATCATTAATGTGCTCATTGTCGAGCGCCTGCTGTGGCGTGAAGACGGGTGCGGCTGGTAGTCGGGCAGCCTCGAGTTGCTCGAGCGCTTCTTCCGTTGTGCGTGCAGCACACCAGGTTTGCATCCGTTCGCTGATAATTTCGCCGTGTTCTGCGCGCGCTTCGTCATCCTTGAATCGTGGATCGGCTAGCCAGGTGTCTTCGCCCATTAGCTCGGCCCATCGTTTATGCATGATCTCGCCAATTGCTACGCAAATTATCTCACCATCTTTTGTTTTGAAACTGTCGGAAGGTGCACTGAGCTGGCCACGGTTACCTGTGGCTACGCGATTGACTTGGGTGAGGGATTGTTCGATCAAAGTCGCGTTTGCATTGGTGAGCGCGGTAGCTAGCAGCGAACCCTGAACATGCTGACCTTGACCAGTTTCTTTGCGCGACATGATCGCCGCCATAGTTCCGAGAGCACATAGCGTCGCCGTGCCGTAATCGACCCAGGGATAGTAGGAGCGCATTGCACTGTTGGCTGTGCCGGATAAGTACATGGCCCCGGACATGGCTTGTGCCACTGTGTCGAAGCCGACTTTGGTTGCCATCGGGCCGGTTGTACCGAACGCTGTTGCCGTTGTCAGGATGATGTCCGGTTTGATCGATTTCAGGGTCGGGTAGTCTAGGCCTAGGCCTTTGCGTGCGCGTTCAGGCATGTTGACCAGGACAACATCGGCTGTTTTGACTAATGTTTCCTGTATTTCCCGGCCTTCCGGCGTAGTGGGGTCAAGCGTCATGGACCGCTTGTTACGGTTCATCTGCATAAACATTGCGCCCGTTTTGTCTTCGGCGATTGGCGCTACATGGCGGTCTTCGCTGCCGCCTCGCTTGTCGATGCGTATAACATCGGCGCCGAAATCACTGAGCAAGGCGCCACACCATGGACCCGCGATATACCGCCCGAAATCGATGACTCGAATACCGTCAAGAACGCTGCCCATGCCTCTCTCCACTTCTTCCGAACTATGCTTTTACGAATACGTTGCCGTCTTCGACCTTCACCTCATAGGTCCTCAGATCTTCACTGACTGGAGGGCACAGTGCCTTACCCGTCTTGATGTCGAAACGGCCTTCATGCAGCGGGCACTCGATCTCTCTGCCTTCCTGAAAGCCATCTGCCATGGAGGCGAAAGCGTGTGTGCAAATATTGTGCGTTGCGTAGATGTCGCCATCGACGTTGTACAGTGCGATTTCCTCTCCGCTGACAGTCACCTTTTTCGGGTCGTCGGGGTTGATTTCGGTTGTATTGGCCACCTGGTGCCAGGTTTCTTCGCTCATGGTTTCGTAATCCTTAAAAGCGCTCAATTGTCTGATCCGGGCCCGTTTTCTGTGGCCGGCCGCAGCAAGATAGATTTCTAGACCTGTGATTCCTAGTGTATTCATAGACATTGGGCGGCGTGGGCCGTCTTCTCTTTGACCAGTGTAATTGCTGCTGCACCATGTACTTCAGCGAATTTGATACCTTGACCTTTGCGGTGATCGCCATCGCGTTTGTCCTGGGCGGCGTGTCGAAGGGTGTTGTTGGTTTCGGGTTGCCGCTGATCGCGGTGCCGATTTGTGCCAGCGTTGTCCCCGTGCCACTGGCGATCGCGCTAACAGCGGCACCAGTCCTTATCTCTAACGTCTATCAGGCCTTTCATGGCCGACGGCACGGCATCGTCATGCGGCGCTTCTGGCCGTTTTTGGTGACGCTGGTCGTGGGGGTTTTGATGGGCGCGCAAGTGTTGACCCGGGCTGATCACGGGCTAGTTGCTGTGATCGTTGGCACGTTGCTGCTCATATTTGTTGTAGGGCAGTTTTTTGATTTCAAGCCCAATATCCCGTCGCGGGCCGAGCGGCGGCTGAACCCTTTTGTCGGCTTCCTAGCAGGGTTGCTGGGAGGTGTGTCTAGTATGTTCGGGTCCATCGCGGTCACATATCTGGTTGCGCTGCGTATGCACAAGGATTTGTTCATTTCATCAATTGGTATCTTTTACCTGTTTGGTAACACTCCGCTCTATGGAACTTTGATTGTTACTGGCGTCATGGGGCGAAACGAGATAATCGGGACGATCCTTGTCTGTCTGCCGCTATGTGCTGGTCTGTGGCTCGGTACCTGGCTACGCGGCCGAATTTCGCAGGTTTTGTTTCAACGCGTCCTGTTGGTAGGTCTGGCCGTTATCAGCCTGAACCTGATCCGACGGGGACTGATGTGATGCTCAAACCAGCGTCCGTCCGCCATCCACATAGATCGTCTGGCCGGTGATAAAGGCGCCGGCCGGTGATAAGAGAAGCAACGCTGTGCCAAAGAGATCCTCGACCGTTGCCATGCGACCCATGGGAATGCGTGCCATTTGGTAGGCGCGAAACTCCGGGGTTGCCATAAATGGGTCGGACAAAGGTGTTGGGATAACCGCCGGTCCGATCGCGTTAACCGCGATATGATGCTCGGCCCATTCGACCGCCAGGACCCGGGTCAGTTGCGCTAGTGCAGCCTTGCTGGTCGCGTAGGCAGCGTAGTTTGGGTTGGCCACTTGGCTGGAGACCGATGCGATTGTGACTATCTGGCCACCGCCCTGCTCAATCATCACTTTACCAGCCTGTCGGCCCAATAACAGCGCGCCGGTAACGTTGATATCCATGCTGGCTTTGAAATCCGCCACCGGTAAGTCAACCGCAGACGCGACGCGCAGAATGCCGGCTGCGTTTAGCATGCCATCGAGACGACCGCCATTGGCAACTGCGACCTCTACAGCTGCGGCGCACGATGCCTCGTCGGTCACATCGAGCTGGCATCCGGTGTGACCATCGCCAGGCAACCCATCACAAGTCCGCTCGATCGCAGTGGAATTCAAGTCGGCGATGGTTAGTTTGGCGCCCCGCCGTGCCAGCTCGGCCGCGATGCCGGAGCCGATCCCACCCGCACCTCCAGCAACGAGGATCGAATGGCCGACGATATCGAATAGATCGGTCATGCGGGTACCTTTGGATGCAGTTGCATAAGGCCAGTGCCATAGTCGACCAAAGCGCCGTCCGATACGAGGATCGATGCGATTCGGCCGGCTCGAGGCGCCCTGACCAGTGTTTCATCATTAAGCACACTGATATGCGCCAAGACGTCTCCGGTCTCGACGGCTTGATCGATCTCTAGGCTTTCGAATGTGATGGTACCCGTCTGCGGCGCCACGATGGCGAATGGTTTCGCGAGTTTGGGTGCAGTCTCCCTGCTACTGAAGATCGCACGCTTTCCGTTTTGCTGGATGACGACTTCGGTCAGGCGACTTTGTTCGACTAGCTTTTCGATATTCGCGATTTCCGTATCCGTAAGTGGCACGCTGGGCTCCCTTTCTTGGCACGCGTCCGTATACTGCCCTGAATTTGCAAGCGCTGAAACTGGGAATATCGCCGTGCAACGGGTTCTAGTCGCCAATCGAGGAGAAATAGCGCTGCGCGTGATCCGCGCCTGTCGCAAGGCGGGGCTGGAAACGGTTGCGATCCATTCCGAGGCGGATGCAAACTCCCCACATCTTTGGGCGGCCGACCAAGCGGTGTGCATAGGGCCTGCACCGGCGCTGAAAAGTTATCTGAACGGCAACACGATCCTACATGTAGCCAAAGCTACTGGTTGCGATGCGCTTCATCCGGGATACGGATTCCTGGCCGAAAACGCTGCCTTCGCGACGGGGTGTGCTGAGAACGACATCATCTTTATCGGGCCCGCGGCGGAAGCGATTGAGATAATGGGTGACAAGGCTGAGGCACGCCGCGCGGCTATGCGGTTGGGTGTGCCTGTGGTCCCTGGGTCGGAGGGCAGCTTCACGAAACCTGAGACTGCAGCAGAAGCTGCTCAGGCAGTTGGTTTTCCCCTGTTGTTGAAGGCCCGTTCCGGTGGCGGTGGGCGCGGCATGCGCGTAGTCGAGGATGCGAATTCATTTGAAAGTATGTTCCAGCAGGCTACCGCGGAAGCATCGGCAGCGTTTGGAGATGGCGGGGTTTATCTGGAAAGGTATTTTTCACGGGTCCGCCATATCGAAGTACAGGTTTTAGGGGATGGAGATGGAAACGCTGTGCATCTCTGGGAACGAGATTGCAGTACGCAGCGGCGGCATCAGAAGCTAGTGGAGGAAGCGCATTCGCCGGCGCTGGATGCCGCGACGCGTAAAGCGATTTGTGTATCTGCGGTCGAATTGACCAAAGGGATTAACTATCGCGGGGCCGGTACCGTCGAGTTTCTTTACGACCCGTCTGACAAGAGTTTCTACTTCATTGAGATGAACACGCGTATCCAGGTTGAGCATCCGGTGACGGAAGTGCTGACTGGAGTAGATCTTGTAAGCGAACAACTGCGTATTGCCGACGGTCAGGGGCTCACCTTCGTTACACCGCCTATAGCATCAGGCCATGCTATTGAGTTTCGGATCAATGCAGAGGACCCTGCGCACGCGTTTCGACCGAGCCCGGGAAGGATCGTAAGCTGGCGTCCGCCATCCGGTGCAGATATCCGTCTCGACAGTCATACCTACCCCGGATACGAAGTGCCTAGCTTCTATGACTCATTACTTGGCAAGCTAATCGTGTGCGGCGATGACAGGGACGATGCGCTGGTTAAATCCCGTCTGGCGCTGGATCGGTTCATTGTCGAAGGTGTCGCGACGACGATACCGTTTCATCTCGCGTTATTGGGCGATCCGGAATTTCAGGCCGGTGACATTCATACGGGCTGGGTCGATGCCCGTGGAATGGGCGGTTTGGTATGAGTAAAACGGTCAAGCTTATTGATCTGACCTTGCGTGACGCGCATCAGTGCTTGTGGGCAACGCGCATGACCACTGGCATGATGAGAGACGTAGCTCCTTTGCTTGATCGTGCCGGCTTCGAGGCAATCGACCTGGTCGGTGGCGCAGTGTTTGACGTCTGTGTGCGTTACCTGCACGAAGACCCATGGGAACGCATGCGAATACTCAGTGAATGGGTAACCGAAACACCACTAATTATTCACACCCGCGGGCAGAGCCTCTTCACCTTTGAGTTCTTTGCGGACGATGTTGTCGAACTGGCGGCAGAGCGGTTCGTTGCTAACGGAATGCGTTATCACACACCCTACGATGCACTGAACGACATTAGGAACCTGGAAATTCCGGTGAGGAAGGCTCGTGCGCTGGGTCTTCATACAGTACCAGGCCTAGTCTACACCCACTCGCCAGTCCACACCGATGTGTATTATGCCGATAAGGCAAAGCAATTGGTCGCGCTTGGTGTGGATGGTGTGTTTATCAAGGACCCAAGTGGTCTGCTTACACCGGAGCGTATCGTGACACTGGCACCGGCGATTAAAACGGTAATCGGCGACCTGCCGCTGCAGTTACACACGCACTGCCTCTCGGGGCTTGGTCCCTATGTTGCACTGCAGGCGGTAAGCCACGGGGTGGAGACGGTGCATACCGCGACATCCACACTTGCCAATGCGGCTTCGCATCCGCCGAGCGAGTTGTTTGCGCGCAATTGCAGGCGTCGTGGTTTCGACGTGTCGGTTGATTTGGAAATCGTCGAGGAGGCAGCGGCGCGCCTCGAGATCATCGCGCGCGGTGCAGATAAACCTACGGGCACACCGATGGAATATGACGAGTTTCATTTCCACCACCAGGTGGCCGGAGGCATGATCTCTAATCTGGAATATCAGCTCTCGACCTTGGGCATTGGGGACAAGCTGGAAGCGGTGCTGGAGGAGGCAGGCCAAGTTCGTGCCGATCTCGGCTACCCAATTGTCGTTAGCCCTTTTGCGCAATACATCATGACACAAGCGGTCATGAACGTGATGGGCAAAGAACGCTATGCCTCCGTGCCTAACGAGGTGCGTCGTTATGTGCTGGGCGGCTATGGCGAGGTTGCTGGCGAGATCAATCCGAACCTGTTCGACAAGATCGCCCAAGGCAAAGAACCAATCACCGAGCGGCCCGGGGCTTTGGTGCCACCGGCGCTCGACAAATTGCGGGCGGAACGCGGCCCCTTCGCGAGCGACGACGATCTGCTTTTGGCTGCCTTCTATGCGCCAAAGGAATACGAAGCGCTAAAAGCAGTCGGTTCGATAGATACCACTTCGCCACTTGAGGGCGGGCCTCTTCGCACCTTGGTTCGCGAATTGGTCCGGCGTCCGAACATTCGGGCTTTACAAATAGCCAGCGGGTAGTAGGGCTAAAATCCCTTGCGATCCGGATAGCTAAGGAAGGCACAGTCGCCAATAATTTGGGTTGGTACGACGTAGGGAGGGCGCGAAAACTTTACACCGCTTTTCTTACTGCTGACGCGGTGTTGATGCTAAACAATGCTTCGCATCCGGGTTAGGGATCGATGCGGTGCTTAAAGGCAAAGCGTTGGCTAGCACGGCAGCGCTCAAGAACTTCGAGGATACGCGCCCTGGTTTCATTGGGTAATATGACGTCGTCGATTAGTCCCATTCCCGCGGTAGCATAGGCACTCGATTCCGCCTCGATCCTCTTGCGGATTTCGTTGCGGGTGGTATCAGGGTCGTCAGCTGCAGCGATGTTGCGGCCATGCACCAGCTCAATTCCCGCTTCTGGGCCCATCACGTCGAAGCGGGCAGTCGGCCAAGCGACTAAAAGGTCTGGTTCCACCGCGCGGCCGCCGAGCGCGATATAGGCGAGGCCAATGGCCTTCCGCAGAACGATGGTGACCAAAGGCACTGATGCACCAATGATCGAATTCAGTAGGCGGCCGGTCAGGCTGACCATGCGCTGTTTTTCGACCTCTGGTCCGACCAGGAATCCTGGACAGTCCATGAGTGAGATAATTGGAATGTGAAAGGCGTCGCAGAGATCGATAAACTGCCGTGCTTTGGCCGCTCCCTTCTCGTCTATGGTGCCGGCTTGCCGCAGTGGTTGATTAGCTAAGATGCCGACTGGGTACCCATCCATCCGCGCTAAGGTGGTGATCAAGCTGCGCGCGTAATCACGCTTCAACTCAAAGGTTTCGCCACCATCGACCAGTAGGTTGATCAGCTTGTGCATGTCATAAGCGCGCCGGTGGTTATCCGGAACTAGATGCGTTAGCGCGGTTTGGCCCTCAGCCGTGTCGGCCGGCGCGGGCTTTGGCTCTGCTCGAGGCGGTGGTTCATTGCAGTTCGATGGCAAATAAGAGAGGAAGGTTCGAATTGCGCCCATGCAGTCGGCTTCGGTCTCGGCTAAAAAATCTGCCTGTCCGGTTTCAGACGTCGCCATTTCACTGCCGCCGATTTCTTCGTTACTAACGTCGAGACCTATCCCAACCTTGACGACCGGCGCACCCGACATACCTATGAAGCCTGTACCTTTAACGACCGGCACGAAGTCTGATTGTGCGGCGGTAAATGATGGACCGCCAAAGCAAGGACCCAATGCCGCGCCAACCTGAGGAACCCGGCCCGACATCCGGTAGTGATCGGCAAATCGGTATCCAAGTCCTGCGGCTGTCGCGCCGTAAGTTTCTTGCACTCGCGCCGCGCCCGCTTCCATAAGCGCGATAAAGGGCTTTTCGTGCCGCAAAGCCAGATCGCGCACGCGCTTGTTCTTAACCTCTGCGACCCGACCGCGCGTGCCGGCCAGCACCGTGCCGTCATCGGCTGTAACATAAACTATTCGGCCGTCGATCTTGCCAGAGCCGGCCAACATGCCGTCGGCTGGTGTCCGGTTGCGTAAGTCTGCGTGTTGGCTCTGCGCCAACTGGCCGATTTCGACGAAAGAGCCTGGGTCGAGCAGAAGGTCGAAACGCTCACGGGCTGTTAGCTTGCCGGAGGTGTGCAACTTTTCGATCCGCGTCGCCCCCCCCATTTTGGCGGCGGCTGCACGCCGGTGTTGCAGCTCCTGTTCGGCCTTTTCATCCATTTTTAGGCGGCGGCACTAATCTTAGCGCGCATCGGCAGACGGACCTCATCCATCGAATAGGCTGCTTCTGCTTTGTGCCAGGTGCAGCGCTGATCCCAGATGACAAGGTCGCCTACCCGGTAGCTATAGCAATATTGGAATTCCGACTTCAGTGCATGTGAGAAGATACGGTCTAGAAGTGGCGCAGCTTCCTCCTGCGGCATGCCGGCGATTCCGTAGACATGCAGTGGATTGACATATAGGGCCTTACGCCCCGTTACCGGGTGAGAACGCACCATTGAATGGATTACCGGCGGGTGCATGTCATCCTGTTCCTCGGTCATCGGGATAACACCGCCTTCGGCGGGTCCGGCGGAGAATTTGTGCTTGCCCTCGCGCCCATCGATAACGTCTTTGAGGTCTTGCGGTAGTGTTTCATATGCGCGGTACATATCGGCGAAAAGTGTGCCGGCACCTCGTGACGGCATTTTCATCGCGTACATCACGGTGTGCGCGCATGGGTTTGCCTTGAAAGTGCTATCCGCATGCCAGGCGGCTCCGCGCTCCGCGGAAGCTGGGTCTGCTTTGCCATCCTTCTTTCGGTTTGTCATGTAGACCAGTTCGGGATGATCCTCGACTGCAAACTGCGTGACATGATGGTCTATCTCAAAGTCGCCAAAGATACGGCCAAAGGTTTTGAGGCCGTCTGCGTCGAGCGACTGTCCTTCGATCGCCAGTACAGGAAAGTCATTATGAGTGCGGGTCAAAAAGGCTGCAATTTTACTATCGGCGCCGGCAGAGAGGTCTAGACCTGAGATGCGGCCGACGAAGCCATCAACGATTGTGGTTACTTTCACGGAAGAGTTACCCTGCATCACTGGTCTCCTAATTCATCTCGCTAAGAAAAGCGCGCAGTTCCGAGACCACCTCATCCGGTCGTTCTTCCGGAATGAAATGAGCGCAGTCGAGCGCCTTGCCACGAACGGCTTCAGCTCGCAGTTGCCATGCGTCTAGCATGTTTAGTCGCTCGCCGGTCTGCCAACCGGGCCGTTTCTCTGTATTGTTGCCCCACAATACCATTACGGGGCAGGTAAGCTTAGTGTTCCGGTCGGCGTTGTCGTGCTCTAGGTCAAGCTCCGCACTGCGATATTCGGCGACCGTCGCATTGACGGCTTCCTGATTGCAAAAACAGCGGCGGTATTCCGCCATCGCTTCGTCAGTTAACGCTCCTTCCGTAGCGCACCATGTCTCCATCAAAAAATCGAAATAAAAATCGACGCTGTTGCCAATCATTGTCTCTGGCACGGGATGGGGCTGGCGCATCAGTACCCAGTGGAAAAACGCCATTGCCATTTGCGCGTCCATGTTATCGAACGCCTGTTGTGTAGGTACCACGTCGAGCGAGGTAAGGCTGCTCACCCGGCTTGGATTGTCCAACGCCATTCGGTGTCCAACCCTTACGCCGCGGTCATGTCCTACCACATGCCATGTGTCTATGTTGAGCGCTTCCATCAGCGCAACGATATCCTGCGCCATCGTCCGTTTGCAGTAGACGATATGGTCACCAGGCGCGGCAGCCGGTTTGCTGCTATCGCCATAACCACGCATGTCGGGCGCCAAGACCCGGTAGTCGGTTATCAACTGTGGCGCAACCTTGTGCCATAGCACGTGCGTCTGCGGATAGCCGTGGAGCATCAGTACCGCCGGCCCATCTCCACCTTGCACGAAGTTTATCTCGACGCCGTTTACGAGCTTTTGGTCGCGTCTGAATCCTTCGAACATGGCGGTTCTCCGACGATTATGCGTGCCGTGCCTGCAGCTCTTCGAACGAGACGATTTCGCCGGCTATGGCGCTGGCAGCAACGGTGACTGGGCTCGCGAGCCAGACCTTGCCGGGTCCGGAGCGGCCAGGGAAGTTGCGGTTGATCGCGCTGACAGTCACCGTTTCTGTATCGAGCGACAGGCCTGGGCCGCAGCCGGCGCAGGCGCCACAGGCGGGTTGCAAGATTTCCGCGCCAACCTTCTCAAAGGCGTCGATATAGCCCTGATCACGACAATAGTCGCGCACCGCAATTGTGCCGAACTGCAAATAGAGTTTAACTCCATCGGCGGCTTTCAATCCCCGGTTGGCAGCCCAGCGCAGTACCTCGTGATAGCCGTCGAAGTCGGCCCGTTTCCCAGCGGTGCAGGAGCCGCCATACGCTATATGCACCTGAACCGGGTCCCCCAGGTCAGGCAGGCGGACGCCGTTGCCCGGGTCGCCGGGGGCAGCCAGCATCGGGGTTAGGCTGCTGCAATCGATTTCAATTGTATGGACGTATTGCGCACCTTTGTCGCTCTTCATCCAGGATTCTAGGGTGAAGTCGACGTCGCGCCGTTCTTTGAGGAACCGCACGGTCTGTTCATCCGGCGCAAAGATGCCGGTGAGTCCACCCATTTCTGCCGTCATGTTGGTCAAGGTTGTGCGCTCGTCGACCGGCAACTGCGCTGCCGCG
>Ga0114933_10004557_pt1 | contig 12906 bp, 13 predicted proteins | sample 4SBtaG_FD_89691 | JGI IMG/M metagenome (GOLD analysis project Ga0114933, IMG submission 89691) | Deep subsurface microbial communities from Kolumbo volcano to uncover new lineages of life (NeLLi) - 4SBTROV12_W25 metaG | ecosystem: Environmental > Aquatic > Marine > Volcanic | place: Kolumbo...
CCTTCTGAGATATTTATGATATGGCGCGGTGGGATGTCTTTTCATGGCGGACTTTTGGGGGTTTCTTTTGTTGCACTGCTGTTCACTTACAAAAAACATATACCTTTATTTCTGCTCACTGACTTGTTAGCTGTAGCTACTCCTATTGGCCTCTTTTTCGGTCGCCTAGCAAACTTCATAAATGGAGAACTCTTTGGGCGTGTAAGTGACATGCCATGGGCTGTTATTTTTCCAACAGGGGGGCCATTTCCTCGACATCCCAGTCAACTCTATGAGGCTTTCTTGGAAGGTTTTTTATTATTTGTACTGCTCGGAGCTCTAGCGTTTTTTACAAAAATCAGACACTTCGCCGGTGTTTTAACATCAATATTTCTGTTCAGTTATGGATTAACTCGGGCAATAGTTGAGTTTTTCAGAGAACCTGACCCCCAGCTCGGTTTTTTTATGGAACATTTCACAATGGGCCATCTACTTTGTTTACCGATGATATTCTTAGGTATGCTTTTATTTATATATTCCATCAAACGCCCACCGGTTCTCCATGACTAGCGCTTTATCCGATTTATTAATTAATAGAATTAAAAAAACTGGGCCAATCAGTGTTGCAGAATTTATGGTGGAAGCTCTTCATCATAAAAATATTGGTTACTACACTAATTCCGACCCATTAGGTGCTAACGGAGATTTTACCACAGCCCCGGAAATCTCGCAGATCTATGGGGAATTAATCGGGCTTTGGGTTCTCCATGCCTACCGAAATCAGCAAAAAGACGATCCGCTATGTCTTGTGGAACTTGGTCCAGGCAGGGGAACCTTAATGTCCGATATGGTCCGGGCTATTTCAAACTTCGCGAACTTAGAAAAGATGGTGGAACTTCATTTAGTAGAAACCAACCCTATTTTACGAAAAGTACAAGATCAATTATTAGCAAATTTAAAACCCACATGGCACAACGATCTTTCTACTTTGCCGGATAAACCCTGGTTTCTTGTAGCGAATGAGTTCTTAGACACGCTCCCTGTGCATCAACTCATAAAAAATAAAAATCGATGGAATGAGCGCTTAATTGATTACAATTCTGCCGATGAGTGTTTTACTTGGACGTCAACCCAGTCACAATCGAGATTGTCACTTTTGATCCCAGAGGAAGTTTCTGCGAAAGCAACTAAGGACGCTTTGATAGAGTTTTCACCCGCTACACTTGGTGTTATCAAAACAATAGCAGACAACATAACCCGGAAAGGCGGGGCTGCGTTACTAATAGACTACGGTTATGTGGAACCTATTTTCAAACCATCCATTCAAGCGGTGCGCGCGCATAAAATTGTTGACCCTTTGTCGAATCCTGGTACCACCGATCTATCTTGTCACGTAGACTTTCAATCCATTACTAATGAAGCTCAATTTTATGAAATTAATTTCCATGGACCTATAACCCAAGGTGAGTTTTTAACAAACATGGGAATAAACGAACGTGCTGGAAGTCTAAAGCGCGGATCGACAATACAACAAAGTAAAGATATTGATACTGCAGTCAAACGTCTCACAGATCGAAAAGAGATGGGTCAACTTTTTAAAATAATTGGCCTCACTGCAAAAGACTCTCCATTGCCTCCAGGCTTCACAAACTAATGAATATTTTAAAGGAAGATGAAAACTCTTGTTAAAACTAGAGGTGTTAAATAAGCCCCTAATTTCCCATGCTTTTTTTACTAGAAACGGTGGGGCAAGCGAAGGCGTTTACGGATCGCTCAATTGTGGTTTTGGGTCAAGTGACAACAAACAGGCCGTTGAAGCTAATAGAGCAACAGCAATGAAGAACCTTGGATTACCTCCGACAGCGCTCTACACATGTCACCAACATCATAGCAATAGCGTGTTTTTTATCGATGGCAGATCATGTAATACAATATCGCCAAAAGCAGATGGTTTGGTTACGATTACCCCTAGCATAGCTCTTGGTATACTAACGGCCGACTGTGGCCCCGTACTTTTTGCCGACCACAGGGCAAAAGTAATCGGGGCAGCCCATGCTGGCTGGCGGGGTGCTTTAAGCGGGATTCTCGAGAATACTATCAAAAAAATGTGTGATTGTGGCGCAAATTTATCCAATATCTCGGCTGGGATAGGCCCTATGATTGGTCCAAAATCTTACGAAGTTGGGCCTGAGTTTCCAGGAGCTTTTTTAAGTCAATCAAAAACAAATGAGCAGTTCTTCTCCTTAACTAGTCGTGCGGGATGTTATCTTTTCGACCTGCAAGGGTACATTCGGAATAGATTGGAACTAAATGGGATTGGGGAAATTGGTTCTCTTGAACGGGATACCTATCCAGATAAAGAAAATTTCTTTAGCTACAGACGCACATGCCACCAGAATGAGGCGGATTATGGTCGGCTTTTGTCAACTATAGTGCTTCGGTGAGCTTTTGCTCTGGATTGGTAAACGTCATATGCCTCATCTTTATATATTTTTAATGGCTTTTTTGATCGGTGGTTTAAGTACGTGCATATTAATATAAGAATAATATTCCTCCTGATATGCATGGGCTGTGTTGCCTGTGGCCAAATTCCACAACCTTTTCAAAAGTCTGAATTACAAAAAGCAGCGGATAGTCAATTGTTGGCGCCTGAAAGTGGAAGTTTGATAGTAAAAGGCATAAACGGGCCTGTAGGCTGGGTAGGAAATGCATTCGCAACAGCAACAGCGGATGCACTTAGAGAAAAAGGATTGCTTGCAAGTTCAAGATGGCAGAATCAAAAATCTTTTGTTCTTGCCGCAAACGGTTATCAACAACTATATGAGGATCGTCCTCCAGATCTGATTGTAACTTGGTTGCTCACCGACAAGGAGGGCAACATCAAGAAAACTTTAAAAACGCGTAGCACGCCACCTGGACAATTTTGGATAAACCCGACTAAGCAGATTTTTAGACAGGTAGTCACCCCTAAGACAGAGGAAATTATTAAGTGGCTGAGAAGTAAAGGTGACTCAATCACTAAAAACCCGCAATCTATCCGAATAAATATTGGATCAATAAACGGTATAACTGAGCCACATGGAAAAGTTTTTAGAAAAAGACTTATCAAAACATTAAGACAACATAACGTAAAGCTAGTTAACAACGGTTTCGAAAGCCTAGTATTATCAGCGACTGTTCGGAAAATATCCATCGGACACTCTAAGAAAGAAATAACAATAGTCTGGACATTGATCTCCCCAGATAAAGAGGAAATTGGGCGTATTAAGCAGAGTAACTTGGTCGACAAAATCAAAATTGCTAATAATTGGGATGAAATTTCAAACCAAATTTCTCTTGGAGCAATAGATGGAATACTTGATTTAGTTGGAGTCTACAAAAATGCGAAAAGGTAATCTTAAAATAAAGTGGAATAGGCCTTGCGCCATGGCACTTTTGACTGTTAATAAAAACTTCTGGATCGCTTCTAATCAGAAAATTGGAAAGTGACTTTTAATGTCTACAAAAATCTTATCTTGCAACAGTAATCGACCGTTGGCTGATGCAATCTCAAAGTATATGGAGCTTCCTCTCACTAAAGCAGATGTTCGAAGATTTTCGGATATGGAAGTTTTTGTGGAAATTCAAGAAAACGTTCGTGGAGAAGACGTTTTTATAATTCAATCAACATCCTCACCAACAAATGATAATCTTATGGAGTTACTAGTTGCTTTAGATGCCTTAAAAAGAGGTTCGGCCAATCGGATAACGGCCGTCATTCCCTACTATGGATATGCTAGGCAAGATCGAAAGTCAGGTCCCAGAACACCTATTTCTGCGAAGCTAGTTGCTAATCTTATAACGGTTGCTGGCGCCCATAGAGTGCTTACAGTCGATCTACATGCTGGCCAGATTCAAGGTTTTTTTGACATCCCAACTGATAATCTTTTTGCAGCCCCAGTATTTCAATCCGACATCAAAGAGAAATATGGTGATAAGTCACTTGTTATAGTATCACCAGATGTGGGTGGAGTGGTGCGAGCTAGAGCTCTTGCAAGGAGCTTAGATGCTGACCTTGCAATCATTGACAAGCGAAGAGAGCGTGCCGGCGTTTCGGAAGTTATGAATATAATTGGTGAAGTCGATGATAGGCATTGTATATTAGTTGATGATATTGTTGATTCAGGCGGTACGTTGTGCAACGCAGCAGAAGCTCTTATGGTTGCTGGTGGTTTATCAGTATCAGCCTACATAAGCCACGGAGTACTGTCTGGAGGCGCCGCTGCGCGAATTAAAGACTCCCCGTTGACTGAACTTGTTACAACGGACAGCATTCAAGCAACTGAGGCGGTGCTAGCTGCTCCCAATATGCGCCAGATTACGATAGCTCCCTTACTAGGCGAAGCTATTCTACGAATTGCAGAATCCCGATCCGTATCTAGCCTTTTTGACTATAACACATCAAATTAAGTACATTTGAAAGACTTACTTTTCAAAAATTTAACTAGTCTTTTGCAGAAAAAAATATTAAAACCTGCCATGCTTTGGGACAGACAATTTCCAGCACCCCTGGAGGCTGGTCCTACGTTTAAACCTAATTAAGGAGAAATTTGATGAGCGATATAACGGTTCTTGCTGCCGCTGCTCGAGAAAGGGTCGGTAAGGGGTCCGCCCGCGAAGCTCGGCGACAGGGTCAGATTCCTGCAGTTATTTATGGCGATAAAAAAGCCCCTGCATCCATTACAATAGAGCAAAAAGTTCTTATTAGGCACCTTGAAACAGGTGGCTTTTTTAACACTCTTTTTGATATCGAATTAGATGGAAAATTGAACCGAGTTCTCCCTCGCGATGTTCAGCTACACCCTGTGACGGATGCTCCTGAACACATCGACTTTCTGCGGATAACCTCAACTACACGCATTTCCGTGGAAGTGCCTGTAGAATTTCTAAATGAAGACGACTCTCCAGGTTTAAAAACTGGCGGGGTATTAAATGTCGTGCGCTACAATGTTGAAGTTTCATGTACGCCAGATTTGATACCAGAGAGCTTAGTTCTTGATCTCGCAGGTACAGAAATTGGTGATAGTATGCATATAAGCGCAGTGAATTTGCCAGAAGGCGTAACGCCTACAATTACAGACCGTGACTTTACTATAGCCACAATAGCAGCACCGACAGTTGTAAAAGAGGAAGAGACTATTGGTGATGATGAGGCGGACATAGAAGTAGCTGAAGGTGAATCAGTGCCGGCAGAGGGCGAAGAAGAGGCTGAAGAGGGCGACGATAATTAGTAATGTAAAGACCTTTTTCAGACCTAGTTTGGGAGTGGACTTTTGCATCTGTTGATAGGGCTAGGTAATCCAGAAGAAAAACATAGATATAACCGTCATAACATAGGTTTCTTGATAGTAGACAAAATCGCGCAGGAGTTCCGGTTCCCGCCTTTTAGAAGTCGTTTCAAAGGGATGCTGAGTGAGAGTTCCATAGACGGAATTAATGTTAAACTATTAAAACCTTCGACCTTTATGAATAACTCTGGTGAATCCATAGTGCAGGTGATGCGATTTTTCAAACTCTCCCCCTCCCAAATTTTTGTATTCTACGATGACCTCGACCTTGCCCCGGGAAAATGCAGAATCCGACTAGGTGGTGGTACTGGTGGCCACAATGGCTTACGAAACATAGAGAAGCATATAGGGCCTGATTATTGGCGAATTCGTATTGGAATAGGTCATCCTGGAAACAAGAAACTTGTGTTGTCGCATGTGTTGCATGATTTCAGTAAAGAAGAGATGGATGGATGGGTGGCGAAAATCATGGAAGCTATTACGACCCATCTTAACTTACTGATACAAGGGGAAAATAATTCTTTGATGTCAAAAATTTCCCATGTAATGGCACCATCAAACAAAGCTGATGATAGGCTAGAGGAATAAATTAAATTTGACCAGAGACTAGGGCCTTAAGGAAGGTATGGAGATTATCTATGGGTTTTAATTGTGGAATAGTTGGATTACCAAATGTAGGAAAATCGACACTATTCAATGCACTCATATCTACCGCGGTGGCGGAAGCAGCAAACTACCCCTTTTGCACAATTGAACCAAATAAAGGCAGAGTAGCAGTTCCAGATAGTCGCCTTTTAGAAATTTCGGTATTGGCTAATTCGGCGAAGGTTATTGAGACTCAACTTGAATTCGTTGATGTAGCAGGATTAGTAAAAGGGGCTAGCAAAGGGGAAGGTTTGGGTAATCAATTTTTAGCCAATATAAGAGAAACGGATGCCATTATCCATGTCTTGCGGTGTTTTGAGGATGATAATATTACCCACGTTGAGGGGAGTGTTCAGCCACTCCGCGATATAGAAACAATCGAAACTGAACTACTTTTATCCGACTTAGAAAGTATCACACGTCAAGTATCAAATGTTGAGAAAAAAGCCCGAAGTGGTGACAAGGATATTAAGAGCCAATTGGAGATAATGAATAAAATACTAGCTGTATTAGAGGAAGGTACAGCAATTCGAAAATTCATGAATTGGGATACCCAAGACAAAAAATTGATAGAAAGTTTGAATATGCTTACTTCTAAGCCTCTCGTTTTTGTATGTAACGTAGAGGAAGAGTCTGCCACGGATGGAAATTCTTTGAGCAAAGAAGTAGAAGTTTACGCAAAAAATGATGGTTCGGAATGTATAATAATTTCTGCTGCTATTGAAGCTGAAATTACCCAGCTGACTTCCCAAGAAGAGAAAAATGAATTTCTAACAACATTGGGTTTGGAGGAAGCTGGTCTAAATAAGCTTATTCGAGCAGGCTACAATCTTCTCGATTTAATTACCTTTTTTACTGCCGGTCCGAAAGAGGCTCGAGCATGGACGCTTCCAAAAGGTTCCACTGCTCCTCAAGGAGCAGGCCGTATTCATTCCGATTTTGAAAGAGGATTTATTAGAGCCGAAACGATTAGCTATGACGACTATATTACCCACGGCGGAGAAAATGGTGCTAAAGAGGCAGGTAGACTAAGAATAGAAGGGGCCGATTATTTGATAAAAGACGGCGATGTTTTGCACTTTCGTTTTAATGTTTAAATAATCTTTAACGGTCCCAGTCGCTTTATTTGAAACCACATCGCAAAGAACGGTCTGCTTTACTTACAGGAACGTTGGTAAAGCTGAAAATTCTAGCGACCCATTTTATGGACCCATAATTTTATAAAACTACCTTTTGAATATTGGAGAATATTTGTGAGAGAGCTTTTGAAAACTATTGCATCCGATGGCCATGAGTTCACTTCATATCTTACACAACCGACGAGTACCCCATTAGGTGGTTTAGTCATCATCCAAGAAATCTTTGGGGTCAACAAACACATTAAGAGCATAGCAGATAAGTATGCTAGAGAAGGCTATTTAGTAGCAGCGCCCTCACTTTTCGACAGAATTGATAAAGGCATAGAACTAGGCTACGAGCCAGAGGATATTGAAAGAGGGCGCGCTCTCAAAGAGATTACTGGAAATGACGCACCCCTCAAAGATATCGAAGCAGCAAGATCTATTGTCAGTGCGGCAGGAAAAGTTGGTGTAATTGGATTTTGTTGGGGGGGAACTTTGACATGGCTAGCTGCATGTAAAGTCCCAGGTTTTGCATGTGCATCGTCTTACTATGGAGGCGGAATTGGTGATCTCATTTCGTTCACATCAAAATGCCCAATAATATTTCACTTCGGGGAGAAAGACGAATCAATACCTTTAGACGAAGTAGAACGCGTCAAGGTGAACCAACCCGATAGCCCCGTATACTTTTATCCCGCTGGCAACGGCTTCAATTGCGACGAAAGGGCAAACTTTGAACCAACCAGCAGCAAGATAGCAGAAGAACGCACATTGGAATATTTAAGACAATATCTGGCCTGAAATAAGTTCCTTAAGTTTTTATCCCAACCCTATAAACGCTGTTGATCTTTAAGGCGCTTATTTTGGCAGGGGGCTCTCAGTGGGACAAGAAAACTATCTTTGTTTATTCTATCAGTCTTCCAGTTTTTTTTGCAAAACTCTACCTGCTATAGCATCGAGCCGCGCTACCATCTCCGGGCTTCTGCTATCTGGAGATGTCACTATCGCAAAGTCAAGGGCACGATCTCCGCCCTGAATATCTTCTTCAGGCCGAACTTTAATACGAGGCAAAACATTTTTAACTAATAAGTTCGCGTTATCTCGATTTTTCTCAATAACTTTTATGACATTTTCTACCGACACCGCCTCATGCTCTGAGTGCCAGCAATCGTAATCTGTCACCATTGCAACTGTTGCATAGGGAAGCTCTGCCTCCCTCGCCAATTTCGCTTCCGGCATATTAGTCATACCAATCACGTCACATCCCCAAGACCTATATAAGGTACTTTCTGCCAATGTTGAGAACTGTGGACCTTCCATACAGATATAAGTTCCACCTAGATGCGACCTTAACCCTAGTTCTTCACAAGTATTGTGCAAGGCCTTTTGAAGACGGCATGAAATTGGATGAGAAAATGATACGTGAGCCACACACCCTTCTCCAAAAAATGTTTTTTCTCTAGAAAACGTTCTATCAATAAATTGATCCACAAGTACAAAATTCCCAGGCTCATATTCCTCTTTTAAGGAGCCTACGGCGCTTAAGGAGATAAGATCGGTAACACCTACCCTTTTAAGAGCATCAATATTAGCTCTATAATTTATTGCTGTTGGTGTAATTTTGTGTCCTCTCCCATGTCGGGGAAGAAATACAATCGGGACACTATTTATTTCCCCAAATAGTAGTTTATCCGAAGTGTTGCCAAATGGAGAGGATACCGATTTCCACTGGGCTCCCCTCAGTTCCTCGAGTTCATCGATACCACTACCGCCAATGATACCTATTTTTGCTTTCATAAGCGCAGTCCTTCCCAAAAAAATAGGCCGCTAAAATAAGCGGCCCACTCGACACATGGTAAGCATTTATCAGTGAACGTCTGACCATATTTTCTTCTTACTGTAGTAAAAGAGCCCCGTCATTACGAGTAAAAAGATAATCACCATCACGCCCATTCTTTTTCTCTGCTCCATATTAGGCTCGGTTGCCCAAGCAAGAAACGCTGAAACATCGCGGGCTTGCTGCACTAACGTAGCTCGCGTACCGTCCCCATATTCAACCCCGTCCTCCACAAGAGGAGAAGGCATTGCTATTTGATTTCCTGGATAATAGGCATTGTAATACATACCTTCCCCAATCTCTTTTCCGGCTGGAACTTTATGATACCCACTCAATAGAGCAAATAGGTAATCTGCGCCGCCTGATCTGGCGTCAACAATAAGAGAAAGATCAGGGGGCAGTGCTCCATTATTACTGGCCCTAGCTGCGTTATCGTTTTTATAAGGGGTCGGCCAAACATCAGAAGGAATAGCAGCACGCTCAAACATTTCGCCCTCATTGTTTGGGCCATCTTCGACTTGAAACTCGGCTGCTATCGCCTTTACCTCGTTCTCATTAAATCCGAGATCAGTTAAATTTCTAAACGATATAAAGTTTAAGGAATGACAGGTAGCACAGATTTCTTTGTAAACTTGAAAGCCTCTTTGCAATTCACTCCGGTCAAAAGTACCAAACGGCCCATTAAACGACCACTCCTGAGAAGGGAACGCGATACTTTCCGCACTGTTGGCGATTATAGAAAACGGAGCTGAGATTAAAGTTGAGAGCAGCAATGTTATAAGCTTAGAACGGAGAGTCATCATGATTTCTCCCTAGCCGCAGCCGGGGCAGGTGCAGGCGCTCCATTTCCACCTCTAAGCACTGATTTACCGATGCTCCGCGGGAGTGACCGCGGTGTCTCAAATATTGAGAGAGCCGGTAAAAGTATAATGAAGTGGAAAAAATAGTACACTGTGCACAGCCTCGACAGGATCACATAAATACCTTCTGCCGGCTTAGCACCAAGATAGGTGAGCGCTACGCAATCTACTAAAAACACCCAAAACATTATTTTATAGATTGGCCGGAAGGTTGCGCTCCTTACAGGCGAACGGTCCAACCAGGGAAGAATAAATAATACGCCTATGGCGGCAAACATTGCCAGAACACCAAGGAGCTTATCAGGGACTGCTCGCAAGATTGCGTAAAATGGAAGGAAATACCATTCTGGAACAATATGTGCGGGAGTTACCATTGGATTTGCCGGGATGTAATTGTCCGGATGCCCCATGGAATTGGGCAGGAAAAATACAATAGCAGCCATTATCGTTAAGAAAGCACTTAGTCCAAACATATCCTTCACGGTGTAATAAGGGTGAAAAGAAACTGTATCCTGTTCACCTCGTACATCAATACCAAGTGGGTTGTTAGAGCCAAATCGGTGAAGAGCGACGATGTGTAAGACAACCACACCTACAATCACAAATGGAAGCAGGTAGTGGAGGGAGAAAAACCTGTTTAAAGTTGGATTATCAACTGAAAATCCGCCCCACAGTAAGGTAACGATCGATTCCCCAACAAGCGGTATTGCCGAGAAAAGGTTAGTTATCACCGTTGCACCCCAAAAGCTCATCTGCCCCCAAGGCAATACATAGCCCATGAAAGCAGTTGCCATCATAAGCAGCAAAATTACAACACCCAATATCCAAAGGAGTTCGCGCGGGGCCTTATACGATCCGTAGTACAACCCCCTGAAAATATGGATATATACAACTATGAAAAAGAAGCTGGCCCCGTTGGCGTGAATATATCTTATGAGCCACCCATAATTAACGTCCCGCATTATTCTTTCAACGGATTGAAAAGCGTGGTCAACATGTGCTGTATAATGCATTGACAGTATGATCCCTGTAACGATCATTATAACAAGCGTTATCCCCGCTAATGAGCCAAAGTTCCACCAATAATTAAGGTTCTTTGGAGTAGGGTACTCGTGCATTTCGTGATGTAAAAACGTAAAAACTGGGAGCCGATGATCTATCCATCTTGCTACCGGATTAGTTAATTTTGGGCCACTCATGATTTTCTTCCTCAACCAATCTTTATAACATCATCAGAAATATACTTATATGGCGGAATGACAAGGTTTGTCGGCGCAGGACCCTTTCTTATTCGGCCTGATGTATCGTAATGAGATCCATGGCACGGACAGAACCATCCTCCCCATTCACCTTTCGGGTCAGTTGCTTTTTGACCTAGTGGCACGCATCCGAGATGAGTGCAAACGCCAAGGAGCACAAGGATTTCAGGTCGCGGGGTGCGATCTGCGTCTGTTTGCGGATCCGGCAACTCTGATAGCTCTACCGCAGAAGCTTCCTCTATTTCTGCTCTCGTCCTGTGTCTTACAAACACAGGCTTTCCACGCCACACCACCGTCACAGACATCCCTTCCTGTACACCCGATACATCAAATTCAGTGGTTGATAGAGCGAGAGTGTCAGCGGCCGGATTCATTTGATCAATTAGCGGCCACGCAACACAAGCTGCGCCTAGAGCCGCGGCCGAGACACTAGCAACATGAATGAAATCCCGCCTTGTCGATTCGTCTTTAATATCAGCCATAGCGATCAATTTCCCCTGTTTGTATTTCCTCGAATATTAACCTACAACCTTCTTCGAGGCCTCCCTTAATTAGTGCGACACGCAGTGGCGCTGGGCTTTTTAGTTTCAATGGTTTTCTTGCCAAGTATTCGTATACTGCACGAAGAAGAAAAATGCAAAGGAAGCTAAAAAAAAATGTTAATAAAAATCATTTTAGCATGCTATGGGTTACTTTCATGCGATTAGCCCTTTTTCAGCCCGATATTCCGCAAAATACGGGAGCCATAATCCGTCTCGCTGCATGTTTTGGGATTTCCCTAGATATAATCGAGCCATGTGGTTTTGTTTTATCTAATTCAAAGTTACGTCGTTCCAGCATGGATTATTTCCATTTGGCAAATATAACACGACATATCTCATGGGAAACCTTCATTCAAGGGCGCAGCGACTCTAGATTAATACTTGTCACAACTAAAGCCGAGAAGAACTTAAACAACTTCATTTTTAATGTTAATGATACTCTAATTTTTGGTCGAGAGAGTAGTGGTGTTCCCCAATTAGTTCACGACGCTGTTTCAGATAAAGTTAAGATTCCGATGGATGGGAACGCCCGTTCCTTAAATGTTGCAGTTTCCGCCGGAATTATACTCTGGGAAGCGGTTAGACAAACCCGAGGCCTAACCTAAATCGCATTAACTCTTTCGTCTACGACTTCGCCTACGCAATCTGTTTTGGGCAGAATTGGTTTCTGGCTCACTACCATCCGTTAGCGAACTAAATTCACCTAATTTTTCGGCAATATAGCTAAGGGAAGGCGGTTGCTTTTTTTTTCTCACCTCTAATTGTGCTCTCATTTGAGCCAAGTGCTTCGGTGTCGTCCCGCAACAGCCACCTATAATTTTCGCGCCGGAATCTCTTGCTAAACAAGCGTATTCTCCCATTAGTTCCGGCGTCCCATCATAATGGATATGACCATCTATATATTTTGGTATACCCGCGTTTCCCTTCGCAATAATTGATAATTGATTGTCACTAGAGGAAAAACCTAAAACTGTTCTAAGTAAATCACTAGCACCAACACCACAATTTGCACCAAATGCAATGGGCCTATTGGGTAAAGAATTCACCAAGTCCACCATATCATTAGAGGTGTGGCCCATCATTGTTCGACCAGCAGTGTCAAAACTCATAGTGCCGCACCACGGCGCATCAAGTCGGGCAAAGGCGGCGGCGGCGGCTCTGAACTCCTCGGCGGCCGAAATTGTTTCAAGCCAAAGAACGTCTACTCCGCCCTCAATTAAGCCTGTCGCCTGCTCATGGAATATTTCAACAGCGGTATCGAATTCCATGGCGCCAACAGGCGTAAATACATCGCCAGTCGGGCCAACACTGCCAGCAACAATTATATCCCGTCCAG
>Ga0114933_10004560_pt1 | contig 12887 bp, 16 predicted proteins | sample 4SBtaG_FD_89691 | JGI IMG/M metagenome (GOLD analysis project Ga0114933, IMG submission 89691) | Deep subsurface microbial communities from Kolumbo volcano to uncover new lineages of life (NeLLi) - 4SBTROV12_W25 metaG | ecosystem: Environmental > Aquatic > Marine > Volcanic | place: Kolumbo...
TTCCTTCCAGCCGTCTTTCTTGACTTTCTCCGCGCCACGCCGATCGCCACCGTAACCGCGGGGCGTAAAACTCATGCTTTTCACGCGACACCTCCGCCGGTTTCGATCGCCCAGGACAAGATCGCTATGGCATCGGCCTCGTTGTCATCTTTGGGGTCAAATCCGCGTTCCCTGGCGGCATCGATCATTGCCTGCTTGTTCGCATTTCCCTTGCCGGTGGCGTGTTTCTTGATGGTGCCAACCGGGACGCCCTGATACGGCACACCGCGCATCTCGGCCCAAGCCGTCAGGACCGCCATCAGACCCCCATAAACGTGCGCCGCGTCGGTGCCGGCGTGACGACGAACTTCTTCGTACCAGATCGTGGCAATTGGTCCGGACAGGCGGTCCATCTCGCTCAGCCAGTTCTGGAAGCGCAAGTACCGCATGCCACCGCCGTCATAGCGGCTGGGTTTGAACGAGACCGTGCCGCTGGTGATCAGGCCGTCGTAGCCGCGCAAGGCCCAGCCGGTTGTCGTGCCAAGATCCAAGGCAAGGACAGTTTTCGCGCGGCCAAGAGTTCTGGCTGCAGCGTTGTCGGAGACGTGTGCTTGTGTGTTCATTTTGAAGGCTCATGAATTCGAATGGGCCTTCGGCTTTGGTCACGGGCAGAATACCGGTCCGGACTCCGGCAAACAAGAAAAACCGCGCGACGCCGGTCTTTTTGATCGCCCGGGACTTGGTGGTCCCAACCTCGCAGCCTGGTCCCAACCTCCAGCATAGGTTGGGACCATCTTTTATTACGCCTTTTCAATGTATTATGGGAGTTGGTCCCAACCTGTCCTTGTCCCAACCCCTCCCTAACTTTTTCCATAGGGCGTGTGTATTAGCCCATGGTTCTACGTCCTCCATATAAAGTAAGCAAAAAGGTTGGGACCAAAGGGGGTAGGTTGGGACCACGTTGATTTTAAAGGCAAATTCCTGTCCCAACCCCCTGCTGAGGTTGGGACAAGGTTGGGACCAAACAGGGGGGTTGGGACCAAACAAAAAAAGCGCGAGGATTTAACCCCGCGCCGTTCATCATATTTTCAGCTGGATCAGCGTCGATAGCGCCACTCACGTCCCCGCTGCTCACCTTCTGCCCGGGCCGTCCTGTATCGCTCCCAGCCGGTTTTCTTCAGATAGCCAGACACCCGCATCTGGTCGACACGTGTCCAACGCGCCGGTTCAATCCCGATAGCTTCCTCAAGGATTTCACCAACCGAGACGTTTTTCAGTGGCTCGCGGCGGGGAATGCTCTCACGCCGCGGAGGATCAAACGACGAATAGTTGTCGCCAGTGACCCGGATTTCATGGGTCAGCCAATGCTCGATCAACCCATCCCAGGCGTCCGATTGAAAGCGCTTGTCCTGCTCGTTGCGCGCGGCTTTCAGCAAGTCTTTGTCCTCAAGCCACCAGATCGCCCCCGATTTGAACCGGTGGACCGCCTCGGCCCAAAGCTGATCGCGGTCGCGCGCGAGCCCCGCGACGTCGATCTCGCCGCACCGGATGGGCCAGAAACGCCGGTTTCCGGTCTCGTCGCGCAGATAGGTGTCTGGATTGACAGTGCCCGCGAACACGCATTGCCGTTTGATCTCGACGGTATGGCGGCCATAAGGCGGGCGAAACCGGTCGGTGGTGCGCGTGAGGAAGGCCTTGATACGTGACACCTCGGCGCGGCCGATCGCATCCAGTTCGGCGATTTCAACGATCCAGACGCCCTGCATGTGGATGGCCGCATCCTTGGAGCCAAGGTCCGGCAGCTCATCGGTAAACCATTCCTCGCCCGCGAGGATCTTCAGCGCGGTCGATTTGCGCGCGCCTTGCTCGCCTTCCAGGATCAGCATGTGGTCGGCCTTGACACCGGGGCGGAAGATGCGGGCGACGGCCGAGATCATCCAGAGCCCGCCCATGGCGTGGGTCAACTCCGTGGGGGCCGCTCCGAGGTAGCGGCTGGTCCAGCGCTCCAGCCTCGGCGTGCCGTCCCAGATGAGGGACTGAAGATAGGCCCGCACCGGATGAATGCGAATGTCGCGGGCCACGGCACCGACCGAGCGGCCCACCACCAGGGGCGCGACATTCACCTCGCGATGCTGCAGCCATTCAGCGGCACGGATATCGTCGGCATCGTCCCAGGGGCGCGGATAGGGTGTCTTGGGATCATCCCCCGTTTCATCCCATGGCAGCGCACCAAGAACGGCCACTTCCTGGCGAAACTCATCAAAGGCAATAATGCCCGCGAAGGCCGGATCAGAATTCAGCGCGATGATGACATTGGCCTCGTTGCGCTCGGGCGTGCCGGAAAGGTCGAGCCGCAACCGATTGGCCCAGGCTGGCCGTGCGGCAGGTTTCATGAGATCGCCGGTGCTGTTGAGGCGACGGCGCAAGACCCCGAGCTGTTTGTCCAGAATTGCAATGGCAATCCCGGTGCGGATCTTGATCAACGACAACAGATGCCGCTCTTCCATGGGTTCGAGGCGCGCCTTGACGATGCGCCCCATCAACGTGCCAAGGGCTGTGAGGTCTGGCGGATTGGTCAGAGTTTCCGTCGCTCCGGCCAGTGTATCGGCTGCATTTTCTGGCGCGGGTTCAGACATTGTGGCAACAATATCAGATGTGTTGGTCTCCACCACCGGAGTCGCGATCTCGTAGTCGGCGCTCACCGCGCCCTTCATGAGATCGTCGTTGAAATCATCACCGTTGAGCGGTGCTTTGACCCGGTTCGGGATGTCCGCCATGTTCAGGCGATCAGAAAGCGTGGCGGCGGCCTGACGGCCGGCGTCACCGGCATCGGCGTAAATGGTGACGTGCCGCGTGCCCTCGGGCCATTTGAACCGTGCCAGCCCATCGGCAGAAAGCGCCGCCCAGACCGGGGTGCCAAAGATCGCTTGCGCCGCCAGTGCCGTTTCGATGCCCTCCGCCACCCCGAGATGACCATCCTCGGGCAACGGAAACAGACGCACGGCGGCCTCCGCGATGGTGCCCAGCATTTTCTTGCCGGCAGGTGCCTTGCCACTGCCATCCTCAATGAGAAAGGTGCGATGAATACCGCCCACGGGGCTGCCATCGACCAGGCGGGGAATGGCGACCATCCCGGGCCAGCCGCGACGGCTTTCGTAATCTGTCAGATCGCCGTGGAACAGGAGATCCGGCGCGCACGGGTCGCTGAGCCCACGCGATTGCAGGTAGGTTTCGGCCACGCTGCCGGTAAGCGGCTGACAGTCTTCCCGGATGCGGCGGATTTCCAAGGCGTGATCGGGGCGAGCGGGGGTGGTCTGACGAGGCCGAACGGTCGGGTCGCGCTCCATATGCGCCAATCGCGCGGCCTCATCAAAGAGCCTCCCGTCGCTCATGCCGGTCGCATGATAAATCAGATCGACCGGTCCCGCGCGTTCGCCGGTTGCAAAATCGAAACCCCAACCTGCATAGGGCCCGTCGAGATGCAGAATGCAGGAGCCCTCTTTTTGCGCTGGCCGCCCGGTCAGATCCGCACACCGCAGGGCGCGCTTATCACAGGTCAGCCGTGCCTCGGGAAAAAGCGACGGCAACCAGTCGCCTGCCGTGTCCGCAAGCCGGGCCTTGATGGCGCGCAGGTCATGGCGCGCGGGGGGCGAGAAGACATCATTGAGATCGATCATGGATTTCCCCTCAGGCCAACAACACGAGGCCGCGTTCCGCGCGGGTGATGGCGGTGTAAAGCCAGCGTCGGCGGTCGAGTTCGCTACGCCCAAGCCCGTCATCCCAGACGATCACGTTTTCCCATTGCGAGCCTTGCGCCTTGTGCGCGGTGATCGCCCAGCCGAAGGTCGCCTCTGTCAGGTGTTTTTTGTCTTTCCAATCCCGATCATTGCGGTTGCGATCAAAGGCGATGTGGTCCTCAAAATGCCCCTTGTAGATGCGAAGGCGGCCCGTGCGCCCCTCGTTATCTGCTGGCCCAACACGCCGCCCATCCTCATCCGTCACTTTGGCCGAAAAATAAAGACTGCCCTCATCCACGATATCCTCGAGCGTCAGAAACATGCCGTTGATCAGCCCGAGGTCATTCTGGTTCTTGAGGCAGATGATTTTTTCATCCGCGCCGGTCGGGATTATCGTGCCCCCAAGCCCCGCGGCGGCGCGCATCGCGTTATTCAGCTGCAAACGTGTCGCGTTCATCCCGCAAATCAGTTGCCCGCCGCACAATGCCTGTTCCGGCGTGATATCCCCTTTATGCATTTTGGCGACATGCGCGTCATAGCCGCCAAACCCGATCGGTTGCCCCTCGCGCGCCATGGTGGCCAGACGAATGATTGCACTTTCGGCGGCCTGGCGATGAATGTGCGTCAACATGATATCAGGGGCGACATTGGTGAACGCGCCCGCGCCCTTGATCGGTGGCAATTGCCCGGGATCACCCAACACCAGAATTGGTTTCTTGAAGCTCATCAGATCCCGCGCCATGTCTTCGCCCACCATCGAGACCTCATCGAGCACGATCAGCCGTGCATCCGCCGCGTCGCTCTCGGGGTTGAGGGCAAAACGCGGCTTTTTCATTGCCGACAGCGCCTGACGCATGGCCTCGATGCCTGCCTCGGCCGCGGTGCGATCAAACCCGCTCAGGGTGCGGATTTCGATCTCGGCGGCGCGAACCTTGCGCGTGGCCGCCTCGATCTCTTCCTCGGTTGCCTCGGAAACCGAATAGATCAGGCTGTGAATGGTGCGCGCGCGCGTGCCCTTTCGGCTCAGCACCAGTGCCGCCTTGCCGGTAAACGTGGCGGTCACGACGCCGGGTATGCATCCTCCCTCACGATCAGAGCGATGGGGGGACAGGCCGAGTTCATCGAGGACGAATTTCAAAACGGTGCTTTTGCCGCTGCCGGCATAGCCAAAGAGCCGCAGAACCTGCTGCTCGTGGGTTCGGGTCTCGAACCATTCCCTGATCTGCCGGATGGCCGCTGCCTGCTGGGCGGAGGGGGTGAAACTTGTCATTGGCGCGCGCCCTTCACGATGTAATCCTTGACCACCCCGCCCGTCGCGGGATCGCCGATCTGACACTCACGGATAAATATGCGGCGACCATCAGCCAGCCTTCGCCAATGGCCGCGCCGGATATGCCAGCGCGGACTGGCATGGGTGCCGCCGAGCGCAGCATGTTTTGTCCGCGCGCGTTCAAGATCGATGGTGATCTGGTGCCACGTCCAGCCACGCACGCCGGCCCTGGCGTATTTCCGGCGTAGGGCCGGATTAACCTTGCGCTCCTTCACAGCCCCGGCATGTGCCAGGATGGTGAGCGCCCGCCAGACGATACTGGCGACGACCTCATTGTAGATCACCGCTTCCCTATGGGTAGCCTCTGGATTGGCAGTAACATTGGACCATCCCGGCTTGGCAAAGACCGCATGCGCCAGGCAATCCGTCCATTGGCGACGCCTTTTGTCCTTGTAGACGAAGGCGGCTTCTACCCGATCCTCAAATTGCCGCGCGTAGACCAGCAACGACGATCTCTCGGGGTGGCGATCCTTTACCTCGAAGATGACCGCCCGATGGGGAAGTCGCAAAGGCGCATCCATGATCAGCGAGCGCAGATCCTCAACCGCATCGCTGTCAAACGCCTCCTGGTCGGCAAAATAGTAGACCGGCGCGGATTCAATGCCCGCAAAGTGAAAGCCATAGGCGGATCTCTGGCGAAACCGCGCGGCCACCCGTTTGAATTCATAGGCCTGCGGAATCATGATTGCGCACTCCAGCAACGTTGCGCCCAAGCACAAGTTGGATGCCAATGCCCTGCGGCCATACCGCCCTTGCAGACAACCGAGGTCGGCTCGGCCGCCTCGCGGGGCAGCATTTCCCGGGCATCTGACGCCCGCACCACCTCAACGGCCCGGTCACTCATCCGCTGCGCGAGGGCTGCATCAAACGGCACCAGTTCCGCGTAAATCTCCTGGGTGTCGCGATTGAGCGCCGTGAACAATGCGGGGTTCGGCAGATCAAGATAGGCTTGATAAATCGCAATCTGGGCGGCATAGACCGGCTTGGAAATCGCAACGCCGCGTTTCAGCGTGTCTTTCCAACTCGACGCCCCGAGTGCTTTTGTTTCCCAGAGCGCAGGGTAAGCCATCTGCACGGGGCCATTCATCAGGCAGCCGTCAATATGCCCCTTGAAGCGACCATCCAGCGCCGAAAACCCGAACTGCTGGCGATCTTCGCGCTCGGTGCGCAAATCAAACCCGGCGAGCCGCAGCCAGTGTGCCACCATATCCTCACCGCGGTGTCCCGCCTCAAATATCCGCAGAGTTTTCGGGGCAAACGCCTGCCCCTCATCCTTGGGGGTCGCCAGAAAGTCATACTGAATCTGGCGCAGGCACGCCCGCCCGAGCCCGGACGAACTGACATAGGTTCGGGGGCGCTCTGCATCCCGGCCTGCGCTGAGGCCGGTATCGATGGCCGCGCTGAGGGCGGCGGTGATGTCGGGAAGGGTCCGGGGCGGCAAATAATGCGCGCCCGAGCGATGGTTCAAATCGATCATGGGGTTACCTCAAAATGGGATTTCGTTTTCGGGGGCGCGACCGTCGCGCTCGGGCCTTGCGCCCTGGGCCTGCATGCTGTCGATGTAGCCGGTGACCGCCGCCTCGATCAGCTGGTCGATCTCGGCTGCCGTGCGATCAAGGAAGGGTGTCATGAGGCCAAGGTCACTGAGCGCCTCGGCAAAATCCTTTCGCGCATCAACGATGGCCTGTGCCTCGCGGGCGGTTTTATCAATCATTCCGTAATTCCTCGTTGCGAGGTTCGCGCCGATGTCCTGGCACCGGCGCGAACAGAAGTTGTAGGAGGGGAACTGAGCCCTCTGCAGGCGCAGACAGAACCCGAAGCCCCGGGAATCACGGCCGCAGATAGCGCAGACGCCGGAGGCATCCGTCAGGCGATCAGGAGGTGTTCGAGCTCCGTGTGCTGCCCCGGTGCCTCCCTGATCTTGTGGGACGCCAGAACGATGAAGCGGCTGATGGCGACGGACGCCATGGCTTCGAGATCGGACAGCCGGAGACTTGCGATCGAACGATCCAGTCTTCCGCGTGCCTCGAGCCATGTGCCAATCTCCTTTGCCGCTTCGCGCGTTACATGCGCCTGCCATTCATCCGGGGACATCGATTGAGCCGGGCTCAGCTGTTCAACCAGGCCGGCGCCCCGCTCGGGGGTGGCGGCGGCGTTTTGCCCGATTGTGACTGCGCGGCGAGGGCCTGCGCAGGCGCTTGCGCATTCCAGGCCGGTGGCGTCTGCGCGGTGGATTTCCGCGGCGGTGCCTTGACCGGATCGGGAGGCACGTTTTCGCCGCGCATGATCGCCGCGTAGGCGGGCTCATTTGGCAGCACCACATTGGCCAGCTTGTTGCGGTCGCGGTAATGCGGGTTGTCCGAGCTTTCCACCATGATGCGTGCGGCAAAGGTGATCCCGTCCAGATGTTTGAGACCACCAATCACCCGCTTTTCCCGGGCCGTCTGGCTGGTATCTGCAGGATCAAGACCAAGTGCGCTGTCGATCATCGCCCGGAAGGTGCTTTTCGAAATATTCCAGCCCTTCGACTGGCCCTTTTCGTCCAGCTTGCCGCCGGCAACCGTGAAGTTCTGCCAGAACTTGCGCCGCGCGAACGCGCCTTCGGCCACCGTGAGTTCACAATCAAGCATCTTGGCATCGCTGTGGCTGGACGCCTTCAGCAACCCGGCATCCATTTCTGTCGCGCCATTGCTGCCACCCGGGCGGATTTTCAACATGACCCTGGCGAAAGTGCCATCGGGGATCAGCTCCCCCATCGGGGCCATTTGCGGGGCGGCGTCATTCAGATCGTAACTCATGGGTTCAGTCCTTTCATTGAGGGATCGGGGGTAATGGGTGTGGTTGGTGTGTTCGGTGTGGCGCGCCCGTCGACCTTGGCCAGCAGCGCCGCGAGATCAGGTGGCTCGGTCATGTCCAGCCGACCCGAGCGGTCTTTCGCGGGAAGACCCCAGGGGTTGCCCGATTTGCAGACCAGACGTCGGTCGGGCGATGCCTCATCCAGAACCCAGGCCCCGTCAGCGTCCTTGCCAAAAAGCTGCATCGACAGGACCTGATCGACGATCCCGGGGAGTTCGCGTCCGGCTTTCGAGCCTTCCATCTGCGGCACCCAGGTTGAGACACCGAACTCGTCGGTCAGTTTTTCCAACACGCCCACAAAGATCACGGTCTTGCCCCGGGCATGCTGGAGGTGTTTCAGCGCCTGGATGACTTCCCGGCCCAACAGCCCGTAGGCCCCGCGAATATCCGGTTTGCCGGTGCGTTCCGAAAACGCCTCGGCCTGTTGTTTGGCATAGGCCATGGCCTGGCGCGTCAGATCGGTGATCGAGTCAACGAAGATGATCGAGCGGTCGCTGAGGAACTCTTCCAGCCCGCTTGTCGCGTATTTGGCCTGCACATGAGCATGGTACCCCGCGCCATAATAGCTGTCGGGATGTTGCGCCGGGTCCGGGCCGCCGATCAGGATCACAAGATCGCGAAAGTCCTCGAAACTGCGGATTGGAATGCTGGGGCCGCGCCAGTCCTGAACCGATTTCATGCCGGCCTCGAGATCAAGGCAGACGGCCTTGTCCTCGGGCAGCGTTTTGATCAGCGTGGTTTTACCGACGCCGGGCGGCCCGAAGATCGCCAGCGATGTCTTGTTCTCAGCCGCAGACAATCTCTCGTCAGCGGTAATGATGCGCACTGTCATGGTGCTCTCCTTGGGGTGAATGAAAAGATCATCAGCGGCGGGGTTGAACCGGGCGCCGAAGGGGAGCCTGCCCAGCCTCGCAGTCTGGGCGTCCCCGCCGCCGAATTCAGGTTTGCTCTGCCGCCTCAAGCCGGAAGGTTGGTTTGCCGCTGCCGACCTTGCGCGCAGCCTCAAACCCCTTGCGCCAACTTTCTGGCAGGGCCGTATATTTGCGCTCAGGTACCTTCAGCGTGGTCTCGATAAACTCGGCCGGATCATCGCCCGCCGCCTCGATGTTGGCCCCGATCCGGGCGAGCCGTTCCTGATCCCAACTCACACGTTTGGGCAGATCGGCCACCACCGTGAAATCACCGTCGGCAAGGCGAACGGTGCCGGTGTCCTTGCCGCAGGCGCGCCGCGCCACGGTGGCGCGGGTGGCATAACGCGCCTCAAGCGCGGCATTGAAACGTGCCGTCGCGGCCTTCATTTGCTTGCTGGCCTGCGCCAGATCGCTCTGCAGGCTGGCCAGAAACTCGACAGGCATCTCAGCCAACTCGCCAATTGGCAGCTTGAGCATCTCCTCCGTGCTCGGGGTGTTGTCGGGATAGGGCATGGATTGGTCTCCTTGGATGAATTGGAATTGAAAAGCGGGCATCAGGCGGCCGGATCCAGAAGCAGCCTTGAAAGCGAGGCAGCGGCGGTCTTGGGCTTGGGGCGGGCGATGGCGATGTAGGCGAACTGGTCCGTTCCGATGCGCTGCTGCACCAGATGCACGAGGCCAAGCTCTGAAAGCCGGTAGGCCGCATTCGCCGTGGCTCGCAGAGCACGCAGGTCGGCCTCGGAAAGTTTCGAGAGGACAGCAGTGATCTCGATCACCAGAAATCCCCGGTGATATTCAAGCCGCTCGCCGGGGGCAGCCACATCTACCCAGGCCATTAGGTCGATTTCAGAAATGGGTGCCTTCAGTCGGATAACGGGCGACATCACGCGGCCCACCCATCACGTTGGCGCGTCTGCAATTCTGGAACCGCGACACCGTGCCGGGCCTCAAAGGCCAGAATGTCCGCTTGGCTGTAGCGAATATGGCGACCAATGCGCAGAAACCGGGGGCCCCCGCCTTCAGCACGCCAACGCTCCAAGGTCCTCGGCGTGATTTTCCACCGCCGGGCCAGAAGCTTCGTTGTCAGAAAATTATGCTCCATTACGGTCCTCATCGAGTTGATGAGGGCAATATGACAAAGCTCTGGGTTGGACGTCGTGTCACGAATGGTCGGTGCGCGAAAATAGATTATTGTTGGAAATCAGCGTCCCAACGATTTCCGGTCGGAGCTCCAACTGAACACCAACCACCCACCAACCGATCACCGACCGACCACCAACCAAACTGTTGCGCTCCCGGCGAATCAGGGCCTGGTGTCCCGGACACAAAAAAGCCCGCACATGGCGGGCTCTCGGAGGTCAGGATCGGAGGAATCAGTGGTCCAGTCGCATTGCGATTACCAATCTGGGTTCCATCAGATAATAGCCCCGCCGCCCCCGCGCACTCAAAACCAACTCCCGCCAACCCGGGCGACTGGAAAACAAATAGCTGAGCTTTGTTGAAACGGAGCCAGCCGCGTCGAGGATGTCTGATCCGCGTTGGTCTGGTTCACCGGTTACCGCAGAGATGTAGAGAAAGTTCAGCGCCCGGGCCTGCATGTCGGTGAAGCAATAGGTCTCGTTGTAATACAGGAACGATGAAAATCGTTCATAATCATCGATATGGGGAATTCTTGCCCGGTCTATGATTTCCTGAAACCTGTCACGCTCGGACTTGCGCACGACCAGCGCATCACGATGCACAATCCAATCTTTGCCGCCCTCGGGTGTTGAAACTGCACCGCCATCGGCCGAGATGAACGCCTGCACCGGGCATGTGTTCTTGCGCAGCACCTTCATCGCGTCGCGGCGGCGAAGATCAACCACCTCTTCAAAGTCAGGATTGTGCTGAAAGGCCCCTCTCTTTCCGTTGCGTTTCACGAAGGCGCCATAGATCCTGGCCGACAACACCAACTGACCGGTTTCCACGATATACTGCAGTTCTGATTCGGTAATGCCCCAATCACCCATAGATTCGTTCAAAGTGTAATATTCACGTAAAATCAGACCCATAATCACCCCCATTTGTTCGCCCTTTGTTTCTACTGGATTGACCATCCGCTTTCAACGGTATATTTGTCCTATTTAGTCCACAGATAAGTTGGGGATAACCATGATCGTCACCAATATCGCGCAACGCCTCAAGGCCCGCGCGTTTCAGTTTGACATGACACCGGCCGCGGTGGCCGAAGCCTCAGGGCTCAATCGCTCGTTCATTTATGACATTCTCAGGGGAAAATCCGTACGCCCCAGCCGGGCCAAGCTGCAGATGGTCGCCGATGTTCTGAAAGTTGATGTGGGCTGGCTGATCGACGGCGATGGCGATGTGGAGGGGGAGGCCCCGAAGATCTATGTGCCGGATACAACCTTTGTCGCCATATCAGGTGTTCGCGCCCGCGCCTCGGCCGGCGGCGGGACAATCGTACAGGCCGAAGACGAACAGGCCAGCAAGCTCTATCATTTCCGTCTGTCATGGATCGAAGATGAGCTTGATGCCAGCCCCAGGGATCTCAGGATGTTGCGGATCACTGGTGACAGTATGATCCCGACACTGAACGATGGCGACACCATCCTCGTTGATATGGGACGCAAGGCACCACACCCTTCCGGCCTGTTCGTGTTGCACGATGGCATGGGGCTTGTGGCCAAGCGGGTTGAGCATATCCCCACCAGCGACCCGCCACGTGTTCGCGTGACCTCCGATAATCCGAATTATTCACCCTATGAATGCCTGATAGACGAGATCAATATTATCGGGCGGATCCGGTGGTACGGCCGCAAGGTTTGATTCTGTCACATCGAAGGGAAGCTGGCGGATTGGCCACGCCTGAGGGCGACCCCCGCAATGTGCATCGGTGAAACAAACCGACACGAACCGCCACCAGCCCCACAACCATCTGTTTTGAATTGTTAATCTCATTATCTTCGACAATCTGGACACGTACCTTACGCACAGGACGTGTCAATGCCACACCCCCAGCCAAGACGAAACGCTCTCCACCCCGACAAGATGTCCGCCGATGCGCGGCTTGCCGAAATCGGCCGCATTCTCGCCGCCGGTCTGATCCGGATGAAAGGCGCAAAGTCCAGCGGTCTACCTGCCAATGCCGGAGACAGTTCTCTCGACTTACCGGCCCCGGCGAGCGGTCATGCGGGCACCGAAAAACCGAGTTGGAGACCGTGATGAAACAGTTGAAACGCAAACAAACGCAGGCTGGCCTGCCAAAGCCCGGGCAAAATCCCGAGGTAGACATGACCGTGCTGGCGCGCCTCAATTCCCTTGAGAATATGAGCATTCCAGACCTCAAGGCCGAATGGGCCCGCCTCTTTGATGCCCCTGCCCCCAACAACAGCGGCCCCTATCTGCGCATGCGGCTGGGCCACCGGATACAGGAGCTGACCTATGGTGGGCTCAGCAAGCCGGCCAAGCGCATGCTCGATTTATTGGTCGATGAGGTTGAGGGTGGCAAGGTGCGTAAATCGATGATTACGGACCCCCGCACCCCCGTTGTCGGCACGCGGCTGATCCGGGAATGGGACGGCGTCGAGCACACCATCACGGTGCTCAAGCAGGGCTTTGAATGGCAGGGACGGCATTACAAATCGCTCTCGGCCATTGCCCGCGCCATTACCGGCACCCGCTGGAATGGCTTTCGGTTTTTTGGCCTCAGCGGCTCGAAACGGTGGGCAAAATGAGATCGAACGTATCAAAGCTTCCTGCACGCAAGCGTTGTGCGGTTTACACCCGTAAATCCTCCGAAGAAGGCCTCGATATGGCGTTCAATTCGCTCGACGCCCAACGCGAGGCCTGTGAGGCTTACATCCTCAGCCAAAAGGCCGAAGGCTGGGTGCTGGTCAAGGATCACTATGACGATGGCGGGATTTCTGGCGGGACGTTGAACCGGCCTGACCTGCAGCGCCTCCTCTCTGATATCGAGGCCGGTCTGATTGATGTGGTGGTGGTTTACAAGATCGACCGGCTGTCGCGCTCGCTGATGGATTTCTCGCAACTGGTCGAGGTGTTCGAGCGCAACAA
>Ga0114933_10004561_pt1 | contig 12882 bp, 15 predicted proteins | sample 4SBtaG_FD_89691 | JGI IMG/M metagenome (GOLD analysis project Ga0114933, IMG submission 89691) | Deep subsurface microbial communities from Kolumbo volcano to uncover new lineages of life (NeLLi) - 4SBTROV12_W25 metaG | ecosystem: Environmental > Aquatic > Marine > Volcanic | place: Kolumbo...
GGCTGTGACGTCCAGGCTCGTATAGAAGAGCTCGCTGAGCCGGCCCCCGCTCAGCCGGTAGCCGGCGATGGCGGAGAGCGCGCTGACGGCCATGACCTCGTCGCGGTTGTCGCCGTCCATGTCACCGACCACGATGTCCACGAGCCGGCCGTAGTTGCCGTCGGCCTCTTCGATGAGCTCGATCTCGGCGTCGTCCCAGGTGGCGTTCACCGTGTAGGTGTGGAGCTCGTCGTCGAAGGCGCCGCCGTAGCCGCCATCGACGAGCACCACGATCTCGTCCTGCAGGTCGTCGTCGAGGTCGCCGGTCGCGACGCGCTCGCTGCCGTCGTCCTCGAGCACGACGCTGAAGCTCTCGACCTGGACCGTGCGCTCGTAGTCCAGGTTGAGCACGACCAGCGCGCGGTCCCGGCCCTCGTCGATCAGCAGCACGACCTCGGGGAGGATGTCCCCGTCGACGTCGCCGACCGCAACATCCATGAGGTCGCCATCCGGCGCGGTGAGCTCCTCGCAGGAGGCCTCGTCGACCTGGCAGATCGCGATCTCCTCCTCGCCGATGACGACGATCTCGGCCATGCCGTCGGCGTCGAGGTCTCCGGCGTCGAGCGCGATGGGCTCGAAGTCCAGGCTCAGGGTGCTCGCCGGGTGGTCGCCGCTCTCGAAGACCTGGATCTTGCCGGAGTCCTCGAAGGCTGCGGCGTAGGTCTCCTGCTTCGCGTCGACGAAGTCGCCCCCGGTGATGTCCGCCATGATCTCGTCGCCGGCGTTCCACGACTTCTCGTAGTCGACGCCTCGGTCGTCGTTGTCGTAGCCGTCGATGTAGTAGTCGCCGTCGTGCTTGTTGGCGTCGGCGACGGCCACCTCGCGGTCGAGGAAGAAGAGGAAGTCCTCGCCCAGGGGCGGCACGCTCGAGTAGGTCTCGTCGCAGCGATCGACCTGGCAGACGCCGTCTGTGCAGACCTCGCCGGCCAGGCAGTCGGTCTCGACGTCGCAGGTCACGTCCGGGCTGGACCACTGCTCTGCGGTCAACTCCTCGTCGCCGTAGGTCGGCGTGGACTCGGTCGACGTCCCCGGGTCGGTGCAGGCGAGGGCGAGGGCGAAGATGGACATGGCTGAGCTCCCACGTCCTTGTACATGCAAGGGCCGCTCCGAGGGCTGGTTCCGCCGCGCAAGGACCGTGCCGACGCGGGTGCGTCGCACATCGGGGGCCGTGGCATCATGGCCCATGGTCCTGACCCTCCTGGCCTGTCAGGCTGTCGAGCCAGAGCACATCGATTCGGCAGGCGGCGGGCTGATGTTCCGCGGCTTCATCGAACTTCCAGGCGCCATGGACGTGACCGGACAAGGGGACATCGCCGTCCTGGCCGGTGGTGAGAACCCCTTGGTCGACGTGCTCATCGCCGACGTCTCCGAGCCTTCGGAGCCTCTCACCCTCGCGACCATCGAGGGTCTCGACGAGACCCGCGACGTGCACCTCGAAGGCGATGTCCTGTACACCGCCCATGACACCGGATCGATCTCCGTCCGGATCTGGGACCTCTCGGATCCGAGCGACCCCACGCTCTTGAGTGTCGTCGAGCAGGACCGGAGAGCGCACAACCTGCACGTCGGCGGAGGACACCTGTATGTCGCCAACCGGGAGGAGAAGCGCGTGGGCATCTACGATGTCTCCGACCCCTCCGACCCGGCCTACGTCGGAGGTTGGTCCCCACCCGTCGGCGGTGTGCACGACCAGACCTGGGCGGAGGACAGGCTGTATGTGACGGGCCACTTCGGCTTCGCTGTCCTGGACGTCAGCGACCCCGGATCGGCGCAGACGCTGTACGAGTGGCTGGCCCCGGGTCCCCAGGACTACGTCCACAGTCTGTGGCCGGCCCAGGGCGGCCGGTACGTCCTGACCACGCACGAAGTTCTCGGCGCCGGCCTGCGTGTCTTCGACCTCGAGGCGGGTCCGGCGGAGGTCACGCGGTGGCCCGAGGTCGACTCGAACTGCGCCCACAACGTGGTCGTCCGCGGAGACCAGGCCTTCGTCGCGTGGTTCATCGAGGGGCTCAAGGTGGTCGACATCTCCGACCCGACGGCGCCCGAAGGGATCGGCGCCTACGACACCTGGGAGCCTGCCCGCGTCGAGGATCCCGGGTCCTGTGACCTCAGCGGCGCCTTCGGCGTGTGGCCGCTCGATGAGCGCATCCTGCTGGGGGACGAGTCCGGGCTCTGGATCTTCGAGCTCGAGCCTGAGTAGGGGTCACAGCCCCAGGAGGAACTCCAGCAAGCTCTCGCGGTCGGCCTCGTCCAGGGCCAGGTAGGCGTCTCGGGCCGTCGCCGCTTCGCCCGCGTGGCCGAGTTCGATGGCCGCGCCGATCGTCGAGGCGGTCCCGTCGTGTAGGTACGGAGCGGTCTCGGCCAGACCCCAGAGGGGGGGCGTGCGGTACTCGCCGGCTGTGTGGCCGGCCAGCTGAAGGGGGTCCGAGGCGACATCGTGCAGTAGGAGGTCCGTGTACGCGGCGACCCCGTCGAGCTCTGGGACGTGGCACGCGGCACAGCCAACCTCCACGAACAGCGAGTCGTCCCCGCCCGCGGAGGGCGGTGATGCGAGGTGCTCCACGTAGTAGATGAGCGCGTCGCGATCGATGGCGTCCTGGCTGAGTCCGATCTGGTCGTCCAGCTCCATCGTCACCATCTCCGAGATCGTGGCCGCCTGTGCTTTCCAGCCGAAGCGCCCCACGGCCCCGCCGTCCAGCGCGGAGACCCGACCGGAGATGCCGTCCCCGTCGCTGTCCTCTTCGTCGGCCAGCGCCTCGATGGAAGCATCCGAGATGCCCGCAAGGGCTCCAAGCCCCAGCAGCGTCGGAGGCGCCCGCAGCTCGACGATGTTGGCCTCGTCGGGCATCCGGTAGGGCTCCTCGCCGGGGGCTTGGGTGCGATGCACCACCCCGCGGTCCAGCTCCGACCAGGTGCCGTCCTCGGAGCGATGACCGAAGGTGATGATCGACGCGTCGCGGCCGCCCGAGCCGCCCATGACCGGGTCGGTGTGGCACGACGCGCAGGAGTCGGCGTTCCGCAGCGAGGACCGTCCGGCGACCTCGCCGACCGTGGCACTGAAGACCTCGGCGCCCTGGGTGAAGCGAGCGTCCGTGTCGCCCTCCGGGCCTCCGACTTCCCCCCCTTCCGGGACCTCGAACTCCGGGGGCTGCCCCAAGGATTCCAGGAAGGCGACCACCTCGGCGCGCTCGGCCGGCGACAACGACGCAAAGGCGTCCGCGGCGTCCTGGGCTTCGCCTCCGTGCTCGAGCACGGCCTGCTCGAGGGTCGCGGCTCGGCCGTCGTGGAGCCACGGTCCGAAGAGGCCGACGCCCCACAAGGGAGGCGTGCGGAACTCGCTGCCCTCGGCGATGCCGGGGCTCCAGCGATCCTGCAGTGCTTCGCCCATGTCGTGCAGCAGGAGGTCCGTGTAGGCGGGCAGGGGGCCATGCGCCGATTCGAGCTCCGGCACGTGACAGACCGCGCAGCCGAGCGCTACGAAGCGGTCGGCGCCTGGGCTGAAGTGGGCGCCTGGGGCGGGCGGCGAGACCCAGCGCATGTAAGTCCAGAGGTCGTCGAACTCCCCGTCGCTGAACTCGGGGTCCGCGTAGGCGTCGTCGTCGGTGCGGTCACGACTCGTCATGCCCTGTTGGTTGAACCACGCGACTTCGATCACTGCCTCCATCGTCGCGGCCTGGGCCTTCCAGCCGAAGCGGCCCAGCTCCCCATCGATCTCGTTGGCGCGCCCTGACACCCCGTCGCCGTCGAGGTCGTCGGGGTCCTCGCGGGAGCGCACGACCTCCTCGGGCACGCCCGCCAGCAGGCCCGCGCCGAGCGCGGACAGGGCATTGCGCCGCAGGTAGCGGTTGACCTCGATCGAGTCCGGGATGTGGAAGGCATCGATCGCGTACAGGTTCTTCGTCGCCGATTCGCCGTTGGTACCTGCCGGACGGCTGGTCCCGTCGTCGTCGCGCGAGAAGGCGAAGTACATGTCGCGGTCTCGCGGCCCGCCACCGCCGGACACGGGCGATCCGTGGCAGCTCGAGCACGCGTCGGCGTTGAAGGTCGGGCCCTGACCCTGGATGCCGAGGGTCTGTCCGGCGAAGAGGGCGCGCCCGGCCTCCCAGGACGCGAGCGTGTCCTCGTCCAGGCCCGACACCGGCCCGCCGAGCTCGGGCGACAACCCGACGGAAATGGAGCCCACCGAGTCGACCCCCAGAGGGCCATGCCCGGTCTCCTGGCAGGCCAGCAGCGCAAGAGGGAGGACCATCGGGTCGAGTCTACTCGCGACCTCCTACGACACTCGCCTCGCGGCGGTAGACGAGGTCGGCAAGGAATACCCTGGCCTCGAAGGGGACGAGGACCTCGACGACGACCTGCTCGATCAGCTCGGCGTCTTCGCGGGGGCGCGTCTCCAGACGAAGTGGCAGACCGACAGCGGCCGCGGCGACAACATCTGGTGGTCCACGCTCAACTACTCGCTGACCATCGTGCCGCAGAAGATCGCCGCCCAGTACGCCGGCGAACGTCAGGCACGGCTTCGCAACCGGCGAACTCCGACCCTCGCCAACACCAGCATGGACGCTGCGGCGATCACCGAAGCGATGGTCGTCGAGGCGTGGAAGACCTACTTCGAGGTCTCGGATCGGCACGCGGCGGCGAACCACAAGCACGGCACGTCCATCTTGGGGTGGCGCATCACGGGCGAGGATCTGCCGTCCAGCCAGGCGGCCTATTGGGCCGCGCACGTGCTCTCGCTCAAGTACGCCGAGCACCACTACAAGGCCGACCTCGAGAAGAGGCCGCCGCCCCCGGTCGAGGCCGAGTTCCGCACGGCGTGGTGGAGCATGGTCGAGTTGCTCGACGACATGAACTTCTCCACCGAGGCCGGGTTCAGCGAGCTGATGCTGAGCCTCACGATGCCGGAGAAGCTGTTGACGGATCCCCAGGCCCTCGACGACCTGCCGTTCACCCAGGAGGCCTTCGCGAAGCTCCTCATGGCGACGCGAAGGGCGGCGGTGACCATCGGCGGCTGGCTGGACTGACGTGGCGAACCCTCGCGTGGTCTTCGAGACCTCGGCTGGTGCCTTCGAAGCCGAGGTCCTGCTCGAGGAGATGCCGCTGACGGCGGGGAACTTCCTCGCGCTCGTCGACGACGGCTTCTACGACGGCCAGCACTTCCACCGGGTCGTCAAAGACTTCATGGTGCTGACGGGCGATCCCTTCAGCGTTGACCCCACCGACGAGCGCATGGGTGAAGGCGGCCCGCCGTGGGGCTCGATCCCCGACGAGTTCCCCGAGGATCAGAGGATCTCCAACCTTCGCGGCACCCTGTCGATGGCCAACAAGAACCGCCCCCACAGCGGCGGCTCCCAGTTCTTCGTGAACCTGAGCGACAACGCCTTCCTCGACTGGTTCGACGAAGGACCATCGTTTCACCCGGTCTTCGGCCGCGTCGTGAGCGGCATGGAGGTGGTCGACGCCATCGGCGGTTCTGCCGTCGATCACGCGAGCCGGCCTCAGCCTCCGGTGAAGCTGGTGTCGATCCGGCGTGCCTGAGCGTACTTTCGTCTTCGCCGATCTCGCGGGCTTCACGGCCTTGACCGAGGCCCACGGGGACATCGCGGCGGCCGATCTCGCCTTGCGCTTCGAGCAGCTCTCCCGCGATGCGCTCTGCGAGCGGGGCACGCTGGTGAAGACCATCGGCGATGCGGTCCTGGTCGCGACACTCGATCCGGTGGCCGCTCTGAACTTCGCCTGCAAGCTCGACGACGCCGTGCGCAACGAGGTCGACTTTCCCTTGATCCGGGTCGGCCTCCACCACGGCGACGCGGTCCGGCGGGGCGAGGACTGGTTCGGCACGGCGGTGAACACCGCGGCACGCGTCGCCGCCCTGGCGGGACTGGCCCAGACCCTCTGCACCGAGGAGGTCGCCCGGACCGCAGAGGGTCGCGGACACGGGGTCGAACACCTCGGGAGGCCCATGCCGACCGGAGGGCCGCGCAACGACGCGCCGACAGGGCGGACCGCTTCATAGGACTTGGACACGCCGGCTTCCCGGCTACGACCCCGAAATGAGAGAAGCCAGGCTCTTTCGAACCTGGCTTCTTCGTACAAGCTCCGCGAGGCGACACACTCACGAACCGCCGAGGGGCCTGACAGCGGCCTCGTGGCCAAGGTGGTCGCCCGTCGAAAGCCCTGTTCCCTCCCTTCTCATCAAGGAAAGAAGAGAGAGAAGGTCCCCACCATCGGGGTCCTGGAGCGGGCTCGTCAGTTCCAGAAGCTCCTCGACTCCCCGGGCATCGAGAGCCGCGCTGACCTGGCTCGGCACCTCGGTGTCAGCCGCGCCTGGGTGACCATCGTGCTCGGTGTTCTCGATGTTCCCGGTCCGCTGATGGATGTCCTCGTTCGTGCCGAGGCGGCCGGGAGGCCGGTGACGGAGCCCGAGTGGCGGAAGGTCAAGCGGCTCCCGGATGGCGAGGTCGTTCTCCGCCTGCGCGAGATGGGGCATGCCTGAGGGGAACGGGAACATCGGGAACGGAGGAAGCCTGTTGAACATATCTACGAGGCGTGTAGATATGTTAGAAGCCCGACACCAGGACAAGGAGGCGGGTCATGGATTCAGGGATCATCGCCACCAACCTCGTGCGGCTGCGCAAGGGCCGACGAAAGACCCAGGAGGACGTCGCGTCGGAGGCGGGTCTGTCGCGTGGCGCGTTCCGGAAGATTGAAAAGGGCCGTGCTGTGCCGAAGGTCGAGCACCTTCGCGCCATCGCTTCGGCCCTGGACGTGCCCCTTCGCGAACTCGTCACTCCTGTGCCCAGGCTTCACCGCGTGCGCTTCCGCTCGCTCAAGCGCTTGAAGAGTCGGGACCAGGTCCTGGTGGCCGTCGGACGTTGGCTGCACGATTTCAATGAGCTGGAGGAGCTGCTTGGTGAACAGGTGCCCCACGAGTTGGGGGCGCTCTGGGAGCGGGTGGCCGAGCTGCGGCCCCAGGGCGTGGAGGCTGTCGCAGCGGCGGCCCGGGAGCACTTTGGGCTGAGCGTGCGGGAGCCAGTGCACGACATATGCGGACTGCTGGAGTCGCGTGGCGTCAAGGTGCATTCGGTCCAGGTCGCCAATGACGCGTTCCTCGGTCTCTCCGTGGCCGAGGAGGATGGTGGTCCTGCGGTCGTGGTCAATACTTGGGACCGGTTGGCCGTCGAGCACTGGATCTACAGCGCGGTCCATGAGCTGGGCCACCTGCTCCTCCACATCGGGGCCTACGACGTCGGGGAGGAGGAGGAGGACCAGGATCAGGAGCGCGAGGCCGAGGTCTTCGCCTCCCACTTCCTGATGCCCAAGGGCGTGTTCTGGCGCGAGTGGAGCGACACCGCGGGGCTGGCTCTCCTCGACCGGGTCCTCAAGGTGAAGCGCGTGTTCAGGGTGAGCTGGCGGACCGTTCTCTACCGCGTGTCCGAGCCCCTTCCGAAGGCGGACAGGGCCGCGATCTGGAAGCGGATGAACATCGAGTTCAAGCGCCGGTACCGGCGTCCGCTGCTCAAGCTGACCGAGCCGAACGGTGTCGCCGAGGGGGTCTTCCGCGCTCCCGTGATTGCTGGACCCGGGACCGAGCCGGCGAGGCTGGAGAAGCACGACTTCCAGGACGACCGGTTGGCGCGCCTGGTGCGGCAAGCCGTAGAGCGGGAGGTCATCACCCTTGGACGCGGCGCGGAGCTGCTCGGTCTCCCTCTCGATGAGATGCGGGAACGTGCCAGCTCCTGGCGGGTCATCCCGCCTGTCGACCCCAAGTAGGGCTGGACATGCTGCTCCTCGTCGATGCCAACGTCCTCATCGACTACGCCAACACGGACCCGACGGTGCTCTTGCTGGTTGCGCGCCACCTGGGACCGGTGCACGTCCCTCGCGATGTGCTCGATGAGGTGCGCCAACTCGACGAGGAGGCCTGTGACCGCCTAGGGCTGCTCGTGGTTGAGGGCACGCTGGGGCAGCTGCTCGAGGCTGGGGCCGCGGGTGGGGCGCTGTCCTTCGCCGACTGGATGTGCCTCATCCTCGCACGTCGCCGAGGCGATCCGCGAGACTCACCCGTGGCTGTCGAAGCAAGTCGTCGCCCGCTTCCGAGAGCAGATGCAGGGGGGCGAGGAGTAGTGGCGGAAGTGCTCGAGGTCCTCCGGGGCGAGCAGGCGATGGCAATCCTGCGTGAGTTGCTTCGCCGTCACCCAACGCTGCGCGCCGAGACCGACGACCTCGTCCGGGACCTCGTGTCATCGGTGGACCCGTTGGAGGTCGCCGCCGGGGTCCGTCTCCAGTTTCGGGCCCTGACCCTGGAGGGTGCGCGCCCTGACCGGCCGCCTGGGCCGAGGTGGCTCGACGAGAAGGGGTGTTCCGGGTTGCGGTGACCGTCGGTCGCGGCAAGCTCGGGCGGGAAGCGGCGAACGGTGGTCACTCCGAGCTGCGGCCCCACCCGTAAGGATTCACGTGCTTCGCAAGAGACCCCGTCGGCGAGTCCTCCGCCAGGTGCCTCTCGATGGCTTGTTTCAACACGCCTGCCCGAAGCTCCCGCGAGGCTCCGCGGATGCCCTTGAGGTTCACGACGGCGCGAGCGTGCTTGGCTGGGACGACCGCCCGAATCCAGGCGTCGAAGGCACCCCACACCATCAGCCTCCTGGCCTCCTGGCCGAGCCAGTCCTCCTCCGAGACGCGTGCCTCGTCGGCGTCCTCGGGAACGTCCAGGACGAGAAGGACCCCGTACCGGCCCTGGGCGTATTGGAGCGCGGTGAAGGGGCAGTCGGTGAAGTCGGTGCCCCACCGCGACACCCGCTCGGGCCGGTAGCGGTGCTTTAGTCCGCGGTAGAGCCTCATGCGACGACCTCCTCACGGCGGGGCCTCTTCGGCGGCGCGCAGCGAGCCAGGATCGCCTTCCACCCGTTCCGCCGGGTGCTGGCCTCACGGACGATGTCGACGACCTCGGCCGGGTCGACTCGCTCGTCGGCGCAGGTGGTGAAGTGCTCGGCGAACTCCTCCGCGAGCTCGCGGCGATCGCGGAAGCGCTCCGCACGCTCCACGATACGGGCGTAGGCCTCGCAGGACCAGGCGAAGGTCTCGCGCTCCCGGAACGCGATGTCGAGCATCCACTCTTTCTTGCGCGTGAAGGGCAGCCCGGCCGTGCGCCGCTTGCAGTTGTGAAAGATGTGGGCGACCTCGTGCACGAGGTAGTCGGCGAAGGGGTCGTCCTCGTCGAAGTAGGCGTGCGTGACGAAGCAGGTCGCCTCCTGGCTGATGCCGAGGACCGCGGGTGCGTCGGGACCAAGCAGCTCGGCGCCGATGCTGCCGAGGTACAGGTTGGCGAGATCCCAGGCCGCACGGTCGAAGGACTCCTCCCGTAGTACCTCGCCGACGTTGGCCGGGGTCAGGAAGACGACGGAGCGCTCGACCAGGGCGAGCACGGTGTCCTGCTCCGCGCGCGGGAACAGGCCGCAGACCATCGGCTCCGTCTTCCGCCGGGTGAGTGCGATGATCTCCTCGGGCCCCGGGAGGTCGGGGAAGGTCAGGCCCTCGCTGCGGCGGAAGATCTCGCCCAGGAGGGCGTCGCGGAGGTCCGCGTGGGCCCTCCTGGCGCACTCGATGGAGTTCTGCCCGGGCCACGCCGAGTGGTAGGGGTCGGTGTCGCCGGTGCGGAGGTAGCGCTCGATCTCGCTAGCGACGATGGGATTCGTGTCGGTCCGTGCCTGGCTCATCGTTCGCCCTCGATGCTCCTGCGCTCACATTCCCAGCCAGTCCCTGCAGCTCGGGTCGATCCTCACGCAGAGCGAGTAGAGCGTCCGGCTCGAGCTCGCCGAGAGCGTGCCGTCGGCCATTTCCTCGCCGATGAAGCTCACCAGCTCCTCGAAGGCCTCTTCCGAGCCGTCCAGGATGCCTCCGGTCGGCGTCGTGCGGGAGCACATCACGAGCATGTGGGCACTGTGCGGCAGGCCGCGGAGGGCGTCGAGCGCCCCGTGCTCGGCCCGGCTGACGGTGAGTTCCACGGGTACCTCCGTAGGCCGGGGTAGCGAGTGGAGGCCGCCGATGCAAGCGGTCTGGATCGACGAACCGCGTTCCCGCTCCGACTGGGATGGTCTGCTCGACCTGGCCTACGCCAACGCCGACCCGACCGTGCTCACGCTGGTGGCGCGGTACCTGGGGCCGGTGCACGTGCCCAACGACGTGCTCGATGAGGTGAGCCAGCTCGACGAGGAGGCCTGTGGCGCCTTGGGCTGGTTGTCGTGGAGGGCACGCTGGAGCAGCTGCTCGAGGCCGGCGCAGCCGGCGGGGCGCTCTCGTTCGCCGACTGGATGTGCCTGGTTTTGGCCCGGGACCGCGGCTGGACATGCGTGACGAACGACAACCGGCTCCGACGTGGCTGCACTGACGCCGGTGTTGGAGTGCTCTGGGGCCTGCAGTTGATGGTCAAGCTGGTGGAAGCCGGGGAGATGGGGGCCACCGACGCTGTGGACGTCGCCGAGGCGATCCGCGAGACGAACCCGTGGCTGTCGAAGCAAGTCGTCGCCCGCTTCCGGGAGCAGGTGCACTCCCCATGCTTGTCAGTAGGAAGAACTCTGACGGCCCCTGTTGGGCGGCCAAAGACCAGCGTTCGGACGCCGAAGCCCGAGCGCGGAGCAGCACGCTGGCGACGGTGGGCCCGGCTCGTAGAGGGAGGACTGAGCCGCGCCGAGGTGGCCCGAAGTGAGAGCGTCAGCCGGGCGGCGGTGACACTGGGGCTGCAGAAGCTGGAGCGGCGTCGAGAGGACGGTGGCGACGACGGGCAGAAGGTGTGAAGCCAACGAGTATGGGTCAGCTCTCGCAGACAGCCGAGTACGTCGCCTTCGTCAAGGAGCTCAAGCATAGGGTCCGCTCGGCGCAGCTCCGTGCGGCGGCAGCCGTCAACCAGGAGCTCATCCTCCTGTATTGGGGAATCGGGCGGGGCATCCTCGAGCGTCAGGAGGAGCTGGGGTGGGGCTCTGGGGTGGTCGACCAGCTCTCTCGCGACCTCCGGGCGACCTTCCCCGAGATGAAGGGCTTCTCGAGGCGGAACCTCTTGTTCATGCGCAGCCTCGCGAAGGCCTGGCCCGACGAGGAGGTGGTGAAACAGCTTGTTTCACAATTGCCCTGGGGCCACAACATCCGGCTCCTCCAGAAGGTGAAGGGTCCCAAGGAGCGCAGGTGGTACCTCCGTCATGCCGTCATGCACGGCTGGAGCCGCGACGTGCTGGTGCACCAGATCGACTCTCAGCTCTTCCAGCGCCAGGGCGCGGCCCCCAGCAACTTTGCAGCCACGCTCCCGCCACTGCAGTCCGACCTCGCTCGCCAGACCCTGAAGGACCCCTACAACCTCGACTTCCTGACGCTGGCCGCCGACGCCCAGGAACGGCACCTCGAGCGTGGACTTGTCGAGCACATACGCGACTTCCTGGTCGAGCTCGGAGCAGGCTTCGCCTTCATGGGAACCCAGGTCCACGTGGAGGTCGCAGGCCGGGACTTCTACCTGGACATGCTCTTCTATCATGTGAAGCTGCGGGCCTTCGTGGTGGTGGAGTTGAAGGCGGGCGAGTTCCAGCCGGAGCACACGGGCAAGCTGAACTTCTACCTCTCAGCGGTCGATGACGCGTTGCGGCACCCCGGTGACAACCCGTCGATCGGCCTCCTGCTGTGCAAGTCGAAGGACAACCTCCTCGTCGAGTACGCCCTGCGCGACATGGCTAAGCCCATCGGTGTCGCGAGGTGGGAGACCCGGCTGGTCGAGTCCCTTCCGGAGGAGCTGCAGGGGAGCCTGCCGACTGTCGAAGAACTCGAGGCGGAGCTGAGCCGAGAGCCGGGCCACGAGGAGTAGATGGCCGACTCGATGAGGGCGCTCGATGCGCTATCGGCAGAGGAGGCGCAGGTACTCCTGAGGGAGCTGCTTCGTCGCCACCCGACATGGCGAGCTGAGGCCGAGAAGCTGGCTCGCGGGCTGGTGTCGAGCGTCGACAGGTCGACCGTCGCCGATGCGGTGCGCGAGGGGCTGGAGGCTCTGGACATCGACGACCTGGGCGCTCGCGCAGGTCGAAAGAGCTGGGGCTACGTCGGACCTGGGGAAGCCGCGTGGGAAGTGCTCGAGCCCTACCAGCGCGAGATCTCGCGGCTTGCCGCGCTCGGAATGGAGGCGGCTGCGCAGCGTCAGTGTGTGTTGCTAGGCTTGTACGCGCTCCGCGGTGTCGGGGAACACGAGCTCCTGCAGTACTGCGAAGATGCTCCCGCGGAGTGCGCCGGCTGGACGGTCGACAAGTGGAAAGCCGCCGGCGGTGCCCGGGAGGGGGGAAGGCGCCTGGACCCTGACTTCGTTGCCGATGAACTGCCGGAGTGGGCCAGCTTCCTGGGGCGGAAGTCGTGAGCCGCCGACGTAGCCACCGCCAGCGGAAGCTGCGTCGCCGCCGAGACGAGAGGGCCTTCCTCTTCGACCCGTCTCTTTCGAAATGCTTCGGTTCCGTCGAGCGCGAGGACTGGGAGGACGCCGTCCGTATGTTCGGCGGCGACATCACCGCAGCGGCTGAGATGTGCGGCCTCACGCCTGTGCCCAGAGGCACGAAGGCGCTGTGGGGGCGTTCCGCCGAGGAGGCGCTGGCCACCTACCGGCGATGGAAGAAGAAGAAGCGCAGCTAGCGCCGTTCAAGTCCAGCGTGGGGTCAAGGACGGCGGAGGCCCGATCCAGGTGGATCGGGCCTCGGAGCTCCCGCGGTAGGACTTGAACCTACGACACCCTGATTAACAGTCAGGTGCTCTAACCAAGCTGAGCTACGCGGGATCAGCGGCCCCCATCTAACCCCACCGAAATGGGTGTCAACGGACGAC
>Ga0114933_10004562_pt1 | contig 12882 bp, 8 predicted proteins | sample 4SBtaG_FD_89691 | JGI IMG/M metagenome (GOLD analysis project Ga0114933, IMG submission 89691) | Deep subsurface microbial communities from Kolumbo volcano to uncover new lineages of life (NeLLi) - 4SBTROV12_W25 metaG | ecosystem: Environmental > Aquatic > Marine > Volcanic | place: Kolumbo...
CATGATCTCAATAGTGATGGTGAAACCGACTACTACGAGAGCTTTAATAGTGACCATCAAGTGACCGACCATTTCCATGAGTTTGCAATGGGATTGCAGATCGATGACAAGGGTAATTTTTATTATGCCAAGTCAGCACGCCATGCATTAACCGCCCTTGTGCCACATCATGGCACCCTTTTGCGTGTAACTCCCGACGGTCAGCGGACAGAAATTCTTGCCACCGGTTTTCGTGCGGCGAACGGTGTTTGTTTGAATCCGGATGGCACATTCATCGTGACCGATCAGGAAGGTCACTGGAACCCAAAGAATAGAATCAATTGGGTCAAAGAAGGTGGCTTTTACGGGAACATGTACGGTTACCACGATGTGACTGATGAAAGCGATGAAGCCATGGAACAACCGTTGTGTTGGATCACGAATGCGTTTGACCGTTCACCGGCAGAATTGCTTTGGGTCGATAGCAAACAATGGGGTCCGCTAAACAACAAACTCTTAAACCTGTCGTATGGCTATGGCAAAGTATTTGTTGTGCCGCATGAAGAAGTAAACGGCCAAATGCAGGGCGGAATGTGTGAACTTCCGATTCCTCAGTTTCCGACCGGAACGATTCGGGGGCGATTTCATCCGACAAATGGGCAGCTGTATACATGTGGGATGTTTGCATGGGCGGGCTCTAGAACGAGTCCCGGTGGATTCTATCGACTGCGTTATACAGGAAAACCGGTATATCTACCGGTTGCACTGAGCGCTACGAAATATGGAATGAAAGTCACGTTTAGTGGAAAACTGGATCCCGACACCGCGACGGATTTGTCCAATTACCGAGTTAAGACCTGGGGCCTTCGAAGAACAAAGAACTATGGTTCCCCACATGTTGATGAAAAGGCATCGAAGGTCACAAATGCAACGTTGCTGAAAGATGGTAAGACGGTCCTAATTGAAATTGAAGGACTTAAGCCAACCTGGGGTATGGAAATCAGATACGATCTCAAGGGCGCTGATGGTGAGACGTTTTCCGGAACCCTTCACAATACCGTCCACGAACTTAAAGACGAGTAACTCATAAACCAAAAGAGCAGGGTATCACCCATGAGAATGATTAAAACACTTTCAATGTTTGCTTTCTTGTTGTTAGCAGTCGTAACGACCGACGCGGCGGACTGGCCACAGTGGATGGGACCAAACCGAGATGGAGTATGGTCCGAAGAAGGTATCATTCGCGAAGTGCCGTCATCGGGCTTAAAAGTGAAGTGGCGTGTGCCGGTCGGTTTAGGCTATTCAGGGCCTGCTGCCGCAAATGGAATGATCTATGTCAGCGATTACGTGAAGCAATCCGGCGACTCTACAAATGGTCCGAGTCGTCGTGCAGAATTAACCGGTGTGGAAAGGTTGAGCTGTTTTCGAGCGGAAACGGGAGAGCTCATTTGGCGTCATCAGTATTCAAGAAAATATGCGTTATCGTATCCGGCTGGTCCCCGAGCAACTCCGGTGGTCGTTGAAAACGAAGTGTATATGCTTGGTGCAGAAGGTGATTTGATTTGCCTATCGGCCGATAGCGGTGAGCTGATTTGGAAACGAGCGTTGAAAGAGGAATACAAAGTACAGTCTCCAATTTGGGGATTCAGTGCCCACCCGCTTGTTTACGGAGACTTGATCTACTGTGTTGTTGGCGGTAACGGTTCTGTTGCTGTAGCCTTTAACCGTAAAACTGGCCGTGAGCATTGGCGGGCCTTAACCGCTAGTGAACCGGGGTATTGTCCTCCAACGATTATCGAAGCTGCTGGAAAGCCCCAGCTGCTGATTTGGGATGCCGACAAGCTGAATTCTCTTAGTCCGACGACGGGTAAAGTCTATTGGAGTCAGCCCTTAAAGCCAGCATACGGAATGAGTATCGCTGCGCCACGCAAGTCGGGTAACATCCTGTTTGCAAGCGGTATTGGGAATGTTGGCGCTGCCTTTGAGTTAGGCAGTTCGACGCCCTCCGCCAAGTTGTTATGGAGAGGGGATACGACGACAGGTGTCTATTGTGCCAATAGTACACCGCTCATTGTGGACGGTACGATTTACGGTGTTGGCTGTCAGAAAGGCCTGCTGATTGCCGCGGATCTCAAGACTGGAAAACGTCACTGGGAAACCACCAAGCCAACGACCGGCGATCGACCGGGTAGCCATGGTACTGCCTTTATCGTGAAGAATGATGACCGGTATTTCCTGTTCAGCGAAACCGGTGATCTGATCGTGGCAAGTCTGTCAAATGACGGGTACAACGAGCACGGTAGATTTCATGTGCTTGAACCGACAAATGAGTGCTTTGGTCGTTCCGTCGTATGGAGTCATCCAGCTTTCGCCAACAGATCCATGTACGCTCGCAATGACAAAGAACTCGTCTGTGTGTCATTGAGTGATGGTTCTTAATCCTCTTTGACCAACTCAAGGGCTGCCTGAAGTACGGTATCTTTGCCTGATTTGAAGTCATCCAAAGTCTGTTTGACAGGATGGTCAGGCATAACACCCCGGTCGGCGGACTTGGTCTGCTCGACCGTCTGATAACGAATAATTGGCACGGCTAGTTTGCATCGTGAATTTGGCAGCGTGTACATTAGCAAGGTGCCTGCCGTGAAGGCACCACTTGCACCCCCGGTTTCCTCCCCGATGAATTCGACATTTGGATGTGCCGCATTTAGGCGACTGCAAAACGAGGAACCCGCGGAATAAGTGCGGCCACCGATGAGCACATAGATCTTGCCATCGAATGCCTTGCGATTGGGTGGGATACTGGGATTTCCATCCTCGGAAATCTGCAGCGTACCGTTATCCGTTTCTTCGAAATCCTTGTTGAGTGTGCGCTGATAGTACTTCGCGAGACCCTTCGGCACGTAGTCTCGATCCAAATGTTGCTTGTATGGCAAGTCACTCGTCAGGATCTCAGCATAATCCACTTCAGCAAATGGATTATTTGTTAGATATGAATACAGCAGCATTTCATTTCGCGTGTATCCGCCGTCGTTATAGCGCAAATCAATAATCAGATTGGAAAAGCGGTCTTCATGACGATCCACGATGGAGAAGAACTTCTTTAGCGTACTCTTATAAAGCCGAAACGGTGGTGAGCCGTTACCGGAATCGAAGGTGTCAATCGCGATAAATGCCGTTGAGCTATTTGGGAAGTCAATTCGAAATGCGAGTTCCCGACCATCGCGCGAAGCACGTGGCTCTGCCTGATCGTAGAGGTTACTTGCTCGTTTGGCAGGAATTGAGATCGTTTCAACAGGGGATTGGTCATTGCGCCGGACTTGAAGGTCGAATGATTCCGTGAATCCAAACCGTATGGCATAGAGTTCCGAGAAATTGTCTTCAATGTATGTTTCGCGGAACGACTCGACAAAACCATCCTGACTAACCAGTGGACTGAGAATGGATAACAGCTCGGCGGTCGAACGGTCATTAATTCTGGTTATCTCAGTGCCAAACGGCAATTCTGCATTTCGGTGGTCTACGTAAAACTTGTCACCAAACACCCGGATCGGGATCGGAAACAACTTGCCTTCGTATTGAAGTTTATCCTGAACAGATGGAGGAGGTAATAAATACGTATGCCCACAACGGATCGGGTCAAGCGCTTCGGTCGCCAGTAGGAAAAACTGCCGCAGTGACGGCCGGTTGCCGCCAGTTCTTAGCTTCTCAACCGTCGCCTGGAATTCGTCAGCAAACTGCTCCTTGGAAGTATGTAGATACATGCCGGGATGTGCTTGCTTCAAAATATCTGACATAAGTTGAAAGTCAGATAAAAATGCATCACGCGGTAAGCGACTGCCCATCCGCAGTCGTTGATCCTGTGCAACAACAGCTGACGCTGTTGATAGCAGGCACAGCATTAAAACCAACTTCGTTGTAACAGCCTTCATTAAATCATCTCCGCCGGATCACTGATGAAGATCAGTTGTTGTTACTTAATCTCACGAATCCGGAGTTTTCGCCACGAGACAGTAAAAGGGCCGGCACCTTTCTTGATACCGTGCACCTGCAGGCCAATAAATCCAGCGGGATGGGATTCAAATGCAGCTTCATCCGTCAGATCTGCAATTTGCTGTCCGTTGATCCAGGTTTGAATGCGGCTTCCATCTGCCACAACTCGATAGTGATTCCATTGTCCATCCTTATAGTGCTTATGAGGAATCAACTCTTCCTTCACGGTAAGCCAACCGCGACCAGTGGCTTCGCCATAGATGTAACCAGCTTCAGCCCCGTTATCTCCACTGGCTTCGATTTCAACTTGTGGCCCGTAAACGCGTCCGAACTTTACATCTGAATCTTTGGGGACAGGTTTTGTTTTGGATCGGATTTGTACCCCGCTATTAAGGGCACTGTCACATTTGACTTCGAACTCCAGTTCAAAGTTGCCATAGAGCTTTTCGCTGCAAAGAAAGGAGTTCGGACTACCTTCATTGGTTGTGCCGACGATAGTTTTTCCTTTCACAACGTACTTTGCAGTACCATTCTTCTGAATCCAGCCGCTGAGATCTTTTTCGTTGAACAGGCTCGTCCATTCCTCGGCTAGACCGGACTGTGAACAAAGAGTGATAGCAAGAACGACATAGAGTAGTTGTTTCATTTCCGTTAATTCCTTTTTGGTGAACTGATAAGACTATTTTTTTGGATTTGGTTTTGCCCGTTTGGCGATCTCTTTATAAATCGTCAAGGCGGATTCAAACTCGGCAAGTGCCGATTCAGACAGAATGCTGCGATTTCGAGCAATCTCATATTCAAGACGCCCGATCAGGTAATCTACTTCTTCCTGACGTGGCCGCACCGGTTGGTCAGCGATATTCACATACCACGGCGCCGAATGAGCAAACTTCAATCGACCCTGCGGGTATTCCTGCTGACATCGCACGATCACCCACCCGGATTCACGAAATGTCACGCGTTTGCGGAATGAGGTACTGTATAGATCAAGTAAGTCATTGGCGCTCTTGGGTACAATCTGCTCGACGAGCTTTCCATTTTGAATGATTTCGATGAAGTCGACAGCTTGATTCGATACACAAAGCCCTGAGACCTCCAAACTAAATGGTTTAGCTGATGAGAATTGATGGCCTGCTTCACGTCCACTCACTTTGGCCATAAGCATCGGTCCGTTGGTCACGAAGCTACGTCCTTCTTTAAGGCCCTGGAGCCACCCATCCAAAGAAAATCCATTGGGTTGGTGCACGTAGACGCGGTTAAACCCAAGTGGAACCGGATGCACGCCTGAGGCCGTCCCCGCACTTGGAGAGAGCTTAAATCCACAGTTCAGTAGCGTGTAATAGTTTTCCAGCGTGAATTGAATCCAACTGGCTTCTATCATTTCACCTTCTTCCGACCGATATACATTCATGTATTCCGCCGGTTCTACAGGCGAATTCTTAAATCCAAATTCTGTTCGCCAGTTACTGTTGTTGAGTAATTCATAGAGATCGATTTTGGCGACAGGTACCAGCATCATGGACCAGGGCCAACTGTGCTTGTCCAAATCGAGGATGGCACCTTCGCTATGTGCTTGCTCCGCGATTGCAGAAATTGGCGGTGCAGTCTGAGTAAACCGACTTCGGTGATTAAGCAAAAACATCGCGCCGAGCGTATGCGATTCCTCTCCGACTTTGAATATCTCGTACTCTGTATTTCGCGGTACCATCACATGTGTGTCGTCGATGGCGATTGGATCGTAACCGCGATCCTCACGTGGTCCGTAAGGGCTTGGCCCCTGACTGCGTAGGCTACTCGGTTCAAGGTCTGGTGCTTTGGTGGATTGGGTCGTCCAAAATGTCACAGGAAATGTGACATTCAGGTCTTCAGCTAATTGGACGTTTTCAAGTTCACTAATGCGGCGGTGTACATGGGTTTCACCACTGTACCAACCGCGGGCTGCCATATTGATCCAGCGGTGCAGTGGAAACTCTAAATCCAGTGGCTCGTCACCGACACGTAACAGACGAAATAGAGTGCGATATTCCTTGCCACGCTCAATGGTGATCGTATACCTGCCGGGAGGAACATCTGTTCTAAAAGGGTGTGGTGAAACGGTGGTGTGGCGATCGACGCTTTCCTTCATCGGAACCCATTGTTCTTTGTAGGCAATCGCTGAGCCGTTTGGATCGGTTGTCTCCACGAAGTACGTGCGTCCATCATCGGCTTCTATATATATACGTGCGGCGAGGGGCATCTTGGAGTCCGCGTCGAAGATGCGGCCCCGCAATTCTGTGGCGCGCAATTCATCGCATGTGACGGCGACCTGAAAAATGATCGCGAGGTAAATGAGTATGCGGTGTGCCATATCCGATTTGGTCTCTGTCTGGAGTTTAATCAAGCGATAACTCCGGGATTTGCTCGTCTTCGGGAATGTCAGTGCCTTCCCAGTTAACCGTTCCGTCCTTGTAAATCAGTATGCGGCTCCTGCTGCCAGGGGCCGGTGCTCGGTTTTCCTTAGGGATGAATTTGCGGTGCGATTCGATGATATCACGGTGTTTTCGTTTAGATGCGAGATTATGCCATTCATCCGGATCATTTTTCATGTCGTACAGTTCTTCAGAACCGTCAGCATAAACAATGTATCGCCAGTCGTCGCTGCGGATCGAGTGGTTGTCGTGATTGTGGGTTGTAATGGCGGGGAAGTCGCGAGGTGTTGTTGCGTCTTGTAACTGAGGTACCAGACTGTGCCCTTCCAGATCGTCTCGTTTCGGAAGGCCGCAGAGATCATTGAGTGTTGGGAAAATGTCCAAAAGCTCAGCGGGACGAGTACATTTTGCTTCTGCGGATACACCCGGGCCGGCGAAGATCAGAGGTATACGAGTTGAATTATGCCAGAGTGTGTTTTTACCCGTAATTCTCTTTTCACCGAGGTGCCATCCGTGATCTGACCAAATCACGACGATGGTGTTGTCAGCTTTACCACTCTGCTCCAGTGCGGTGAGCACTCTGCCGATCTGAGCGTCAACAAAACTGGTGCACGCCATATAGGATCGAACAAGATTCTTCCATTCGTTGGCTTCTTGCAGAAAATCTAATCGCGGCTCTGGTAGCTTCCAGTGCAGATACCAGGAGAATCGAGGTGTATCATTTCGGTCTCCTTTTAGCACTTCAGGTAGTTTAAGTGTGTCGGTTGGGTATAGATCCATCCATTGTTGAGTCGCATAACATGGCACGTGCGGTAGGAAGAATCCCACTGAGAGGAAGAATGGCTGGTCATGATCTTCCTTAAGTCTGTCAACAGCCCAACTGGCGACCACATAATCTTGTTTTTGTTCATCCTTATGTGGAAACGTACCCCAGTCCACCAAAGGATGTGGAGATGGTGTCTTTACCAGTTTGGATTCAGGTCGCACTCCGACGCCGGGCGGTGGCCCAATCACATCAAATTCGTTGTCTGTTTTTCGTCTGCCTGTTCCACCGTGATAAATCTTTCCTGTTGTAAATGTCTTATAACCATGTGCACGAAGGTACTGAGGTAGCGACACATGATCCGCAAACTCGGGCAATGTGCGAAACCATGGTGCCAGACCGTAGATGCCAGTACTTGATGGCCGCAGGCCAGTCATCAAACTTGTACGTGATGAATTGCACAGCGGTGCCTGACAGTGTGCATTGAGAAACACGGTGCCACGTTTGGCCAATGCATCGATGTGGGGTGTTTGGATTTGTGAGTGACCACCCAGACATCCAATCCAATCGTTCTGATCATCGATCGCAATGAAGAGGATATTGGGTTTTTCGGCGGCAGTTGTAGCCGAGGCGATAAGCAGCAGGATTAGAAGTGATTTGGTGTGATGCAACACAGTCGTTCTCGCTAATGTGTAAATCTACCGGGCATGGTGAACAAACAGAAAAGTAAGTATGTTTGATCGTGAACCTTAGATTATATGCGAATTTACTTTTTGAAATAGCCAAGCCATGAAGCCTCAAGCCGCAATCACGCTATTGTTGTTCTCACTTGTTTGCGGTGCTTCATCCACCGCAACTGCCGCTCAACCGAATATCGTCTTCATTATTGCGGATGACTGCACGTATTGGGACATGGAAGTGTATGGGGGACAGGCAAGCACTCCCAATCTCAACAAGCTGGCCGGACAAGGCATGCAGTTTTCACGTTGCTTTCAGGCAGCTCCGATGTGCTCTCCAACTCGCCATAACATCTACACAGGGCTCTATCCGGTAAAGAGTGGAGCATATCCAAATCACACGTATGTAAAAGAGGGAGTTCGCAGCGTTGCTCACTATCTTGGCGATGCGGGCTACCGTGTTGCACTTAGCGGAAAACGTCACATTAATCCGCCCGCAGCCTTTCCTTTTGAGTACTCTGCTGCCAAGAACAATCCGGATTTGGACGCGATCAATTCACTCATGAGCGAGTGCAAAGCGACCGATACACCGTTTTGTCTTTTTGCATGTTCCAATGAACCACATACGCCGTGGAATCTTGGTGACCCGAGCAAGTATGATGCAGCCAAGATAGAATTGCCGGAGTTCTATGTGGACACCCCTGAAACTCGGGCAGGCTTCGTAAAGTATCTGGCTGAAATAACCTACTTTGATTCACAGGTTGGCGAGATACTCAGCCTTCTGGATAAACATGAGCTGGCAGACGATACACTTGTGATGGTGGTTTCCGAGCAAGGAAACAGTTTGCCGTTTGCCAAGTGGACGTGTTATGACGCAGGGTTGCAAAGTGGCATGATCGTGCGTTGGCCCGGCGTTGTGGAGTCTGCCTCAAAATCGGATGCCATTGTCGAGTACGTAGATATACTCCCGACATTTCTTGACGCGAGCAACGTAAAAGCTCCTCGATCACTTGATGGCTCAAGCTTTCTCAAAGTGTTAAGTGGCAAACGCGATTCCCACAAGGATTTTACGTATGCCCTGATGACCACACGCGGGATCATCAACGGTAGTGAACACTATGGTATTAGAACAGTGCGTTCGGCCGAGTATCGGTATATCGTAAATCTGACCGCAGATGTGCCATTTCAAAATGTGGTGATGAAGGGTGATATTTGGAAGTCCTGGCTGGCAGTGGCAGAAAGTGGCGATGAATCTGCTAAGGAAATTACATCACGCTATATGATCAGGCCCGTCGAAGAGCTTTATCGGATTTCAGACGGAGAATACGAGTGGAATAATCTCGCGGATGATCCGCAATACAGCGATACCAAAGCTGCTTTACGTGAGAAACTCGAGAGTTGGATGCGAGAGCAGGGTGACTTGGGGCAGGAAACCGAAATGAACGCTACAGCTCGACTATACAAGAATCGCAAGAAGAAATAATCCAATTGCCTGCGACAACTGTCTCCCTTGCTGTCTTAGGACCATTACGGCCACACGTATCCGACAGGGGACTCATCTTTCGTATATCCGTTGGGACCTTTTTCGGTATCGAGTCGCCAAACCGCCTTTCCCATCTCATTTGTCCATTTCCAAAGTGCTATGGTTGGGCACTGTTCGTCAGTTGCAGGTGCTTTCATGACATGCATGGACTCGTTGCCTACGGTAATTTCATGCGATCCTTCTTTTGGGCGATCGAGTGCAAAGAATTTGAGCTGGCCCTTTTGATCTGGCCGTAGTGGCCCGAGCTTCCAGTAGAAACTGCCGCCACGTGCTTCGGCCATATATACCGGTACGGGAAGATTCAAGCGAGCGTCTTCGAGATTCAACTTGTACATGATCTGGTTGTAATCATATCCCGGAGTCTTCACGCTGTTGCCTGAGAATGTAGTTGTATAGGTACCTTCCAGGTAAATTGTTCTTCCGTTTCGCTGGTCAAACATCGGATGATGCTTGGGATTATAGAAGCTGTATTTATCATGGCTGATTATTTTCGCCGCATATTTCCACGGTCCTTCAGGCCGTTCGGCTTCGGCAAACCAGATTTCTCCCAGTGCTGAAGTGCCAAAGGACTGCGTAGTGATCATGATGTACCTGCGACGATGCATGTTGAAGTAGACGCTGCCGTGATGTGTCTGAATTTGTTTGCCAGTCGTTACGTCTACTAAGAACCCGGGTGCTTCTTCTTTTGTGATTTCCTTTGACTGAATCAATTGAGATACAGACTTCATGTCAAAGCGGGGTGTGTCGCGTCGCCATTGATATACGAGGTTGCCAGAACCCGATCGTGCAAGTTTTAAGTCGCCAGAACCTGTGCTGCGACGAAGAGGAGTGTAGGTTTCGTATTTTGATGGATCAAGAAAATCCGGGATGGTAGCCGGTACGCGAACCCATGGCATTGCGCCACCAAAGTATACGTACTCCGTTTCCCCATCGGGATGTCTGAACGAGTGACCTCGCGGAATAATCGCCTTGGATTTCGGAAACGTTATCTTATGTTCCCAAAGATTCGAGTCGAAATTAAATTCGACGATGCCTTGTTCGTATATAGTTAGGGGCGCTTTCACCTTCATATACACCCCAAATAATCGAATGGTTCCATCCGTGTCATAGAGTTTCGTCACACAATCCAACCAGGTCGGCCCCTGTCCGGGCATGTTGCAAGTCTCAGCAGGCAGTCCTTTGTCGTTGAGGAAATAGTCAAAAGATATTCCCGTATCTGGATCGAGCCCGCCAATATTTGGCATCTTGGATATGGCACCAGGAACATGGAAATTTCCCAGCGGGTAACGTGCGTAGTTTGTATCTCCCCAAAACCAGTAGATCTTTGAATCAATTTCTGCAGCCAACACACTATCGCTGCCGAGTACCTTGTTCTGATCATGAGCGAGTCCTTCCGGCAGTCGGTGACCTAGCCTCTTTGAATCTCGGTAAATTCCCTGTCCAGTGATGCGATACAGGCGTTCAGCGATGTTCAGACGCGTGACTTTTACGTCAACAGATGCACCGGGCTTCGTATGTAACCGAACCCCGCGGTATCCAAAGCCGTCGGCGTCTATCGTGTAACCGTGGCTGGATACATGGAAGTACACTTGTTTATCCAATAACTCGGGTTCGTCAAACGCGACAATTCCATTGCTGTCGGAAAAGTACTGTCGATTGTTAACGGTTTCAAATTTGACCAACGGGACACCGCGTCCGGTTTCAGCATCGATTACTTTGATTTGAAAATATCCGGTTGACTGAGCAGATACGTGCGTTGAAAGATGACATGCAGTGCAAATGAAAATGGCAACGGCGATCAAACAGCGTTTTGCAAGATATTTAGAAGACAATGGCATGATTGATTTCTCGGGACTTCCAGAATTTAGCGAACCCTGTTATTAAAGAACACAGAGTTGATGAGCATGTATTCTTAGTTTACCTTTCTCGGCGACAATTGCGCCAGTGCTAAATTGAAAGGCCGTTTATTGGGTTCCCCTCCATCGAAAAGTTGTTATCACTATCCGGTTTATTGGGACATTGCATTTCGCGATGAAACGAAGGCGGAATGCAAATTTGTATCAGCAGTTTCAGAAAAGTATCTTTCTGGCAAGGCTCATCGTGTGCTGGATATCGGTTGCGGCGGCGGGCGACTAACCGTTGGGCTCGCAGCCCGTGGATACGAGGTAACGGCATACGATCTAAACGAGGACTGCATCGGGTATGTCCGGAAACGCCTGCGCAGACGACGTTTGAATGCAGAGGTTGTGAAGGCTGATATGCGTGAATTTGTCGCCTCGCCAAAATGCGATATTGCGATTAATACGGTGAGCACATTTCGGCATCTTTTGAATGACAGGGATGCACTGTCTCACTTGAAATGCACGGCAAACAGCGTTCGCCGCGGTGGCATTTACATTCTGGGTTTACACTTGCTGCCTCCAGATGCAGACCTGGAAGACGAGGAACACTGGATTGCTCGTCATTCCAATACATCTGTTGATGTAACGATGAAAGTACTAGACGCGTCACGCAAATCTCGACTGGAGACACTGCGTTTCACGTTAGATGTGCAATCTGCAAATAACCACTTCGTAATCGAATCGGACTTTAGAATGCGCATTTATACTGCCACACAATTGAAGTCTCTGCTTGCAAAGTCCGACGACTGGGAATTGGTCGACGTGTTTGACTATTGGTACGACATTGAGCAATCGCTCGAGTTGAACGATGAATTGGGTGATACGGTATGTGTGCTCAAGCGTAAGTGACCATTGTGTGAGTGAGATAAATCAACCATGGATTGCTTGAATCTTCTCGCCAAACCATGACACAATGGTACGTGACCAGACATTCTAAACTTCTGTCCCGAAGGAATGCAGACGATATGAAACTGCTAAACAGTTCGCTTGTACTTTTTGTTGCCTTGGCACTGGTAAATGTAAACGGTGCTGAGAATCTTCCGGAACGATATTGGCCGACATGGCGAGGGCCGTTGCAAACGGGCGTATCCAGTACCGGATCATATCTGAGTTCATGGACGACCGACGAGAACGTGCTCTGGAAAGTGGACTTGCCAGGGATCGGTTGTAGTACGCCGGCAGTATTTGGCGACAAGATTTTTGTAACAAGCGGCAGCGGCGAAAAGGATGCATTGCTGGCGTTTGATTGGGATGGCGAGCAGATTTGGTCAAATGAAATTGGCTCCCAAATAAAAGGGAAACATCGGAATGGTTCCGGAAGTAATCCATCGCCCGTGACAGATGGCAAATTTGTGTATTGCTATTTCAAGAGTGGTAATCTTGCCGCCATCGACTTTACCGGCAAGACGGTTTGGAAAACGAACCTGCAGCAACGCTACGGAGATGTTAGTCTGTTTTGGGACCTGGGAAACTCGCCGGTACTTACCAAAGACAGTGTCATTGTCGCTGTGATGCACGCAGGGGATTCCTATGTCATTTCACTCGATAAGCAATCAGGCGATGTAAATTGGAAGACAGACAGGAATTACGAAACCCCGGTTGAAGGTGATCACGGCTACTC
>Ga0114933_10004563_pt1 | contig 12881 bp, 9 predicted proteins | sample 4SBtaG_FD_89691 | JGI IMG/M metagenome (GOLD analysis project Ga0114933, IMG submission 89691) | Deep subsurface microbial communities from Kolumbo volcano to uncover new lineages of life (NeLLi) - 4SBTROV12_W25 metaG | ecosystem: Environmental > Aquatic > Marine > Volcanic | place: Kolumbo...
ATCGTCAGCGCGTGGGGCGAGTGCCACCCGACGCACGGTGCGCCGGCGGATCGCCGTCACCTCCCCGACCGCGCTCACCAGGGGGGCGGCGTCGGGTCCCGCCATCACGAGCGACAGCGCGTTCAGCGAGGGTGATTCGCCCCCGCGCCCCTCGCCCTGAAGCCGGCCGGTCCCCCGAAACATCGAGCGCGGCTTAGCCCGCGCCGGGGGCTCGATCAACGCCTCCTCCCCTCGTCTCGCGGCAGACGGCGTCACGGCCGAGGGGTGGGCGCTCGTGGCCGGGGCACCGCGATTCCGTGCAAAGATGCAGCGTGTCCGCCGACGCCGCCTTCACCTACGCCCGCTCCTTCCTGCGCGTGCTCGCCGACTCGAACCAGAGCAACGACCTCCTTGTCTGCGAGGAGATCTCGTCGGTCGATCGCTACGAGACCTTCGTCCCGATGATGCAGCAGACCGCCGAAGGCCGAGCCATCCTGCAGGAGCGTCCAACGATCAGCCGCTCGAGCACCGACTACGGCGCCCTGAGGTCGCTGCCCGAAGGCTCGCTCGGGCGCTCCTACGCCGATCACATGGAACGACTCCAGCTGGAACCCGACCTGCTGGCTGGCACGGTGACTCGCGGGAGGAGCGACGAGGCCAACTTCCTGCTCGAGCGGGGACGCCAGACCCACGACATCTGGCATGTGGCCGTCGGCCTCGGTGCCGCGCCCTACGAGGAGGTCCTGCTGCAGGCCTTTCAATGGGCGCAGCTACACACCCTCCATTCGGCTCTGATCGTCTCGCTCGGCTCCATCAAACACCTCATCGCGGAGCGACGGTGGCCCATGCTCCGGCACGCGCTGCTGGCCGGCTCCCGCGCAGGCCGGCGTTCGGAGCCGCTCCTTCGCGTGTTCTGGGAGCGGCATTGGCACGAGCCGCTTCACGAGCTCAGGGCGCGGCTGGGGATCGTGCCGGCGAGCGAGTGGAGGGGCGTGAGCTCGATAGCCACCCCTTGATGCCCCGAGCCGCGGGTCGCTCGCCAACGGGCAGCCCATCCCCTATGCCGATGGAGATGGGCCGAATCGAAGTCCTGGACACAGCGCTCGCTGACCAGATCGCCGCTGGAGAGGTCGTCGAGCGTCCGGCCAGCGTGGTGAAGGAGTTGGTGGAGAATGCGCTCGACGCGGGCGCGACCGACCTGCAGCTGGAGCTCGACGACGGGGGCGTGGGCCTCATCGAGGTCAGGGACAACGGGCATGGGATGGGTGCCGCAGATGCGGTTCTCGCCCTGCGGCGCCACGCGACCTCGAAGCTGCGCAGCTTCGACGATCTTCTGCGACTCGAGACCCTCGGCTTCCGAGGCGAGGCGCTGCCCTCGATCGCCTCCGTCTCGAAGCTGGAGCTGCGCACGCGGACCGCGGATGAGGAGGTTGGCACGCAGGTCATCGTCGAGGCCGGCGCTGAGGCCTCGGTTCGCCCGATCGGCTGTCCGGTCGGCACGGTGATCCGGGTGCGAGACCTCTTCTTCAACGTGCCGGCCCGTCGCAAGTTCCTCAAGACCAAGACGACCGAGAACAACCAGGTGGCGCAGGTCCTCCGGCGCGTCGCGCTCGCGCGCCCAGGGCTGCGACTGCGACTCGTGAGAGAGGGGCGGACGGCGCTCGAGTTCCTGCCCACCGACGACATGGGACAGCGCCTCAGAGCGATGTTTCCCAGAGACTCGTTCACGCGCATCGAGCAGCGCCGGGCGCCGCTCGCGCTCCGCGCCTGGCTGACGAGCGCCGCTGCCGCGAAAAGCGGGACGCGCCGGCTCTACCTCTTCGTCAACGGCCGCCCCGTCCAAGACGGCAAGCTCGCCAGAGCCGTGGCCCGCGCCTTCGGCGAGCAGCTGAGCAAGGGGCGCTACCCGAGCGGCGCGGTCTTCATCGAGCTCGACCCAAGCCTGGTCGACGTGAACGTGCACCCGCAGAAATCAGAGGTCCGCTTCTCGAACGAGGGGGAGCTCCTGCGCACGTTCGCGTCGATGATCACCACCGGCCTCTTCGAGCGAGCGGCCAAGCCGCCGGCACGGCCGAGGGCCGCCCCCACCGATGCGCCGGCACTGCCCCGCTCAAAGGGCTTCTGGAACGATCGGCTCGGGCTCGGCAAGCTCGAGGACGGCAAGAAGATCGGCACCGCCACCGCGTTCCGCCAGGACACCCGCCCTCGCCCGAGACAACGCGCCGAGCGCGGACCGGATCCCGCGACGCCGAAGGAGATCTCAGGAGAGCCGACCCGAGCACCGCGACCTGCCGCTCCCTCGATGGTCTCGGAGGATCGACCGGGTTCGGCGCCGCCCCCCGCGGAGCCAGCCCCACGCCCCAAGCCAGAGCGGAGATCGACCTCGACGCCCACGCGGCGCGAGGCGCGGCCCGCCCCCGAGGCGCTCGGGGTGGGCGAAGAAGCGTCACTGAGGGATCGACTCCAAGCCGCACTCGGACGGCCGGACGCCGGTGACCGCCGACCGGACTTGGCCGCCGTCCTCCGTATCGTCACGCACGAACTCGGCGCCGCGACGCAAGCGCTCCGCCGCCAATCCAAAGCGCTGGATGCGCAGGGACTGGACGACGCGGCACGCTCGCTTCGCGAGGTCGCAGAGGCGATCGAAGCTCGGGCCGGGATCGATTCCTGAGCTGCCGCTCGGCCCACGTGGGGCGGTCCACGCGACTCGAGACGCAAGAAGGGCGACCGCGACAACGGTCACCCTTCCCGAATGTCGAGCGTGAGCCGAGCGCTGAGGAGCGCCCCGCTACGCGTGCCGACTCTGGTCCACTAGCGCTAGGCTAGGAATCTCAGCAGTGACGTCCGCCACCGCCCGGATCAGCGTAGCGTCCGCCGTCCGAGTCCGAGCAGCGTCGACGCGGGCGTCCGCGACCGTTGCCAGCCGCGTCGGCGTTGCGTCCGCCGTCGCTGTCGGTGATGCCTGAGCGGCCGCGTCGGCCGCCACCTCGTCCATGGCCCGCGCGGTCGGCGTTGCGACCACCGTCGCTGTCGGTCCGACCCGTCCGGCCTCGGCCAGCGCGGTCGGCGTTCGGGCCGCCGTCACTGTCCGTCTGAGCCTGAGCTTCCTCGGGCGCTAGGCCCGCCCCCGCCGCAATGGCGGCCGCGCCGAGCACCGCAGCGCCGACGGCGCGAAGGCTCGAACGGCGACCGATGGTCTCAGTCTCAATCTCGGTATCCTCGAGGGTCTTCTTTTCGTCCATCTACTCTACTCCGTTGGCTATCCGCCATCGCTGAACGCGCCACGCGTGAGTCGCGCGACCCGGACAGACGGGGTCCGAATGTGATTATTCAGAATATCTTCACCTTTTCAAAGAACATCGGCGATTCGCGGTTTCACGGGACTTTCACCGACCTCCGATGGTCCGGGCTGACAACGAGCCTGGCCTACCGCGAGGGCTTCGCTCACGGGGCGGTTTGAGGGTCTGCTTTCAGGGGGGTGCGCGCCTGTCGCGGCCACGACCACTTTTTCGGGAACGGCGGCGCTGAGGCGCTGTCTCTCCCCTCGAGCGGCGCGGCCTCGATGGTGCGCCCGCCGGGAGGTGGTGATAGTGTCCGTATCCAATCGGAACGGGTGGACAGTTGCGTTTGCGCTCTGCGCGCTGGCCTGCGGAACGGACGGGGGTGGCCCATCGGCGCCTGACCTTGGCAGCGAACCACCCCTGGCAGCACCCGGCGTCTCATCACCCGCGCTCGCGACGGTCCTGCCGGCCGGGCCGGTGAGCGGAGCGGCCGTGCCCCTCGGTGATGAGCTTCCTGAGGACATCGAGGCTTTGGCGTCGCGCTTCGTGCCGCGCCCGCTGCCGCTGCCCAACGTGCGACCGGGACGCGCCGCCGGCTTCACCTTCGACGGCAGCCGCCGCGGCTGGGTGGTGCGTCTCCCCGAGCCCCAGCGGATGCGGCTGCTCACCCCGAGCTATGGGGACGGTCGCGTCTACATCGGCGGGGGATTTGGGAGCCATCAGCTCTACGCGCTCGACGCCCAGAGCGGGAGGATCGACTGGCGCGCGGCGGCGCCCGACGGCGGCCCCACCGCGGCGATCCTCGAAGACGACAAGGTGCTCTTCAACACCGAGAGCTGCACCCTCTTCGCCCTCGATGCCGAGACCGGACGAGCGCGGTGGAGCCGCTGGCTCGGAGACCCGCTCATGAGCCAGCCGGCGGCGGCCAACGGAAGAGTCTTCAGCGGGCACATCCGCGACGGAGGCGGGTACGGGTTCACCGCGATGGATCTCGACGACGGCCGGGTCCTGTGGACACGTTGGATCAGCGCCGACGTGATGAACGCGCCGGTGCTCGATGAGAACGACATCTACTTCACGACCATGGACGGCGTCGTCTGGCGCCTCGATCAGGCCACGGGTCGGCGGGTCTGGCGGCAGCGTCTGGGGGCGACCAGCGCGCCATGGATTCTGCATGACAGTTTACACGTCGCTCGGGTGCGCCGGTCGCTGGCCGACGACGCGGACGGAGGTGCTCCGTCCGGGCGCGGGGAGCAGAGCGTCGTGCTCTCGCTCGAGGACGGCTCGCTGATCCGGGAGCATCGAAGCGTGCCCGGTCGCTTCGCGGCTGGCCGGCCCGACCGCGGGGGCGTGGAAGACGGATGGGCGTTCGAGGGCTCGAGGCCCACGATCATCGACGGCCGGCTCTATCAGACCATCGGCAACGAGGTGCAGAGCCGAGACGCCGAGACCGGTGAGCTGCTCTGGCGCCGGAGCTACGCCCACGAGGTCCGCCGTCGGCCGGCCAGCCCGCCGGCCGTGGCGGGGGGACAGCTCGTCTTCGGCACCCAGGAGGGCGTGCTCTACGGCCTGGACATCGACACCGGCATAACGACCTGGGCCTACGAGGTCGGCGCGCCCGTCACCGCTCAGCCTACGGTGGCCGGCGGCTGGGTCTACGCAGCGACCACGCGCGGCACCGTCGTGGGACTTCAAGTCGCCGACCCCAGCATGGGCGGGTGGCACATGTGGGGTGGGGATGCTCGCCACAACGGCGCGGTGCTCGAGGAGCGGGTGTCACCGCAGGCCGCCGACGGCGAGCGACCGACCGAGGGGGTGCTCCAGCTGCGTGAGCGGAGCTCGGAGGGCGAGCCGACCGGATTCTCGCTCACCGGGACCCGTGTGCGGGCTCGGGTGTCCGAGTTCGTCGCTCGGGTCCGAGTCGAGCAGACCTTCTCGAACCCGTATGAGCGGGCGATCGAAGCGGTCTACATGTTCCCCCTGCCCGACGACGCCGCGGTGTACGCGATGGAGCTTCGGGTCGGGGATCGGGTGATTCGGGGCCAGATCAGAGAACGATCGCAGGCGGTGCGCGAGTACCGATCCGCGCGCGAGCGTGGCGTCCTGGCGTCGATGCTCGAACAGGAGCGGCCCAACCTCTTTCGCCAGTCGATCGCCAACCTCGCGCCGGGTGCGGAGGTGCGCGTCGTGCTGAGCTACACCCAGGCCCTCCCGTATGAGGAGGGCGCGTACCGGTTCGACTTTCCGATGGCGGCGGGTCCGCGCTTCCGGGCAGGTGAGCGCTCCGACCGTGTGAGCGTGGAGATCGACGCGGCGCTCGGCGGGACGCTCAGGGGCGTGAGCTCTCCCACCCACGACCTCGAGGTGCACCGCTCGAACGCGAACCGGGCCCGGGTCTCCCTGAGCGAGGTGGCGCCAGATGGGGATCTCGAAGTGCGCTTCGCGGTCGCCGGCGACGAACCGAGCCTCTCGGTCCTGGCGAGCGCGCGCGCCCAGACCGAAGGCGGCTACGTGTCCCTGCTCGTGCATCCGAGGCTCTCGGTACCGAGCGAGGAGGTGACCCCGAGGGAGCTCGTCGTGGTGCTCGACACCTCCAGCAGCATGCGGGGCCGCCCGTTCGAGATGGCGCGAGCCGCGGCGCTGCGCTCGATCGAAGGGCTGCGTGAACAAGACACGTTTCGCATCGTACGGTTCAGCGACCGCGCGAGTGAGATGTCGCCCGCCGCCCTCGGCGCGACCCCAGCCAACATCGAGCGCGCGAGGGCTCATCTCTCGGAGATGATGGCGCTCGGCACGACCGAGATGCGCCGCGGCGTCCAGGCCGCCCTCGAGCCGCCGACCGAGCCGGACCGCCTCCGCGTGGTCGTGCTCATGACCGACGGCTACATCGGAAACGAGGCCGAGGTGCTGAGAGAGGTCGAGGCTCAGCTCGGTCAGTCCCGCGTCTTCGCCTTCGGCGTCGGCTCGACGGTGAACCGCTACCTCCTGAGTCGGCTCGCGGAGGTGGGCCGAGGAGACCTCAGCGTCGTCAGGCCGAGCGAGTCGCCCGAGACCGCTGCCGAGACGTTCGTCGAGCGGATCAGCACCCCCTACCTGACCGATCTGACGGTCGATTGGGGAGATCTTCCGATCTCTGACGTCTACCCGCGGCGGATCCCAGACCTCTTCGCCGACCGGCCGCTGCTCCTGCACGGCCGCTACGCTCGCGCGGCGCAGGGGCAGGTCACCTTGCGCGGTCGCATCGCTGGGCACGCCTTCTCTCAGACCATGGATGTCACCCTTCCGGCCTCGAGCCGTCGACCCGAGGTCGCCTCCCTCTGGGCTCGCACGCGCATCCGCGACCTGATGACCGAGATGGCCCTGCGGCCGACCGACGCGCTTCGAGAGGAGGTCACGGGCATCGGGATCGAGCACGCTCTGATGACCCAGTGGACCGCGTTCATCGCTGTAGACGACACCGACACCCTGCCGTCGAACGTGGACTATGGAGGGGCGGGGCGTCGGATGGGCGCCGGCGGGACGTATGGCTCCGGCTCGCTGGGTCTCATCGGGACCGGACGCGGGGCTGGCGGCGTGGGTTATGGCAGCGGCGGCGGTTCGTATGGCTTCGGATCCCGGATGGCCACCCGCGCCGTGTCGGTGCCGCGCGTACGAACGGGCACCGCCCAGGTTCGAGGCTCGCTGAGTCGGGAGGTCATTCAACGGATCGTGAGGCGTCAACTCAACCGGGTCCGCTATTGCTACGAACGCCGCCTCGCGACCCGCCCCGGCCTCGAGGGCTCCCTCACCGTCGCGTTTGTCATCGGCGTCGACGGGTCCGTGCAGTCCGCCGCGGTCACACGCAGCACGCTCGCGGACCCACCGACCGAGACCTGCATCACCGATGTGATACGCCGCCTGCGCTTCCCGACCTCCGACTCGAACCTCATCGGCGTCAACTATCCGTTTGTCTTCGAAGTGCCCGAGACCCCGCCGTACCGTCCCGCCCTTGCGCGGCCATTGCCGGCGCTTCCGTAGGTTCAGTCGGCCGCACAGTCGTCCGCGCCGACGTCGTTGGCGGTGCCGCGTGACTCACCGTCGAAGTCTGTGGTCACCGAATCCAGGACGACACCGGCGCCCACCACCCGGGCCTCATCGCAAGACGCCAAGTGGAGGTCGCCCGAGGCCGCGCTCGCGAACCAGGACGGGTCGGCGTCAGTGACGTTCGAAGCCAGGGTGGCATCGGCGTCGTTACGGGCCCGGATCCGATGACTGGTGAGGTTGTTTCGCACGTCGAGCCCCGCCGTGGAGCCCCAACGGTATTCGATCGCGCTCGTGTAGGCGGCGTCTGACGTGAAGATCACGGTGTTGTTGTCGACCTGCGTATCGTGTGCTCGCTCGACGATGATGCCGACATCGTGCTCGCGGCTGCCCGCGTGTTCACTGAAAACCATGTTGTTTCGGATGACCGTCCCGTACACCTCCGCGCGCAGCCCGAGGCCGATGCCCCGCGCGCAGTTGATGATGGCGTTGCGCTCGATCACGTGGCCGCTGCCCGCCTCGCTGTCCCACATGTGAATCGCGTGCTCGGAGAGACCTCCGGTGTACGTCTGCCCGCCGCGTTCGCCGGGGCTCATGCCGTGCACCGGCCGCTCGACACCGCCCGCGTTGCAGTAGATGCCCTCGAAGCGGTTGTCGTGCACGTTCCAGTTGCGAGCGTCGTGCGTGTCGATCCCGCCGGTGTAGCAAGTGGTCGAGCCGTCGCTCGGCCCATAGCCCCAGACGTTGTCCCGCCCTGCGGTCGTCATTCGGAACGAGGAGCAACTGATCTCCGCCCGGTCGACGAACTCGCCGCCGCCGGGGCTCGCCTTGAGGAACTGCTGCCCTCCGTCGACGAGATGCACGTTGTGAACGACCGCGTCGTCGCCGTCGGCCCAGAGGTGAATCAGATGGAACACGGAACGCTGCACCGTGATGTCCGCCAGCACGACGCCCTCCGCGGCGACCGTGATGGTGGCCGAGGCTCCGCCGAGATCGCGGTAGTCCGAGTCGATGATGACCGCCGCCGCGTCTCCGGAGGCAGAGCGCAACGTGACGTTCGGCGTCGTGAAGTAGAGCCCGGTGAAGGAGCCGGCCTCGGCGGAGGGCAGCACGTAGGTTCCGTTTTCGAGCAAGACGGTGTCCCCGTCAGAGGCGTTCGAGACGACCTGGCGCAACGTGCGCATCGACCCGTCGACCATCACCTGCCCGTCGCCGGCCGGCGATACGGTGATCGTCGAACCGGTGGCCGCGATGATCGCGGCGCCTCGGGCCGCGCACCCCGCCGGCGGGGGCGGAGGAGCCCCCCCATCGGTCCCTCCCCCGCCGCCATCGGCGGGCGCGCTCGCGTCAGGACCGGCGTCGACAGGCGCCCCGCCGGCGTCTGCCCGGCTCGCGTCCGCGCCCCCACCGTCCGATGGCGTCACGCCGGCGTCGTCGCAGGCGACCGCCCCCAAGAGAAGCAGGAGTACGGTGAGCGAGCGCGTCAGTCCAAACATGCGACGCCATGCTAGCAGGCCTCGAATCGGGTCCCGCGACGCCTCTCGAGCCCGCGCCTCAGTCGTCGAGCATAGACCGGAGCGCCGACGGCGGCTGCAGGCCAACGGCCCGCGCCGAGGGCTGCCCCCCTCGGAAGAGCAAGAGCGTCGGCACCCCTCGCACCCCGTACGTCTGCGCGATCGAGGGCGACGTCTCGATGTCGACCTTCACGATGTCGACGTCCTCGCGCTCGCTGGCGAGCGCCTCGAGCATCGGCTCCATTCGGCGGCAGGGGCTGCACCAAGCGGCGCCGAAGTCGACGAGCACCGGGCGGTTGGACGCGAGCACCTCGGCGTCGAAGCTGAGCTCATTCACTTCACGGATCTTCATCAGGCAGTTTCCTTTGCGGTCTCTCCAGCCGTGGCGAAGGGCAGCGCACGCAAAACGCGGCTGACCTCCGGGCGACTGATTCGGTAGTGGCGCTTTCGACCGTCGCGCACGGCCAGGACCAGTCCGGCGCGACGTAGAACTTTGAGGTGGCGGGAGATCAACGCCTGCGGATGACCGAGGCAGGCGACGATGGAGCTGACGTCCGAGTGGCCAGCCAGGAGCCCGTCGATGATCTGAAGCCGGATCGGGTGACCCAGGGCCGCAAGCAGCTCGGCGTTCCGCTTGAGGTCCATCGGACTGAAGACGCGCCGCTCACCAAAACCACTCATATGCCACATATGACATGTTTATGGGCGCGATCAAGTCGACAGCGCAGGTACGTGGCTTGCTTTTGGGGTCCAGCATGCGAGCGCTGTGTCACTTCGTGCTGGTCCTGGTGGTCCTTCTAGTGGTCGGTTGCTTCGAGTCCCACGGCCGTCCGGGGCACGTGGGCACCTGCAGCCCGCCCGCGGGCACGCTCTGTTGCCGGGATGGAGTCGCGGTCGACGGAATCCTCTCACCCTGTCCCTTCGAGTGTCCGCCGGAGACGACACGGGTCTTGGGGGGCAGCTGTTTCGACGTCCCACCACCGCCGCCAGGCTTCATGGACGCCGGTTCGCCGCCGATGTGCGCTCCCGATCGGGCGAACGCGAGTTGCTCACCGGGCCCAGCGGCGGAGGCCGGACGCCCCTTCGTGCTTCCCGTCTCTTTCGCGACCTGCGGCTGCTGCCCCAGAGCGACATGCACCGTCGACGCCGTGCCACGCTCGAATACGATCCTACTCACCAGCGGGCTCTGCCCCGACCCCTGCGACTGCGACGGGTGCGGGCCACCCCCTGAGGCGCTCTGCGATGTCCCGGCGCTCCCGGCCGGCAACTGGGATGTGGTCGTCAACGGTGTGCCCGCCTTCACGCTGCCTGTCAGACGCCTCGACGAGGGGGCGCCCTGGTGCGCAACGTTCGCCGACGCAGATGCGTGCGACACCGACGGCCAGATTCTCGCGCGCACATCGGTTCCGGACCGCGTCTGCGTGCGGGAGCGGGCGGGATTCAGCCCCGAGCAGGCGTCGCTCGAACTCATGTGGTCATGCCCCAGCTGCGCCGACCTCTTCGGGCCCTGCGACGTGACGGTCGAGCCGCGCCTGACCGACGACCTGCCCCCGGGAGCCGAGATCTTCGTGAACGCGACGATGCACGTCACCGAGTGTGACGTGGCCTGCGATCCGGTGTGTACCGAGCGGACGCGCGAGTGTTTCATGCCGCCCCTGCAACCAGGAGACCTCTACCGGGTCTGGTTCGAGGGACGGGTGATGCACCACTTCGTGGCCGGCGAGTCAGAGGAGACCTGCGGGAGTGTCGCGCTCCCCGTGCCCGGCTGATCGAGCGCGGGCTCAGGCAGGCCTTCGCCGTGGCTCGTGCGGCCGTCCCGGGCAATACTCGCGCGATGTCGCGCCAGCCGAGATCTCCGGCCACCGAGAACACGGAGGAGGCACGCGCGTTTCTTCAGCAGCGAGTCGCGCTCTTCTGGAAGGTGGCCTTCTGGATCGGCGTGATCAGCTTGGCGCTGAGCTTCACGGGCGTGGTCGTCGCCCCCGGACTCGACGTGGCGATCAACGTGCTCAGCACGGCTCAGGCGGGGCTCTTCTGGTACCTCTGTGGCCGCGGTACGCGCTCGATCATCTTCAGCCAATGGATGGAGGGCGGAGGCCTTTTCCTCAACATGGTCGTGGGCGGCATCCTCGGTCGCTACCTGCTCGCCGGCGTCCTGAGCGGTGACTCGGTGCCTTTCGGGCCAGCGTTTGACGGAGCGAGCAACCTCGAGGTAGCCATGATGAGCGACGCCTACGTGTCGATGTTGCTGATCGGCGGGACCTCGATCATGGTCACGATTCGAGCCGCGCTGATCCCCTCGCAAGCGCGGCGCACGATCCTCGTGACCACGTTGGCCGGCGTGCCGATCATCACGCTCTCGAGCATCCTCGTGCCCACGGACGGAGGCGGGCTCGCCCTCAGAGCCGCCGGCTCGGGCATCTACCCTTGGCTCCCGACGACCTCGGTCGTCATGTGGGGGTTTGTCGTGCTGGCGTGCGCGGTGATCTCCTGGGTCATCTACGGGCTCCGAGCGGAGGTGCACGAGGCCCGCCGGCTCGGTCAGTACGTGCTCGAGCAGAAGCTCGGCGAGGGAGGCATGGGCGAGGTCTACCGAGCGCGGCACGGGATGATGAGGCGCCCCACCGCCATCAAACTGCTGCGCCCCGAGACCAGCGGCATCGCCAACGCCCAGCGCTTCGAGCAAGAGGTGCAGCTCACCTCCCGCCTCACGCACCCGAACACCATCACGATCTTCGACTACGGTCGCACCCACGACGACGTCTTCTACTACGCGATGGAGCTGCTCGAGGGCGCCACCCTGCGCCGAATCGTGGAGGTCGGCGGGGCCCAGCCGGCCGGGCGGGTGGTGCGCGTTCTCGAGATGGCCTGCGGCGCCCTCGCCGAGGCGCACGCGCTCGGCCTGATCCACCGCGACATCAAGCCAGCCAACATCATGCTCTGCACGCGGGGCGGGGAGCTCGACGTGGTCAAGGTGCTGGACTTCGGGCTGGTCAAGGAGCTCGATGTCGAGAGCGACGTGAAGGTCACCGCCGACAACACGATCACCGGGACCCCTCAATACCTGGCGCCGGAGTCCATCCGGGCCCCCGAGAGCGTCGACGCCCGTACCGATCTCTACGCGCTCGGAGCGGTCGCGTACTACCTGCTGAGCGGAGCCGAGGTCTTCGAGGGCAAGTCGGTCGTCGAGGTCTGCGGTCAGCATCTGCACGAGACACCGCAACCGCTCTCGGAGCGGGGCGTCGAGGTGCCGGCGAGCCTCGAGGCGCTCGTGCTCTCCTGCCTGGAGAAGGACCCGTCGAAGCGGCCGCAGAGCGCGGCCGAGCTCAGGCGACGGGTCGAGGCGTGTGAGGTCGAGGCGTGGGACAGCGCAGACGCGGCGGCGTGGTGGAGCCGCCACCGGTCGAAGCTCGATGATCGTGAGGACCGCACGGAGATGCGAGCGATGACGCTCGGCGTCGACCGCTCGCGCTCGACGGGCGATCGGGCCGACTGAGCCGAGTCGTTCCCCAGGCCTGGTATTGGGCGCGGCTCTCGGAGTAGCTTCCCGTCGAACCTGGGGGAGAGATGAGCCGCACGAACTGGTCGGAACAATTCACAATCGCGCCCAACCGATACGCTGAGCCAACCAGCGTGGAAGAGCTGAGCCAGATCGTCGGTGACACCAGCGCCTATCCGTCACCGGTGGTCGCCCTGGGCTCGAAACACTCCAACAGCGGCTGCACGACGATGCACGCCGGCACCGGCGTCTCGATGAAGGCGTTTCGCACGCCCATGCGACTCGACGACCAACAGACGTTCACGGGGGGCGGCGGCCTGCAGCTCTTCGAGGTGCATCGCTGGCTCGCCCAGCGTGGTCTGCAGCTGCAGTTTCATCCCGAGATCGGCAACGCGACGCTCGGCAGTGTCGCGTGCTGCTGCCTCAAGGACGCCGCGCTCGGCGAGGGCACCGGCCTGGCGGCCCAGATGGTCCGCGGGTTCAGCTACGTCGACGCCCGAGGCGAGCTGCGTCACGCAAAGCGTGGTGACGAAGACTGGCTCTATGTGAGCTCGAGCCATGGCCTCGCGGGGCTCATCGTCGAGGTCA
>Ga0114933_10004564_pt1 | contig 12879 bp, 9 predicted proteins | sample 4SBtaG_FD_89691 | JGI IMG/M metagenome (GOLD analysis project Ga0114933, IMG submission 89691) | Deep subsurface microbial communities from Kolumbo volcano to uncover new lineages of life (NeLLi) - 4SBTROV12_W25 metaG | ecosystem: Environmental > Aquatic > Marine > Volcanic | place: Kolumbo...
ATAATTTCTTGTTCGGCGAGTGACTTTTGCCTCTGGTATTCGGTTTCTGCTTGCTCCGCAATTGCTCTGGCGTTCTCGAGAAGTCTGCTTGCCTGCACCAGACGCGCTCGCGCGGCCTGGAGATTGGACTGAGCCACTTCTTTGCTTTGAGCACTGTCCTGAACTGGAAGAACCTGTACAAGCTCATCGCCATTGGCAACGGGATCCCCGACATCAAGCACGATGCGGGAGACCTGACCTGATACAGGTGCCATTATCATGTAGGATTCTGTAACCCGGGTCTGTCCCTCACCACGAATCTTTACCGTGAGAGTCATTTTTTGGGCGGAAACAGTATCCACAGCCACACCCTGACCGGTGCTCAACATCACAAAGATGACGACCAGCAGGATGATTCCCAGAGAAATGTATATCAGGCGTTTTCGGTTTTTCATTTCCGCTAATCTCTCGTTTTGAGGACGGATATCAAATCATAATTATTCAGTCGTCGCCTTACGATCAGGCTGCTGCCGATTGCGGCCACTATCGTAATCAAGGCAGAAGCAGCAAACGTGCCGGCATCGACAATCATCGGCATGCGGTACGTTTCGGAGACGAGGGAAGCCAGAGAGGCGTCTGCCATCCAGTATCCCAGATACCAGCCGATCGGGATCGAGACCAGCGTGATCAATGCCTGTTCGCTGAAAAGCAGAATCGCCACTTCCTTTTTTGAGAATCCCAGGACGCGAAGACTGGCCAATTCTCGTCCCCGTTCAGATAGAGCTATTCTCGCCCCATTGTAAATGACCGCCACAGCGATGATGGACGAGAATATTATCAGGAACAGGACTCCGACCAGCAACCCCTCGTCCATTTGTTTCTGGAACGATTCGTACATCTTGTACGGATTGCTGACCCCCGCGACGCCGGGTCTGTCGGCAAGCTCCAAACTTATCGCGTCTCTCTTTTCTGAGATCAGCTTCAGATTGGCTCCAGAAACACTTTTGGCATTACCAACGAGTCGGTGGAGATTCTCGATCTCCATGTACGCCGAAATACCCAGAAAATCTTCCACGATTCCGACGACTTGCGCCGCTTCGATCCTGCGCGATCCTTCCAATACTTCTACCTGAACCTCTTCTCCCAGTGAGAGACCCAACTCATCGGCCAGATACTTGCTCATCACCACACCTTCAAGAGGTACTTCTATGATCTCGCCGGCTCCCGACACGATTCGCTGAAGTGCGTCGCTCCTGCGTCTACCTGTAATTCCCGCTTCCTTTTTTCGATGCCCGTTCCTGAATCGAACAGGGACCGAACGATACGTTTCCACCATCGTGATGCCATCGATTCGATAGAGATCATACTCGACATCCTGGGATACAGGTCGATTGAACACCACGGACACGTCTTCCCGTTGAATCACACCGAATTGCAACTCCATCATGTAGTCGATAGAATCGAACATGAACATGCCTACGACCAGAATTGAGACTGAAAAGGCCACTCCAAGCGCAGAAAAGACGCTTTTCATGGGACGACGTTCAATATTTCGAAGCACCATGCGTGTGGCAGAAGACAAAAAGTGGCCAAGACCGATGCGCTCCATCACGCCGGGCTTAAAACGGGCCGGAGCTTGAGGCCGCATGGCTTCGGCGGGCGGAAGAGAAACGGCCTTTCGCATTCCTCCCAACGCTCCGACAGATGCTGCAACGACTGAAATTGTGAACGCGAACAGTACGAGGCGCGGTCTCAGGGTGTACACGAGATCGGGAAAAACGAAGAACTCCTTGTACATCTCGACCATGACGTCGCCAAGCCACGCTCCAACGAAAATTCCGATGACAGCTCCGGCCAAGACGGCGACAAGTGCGTACAAAAAATAAAAGAGTCCGATATCACGGTTGGTGTATCCGAAAGCTTTCAACACCGCAATTTCCTGCCGCTGAGTAGCAATGAGGCGTCTCAAAACGATGTTGAGCAGGAAGGCAACAACGGCGAGAAACACGCCCGGAATCATGGTGCCGGTTGTTCGATTCTGGTTCAGTTCATTTTCAAGAAATTGGTGAGAGAGCTGCAAGGCGCGGCCATAGCTTCCCTGTCCGCCGTACAGTTTCAGAAGCTCGTCCAATTCCGCCTTGACGTGTTCCTCGCGTGCGTGCGCGCTCAGGGTCAGAACAACCTCATTAAACGCCCCTTCCATATCATCAAGGGAACTCAGCGCCTGCCTTTCCATCCAGATGATGCCGAACGTTGTATCGTCCGGGAAAATGGATCCGGGAGCCAGCGGATACATATGCTCAGGCGAGATGGCGATCCCGATGATCTCCAGTGAACGCATTTGCCCATTGATGACGGCTTCGATCCGATCGCCTTCTGTCAGGCTGTTCGAGTTGGCAAACTTCTCACTGATGATGATCTGATTTCGGTCGGTACTACGAACGAAACGACCGGAACGCAGGTGTAGCTTCCCGAGCATTTCGTCCGGGTTGTCAATACTTACGAATAGTCCTGTAGCGGGCTCATCCAGCGCCTCCACATTCAGATTGGCCATGAACGAAACCCTCGTATCTGCCGCTGAAACACCCTCTATGTTCCGAATCTGACGCCTGAGGGATTCAGGTGCGCGCTCCAGTTGCGCCCATACGTGTGGGAAGCGCGAGTCCTGATAGAACGAATCCCGTGACTCCAACAGCGACTCGTAGGTACCGCGCATGGACAGAACAGTCATGATCGCAGTCGCAACGACCGCTGCAATGGATATCATCTGCCCGCGATGATGCCAGAGATCCCTGAACAGTTTTCTGCGAATCGCCTTCATATGCTACCACACTATCTCGTCCAGGGTGGCGCGATGTTCATTTACCTGCGAGCTGGCGATATGACCGCTACTCATATTCACGACTCGATCTCCCATGGCTGAAATGGCAGCATTGTGCGTAATCACCGCAATGGCAGTCTTCAACTCATTGTTGACCCTTTCCAGTGCCCGCAGCACAATTTTTCCGGTCTCAAGATCGAGGGCGCCGGTAGGCTCGTCGCAGAGTAAAACGTTGGGTCTTTTCGCTACCGCGCGGGCGATCGCAACGCGCTGCTGCTCTCCGCCCGAGAGTTGCGCAGGGAAATGATCCAGGCGGTCGGACAGGTCCACCAACGCCAGAGCTTCCTCCGGAGGCATGGGATGGTCCGATATCTCGGTCACCAGGGCAACGTTTTCTCTCGCAGTAAGGCTGGGGATGAGATTGTAGAATTGAAAGACGAATCCGACGTGTTTTCTCCGATATTCCGTGAGCGCATCTTCATCGGCTGTTGAGAGCTCGATGTTTCGATACCAAACATCTCCTGCGGTCGGTGTATCGAGGCCACCCAGAATATTTAGAAGGGTACTTTTACCGCTTCCCGACGCACCAAGCAAAACCAGCAGTTCGCCCTCAAACAGATCGAAGTCCACATCTTTGATGGCGGTGACCTTGACCTCCCCCATGTCGTAGATCTTCGTCAGATTCCGGGCTCTGAAAATCAGGCTGCCGTTGTCATTCCTGTTTGTAGCGGATTCCGTATCGATGATAACTCCCGAATCTGATGGCATTTAGTGTTATCTGTCTGCCGTTTTGGCTCTCCAGTGTACGTTTTGGGATGCTAAAATGTTTGAATTTTCAGGTCTTCAGACACTCGTTTCCGGCCCTCAAACAGTGTTCGTTGTGACTACATCCAATCTTGGATAGTGTTTTGCCCGTCGGGCACTGTATTTTGAGACTTTCACGCCAATCTCTCATATCAATTCGTTTTCCCACATGGCATTGCAGGGACGTTCCATCATAGGTAGCTCATTCGGCAGTTCGGACGGAACTGCATTCAACGCAATCAACCCGGCCACCGGAGACAGTCTCTCGGAAGACTTCTTCACGGCCACCGAGACAGAGGTGGCCCAGGCGGCTGATTTGGCCTCCCGTGCGTTCGATACATATTCAACGATTTCAGGAGTGCAGCGCGCGGCCTTCCTGCGAGCCATCGCTGATGAACTCGAAGCTTCAAGGTCAGATATTGCTGCCAGAGTACCACTCGAAACAGCGCTGCCGGAAGGCCGCGCGAATGGAGAACTCGGGCGCACGATCGGGCAGCTCAGAATGTTCGCGGATCTGGTGGAAGAAGGATCGTGGGTTGACGCAAGGCTCGATACGGCGCAGCCCGATCGTGCGCCCGTTCCCAAGCCAGACATCAGGACGATGCGCATACCGGTTGGCCCGGTCGCCGTCTTTGGCGCTTCTAACTTCCCCCTCGCGTTTTCCGTCGCGGGCGGCGATACCGCATCGGCGCTTGCTGCCGGATGTACTGTGGTAGCTGTTGCCCACTATGCCCATCCCGGAGTAAGTGAGATCGTTGGTACGGCTATCCAGCGTGCTGTCAGCTCCACCGGAATGCCCGAGGGCACATTCTCGCTTCTTCAGGGAACGGGACAGAGTGTGGGAGTGCCACTGGTGAGCCACCCCGCCATCAAGGCCGTCGGGTTCACGGGGTCACGTTTGGCCGGCCTCGCACTGGCAAAGGTGGCATCCGAGAGAGCCGAACCGATTCCCGTATTTGCTGAGATGAGCAGCATAAATCCGATCGTAGTGCTTAAAGGAGCACTTGCGGACCGTTCTGAGGCCATTTCTGAAGGCCTTGCCGGATCCGTCAGTCTCGGTGTTGGACAATTCTGTACGAATCCTGGAACCGTACTCCTTCCGGAAGGCGAACAGGCAGACGCCTTCGCCGCCCATTTTGCTAGCTTGATGGATAGCAGCAAAGGTGGAACGACTCTACACGCTGGCATTGCCAGCGCGTACGACAGAGCAACTCTGCAAACGGATGCCCACGAGAGTGTTGAAACGCTCGCCGCGACTCCAAATGATCCTGCCTCAAACCGAGTCAATCCCTGGATTTTCCGCACAAACACTGAAGCGCTTCTATCAGACACTTCTCTGACAGCTGAAACTTTTGGTCCGTCCACCACACTTGTTACCTATCGGGACGAGGCCGAACTCATCCGTCTGATTGACAGCCTCGAAGGACAACTTACCGCTACCATTCAAGCTGACTCCGAAGACCTGCCTTTCAGCCAGAATTTGACTGCCGCACTCAGGAAGCGTGTCGGACGCCTCATCGTCAACAGTTTCCCGACAGGCGTTGAAGTCTGTCATTCAATGGTTCATGGTGGACCGTTTCCAGCCACCTCCGATGGGCGCTCGACTTCCGTCGGTACTGCAGCAATTGAACGTTTTTCACGTGCATTCTGCTATCAGGGGTTTCCTGGAGACGCACTTCCGGACGAATTGAAAGATGGTAATCCGTTGGGAATCTGGAGAACGACTGACAGCGTCCGTTCACGCGACTGACCGAGGTACTCGCCCATCGTGCCTGATCTTTTCACCATTGACTTGTCTCTGATGGACTGGGCAATATTCCTGGTCGCAGGAATCGTCACGGGAATCATCAACACGCTGGCCGGAAGTGGATCGCTGATCACTCTACCGATCTTTGTCTTCATTTGCGGCCTTCCTGCTCCCGTTGCCAACGGTACCAACCGGGTAGGCGTATTCCTCCAGAGCGCCGTCGGATTCGGCACGTACTATCGCAACGACAAGACGAACTTCTCGGGATCCGGATGGATCGTGGCGTCGGTAGTGATTGGAGCCGTATTGGGTTCGTACATCGCGGTTGATCTGGACGAGGAGGCCATGAATATGGTTCTCGGGTTCCTCATGGTGTTCATGATGGTGGTATTACTCATCAAACCGTCCCGCTGGATTCACGAAGCCGCTGTCGCGTCCCACCGTAGCAAGAGCCCGCTTACCCTGATCACTTTTTTCGCGATTGGCGTCTATGGAGGATTCATTCAGGCAGGCGTGGGAATATTCCTGCTGACGGGCCTTGTTCTGATCAACCGATACACCCTCAAGAGTGGCAATGGAATCAAATTGCTGGTCGTCGTTCTCTACAGTGTCCCCAGCCTGGCCGTGTTCTTCTGGTTCGATCAGGTACATCTGGGGTATGGCCTGGCCATGGCTGTTTTCCAGGCAATCGGAGCCTGGCTGGCCGTCAAATGGGTCATCCATTTTGAAAACGCTGACGTGTGGATTCATCGCCTGTTGATTGTGATCGTTGCCGTAGCTGGTGCCAAATTCCTGTTCTGACGCTACCTTGTTCCAACTGACCGTTCCAAAACGACCCTGATATGAAAGCTGTCTACTTCGGAAGCATTTTCACCGTTCTCATTCTTCTCGCAACAGGTTGTACGAGCTCTGATGCTCTGCGCAGCCCCTCTCTGGCCACCATGGCACAACCGGCACCAGACTCGTTCGAAGTCGAAATGATTACGAGCGCAGGGGTCGTGGACTTTCGATTTTACCGCGACTGGTCACCTCTCGGCGTTGACCGGGCCTTTTATCTCTTCAAGAATAATTTCTACGAAGGGTCCCGGTTCTACAGAGTAATCGAAGGATTCGTAGCTCAGTTTGGAGGCTCCGGAGACGCCGATGTCGATTCGATCTGGCGAACCATGTCAATCAATGACGAACCGGTGCGCCAGACCAACGAAAAGGGCACAATATCCTTTGCACGCGCCGGGAGAAGGAGTCGTTCATTCACCATGTACATTAATCTGGTGGACAACGCACGTCTGGACTCCCTCGACGCGGGAGGCGTTGTGGGATACCCACCGATTGGTAGAATTGTGTCGGGAATGGCCGTGATCGACAGTTTGAATTCCGAATACGGTGCCGCCCCCATGAGGACGGACCTTACCGCGCGAACACTCTCTCAGGAATATGCGCGGCTCGATTCAATCTCGGCCACGACAATCACCCGGATGTGGTAGGACGGCTCCTCCGGCAAATGAAACGGTTCAATGTGCGGATCTGACGGCGCAGAAGCATTCTGATGCCGCCCCCTTTTTTCGTCTCGATATTCAAGGTGGCGTCCAATGTCGTTTAGTACCCACACCCGTCATCATGAGAATCAGACCAGCCAATTTCTGGCTCCTGGCCTTAGTCTTCATCCTGTTCCCCGCGCTACTGAAAGCCCAGGATCAGGGTAGCTGGAGCGAGAGAATGGCTCTATCGCAGGCACGGCAGGAAACTCCACTGATCCACCTGGACGGAAAACTGTATCAGACCGGAGGATTAGGCACTTCGCGGACCGCCATAAAATCGGTCGAAGTGTTTGATATTGCTTCGAACAACTGGTCTGTCGTCGCCGACCTTCCGATCACACTGCACCACCACGGTGGCGTAGCGACCGCAGGAAAGGTCTTCACGATAGGCGGCTACTCGGCGACTCAGTTCATCGAATCCACGCGGCTGCATGCCTTTTCTCCCGGAACTGGTTCCTGGTCGACCCTTTCTCCTGTTCCTCGTCAGATAGGAGCACACGCGAGCGTCGAATTCAATGGAGAGATTTACATTTTTGGCGGCACGTATTTCAACGCAGCGTACACACATGCCTACAAATACACTCCCTCGACCGACTCCTGGACCGAGCTTCAGCCGCTTCCTTTTGCCAGTGAGCATCTTTCTGCGGCCGTGATGGACAACAAAATTTACGTTACAGGAGGCCGCCTGAGACAGAACTTCGTTTTGACCAATCGGACAGATCTTCAGATATACGATCCCGATACTGACTCATGGCAAATCAAAGCTTCAATGCGCCAAGCCCGGGCGGGGCACGCATCGGCAAGCGTGAACTCGCGGCTATATGTTTTTGGCGGTGAGTCTTTTGAGGAAGGCCCTGAAATCATCCGATCTGTCGAGGAATACGACCCTGTGACCGACACCTGGAGATTTCTCGATGACATGCCCGAGCCCAGACATGGACTGGGAGCGGTCGTGGTCAATTCGCAGATCTGGTTGTCCGGTGGAGGAGCCGTCGCCGGATTTTCTACGACATCCAACACTGCCGTTTTCACTCCACCTTCTGTTGCGACGTTTTCCGAGTTTGAAGCTGAACTGCCGAGCCAGGTCGATGTGCTGTCGGTCTACCCGAACCCAACGAAAGGGAGTTCAACGATAGAGTTGGAGTTGAATGAGGCAATGAGAGTTGGTGTCCGTGTGCTCGACGTCATGGGTAGAGAAGTGGCATCTCTGCCTGATCGTCTCCTCCATGCAGGTGTCAATAGCGTGAGTGTAGAACTCGATCACCTGAGTGCTGGATCTTATTTCGTCGCGATGCGCCTGAACGACCACCACATCGTCCGCGAGTTGCAGGTTGTCAAATAAACCGACCAATCCCTAGATGGGCTTCCAACTGACCGGTTGTCCTTCCATCGGTGGCGGTTCGGTGGAATCTCCCGTTTTTGGCGGATTGAGGCCTTTTGCTTCGTCGATGAATAGCTGCAAATGCGGAAACGGAATCTCGATTTTGGCAGCTTTGAGGGCCTTGAAGATTCTCTCTGTGTAGTCTGCCTTGATGGGTACTTCCAGTGAGGAATCGCGGATGTAGAAACGCAGCACCATGTTCACACTGGAATCGCCCAGTTCAAGTACAACCACTTCGACTGGAAAGTCGGCCGCTATTCGCGAGTCTGAGTTCAGGAGGCGCAACAGGATCGAACGAGCGGCATCCGGCGATTCCTTATAAGCTATGCTGAATGGCACTTCAATTCTCAACAAACCCAGCAGCGTATGATTGATCAGTTTCTGATTGATCATCAACACATTGGGCATCACCATCACTTCGTTGTTCAACGTTCGTAAGCGTGTTGATCGAAGCGTGATTTCTTCGACGCTACCGTACGTATCATCTACGACAACCTGATCCCCTATTCTGAAGGGACGGTCTATCATGATCGTCACTCCGGAAATGAAGTTTTCCAAACTGTCTCGGGCCGCAAATCCGACGGCAAGACCGATGATCGAGAGCCCGGCAAGCAGGGCAGAAACGTTTACACCAAACTGGGCCAACACCATGACGAAAATGAAAGCCCAGGCAACCAGCGAAGTGGTCTTCATCAGCAAACTTTCCAGACCTACGTCTACACGCTTGCTGGATTTCAAGACACCACCAATCACGGCTCTGAGTACTCGCCACAAGACGTAGAGAATGATGAATACCAGCGCTGCCGTTACGATGTCGGGCAACACGTTTTCCACAAAACCGAAGAACATTTCCTTGAGCTGGATTCCAGCAGTCGTGATGTCTCCTGCTGCGATCAGTTCCGCAGTCTCTCCAACCTCCTGCCCCATTTCACCCAAAACACCTGTAGAATCCTGACTCAGTGAGTCGGACACCACAGGAACGGCCTGTCTGATTTCCTGCATCGGCATAAGGGTCGCTGAGCCCCGGGGTTATCTGGTTCTTTGATGATGCCGCGCTGAGTGCGCCTTCAGTTAACTAGATAACGTTGAAAAATCCAGTATTTGCCTTTTTCAGAGCCCTGATACGGCCTGAAAAACCCAGCCTGGATCGTCTCTCAGAAATAATAAACCAGCGACAACTGAGCGAAGCTATCATCTCTCAGAAAGTGAAACATTCCGTCAGGGGTGGTATTTCTGAACGCTCTTACCTCTGCTTCAGCTTTCATTCGCTGTGAGACTCTCCTCGATGCCTCTACAAGAACGAAATGTTCGCCTGATATCACGTCGACCACTGCACCTGCCAGCATCTCGCTCGACTGTGCATCGTTAAAAGCGAGGCGGGCGCCGCCAAATACATCGTGCTCCAGGGAGGATAACCTGAAGCTCTGTCCTGCGAAATCGACTTCATCACGGCCGTCAAAGTGGTACTCCGCCAGACCTCCTAAATCCCAGCCAATGTTGCGGAAGTTCGAAAAGGTATACTCAAAGCCGGTTGTAGTTGCGAGGAATCGGGACAGATATCCTGAGCGGTAAATGGTTTCAGACTTGAAAATCCATTCTCCTCTAATGGCCAACAAGTCCAGTCCCAACTGTGTTATCGTTGGATAATCGAGTTCAAAAGATGCTGTAGCCGGATTGAGGCCGAACACGGGCTCTCGCGACGTCCCGTGGAAAGCGGAAACGCCCACGTCCACCATTCCCATTGTCACAAACATCCTTGCTCCAAGATCAATACGATCCTGTCGAAATGCTTCGCCCTTTTCAGTAAGGAAGGGCGTCCGGAGACGTCCCTCCTGCCCGGGAAAGGTGCGTTCCCGAAAAAAAGGCATCACGAAGGTATCCAAAGTCGCCTGACCAAAAATCCATGACGCCTGAATCATGGGCTGACCCAGTTTATCCTCTCCGTCTGGAGATTCGATCGCGTCGGTTTGATTGATGATATCGACGAGGTGATTGGACTCGGTGACTCCCCAGAACACCTTCGCCAATCCAGCACGAACCTCGAAAGTGGACCCAGCATATTGCCAGTATGCTTCCCGAAAGTCGACGTGGGAGCGCCTTGAGTCGGAGGCATCCAAGCGCGCATAGGGATTCAACAGAATCCGATGCCGTCCTACGTCGAGATACCATTCGACATCCGTCATGATTGAGGCAGCGTGATCTTCTTGACCATCATAAAGTGGTTTTGAGGGAAATCCCCTGAACTCAAACCCCAGATCGGCCGTAAATCGGGAGTCGTCCATAATCTGTTGGAACCTGGATCCCGGGGTCTGTGCGGCGGCCTCGGTCGAGGCCGCCGCACCCACCACCAGCATAATCCCCATCAAACTCAGAATTCGGAACAGACCTGACCGCCCGTTCAAAAACGAGCTTTGGGCATTTTTGGCGATTGTCATCGGATTTATTACTCGAGTGGGGTGTGGTTATTTGGCCCTGCGCAAACTCGCCTGATCGAAATCACGGTCGCTCAAGCCCTGTTGGAAGTTGTATTCCGAAAATGTGAGAGTCGTGCTTTTACCGGTCTGATGATTTTCCATCTCCATGCGAAGTGACCTCCAGTACTGACCTTCGTATTGTACATAGTCGTTCCAGGTCAGGGTTTTGAGCAAATCACCTTTGCGATCGTAAAATTCGCCTTTGATGTTTCGGTACTCCTCGGTATCGATCCAAACGATCTGCCTGGTGTACCCTGATTTTTCGTACGTCGGAATGCGTTCGATCACGAAGGTGCTCATGCCGTCCAATTCTTCCTCGCGCAGGAATCGATACGTGTATTTGTCCACTTCCTGAGAGGAAATGTCTTCATACGCGAATTCACTGCCCATAAACGGCCCGCTTTTGTTTGAGGATGAAATCCGCTTCACCCGGCCCAACGACGGCAAAAAGAGCCACTGGTCATCAGGATCGGAGACATGTGTGAATGAGAGAAATGCCGTTCCCTGCACATCGCGCGGCTCGTCGAAAACGAGAAGCGACTTGTCGCCATCTCCATCGACTTCCAGAGTGGTGGTGCGCAGACGACGCGTAGATTGTTGCCCGTTTCGGTTCCGAAGAATCATGGAGAGTTCGGTTGACGAATCGCCCCATCCCCGATCTCTGGCATCTGCTTCGAGAGCGATTTCCAGACCTCTTTCTTCTGCCGCCGTCGATGCATCTGACTGGGCATAGGTGGTCAACGGGGCCGCAAGCAGGCACACTGCTGTCAGAATTGTGTTGATAAATGTTCGCTTATTCATGGCCTAAATACTTGTTGATATGTGGGTTCAGAAAAGAATTTGGTTGGGTAGCTGAGCCGCTACCTGCCGGATACCGGGACCGAAACGGGCTCACTGCCAACCACAGCGGTGAACGTCCCTTCGCGTGAAACGACAGCTTCTTTTTCGCCATCAAACTTGATGAGCAGTGGAGGAAGCACGAAGAAATCGATTATCAGAGCCAGTGCGATGGTAATGGCCGTCATCAATCCCATATCGGCGTTCATACCGAAAGCCGAAGTGGACAGAATGATGAATCCAGCGACAAGAATTATCGATGTCGCAATCAGGGCCCTTCCGACTGATGAAAAAGAGTAGCGCACGGCGTCTTCCGCACTGAGTCCTTGTTCCATTCGAGCGCGACGATACTTGGAAAGGAAGTGGATTGAATCATCCACCACTATGCCAAGCGTCATTCCGATGACGATCGACAATCCAAGGTTTACCGTTCCGCTGAGAAGGGCCCAGACTCCAAAAGCCACGACGGCCGGGAGTAAATTGGGAATGAAGCTGAGCATTCCCAACTTCAGACTGCGCAGCGCGACGATCATCAGCAGTGAAATCAGGATCAAAGCGAGGATGCTTCCTTGAAGCATACTGTTGATATTGACGCCAGATACATAAGAAAACATCACGGCCGGACCTGAGCCCGCTGCGTGCATTGCTTCAGGCGTGTTTGCCACCAACCAGTCTTGTCCCTGTTCATTCAGCTCACGTACGCGAACTGCACTGACATTTTGTGTTGTTACAGAAAATCGGGTGGCGGATTTATCTACGTTGATCTGATTGTTCAGATCGAGCCCGTAAGGAAGTGACATTTCGTAGAGCAACAGATACTGGGCTGCCATCTCCCTGCTGTCCGGCAAACGATAAAACGATGGATCATCGCTATTCAGATTCTTGTTGAGCCGCTTCATGATATCCGTGATGGAGCTCACATGCACGACATCCGGTTGGGATCTGAACCACAGTGCGAAGTCCTCGACTCGTCTCAAAAAGTGGGGATCGCTTACTCCTCCGCTTTCACCGGAGGCTATCGAGAATTCGATCTGATAGATGCCGGTAAGATTCTCTGAGAGGAAGTCGGTGTCTTGCCTGAATGCAGTGGATTCATCGAAGTACTCGACAAATTGATCATCCAGAGTATTCATCGGGATGAGGGCTGCAAAAAGAAGAACGAGGGCGGTGGACGAATACAGAAGCGCAGTTTTCCTGAATATGACGAAGTTCGCCAACCGCTCCATGAGTGGGGACGAGTCCTCCGAATCGACGGATTGTTTTACCCGTACTGGCAGAATTGAAATCAAGGCTGGAAG
>Ga0114933_10004565_pt1 | contig 12878 bp, 9 predicted proteins | sample 4SBtaG_FD_89691 | JGI IMG/M metagenome (GOLD analysis project Ga0114933, IMG submission 89691) | Deep subsurface microbial communities from Kolumbo volcano to uncover new lineages of life (NeLLi) - 4SBTROV12_W25 metaG | ecosystem: Environmental > Aquatic > Marine > Volcanic | place: Kolumbo...
CGTGGACGACGCCCTGGAGCTGTTCGCCAACCACAGGAAGCTGAAGCGGCTGCTCACGTCCCTGCACCAGGTCGGCCTCGGCTACCTGCGGCTCGGCCAGGCCGCCACCACGCTCTCAGGGGGCGAGGCCCAGAGGGTGAAGCTCGCCACCGAGCTCGCTGGCCGACCCGACGGCGCCATCTTCGTGCTCGACGAGCCGTCGACGGGACTGCACCTCGCCGATGTGGAGCGGCTGGTCGAGGTGCTCCACCGCCTGGTGGACGGGGGCGCCACGGTCATCGTGGTCGAGCACCACCCCGACCTCATCAAGAACGCGGACCACGTGCTCGACATCGGCCCCGAGGGCGGCGCCGGTGGCGGGCAGATCCTGGTGACGGGCACGCCCGAACACGTGGTCCGCGCTGGTACGGACACCGGGGATGCATTAGCAGGGGTCCTCCAAACACGTCCCACGGACGACAGGGAGTCATGCATGGCGGCGGGCTGGCGGATGCGCTGTCCCAAGTGCGAGGGGAAGAACCTCCACACGGAGTTCGATCGCTCCCATTACGCGCCTCAGGACTCCCTGATCCTGGTCTGCTACACGTGCGGTCACCGGATCTATGGCCGAGAGGCCATCGAGAAGGAATACAACGAGCAGTACGAGGCGGCGCGCGAAGAGCGCGAGCGCCTGGCGGCCGAAGCCGATGCCGCTCGCACCCGACGGCAGGACGAGATGCGCGAACGCCTCGCCCGCGCCCAGCGCGAGAAGGCGGAGAAGCGCGCGCGCACCCGCATCAAGGTCACCCCCGCCCCCGGCCACGTCCGACCCACGCCCACCCCGGCCCCCGCGCCTGCCGCGGCGCCCGCTGCGGCCAGCGCCCCGGCCAAGCCCGCCGGCCCCACCGAGCCCATCCCGGAAGACGAGCTCTGCTCCTGGCACCTCTGCGACAAGGGCCCGGGTGAGAGCCGAAACCGCACGCGTCCGGGGTCGAAGTACTGCTCGCGCGACTGCTCGAACAAGAACGCTCGCTGGCGCCACAAGAGGCGACGCAAGGAAGACAAGACCGCCAAGGCCTGAGGCGGGCGCCACCCGAAGGCCGCTTCAGCGCGTCAGGAAGCCGCCGTCGACCGCGATGGTCTGCCCGGTCACGTAGCTCGAAGCATCGCTCGCGAGCCACAAGGCGGTCTGCGCGATCTCCTCGGGTGTGCCGTGGCGGCCGAGCGAAGCGCGCGCGTTGTAGGCCGACAGGAAGGCTTCGTCCTCGATCAGCACCTGCGCGAAGCGCGTGGCGATCAGGCCGGGTGCGACCGCGTTCACGCGGATGCCATGACCACCCCACTCGGCCGCGAGGGTGCGGACCAACGACAGGGCCGCCGCCTTGGTCATGCCGTAGATCCCTTGCCCCGGAGCGGCAGCGATGCCGTAGATGCTGGACACGAACAGCATCGAACCCGGACGTCCCGCTGCGATCATCCGCCGCGCGACCTGCCGGGCGAGCTCGAAGGGCCCCTCGAGGTTCACCTGGAAGGTCTTCCGCCAGGCACTCATCGGCGCGTCCACCATGGGCCCGAAGTAGGGGTTGGTGCCGGCGTTGTTCACGAGCACATCGGGCACACCGAGCGGATCCAGGGCGTCCAGCAGAGCGGCGATGGCCGCGGGGTCGCCCATGTGGCACGCCATCGGCGTGGCCTCGCCCCCCGAGGAACGGATGGCCGCAGCAGCCTCCTCGAGAGCCGGCAGCTTGCGGGACACGAGCACGACGTGGGCGCCCGCAGCGGCAAAGGCCCTGGCGGTGGCGAGGCCGATGCCACGGCTGGCACCGGTGACGACGGCGAGACGGTTCTGGAGCGTTGCAGACATTCGGGGACCCTATCCCTGCGCGCAGGCGTTAGCGGTGACCCACGGAACCGCCCGGAGTCCCGATGCGCGATGCGGCCAACGAACGCTTCTCCCTGTCCCAGGTGCCTTTCTGGGCGATCCACCTGCTCGCGTTCGCGGGCGTGTGCTGGGTCGGCTTCAGCTGGTGGGGGCTCGCCCTCGCCGTGGGCATGTACTACCTCCGCATGTTCGGCATCACGGCGGGCTTTCACCGCTACTTCAGCCACCGCGGCTTCAAGACCTCCCGGCCGGTGCAGTTCGCGCTCGCCTTCCTCGGTACCACCTCGGTGCAGAAGGGCGTGCTCTGGTGGGCCGCGCACCACCGCTGGCACCACCTCCACAGCGACGACGAGCACGACATCCACAGCCCCAAGCAGCGCGGATTCTGGTGGTCCCACCTGGGGTGGATCCTGTCCCACCGCTACAACGAGACCGACTTCAAGCGCATCAAGGACTTCGCGAAGTACCCGGAGCTGCGCTGGATCAACCGATGGCACCTCGTGCCGCCCGCGATCTTCGGTGCGGTGATCTACCTGGTGGGCGGCCTCGAGGCCTTCGTCTGGGGCTTCCTCGTGAGCACCGTGGCGCTCTGGCACGGCACCTTCTTCATCAACAGCCTCGCGCACGTGTACGGCAGCCGCCGCTACGACACGTCCGACACGAGCCGCAACAGCCTGATGCTCGCGCTGCTCACCATGGGCGAGGGCTGGCACAACAACCACCACCACTACCAGTCCACCGCCAACCAGGGCTTCTTCTGGTGGGAGATCGACGCCAGCTACTACACCCTGCGTGCGATGAGCTCGGTCGGCCTGGTCTGGGACCTGCGTCGCCCGCCGGAGCGCATCCTGCGCCCGACCTTCGACGACCTGAAGGAGCGCTTCGCCGCCGCGAGCCGCGACATGGCTGCCTGGCAGCGCCTCGCGGCCGCCGCCGCCTGGTGGGAGGCCCTCGACGCGGAAGCCACCCTGCGCGAACACCTGCCGCACCTGCCCGACGAGCTGGCGGAGCAGCTCGAGTACGCTCACGGCGTGCTCGCCTCGCTGCCCGACGACGCCCGGACCAAGGTCGACGAGGTGCGCGTGGTCATGGCCGACCTGCCCGACGAGATGCGGGAACGGGTTGCGGCCATGGAAGCGGCGCTCGAGGAGTGGTTCGAGAGCCTTCCGAGCGCCGAGGAGCTCCTGGAGCGCCTCCCGAGCGCCGAGCAGCTGGCCCTCGTCCCGGCGTAGCGCGCGAGCCCAGGTGCTGCGGCGCGCTGCCAGGCGCCGGACGGCTCGCTACAAGAGCTCGTCGATCTGGTCCCTGAGCTCGACCATCCACTCCTCCGAGTAGCCCGTGTGCCGCGCGACGATCTTGCCCTCCCGGTCCACGAGGACCGAGAAGGGCATCGCGCTCACGCCGAACTGGCCGAACAGCTTCGACTCCGGGTCGAGCACGACGGGGAACGGGAACGCCGAGGCATCGATCACCCGTTGGGCGTCCTCCACCTTCCGGTCGACGTTGACCGCGAGCACCACGAGCCCACGGTCCTCGAGCTCCTTCTGCAGCTCCGCGAGGGCCGGCAGCTCCTTGCGGCACGGCGCGCACCAGGTGGCCCAGAAGTTCACCAGCCCCACCTTGCCCTCCAACGCCTCGGAGCCCTCGAACGCTGGAAGCGGCTCCGTCGCCACGTCCTCGCTGTCCTCTGGCGTGGCCTCGGCGACCGCCGCGGCGAACACCCCCTCGACCTGGCTGTCCGCGCAGCAGCGGAAGCCGGTGTTCTGGCTCACGATGCCTGGCCCGAAGGTGTCCCAGGCCTGGCCGCAGCTGGCCTTGTCCTCGTGGTACCAGCCGCCTCCCATGAGCAGTGCGTCGGCCTCGGTGGCGCCGACCCACTCCTGAACGTTCCCGGTCAGGTCGTACACGCCTTCCGGGCTGCGGCAGCCGCCGCGGCGACCGGCCTCCTGCGGCTCACTGCGGTCCCGGTGGCCGCTGTCCCAGCACGCCCCAGCCCGGTAGCGCTCGCCGTAGGGGTACGCGCGGCCCTCGAGCACGTCGCCGACGACCCGTCCGTCGCCGTCGTCATCGACGCCCGGCACGCCCTGGCAGGCGGTGAGCCACTCGTCGTGGGTGCAGAGGCGCTTCCCGGCCGCCTCGCAGGCCCGCTTGGCGTCGAACCAGTTGGTGATGGCGACCGCGGCGCCGACCTCCGAGACCGCCACCCCCTCCACCGAGCGCGAGGCCTCGACCGCGTCGATCCAGAAGTCGCCCACCGCCACCATGTCGATGGTGCCCTTCTCGGGCGGGGGCTCCGCGACCACGGTCCGCATGGCGGCGACCTTGCCCTCGTCATCGAGCTCCACCGCGCCCTGAGCGACCCGGATGGCCGCATCGAGGATGGCCTCGCTCGAGGCGCCCTTGAACTCCCGGCCGTTCACGTAGGTCCGCGGGGTGCCCGAGATGTCCAGGCTGTTCGCGGCCGCGACATCGGCGGCGATCTCCGCCCCCACGGCGTCGCTCCCTCGGCACGCCTGCCAAGCCGGAACGTCCAGGCCGAGGCGTTCGGCATGGGCGAGGAGGTCGTGGTCGTCCAGGTGTTGCTGGTTGCGGAAGACCAGGTCGTGGAACTCCCAGAAGCGGTCCTGATGGTGTGCACATTGGGACGCGATGGCGACCTCGTAGGCGCGCTTGTGGTGCGTGCGCGAGATGGTGTCGTTGCAGTCCTTGTCCATCGGAAAGTGCTTGAAGACGAAGCGCACGGAGTCGCCATGCTGCGCCTTCACGTCGTCCATGGTGTGGCTGAGCTTCCTGCAGTAGCCACACTCGAAGTCGGCAAACTCGACCACGGTGACCGTGGCGTCCGCGGGCCCGTAGGTCGGCTCGTGGCCCGAGATCGGCACGTCCTTCACGACGTTGGGCAGCGTGACGCGACCGGCAGCGCGTTGCTTGGTGGCGAGGGCCGTGCCCTCCGGGCTGCCGGCTTCGACCGCCGCCGAAGCCTCGACCGCCGCCACCACCTCCGCGTCGAGCTGCCTCCCGAGGTGCAACGACAGCGGGGCCACGACCACGAACACGGCCGCGATCAAGGCGTCGGCGACGAGCGCGTCCCAGGTGAGCTGGAAGCTGCGCGGGCCAGAGGCCAGGGCCAGGCCCAACGAGATGGCGTGGAGCGTGTACATCGAGATGCAGAAGAGGCAGAAGAAGCCCAGGTCGGTGGCGCTGACCCAGCCCATGTAGGCGCTCACCAACACGTTCCAGATCGCGACGAAGGTCAGCCAGCCTCGCGCTGCAGCGCCGCGTTCGTCGTTGCGCAGTCCCGACCAGGTCAGCCACGCCATGCCCGCGTACAGAGGCAGGGCATAGAGCGAGATCGGCACGCCGAACAGAGAGGCGTAGCGCGAGGTGTTGACCTCGTCGCAGTCGAAGGAGCCGCCGACGTTGCAGAGGCTCTCGAAGGTGCCGGCGCCGTGGGCGAGCTGCAGGTGAGCCCACCCCATGTAGGCCGCCAGGCCAGCCAAGAGAGCGAGGACGACCCACTGCGCACGGAGGGCCCAGGCGCGTGCCACCATGTTGTTCTCCATGTCGCTGACCTAACCTCGCCACGGATAGGTTGGCCGCCCCGCAGGAGAGCCGATGCTCTGGTACGTGCTGGCTTGCACGCCCCCGATCGAAGCGCCCACCGAGCTGAACGAGCTCTCGCGCTACCTCTACCGGGAGTTCGAGGCGGAGGATCCGGACACCCTCGCCGCCGGCCTGGACAACCTCGGGGCGTGGCTCGGGGAGCTGGACCTGACCGTCGACACCAACGAGCGCACCTACAGCCTCGATCCGCTCCAGGAGGACGACGTGGCTGGGCTCACCCGCCCCGAAGGCCGCGCGTTGAGCGACCTGCTCGGCCTCGGCATCGCCCACGACAGCCCCTACGCGCTGCCTGACCACGCCGCCTACGTGGTCTGGGAAGACCAGCTGACCATGTCTCCACTCTCGGAGTACCACTGGCGCCACTTCGACGGGGACGGCGCAGCCTGCCTGCCCGACGCCAGCTGCGAGGTGGCCCGCGCCACGGACGAGCTGAAGAAGGACTCCGTCTTCATCAAGGTCGAGCTCGCCCTGGAGAAGGACTTTCGCTGGGTGGTGCTGGCCGACGGGCAGCAGGCCTTGATCGCCCGCGCCTGGTTCGAGGAGAGCTTCGCCGGAGAGAGCGGCCAGAACCAGCTCTGGCAGAACCACGCGCTGGACGTCTACCTGCCCAGCGCCAACGGCCACGTGCTGCGCTGGTACGTGACCTGGGCCGAGAGCGAGTTCTCGGGCGCCGACGACGACATCAAGATCGGCATCCTGCGCAGCGGCATCGAGGACTTCCTCGATGCCTGCGACGAGGCGGCCGCTGGCGGTAGTTGACGGGCTCGTAAGTAACGAGCCCTTTCAACTACTGTCTCCTGCGGGGGCCAGCCCCCGCACCGCGCGCTGGGCGCGCTCCCCCCGGCCTTCGGCCGCCGCGCGCGGTGCGCGCGGGGGCGGTTCGTCACTAACGAACCGCCCAACTAACCAGCTTCCTCCGGCCTCACGTCGGCGATGATGTCGATCGGCTTCTGCATCCCGCCGGCCATCTCCTGGGCCCGCTCGAGCAGGTCCTCCTCGGTGTCGTCATCGAAGAGGTGCACGTCGCCGTTCTTCATGCGCAGGAAGATGGCGCTGCAGGTGCCGTCGTCCTCCCACACGTAGCGGCCGAACTCCACCCGCTCGACGTCGCCGACCGCCAGGCGCAGCGTCTCGCGCTTGTCCTTGGGCTCCTTGTAGTGCCGATCGATGACCACCAGGTCGCGCCCGAGCGCGAGCTGGGAGAACGCCGTGTACGGGCCCGCGCACGGCTCCCCCACGTCGGCCACCTGCGGCACGGCCACCGTGAAGGCACCGGAGGCGCTGGTGCCGTCGGGCAGGGTGACCACCAGCTCCAGCTGCCCTTCGAGACCCGCCGGCACCGTGGCCTCCAGCGCGGCCGACCCGAGCACCTCGACCCCGGACATCGGCTGGCCGCCGAGGCTGACCGTGGCGCCGTCCACGAAGTTGGACCCCACGACGCGCACCACGTCGCCGGACTGGCCGGTGGCCGGGTCCACCAGGCTGACGGTGGGCGGCTTCGAACAGGCCAGCAGCAAGAACCAGGACATCGGAGCCTCCGGGAGCCCGACCCTACCGTGAGGCGCCGCTCAGGGAGACACCGTCGCGTCGTCGTCGTCGGTGTCGCCACATTCGTCGGTCCAGCCGTCACCGTCGTTGTCGTCGCCGCTGTTGACGCAGAACATGAAGGTGTGGCCCTCCACGTCGTTCCCGGACGTGAAGTACTCGTAGTAGCCGTCCTCGGTGCCCTGGCCGATGCCCGCGGCGCCTTCCTCGATCGAGGACGCGCTCAGGTCGGCGGTGGTCACACCGGACGAGCCGTTGCCACAGCTCCAGCCCACCAGGCCGTCGCTGATGCCCACCTCGGCGTAGTCGAGCAGGACGCGGCCGTCCTCGAGGAGCACCATCGAGAAGGTGCTCGGGCTGTAGGTCGAGATCTCCGCCATGTCGCGGAAGTACACGCCGATGGCGTCGTCGTGCTCGAGCACGTACACGCTGCCACCACCCGGCGGGTACAGGTCGTCCCAGAGGCCGGCCACGCTCCGGTCCGCGTTCATCTCGGTGGTCGACTCCGAGTAGTCGGTGTCGCTGCCGTAGAAGGTGATGCGACCGTTCGAGGAGACCCAGAAGCTGGAGTAGCTCGTGCCGCAGAAGTCGAAGGTGAAGCCCGCGATGTTGACCACGTTCGTCGAGTCGTCGCTGAAGCTGTAGCTGGTGTAGCTGTCGGTGTCGTCGGAGTCGACGAGGTCGTCGCAGTCGTTGTCGATCAGATCGTCCGGGTCCTCGTAGGCGTAGGGGTGGACCAGCGGGTCCTCGTCGTCGCAGTCGTCGTTGCCGAAGCCGTCGCCGTCTTCGTCGCAGCGGCCGGACACCCCGTCGCAGTTGTAGTCGATCTCGATCGTGCACGCTTCCTCGGCCGCGGGGTGGAACGCGGTGTCGGTGTCGTCGCAGTCCGAGGACGACTCGACGTAGCCGCTGGGCGCCTCGCAGGCCGCGATGGGCGTGCCGTCTTCGTCGCCGTAGCCGTCCCCGTCGACGTCGATGTACCAGTCGATGGTCTCGGTCACGCCCCGGTCGTCGTCGTCGGCGCTGCCGCTGCAGTCCTCGTCCACGTCGAAGTCGTCGCAGACCTCGGGCAGCCCCGGGCTCACCGCGTCGTCGAGGTCGTCGCAGTCCTCCGCGATGCCGTAGCCATCCTGGTCGAGATCGTCGTCGAGGGTCAGCTCGTCGCAGTCGTTGTCGATCCCGTCGTACGGGGTCTCCTCGTTGCCGTAGTAGATCTCCGGGTCGGACTCGTCGCAGTCGCCCTCTTCGGGGGTCACGCCGTCGCCGTCCCGATCGAGGCTGGGGCAGAGGGCGTTGGCCTCCCCCGGGCTGCCCAGGTCCGTGGCCACACCCCACGCCTCGGGCGCGGGGCACCACCTGCGTCCTTCGTCGTTGTCTTCGGCCGAGTGGTACTCGGGGTCGAGGGTCATCGACGCGCCGACGTCGTCGGGGAAGGTGTCGCCGTCGTCCCACGAGACCGCGTCGAGCACCACGGCGCCGGCCATGAGGTACAGGCTGTCGGACTCGTTCGACAGGCTCACGTCGTCGTAGTCGTAGACCGCCGTGACGCCGCCGTTGTCGTCGAAGTTGCCGTTGAGCGCCAGCACCGCGATCTCGCCGGGGGCGAGCCAGATCAGCTCCGTGCTGGTGATCTGGTGCCAGTCGTCGCCGTCGTCGGTCAGCACCAGCCCGTTGAGCGTGTAGTCGGTGGCCGACACGTTCTCGATCTCGATGTACTCGCCGTCCGGGTCGCGCACCCGATCCGGGTTGACCATGAGCTCGGTGACCAGCAGGTCGCCAGCCACCTGGTAGCCCTCGTCCACCAGCCCGTCGCAGTCCTGATCGACGAGATCGTCCGGCTGCTCGGTGCCGCCCGGGAAGGCGTCCGCGTCGTCGTCGTCGCAGTCGAGATCCTCGCCACAGCTCAGGAAGCCGTCCCCGTCGGCGTCGAAGCCTTCGTCGACGAGGTCGTCGCCGTCGTTGTCCACGCCGTCGCAGGCTTCCGTGTCCACGCAGTCCGGCTCGCCGTCGCCGTCCACGTCCTCGGCTCCCTCGTCCACCAGGTCGTCGCCGTCGTTGTCCACGCCGTCGCAGGTCTCTTCGTCGACGCAGTCGGCCGTGCCGTCGCCGTCGACGTCGGACTCGCCCTCGTCGGTGAGGCCGTTGCAGTTGTCGTCGAGCCCGTTGCAGACCTCGTCCGCCCCGGGGTGGACGTCGCCGTCGTCGTCGTCGCAGTCACCCTGCTCGACGGCCCAGCCATCGTGATCGAGGTCGTAGTCCTCGAAGGCGGTGTCGGGCGTGACCTGGGTGTCCACCAGCTCGGGCTGGCTGTCCTGGACCTTGGGATCCTCGCCGTTGCAGGCGATCGCGCAGAGCAGAAGCATCCCCCACCCTAACCCCGGCACGCCGACCTCAGCGAACGACCTCACGGTGGGCTCAGAAGAGGGTCTCGATCGCGCAGTAGCGCACCTCTTCGACGCTCCCCGAGGTCTCCACGGTCACCAGCCCCTCGGAGGCCGCCGTGGCCGAGAACGACAGGGTGCCGTCGGTCGCGCCGCCGAGCGTGATCGCGCCGGACGAAGGCATCGCACAGCCATCGGCCACGTCGTCGTAGTAGACGCCGACCCCGTCCACCACCAGCGTGGTCTCCGAGCCGCCCACGCCGAGCCCCGCCGAGCCCGCGAGCGTCACACCGAGCTGCTCCATGCGGAGATCGAGGGTGCGGACGAGCACGAAGTCGCCGTCGTCGGTGCCGAGCTCGAGGTCCAGCGCCGCCTGCAGCTCGCCATCACCCCGATCGTCGATCTGGCCGAGACCGGCACCCCCGAGATCCAGGCCGTCGATGGCGAAGCCGTCGAAGCCCACCGACGCGACGTCCTCTTCGGCCTTCAGCGCCACCGTGCCCGCCAGCTCGACGTCCAAGAGCCCGCTCTCCGGCACGCAGCCTTCTCCGTAGGCCAACTCCCAGGTGGTCTCGTCGCCATCCCGCACCCGGCGGATCTCGGGACAGCTCCCGCCTTCCACGTCGCCCATGAGCGGGCTCGCGAACTCCGCCATCAAGAGGTCGGCGACGAGCGCCGTGCGCGCCACGGCCACCGCCTGGGCCCCCGGGTCGCTGGGCTCGGGCGTGACCCAGGGCACACCCCCGCCGGTGCAGCCCATCAGCGTGGTGGACAAGATGAGCGTGATCACGCGAACATGCCTCCGGACCCTGCCCCGACCGAGACGACCGTGAACGCCACCATCGCCCGCCTGATGTTCTGGCGCAAGCCCGACGAGCGCTTGAAGGAGTTCGCGGAGACCGAGGCCTACGGTGCCCGGGATCTCGCGCGAGCCGCGGAGCAGGTGACCGACCCATGGCTGCGACGTCAGCTGATCCGCCACGCCCAGGACGAGGTTCGGCACGCCTTCCTGCTCGAGGAGCAGATGACCGCCCCCGCCCCGGAGTCCGGCGGCCTGGGGGCGTCGGTGGCCGGCGAGACCGTCGCCGACGGCGCCGTCGACATGGACGACATGGGCGAGGTCGGCTTCATCGCCTTCGTGCACGAAGCGGAGAAGCGCGCCACCGAGGAGTTCGCGCTCCACCGCGATGCGCTGGGCGACAAGGGCGAGTTCTTCGACAGCATCATGGCCGACGAGAAGCGCCACGTGGCGTGGACCGGCCACGCGCTGGAGCGCTACCGCGAGGAAGGCCGAGGCGCGGAGGTGGACAAGGCGCTCCGGAGCTTCCGCTGGGGTCGCCTCTACAACACCTGGATGTGGTTCGCGTCTCGGATCAGCTGGGTCATGAGCAGCATCATCCTCTCGGCGCTGTACGCGGTGGCGCTCGCACCGTTCTCGCTGTTGGCCGGCCGGTTCCGGAGCGGCTGGCAGAGCGCTGGCGAGCTCGACCTCGACCGCCAGTTCTGAGCGCCGGGCTCGCACCTCGTGCGCGGGTAGGCTCGTGGTGCACCCGGGAGGCGCGCCCCCAGAAGCCCAAGCACCGCCGGGCCCGGTGGCTCCCGGACGACGAGCTCCGCTGAGCTACATCGCCTCGTGCACCACGGCGTAGCTCGTGACCTCGATGCGGCCGTCGGTGCTCTCGATGGTGCGCTCCGCACCGTCGAGCAGCCCGCGGTAGCTCAGGGTGTTCTCGGCGCCGAAGGTGATGCCGGTGGACAGGTCCTCGACCCAGGGCTCGACCTCCAGCCCCGGGCACCACCCGCCGCGGCCGTACACCCAGGTGCCGCCCTGGTTGGGCACCACGCCGTCAGCCACCTGGTCCATGCAGCCGTAGGCGGTCCCTGCCTCGGGGTACTCGTGGAACCACTGGTCGCCGCTTCCGAGCGTGACCTCGTGCTGGTGGTTGCAGAACTCCCCACACGAGGCCTCGTCCGACGCGTAGCCGTGGCCGCTGATGACCATCCAGAGGTCCACGCCGGCCGCATCCTTGGGCACGTCGAAGCTCACGTCGGCCTGGTTGCTGTTGTAGTCCGCGTCGAAGGTGCCGCCGGTCCACAGCGGGTGCAGCGCGCTCGGGCGGTAGCCCTTGCCCCGGTTGGAGAAGCGCGCGTCCAGGGTCACGGTGTAGGCCTGCGTCGTGTAGAACTCGAAGTGGCGGTTGCCGCCCTCCTTCATCAGCGCGAGGAACGGCGTGGCGTCGACCACCCAGCGGCCGGGGCGCCAGTAGGTCGTGATGAAGCGCCCGATCTGCCGGCAGTCGTCGTCGTCGCCTTCCTCGCAGAGGTAGGCGTAGACCAGGTAGTCCCACTCGCCGCAGTCCTCGAAGTCGGCGCAGTCCAGGGTCAGGTCGAGCTCCAGGGTGTCGAAGCCGGCCATCTCCTTCGCAGTGGGCAGGTCGACGTCGGCTTCCCCGCGCTGGCCGGCCCAGCCCGTGTCGCTGATGACCTGCGCGTCGAAGATGCGCACGACCGTGGCCTCCTCCTCCTCGAGATCCTGTTCCTGGCGCACCTCGAAGTTCCAGTAGACGGGCTCGTAGGCGGCATACATCAGGTCGTAGGTGGCCCAGCCGGTGAGCGGATCCGCGAGGTAGCCGAAGCCGCGAAGCTCCTGGTGGCGGTCCATGCCCAGGTAGAAGTAGCCGCCCACGTCCTGGTAGAAGGTGCCGACCCCGCCGCCCACGTCCCAGGCGGTCTCGGTCACGTAGTGCACGCGATCGAGCCAGTGCGCCTGGTCGGCCTTGTCCATGCCGAGCATGCCCACCTCGACGAAGACCTCCATCGTGTCGAGGTCCTCGTCGATGGCGCTCTGGGACTGCTCGAAGCTCGTGAGGAAGACGTGGGTCTCCGGCGGGAGGGCCTCGAGGAAGTCGCCGAAGCCGCTGCCGTAGAGCGAGCCGAGCGAGTAGCCGTCGGCGTAGTTGAAGAACACGAGGTTCTCGCAGCCGGTGTAGTGGTCCGACAGGGTCCAGGCGCCGGCGCGGGTGTCGACCGTGAAGTCGCCGAGCACCGAACCCCAGTCGCCGCCGGTGCCGCCCTCGATCCACGCCACGGCCTCGGAGCCGTCGGAGCAGGTGCTCGCTTCCGGCGGCTCCCCCGTGTCGCCCGTGTCGCCGGTGTCCGGCGGGGCCGTGTCGGGCGGAGCGGTGTCGGGCGCGGTGTCGTCGGGACCCGGATCCGTGTCGCCACCGGCGTCGCCGCTGTCGTCGCCCGCCGGCACCTCGGTGTCCTCCTGGTCGGCGGGTGGCGCCGTGTCGTCCGACTTCGGCTCGTCCCCGTTACAGGCGAGCAGCAACAAGGTCGTCAAGGTCATGGCAGGCTCCTGGCGCCCGCGAACATAGCCGCGTAGAGCAAGGTCGTGCCGGACCACCGCGAGCGGATCGACCCGATCCGAGCCGAGCTGCTCTCCGCCAGCTGGGATCACCTGGCGC
>Ga0114933_10004566_pt1 | contig 12874 bp, 14 predicted proteins | sample 4SBtaG_FD_89691 | JGI IMG/M metagenome (GOLD analysis project Ga0114933, IMG submission 89691) | Deep subsurface microbial communities from Kolumbo volcano to uncover new lineages of life (NeLLi) - 4SBTROV12_W25 metaG | ecosystem: Environmental > Aquatic > Marine > Volcanic | place: Kolumbo...
TATCAACTTGAGGTTTTATATTAGATTTTGTATTACCATAATTTGAATTTAACCAATCTATGTCTATCTCATTATCAAAATGTCCAATATTACAAACAATAGTCTTATCTTTCATCACTTTAAAATGTTCCTCAGTAACAATATCTTTATTCCCAGTTGCTGTTATTACAATATCAGCATTTTTAATTACTGTGTTTAGCTTTTTAACTTCATAACCATCCATTGATGCTTGTAATGCACAGATTGGATCTATTTCAGTAATAGTTACAATTGAACCAGCTCCTCTAAAAGAAGCTGCAGTACCCTTCCCAACATCACCATACCCACATACAACAACTCTTTTACCAGCAAGCATTATATCAGTAGCTCTTCTAACTGCATCTACTGCACTTTCTTTACAGCCATATTTGTTATCAAATTTTGATTTAGTTACAGAATCGTTAACATTAATTGCGGGAAGAGGCAATTCCCCTGCTTTCATTCTATCATATAATCTATGTACTCCAGTAGTAGTCTCTTCAGAAAGGCCCTTTATTCCAGGAACAAGTTCAGGATATTGATCAAGTACCATATTAGTAAGATCACCGCCATCATCTAGAATCATATTTAATGGCTCTCTCTTTTCTCCAAAAAATAATGTTTGTTCAATACACCAGTTAAATTCCTCTTCATTCATCCCTTTCCATGCATAGACAGGAATTCCCATAGATGCAATAGCAGCAGCAGCATGGTCTTGTGTTGAGAAAATATTACATGAGCTCCAAGTAACCTCAGCCCCAAGATCTATTAATGTTTCTATTAAAACAGCAGTTTGAATTGTCATATGAAGACATCCTGCAATTCTTGCACCTTTGAGAGGCTTCTCTTTTTTAAGCTTGGCTCTTAACGCCATAAGTCCTGGCATTTCAGCCTCTGCTAATTTAATTTCTTTTTTACCCCACTCTGCAAGATTTAAATCTTTTACCTTATATGGAACATATTCTGTTAGTGTTTTATTTTTCATAGCACTATCTTTGTATATGGGTACAAAAATAAACACTTTAATTCGATAATCAAATGCCTTTATTAAATGATTTATTGCCTAATCAGTCTTTACTCTGTAAATTATGGAGAATCGATGATTCAGAAGATATCATGCACCCAAATAATGAATTGAATTCTGATGATTATCAAATATTCCTTAGTAGGAAAGCAAATCATATGAAAAGGCAGTTTTTAGCTTCTAGAAAACTTATTTCATTAGTTGATCCTGATTTAAGAGTGTCTTATAAAGACGATATGCCTTTTCTATCTGATAATAGGAATATATCAATCTCACATTCTGATAATGTAGTAACAATTTTAATTTCACCGAATAAAGGAATAGGTATAGATGTTGAAAGAATAAATAACAAGGTTAATTCAATCAAATCAAAGTTTCTTAACCAAAAAGAGATCAATTATCTTAGCGGTTATGAAGAAAGCAGAAATCTAACCAGAGCTTGGACAGCTAAAGAAGCAATATATAAGGCTTTAAGAATGCCTGGAATAATTTTCTCAGAAAATATTTTAATAGAAGAATTTAATAATGAATCTACAACAGGGATTGGAAAATTTATCTCAACTAATCAAGAAAAAAAATTTAAACTATATTTCTATGATTTGGATAACTATTGTTTAACTATTTCTCAAGAAATTTAATTTTATGCAAGAGATAATTGAATTTTTATTTGGACAATATTCAGAATATACTTTAACCCATACTCTACTGGAGCTATTTGCAGTTACAATGAATATTTTTAGTGTGATTTACGCAAAACGAAATAGTATTTTAGTTTATCCTACAGGACTTATAGGCACAGGAATCTTTGTATACATTCTATATAACTTTTCTTTATTAGGGGACATGATTATTAACTTTTATTTTGTTATAATGTCCATATATGGATGGTATTATTGGTCACAAAAAAAGAATGGAGAGGTTCTGCATAATGTTTCAAGAACATCAACTAAAGAATACTATTTTATCCTAATGTTGGGGATAATTAGCTTACTCTCTATATACACTATCTATAACTTTTATGATAAATGGGACTCCTGGACTGCTTATGTAGATACTATTACAACAGCAATATTTTTTGTAGCAATGTACCTTATGGCAAGAAGAAAAGTTGAGAGTTGGATCTTTTGGATTATTGGAGATTTAATTACTATTCCCCTTTATTTTTATAAGGGACTAACTATATCAAGTATTCAATATTTGATTTTTTTAATTTTAGCTATATTAGGTTATATCTCATGGAAAAAGATCTTAAACAGCTCAACTCAGACATAATAAGAGTTGTAATAAATGGTCCTGAATCAACAGGTAAGACAACTCTTATAAAAGAACTTGCAGAATTCTTTAATACTGAATATGTACCTGAGTTTGCCAGAGACTATTTACAAGAAAAATGGAATCTAAAAAAAGAAGTATGTTCAAAAGAAGATCTTATAGTTATTGTGAAAGAACAGGTAAACCTAGAGAATGAATTATCATTAAAAGCAAACAAAATTCTTTTACTTGATACAAATATTATAACGACAATTAATTGGTCTATTACTCATTTTGATGGCTACTGTGATCCATGGATAATAAAACAAGCTGAATTTTTAAAATACGATCATTATTTAATAACAAATATTGATATTCCCTGGGTAAAAGATGATTTAAGAGATAGGCCTAATGAAAGAGAACACATGTTGTCTTCTCTAATAAATGAACATGATACTAGAGGGCAGAGATATTCAATTATATCTGGGGATAAACCCAAAAGGTTAGATATGGCTATTGAAATTATAAATAATATATTATAACTTTGCTTATTGTTGGGGTGCTTTTGCTGAGAATATACCCATTGAACTTAGACAGGTAATACTGTGAAAGAAATCAGTTATGAAAAAAAATATTTTACTTGCATTTGTTAGCGTAAGTGTTTACTCTCAAAATCTACAGAATAATCAAAAAATAGATACTTTATTTGCGACACAAACTCTTGATGAAGTAACAGTTAAAGCATTGAGGGCTTCAGAGAAGACTCCAGTATCATTTATAAATATTACAAAAAAAGAGTTAACTAAAATTAATTTGGCTCAGGATATACCAAGATTAATAAATAACACTCCTTCTGTGATAACACATTCTGATGGTGGATCCGGAATTGGATATTCATCAATTAGAATTAGAGGGTCAGACCAATCAAGGATAAATGTTACTATTAATGGTGTGCCATATAACGATTCAGAATCAATGTCAGTCTATTGGGTTGATTTACCTGATTTTGCTTCCTCAGTTGAAAGTATTCAAATACAAAGAGGAGTTGGCACTTCTACAAATGGAGCTGGTGCTTTTGGAGGGAGTGTTAATATTCAAACTAATGCTGCCTCAGAGAATCCAACATTCGAAATAAATAATACCATTGGTAGTTTTAATACTATTAAAAACTCAGTTGGCTTTTCGACTGGATTTATAAATAATAAATTTGAACTTTCAGGAAGATTATCAAGAATTAAGTCCAGTGGATACATAGAAAGATCAGGTTCAAAATTAAGATCATATTTTTTACAAGGAATCTATAAAGATGAGAATACACTTGTTAAATTATTAAATTTTGCAGGTCATGAAATTACAGATCAAGCATGGTTTGGAGTTGATTCAGAAACTTTAAAAACAAATAGAAGATATAATTTTGCAGGAGAGTATTATGATGATATTGGTAATACAATGTATTACGAGAATCAAGATGATAACTATAAACAAGACCATTATCAAATACACTTTAACCAGGTTTTTGACAATAATTGGATATCAAACATAGGTCTTCACTACACTTATGGTAGAGGATATTTCGAAAATTATAATATTGGTTACGATGATGGAATTTCTAAAAATCCTGATTTTATTGATAGAAGGTGGCTAGACAATGATTTTTATGGACTTATTTTTAGTCTTAACAAAATAACAGAAAGATATAATACAACCATCGGAGGGGCATATAATTTATATGATGGTGAGCATTTCGGTGAGTATTTATGGCATGCTCAAAATCAAATACTGCCTGTCAGAAATGGATATAAAGAAAGATTTTATAATGATTATGGAAACAAAAAAGAGTTTAATGTCTATACAAAAATTGATTTCTCTTTATCTAGTAAACTTTCCTTTTATGGTGACTTACAGTTTAGAAAAATATACTATGAAGCTAATATCACCCCTTATTCAGTTATAACAGGTTATGTTGAAGATGGCTATAACTCAATAGATAAAGTATTCAATTTCTTTAATCCTAAATTTGGATTTTTTTTAAATCAAAATGATAATTCCAATTTTTATTTATCATATGCTAGAGCTAATAGAGAACCTACTAGAACAGATTATGCAAATGGAAGTCCTAATCCAGAAAAATTAGACGATTTTGAACTTGGGTGGAAAGGCCAATTCAAAAAAATATCTATTAATCTTAACTCTTTTTATATGATATATAATGATCAATTAGTTTTAACTGGGCAAAGGGACAATAATGGTTATGAGATAAGAAGAAATGTAGGAGAATCCTATAGGTTAGGATTAGAATTAGAATCTAGATTATTAATAAATTCAAAATGGGATTTAGAAACTAATTTTACTATTAGCAAAAACAAAAACAAAGACTTTTATTTCAAGTTTGATGGGCAGCTAAAAAGTTTTGGAAACACTGACTTAGCTTATTCTCCCTCTATTATTGCAAATAATATTCTAAACTATAGCCCTAATGACAAGGTTTTAGTTTCTCTAAGATCACAGTATGTTTCAGAGCAGTATTTTGCTCAAATAAATACTCCAATATCCAAATTAGATTCTTTTTTTGTTAATGATTTAAATTTCATTCATGATTTATCTGTCCCTAATATTTCAGACAATGTTAAATTTAAAGTTTTAATTAACAATATTTTTGATAACAAGTATTCTAGCTATGGTGGATACTATACATTTGATCTTAGTGAAAATGGTCAAGCAAAAACTTATGAAGGAACTTATTATTATCCTCAAGCAGGAATAAATGTCTTAGTTGCTTTAGATATTAAATTTTAATTTTTTTTCATAAATTTGTATAGAACATCCCCAAATTAGGGGATTTTTCTATTAAATAAAATGAGTAAAGTATCTTATTATACAGAAAAAGGTTTAAAGAAGCTAAGGGAAAAACTTGACCATCTTAAGGATGTCAGGCGCCCTCAAGCATCAAAAGCAATTGCTGAGGCAAGAGATAAAGGGGATCTCAGTGAAAATGCAGAATATGATGCTGCAAAAGAAGCTCAAGGTCTTTTAGAACTTGAAATTTCTAAGCTTGAAGAGACTGTAGCTAATGCTAGAATAATTGATGAGTCTCAGCTAGATACTTCAAAAGTACTTGTATTATCTACAGTTAAAATAAAAAACACTTCAAATAATGCTGTTCTGTCATATAAGCTTGTTGCTGCAAGTGAGGCTGATCTTGCGAAAGGAAAAATTTCCGTCGATTCACCAATCGGAAAAGGGCTTTTGGGGAAAAAAGTTGGTGATACTACAAAAATCTCAGTTCCTAATGGAACTGTTAAATTTGAAATACTAGAAATCACTCGTTAATGCCATCTATTTTTACAAAAATAATTAATGGGGAAATACCATCCTATAAGATTCTTGAAGATGACAATTTTATTGCTTTTTTAGATATTAACCCAAATACAATTGGCCATACGCTTTGCATTCCAAAAAAAGAAATAGACAATTTGTTTGATTTGGATGATGACTTATATACAGGCCTTATGAATTTCTCAAAAAAAGTAGCTACTGCAATGAAAAAAGCATTAGATTGTCAAAGAATTGGAGTTAGCGTTGTAGGCTTTGAAGTTCCTCATGCTCATGTTCATCTGATACCGATAAATAAAATTGAGGACATGTATTTTAATAATATAGTTAAATTGACAAATGAAGAGTTTATTAGCATTGCAGATAAAATAAAATCGTATTTATAATGGAATTATTAGGGAAAATAAAAGTAATTGGTGAGGTTAAAACATATGGGGAAAAAGGTTTTAGAAAAAGAGAACTTGTTCTTACAACAGAAGAACAGTACCCTCAACATATATTAATTGAATTTGTGCAAAATAATTGTGAATTATTAGATAATTTTCAAATAGGAGAAACTGTTAGAATAGGTATTAACATTAGGGGTAGAGAGTGGGTAAATCCAGAAGGAGAGACAAAAGTTTTTAATTCTATTCAAGGTTGGAGAATTGAATCAATAGATGAACAAGTTTCAGATGATATGCCAGAGGATCTTCCGCCAATTGATTCAAAAGATGACTCTCAGGATCTGACTGAAGACGACTTACCTTTTTAAAAACTTTCAAAACTATAATAAAGTTGCTATATTTGGCACATGAAAGCTCTCCTAAGTATTATTCTAGTAACAATACTTCAGATCCCTATTATTTCAGGAATTTTTCATACTATTGAAGATAACCATGATCATTACGTATGTGAAGATCAAAGACTGCATCTTCATGAACTAAGCTATGAATGTGAAATTTGTTTTTTAACTAATGCTACTTTTGTATATCATTCTGATATCTCAGAAACAAACTCATTAGTTTTTGATAAACTCTACATAGCTAATTTAAATGAGCCTTCAGAAAACTCTGATATAAGCACAAAATCTTCACGTGCTCCACCTGTTAGAGTTTAATAACTAGCATTTTAAAGAAACTAATAGTCTTTATTCAAAATATTTTGGATACAGGGACTATTAAAAATTAAGATTAATCTAAATATAAATAAAATGAAAAAACACTTATTATTATTGTTCGCTGTTGTAGCAGTATCACTTGCTGCATGTGAAAAAGATGATCATGATGATCATGACGATCACGACGATCACGATCACATTGCAATGGTAAACTAAAAAGGTTAACCTAAAAACTTAGCCTCTCACTAATGAGAGGTTAAGTTTTAAGCCAAAGCATGATGGCTATAAAAAATGCATTAAAAAATAAATAAAAAAACAAAAATGAATAAAAAAATTAGAATTGGACTGATAGCAACAATGTTATTAGCCACTCAATTAATATTCTCTCAAGCTGACAATGAATTAGTTGAACTTGAAGAGATAGTATTGACTATTCCATTTGATCAAACTGTTGGAAAGTCTGTATTAAAAGTTGATAAATTAAACTTTGATAATGTCAACCCAATTATTGCTCAATATATGATGAATTCGATTTCTAAATTACCAGGTGTTTCTACTATTACTACAGGCCCGGGTATTGGAAAACCATCAATTAGAGGACTAAGTTTTAATAGAGTTGTTGTTATAGATCAGGGGATAAGATTAGAAAACCAACAATGGGGTGAAGAGCACGGTCTTGCTATAAGTAGCTCTGGAGTTGAATCAGTTGAAGTTGTCAAAGGTCCTTTATATGTCCTCTACGGAAGTGATGCAATGGGAGGGGTAATCTATATTGAACCTGAAAAATATACTTCAGAATGCTGTGCACTAATAGACTATACGGGAATTTATAACTCAAACTATAATGGATTTACAAACAATCTTGGTCTAAAGGGTAGTTCAGGTAAATTAAGCTGGACTTTTAGAGGTGAAATGACAGATAATGGAGATTTTTCATCACCTGATGGTGAGGTAGAGAATACTTGGTTTAAAAATAATGAGCTCAAATCAGGTATACAATATCAAACTGAAAAATATACATCAGATCTAAGGCTTTCTATGTCTAGGATTGAGCTTGGTCTACCTCATATGGAAGAAGGTCATGACGATCATGATGACCATGACGATCATGATGACCATGGTGATCATGATGACCACGATGATCATGAAGATCACGGAGATCATTATCAAGAGATAACTCATACAACTTTAGCATGGAATAACACCTTTGATATGGGGAATGATCACACTCTTCAAGTTAACATAGGTAGACAGTTAAATGATAGGAAAGAATTTGGAGGTCATGAAGAAGAAGAAGGTCATGATGATCATGAAGAAGAAGGTCACGATGATCACGATGATCACGAAGGTCACCATGAAGGTGAAGCAGAACTTGATATGGAACTTTCAACTAATACAATTGATATAAAGCTTACTATGCCTCAGTCAGATGTTCTTAACCTTATTATGGGTGTAAATATCTTAAATCAAGAGAATAGAAACTTTGGTCATGAAGTATTAATTCCAGATGCAGAAAAAGGAGACTTTGGAGTATTTGCCTTGAGTCAGATAGATCTTAATGATTCATCACAAGCATTAATTGGCTTTAGATATGATTCTCGATCTATTACTTCAGGTTCTAGTTCAAATGATTGGAAAAACGTTAATGGATCTCTTGGATATAAAAAAGATTATGCAAATTCAGTTTTAAGAATTAACTTGAGCTCTGGGTTTAGAGCACCTGATTTAATTGAATTATATGCTGATGGTTCGCATCATGCATCATTTACATATAAAAAGGGTAACGAGAACTTAGTTGCCGAAGAAAGTGTTCAAACAGATCTTTCATATCAAATAACTAATGATGACACTGTTGCATCATTTGATCTATTTTATAATGATATATCTAATTATATATATCTATCACCAACAAGGAACTTTATTGATGGACTAAGAGTAAATGATTATCTGCAACAAAACGCTGCTATATATGGTGGTGAAATACAGATAGCTAAAAATACTGGTCTTGACTGGTTATCATATAATACTTCACTTCAATATCTCTTTGCTGAAACTGCAGATGGGGAACCACTCCCTTTTATATCACCTTTAACTTTCAATCAAGTTTTCAATATTGATTTTGGAAGCGATTTCTCAATGGAAGTGGACTTTATCGCGAAGGCTAAACAGGGTCGAGTTGCAGACTTTGAAGAAGAAACTGACGGTTATTCAGTTTTAAACCTTTCAGGAAATTATAAGACAAGCATCTTTAATAATGATGTAAATTTATTTTGGAGTGTAAGTAATGTTTTTGATAAAGAATATTACGATCACTTATCAAGATTAAAAACGGCTGGAATCCATGAAATGGGTAGAAATATTTCGGTAGGGTTAAAGTATAATTTTTAATTTAAAATAAACTATATACAAAAAGGCTGGGTATTTTATATCTGGCCTTTTTTTTACCCTAAACTAACTCTTGCAAAACCTGTTATATCAAGGCCCTGTTGTTCAGAGTTAATATAATCAGTTACAGTTTGCTTACTATCTTTAATGTATTGTTGATTTATTAAGGTGTTTTCTTTGAAGAATTTTTTCATTTTACCTTTTGCAATATTCTCAAGCATTTCTTCAGGTTTCCCCTCTTGTCTTAGTTGATCCTTTGCAATCTCAATTTCTTTTTCAATTACTTCCTGACTAACTCCATCTTCATTTAATGCAATTGGATTCATAGCTGCTATTTGCATTGATACATTCTTAGAAACTTCAGTAGCTTTATCAAAATTTTCTGAAAGACCAGTTAAAGAAGCTATTTTATTTCCAGCATGAATATAAGACCCAACAAAAGCTGCAGAAAGATATTTAAATGCACCCAATTCTATTTTCTCTCCAATAATACCTGTTTGTTCGAGTAGTTTCTCGGAGACTTTCATGTTGTTAAAGTTAGATTCTAAAAAGCTTTCTAAATCTTTATGATTTAAAGCATGATCTGCAAGTTCATTAGCAAGATCAATATAGTCTTGGTTTTTTGCAACAAAATCAGTTTCACAATTAAGAGAAATTATAACTCCATAAGAATTATCAGGACTAACCTTTGCAATTACAACTCCTTCTGAAGATTCTCTATCAGCTCTATTAGCAGCTACTTTTTGTCCTTTTTTTCTAAGAATCTCTACTGCTTTTTCAAAATCTCCGTTTGATTCTTCTAAAGCTTTCTTACAGTCCATCATACCAGCACCGGTAGATTGTCTTAATTTGTTAACATCAGAGGCAGTTATTTTCAATTTGAGTAATTTAGGTTAGATTATTTTTTTGAAGACTTAGTCTCAGCTTTTTTAGCTTTAGCTTTTTTTGGTTCAGCTTTTTTAGTCTCAGTTTTTTTAGCTTTAGCTTTTTTTGGTTCAGCTTTTTTAGCATCTACCTCTTTAGGTTCTTCGTTTTCAGTTTCAGTATTTTCAGATGAACCTTCATTTTCAGCCTCTTTCTCCATTTTCCTTTCGTCTAATCCCTCCTGAATAGCTTTACAAACAACACTTAAAATCTTTTCAATCGATTTTGATGCATCATCATTTGAAGGAATAATATAATCTACTTCACCTGGATCAGAGTTTGTGTCAACCATTGCAAAAATTGGAATTTTTAATTTTTGTGCTTCTTTAACTGAAATTTTTTCATTAAGAGTGTCTACAATAAATATTGCCCCTGGTAATCTGGTCATATCAGAAATTGAGCCAAGGTTCTTCTCTAACTTACCTCTTAAACGATCTACTTGTAATTTTTCTTTTTTAGATAATGTTTCAAAAGTCCCATCTTTTTTCATTCTATCGATTGCAACCATTTTTTTAACGGCTTTACGAATAGTAACAAAATTAGTAAGCATTCCTCCAGGCCATCTTTCAGTAATATATGGCATGTCAACACTTTTAGCTTTTTCAGAAACAATATCTTTTGCTTGTTTTTTTGTTGCAACAAACAAGATCTTTCTCCCGCTTATGACAATTTTCTTTAATGCATTCACTGCCTCTTCTAATTTAGCAGCAGTCTTATAAAGATTTATTATATGGATCCCATCTCTTTCCATGTAGATGTATGGAGCCATATTAGGATTCCATTTTCTAGTCAAGTGTCCAAAATGAACACCAGCATCCAAAAGTTCTTTAACATCTGTTTTAGCCATAGCTTATCTTTTAGAGAATTGGAATTTTTTTCTTGCTTTCTTCTGTCCGAATTTTTTTCTTTCAACCATCCTAGGGTCTCTTGTCATAAGTCCCTCTTTTTTAAGTAACCCTTTAAATTCTTCATCTATCTCGCAAAGTGCTCTAGAGATAGCTAGTCTAATAGCTTCTGCTTGTCCATTAATTCCACCTCCTTTAACTGTAACTGAAAGATCAAATTGATCTTTTGTATTAGTTAATGCAAATGGTTGAACAACCTTATATTGAAGGGAAGCAGTATCAAAAAATTCAGAGTAAGGTTTTTTATTAACTGTAATTGCACCTTTACCTTTAGACATATATACCCTAGCTACTGATTTTTTTCTTCTACCTATCTTATGAATTACCTCCATTATATTTTAGCTTTTAAATCGATTAACTTAGGTTTTTGAGCTTCATGATTATGCTCAGCTTGAGGAAATACGTTTAAATTTCTAAATAATTCTGCTCCAAGTTTGTTTTTTGGAAGCATTCCTTTAACAGCATTTTCAACAAGTTTGATATTATTCTTTTTATGTAGTTTATCTGCAGTAATAATTTTTTGTCCACCAGGATATCCAGAGTGACTGATATATTCTTTTTGAGACCATTTATCACCAGTTAATTTTATCTTATCAGCATTGATTACAACTACATTATCTCCACAATCTACATGAGGAGTAAAATTACTCTTATGTTTTCCCCTTAATAGGCCTGCCACTACTGAAGCAGTTCTTCCTAAAGAAATATCAGATGCATCAATAAGAACCCAATCTTTAGTGACTGTTTTTCTATTAGCAGAAATGGTTTTATAACTTAGTTTGCCCATATATATTAACGTTTTGCCGAATCTCAGCGTGCAAATATACATTTATAAAGAATTTTATAAAAACTTTTTTACAATTAATGTGCCTCTAACCAGTTTTTACCTGTTCCTATGTCTACTTTTAGAGGAATATCAAGGGTTACAGCGTTTTCCATGCTATTTTTAACCACTTTTTTGATTTTATCTAGTTCCGATAAGTGAACATCAAATACTAATTCATCATGAACTTGAAGAATCATTTTGGATTTAAATTGCTTTTCACTCAAAATATTGAAGATATTCTTCATGGCAATTTTAATAATATCAGCTGCACTACCTTGGATTGGCGCATTTACTGCATTTCTCTCATCAGCACTTCTAATCATACCATTTTGTGAATTAATATTAGTTAAATATCTTCTTCTACCCATTAATGTCTCGACATATCCATTTTCTCTAGCAAAATCTATTTGTTTTGACATATATTCTTTAAGAGTTGGATAACTTTCATAGTAATTATCAATTAAGATTTTAGACTCTTTTCTGTTTAAGTCTGTTTGTTGACTTAATCCAAATGCAGAAACACCATATATGATTCCAAAATTAACAGTTTTAGCATTACTCCTCTGTTCTCTTGATACTTTATCCTTATGGACATTAAATATTCTTGAAGCGGTAGACGTATGAATATCCTCATCTTTATTAAAGGCATCAATCATATTAATATCTCCACTTAATGATGCAATCACTCTTAATTCAATTTGTGAGTAATCAGCACACATTAAGATAAAATCTTTATCTCTAGGAGTAAATGCTTTCCTTATTTTTTGACCATTTTCAGTCCTAATAGGTATGTTCTGAAGATTTGGGTTATTACTACTTAATCTGCCAGTTGAGGTAACAGCCTGATTAAATTTTGTATGAATCCTTCCTGTACTTGAATTTATCTCATTAGGTAGAGCTTTAACATATGTGTTAAGTAGTTTATCTAAAGATCTCCACTCTAGAATATTTGATATAATCTTGTGATCTTTAGATAACGCTGACAATACTTCCTCAGAGGTAGAAAATTGACCTGTTTTTGTTTTTTTAGGATTACTAACAAGATTTAATTTATTAAAAAGGACCTCACCTAATTGTTTTGGAGAATTTAAGTTGAAATTTTCTCCAGA
>Ga0114933_10004569_pt1 | contig 12865 bp, 10 predicted proteins | sample 4SBtaG_FD_89691 | JGI IMG/M metagenome (GOLD analysis project Ga0114933, IMG submission 89691) | Deep subsurface microbial communities from Kolumbo volcano to uncover new lineages of life (NeLLi) - 4SBTROV12_W25 metaG | ecosystem: Environmental > Aquatic > Marine > Volcanic | place: Kolumbo...
CCCGCCACGGATCCGAGGGACGCGCCCACGCCGATGAGCGCAAAGAGGCGTTTGCCTTGCTCGTCGGTGTAGATGTCGGCCGCGAACGCCCAGGCCTGCGCGATCACCATCATGTTGAAGATGCCGACCCAGAGGTAGAAGCCGAGGCCCATGATCATGGTGCCGGCCGCGAAGAAGCTGGCCAGGTAGAAGAGCACCAGGTTCGACGCAAAGAAGAGCGTCACCGAGATCACCAGCCGGTTGCGCGGCACGCGCGACGCAAACGCTGAGTAGGCGGGCACGGCGAAGAGCAGGCCGATGGCGATGACCCCGCCCATGTAGGACTTGTACCGGGCGCCCGCGTCACCGATCTCCAGGATCAAGCCCTCGCGAACGGGCTTGATCAGGTAGTACGCCATGAGCAGGAGGAAGATGTTCGCGGTCAGCAGGAGCGCCGTGACGCCTTCGCCGGCCTTTACCTCGGTGATCAGCCCGAGCGCGCGCTCGAGCAGCGAGGGACTTCGATCCGTTTGGGTGGAGGCCACTGCGCCGCACGATACCGCGAAATCATTGCGAGATGGCGGTGTTGGCGCGCCCCCTGCGGACGCTCTTCTTCCGGCGAGCGGCTCAGCTCAAGGATGCCGCGCCCTGAGGGCGGCGATTTCGCGTTGGACGGCAGGCTCGAGCGACTCCGACCACTGGCCGAGCGCGTGCAGGATGGGCATCAGGCCGGCGCCGGCGGCCGTCACGCCATAGGTGGCGCCCTCATGTTCGACGATCCGGGCCTCTTCGAGTTCGCGGAGGTTCTGCGTCAGCACCTTGTGGCTGATCTCGGGCAGCGCGCGGGAGAGCTCATTGAAGCGCTGCGGCCCCGTTTGCAGCAGGACGCGGATGAGCAGCAGCTTCCACTTGCCGCCGACGAGTCGAATGGCGGTTTCGACAGGGCAGGGGCTGAGCTCGTTTGGCTGGTCCACGGCACTTACCTCGAGGTGCGTTGATGTGGGCCGCGCTCGGCCCCAGGGTGCGTGAACACTCTACACGCCGGCGGCGTGTTCGAAAGCGGAAGTGCTTCACCCCTCTCGGGGTGACCGGAACCGAGGAGAAGCAGATGGCAAAGATTGCGATCGTCATGATGAGCGCAGACGACTACCCCGAGGGCCGAGGTCGCATGGCCCACGTGATCCATGACGCCGAGGCGCTGCGCGAGGCGGGCCACGAGGTGCAGATCCACTTTCATGGACAAGGCGTTTCCTGGCTGAAGGCGTGGGACACCCGCGACCACAAGTTCACCCAGCACTACGGGGAGCGCTTCGACGCGATCAAGGATCTCGTCGCGGGGGCCTGCTCGTTCTGCGCAGAGAAGCGCTTTGACGTCGCGAAACACGCCGTAGCGCTCGGGGTGCCGACCCGCGGCGACGGTGGCCACACCAACGTCGCCGCGCTCATCGGGGACGGCTTCCAGATCTTGAGCTACTGAGGCGGCGCCGCCCCCGGGCTCAGAGCAGCCCGGAGATGTGCCCGCCTCGGCGCCCGAAGGAGAGCGTCTCGCGGCGGTGGAAGCCCTCGCGCAGCGACTCTCCCTCGCGCGCGTCCTCTGGCTTGTCCGAGGCGTGCATGCCCTCGAAGTGTTTCTCTCGGGCCACCAAGACCGGCAGCTGCGCGATCTCGAGAAGCCGCTCGGCGACCGACCCGAGCACGAGCTTCTTGAGCCCCTTGCGCGCGTGCGTCCCGACCACCAGGAGGTGGGCGTCATAGTCGACGGCGACCTGATGCAGCGCCTCAGCGGGGTCACCGAGCCGGACGTGGAAGTGCATGGCTTGGTCCCACACCTCCGATGGGAAGAGCCCTTCGGAGATGTTGTGCACCCGCACCCGCATGTTGTCGGCGGCGTCTTCCATCTGACGCGAGATCTTCGCGAGCTGCTCCGCGCTGTGGTGATCGCCGGCCAGCTTGACGACATGCACGGGGTGAAGTTCGTCATTGGGATGTTCTCGGGCCAGGCGCAGCGCGTTGGCGAGCGCCTCGTCCCCGGTGTTTTCGAAGTCGACTCCGACGACGATCTTGAAGGGGCCCCGTTTGCTATCGGTCATCGATCTCCTCCTGTGCCGATGACCTACGCCCGGACGTCGGCGCGACAAGATGCCAAGGGCGGACTAGGTTCCGCGCCTCTCATGGGGTTGCTCACGCGCACGGGTTCGTCGCTCATCGCCGCTCAGTGTTTTCTGATCGCGCTCTCGCTCTGCGGCTGCGAAGAGGAACCTGCGCCGCAGGCACCGGTCCCCGAGGAGCCGGCCCCGGAGGTCGAGGCGGCGCCGGAGCCGGTCGCCGAGGATGGTCCCCCGCCTGGCGTCGACCACGAGATCGAGGAGGGGCAGACCCTCTGGGCCATCGCGCGGAGCTACGGCGTCTCGGTCCGAGAGATCATGGACGCCAACGAGATGCGGCCTCGGGACGTGCGAGCGCTCCGGGCTGGGCAGGTCATCCGGGTGCCGGGCGCGGAAGCGGTCGTCGAGGTCGCCGAGGCCTCGACGGAGCCGGAGGAGCTGCCGCCCGTGGAGGACGGCGCCTACCACCGCCTCGGCGACGGCGAGACGCTCTGGGACGTCGCGCGCATCTACGAGGTCAGCCTCGACGCCATCATGGAGCGCAACGAGCTCGACGATGAGTCCGTGCGGCTGCTGCGGCCAGGGCGTGCGCTCGTGATCCCGGGGGCGACGGACGCCGAGGTCGAGCGTGTGGGCAGCAACCGCGCTCAGGCCCTCGCGGAGTCGCGTCCACGCGGTTTTCAGCACACCGTCGCCCGCGGCGAGACGATGTGGGACCTGTCCAGCGCATTTGGCGTGCGGGTTGCTGAGATCATGGCCGCCAACGCTCTCGATGAGGCTGGCGTGCGTGGGCTCCGAGAGGGCACGCGCCTGTGGATCCCGGGGGTGCAGCAAGACTCCGGGGGGCGCGTGACCCGCAACATCTCGCGCCGACAAGAGCGGGCGATGCAGCGAGCGCGCAACCTCGGGCTCGGCACGCGCGAGGCAGCGCGTGATCTCCTGCGGGGTCGCGTGCAGCCGCGCTGGATCGCTGCATCGACACGAGGGCGCCACCAGCGGCTCCCCGGCCACCTGCGCTGGCCGATCGCGAACGGCTGGTTCGTGCGCGGCTTCGGGTCCGGGGCCGGTCAGTACCACCTCGCGGTGGACATCATGGGCCGCATCGGTTGGAACGTGCGAGCCGCGGCCGAAGGCATCATCGGCTACTCCGGCAACGGCGTGCCCGGCTACGGCAACATGGTCTTGGTGATCCACCCCGGCGGGTGGGTGACCATGTATGCACACAACTCCGTGAACTCGGTGGTCGCCGGCGAGCGCGTGCCGCGCGGGGGAATTGTCGCCGAGGTCGGATCCACGGGGATCAGTCGAGGCCCGCACGTGCACTTCGAGCTCATGCACGACGGTGAGAACTGCGACCCGGCGTTTCTCTTTCGCCCAGGCGTTCGTCACCGGGACGGGCACTTGAGCTCGCTCCCTCGTGTGGAGTGGCGTCGGCCCGACGAGCGGCCCGAGCGCATCGTCTGCCATCGGCGCCGCCGTCACCCCCAGTCCCGCTGGGTGGCTCGGGAGAGCTACGGCGAGGACGAAACCGGCGACTGAACCAGGGCCTCTATCTCACCCGTGGAATGCCGCGCGCGGTCGGCGACGACGGACTCTCGGATGGGGAAGGGCACCAGGCTCCGCGTCGACCCGCGCATGGCGCGCCGGACGACTCCGTAGGTGTGACCCGGGTGCCAGAAGAGGAAGCCGTCCCCCTGAGCTCTCCGTACAGCTCGCACCTGGTCGAAGATGAACTCGGTCCCAAAGTTGTCGGCGCCCCGCTCAAAGGCCTGGAGGAAGGGGCGGATGACGGGTCGTGGACCCACACGCTGACGCAGCCTTCGCGTGCCGTCGTAGACGAGTCGGAACGTCCGGTTGCCCTGGCGGTTCCAGGCCCGCATCGAGTTCACGTAGAGCATGGGCGTGATGACCTCGACGTGACGCGTCCATGCCTCGAGGTCCTGCCCGAGCCCGCTCGGGTCACCCCGCCGGTACGCCGCGAGGCCAAACACGTCGACGCCGAGCGGGATGCCCGTCGCCTCATCGACCGAACGAAGGAGACGCATCAGGACGTCGGTGCGGGTCTCCTCGGTGACAGCGGGGTAGCGCGCGAACCGCGTGCCGTCATCGACGGGGAAACGCACGTAGTCGAGCTGAATCTCGTCAAAGCCGAGCGCCTCCGCCTCCTCGGCGAGGGAGACGACGAGCTGGTGGTTGGCGGGGTGATAGGGATCGAGCCACGAGCCGCCGGTTCCCCACGAGACCCACGGGCCTTGGTGCCGGGGCCGCAGGTCTTGAATGGCTCGGTCGGGGTGCCGCTCGGGCAGCGTGCGGTCCGCGAAACAGACGATGCGCGCGATGGTGTAGATGCCCGCCTCTCGGAGCTCTGTCAGCAACGCTGCGGCGTCGCCGAGGTAGCCCGTTCGGAGGTCGGCGAGCTCGGGGATCGCGCTCTCGTGATGCACGCGACCTTCGGCGTCCTTGAGGTCGAGCACGACCGCGTTCATGCGAGCCGCGCGCACGTGGTGAATGACTCCCTCGGCGCCGTGGTCACGAACGAAGTTCGCGCCCAAATAGAGCCCCCGCGCGTTCTGGCCGGCTTCCGTCACGGGGTCCTCCCAGGCGCGATCGGCGTCCTGTGCGAGCGCGCCCGCGGGGAGGAGGAGGAGGCACGAGAGCAAGAGACCGGAGGCGCGCATGGGACTATTCTGCCGGTCCGTCGCGATGATCGAGAAGTTCTGAACATGCCGGTGGTACCGTGCCCGCCATGACCTCGGTCGCTCTGACCATCGCCGGTTCCGATCCCTCCGGGGGGGCCGGGGTTCAGGCCGACCTGAAGACCTTCCATCAGCATGGGGTCTACGGAACGTCGGTGCTGACGCTGCTCACGGTGCAGAACACGTGCTCCGTGCGTCGTGTCGAGGTCCTCGACCCAGGGTTGGTGCGCGAGCAGATCGACGCTGTGCTCGACGACGTGCCCCCGGGCGCGGCGAAGACGGGTGCGCTGGGCACCGCGGCGGTGGTTCGAGCGGTCGCCGAGGCGGCCCAGCACTTCGAGTTTCCACTCGTCGTCGACCCCGTGATGATCAGCAAGCATGGCGCAGCGCTCCTCGACGAGTCGGCTCGGATGGCGCTCAAGGAAGAGCTCATCCCGCGGGCCACGCTGCTGACGCCGAACGCGCCGGAGGCGTCTTGGTTGGCGGGGATCGACGTGGTCGATCGCCACAGTGCGCGTGACGCCGCGCACGCCATCGCGGACCTCGGCGCCTGGGCGGTGCTCGTCAAAGGCGGTCACATTCTGGGCGATCAGGCCCTCGACTTGCTCTGCGTTCAGGGCCAGATCATCGAGCTGAGTGCGCGCCGCATCGACACCCGCCACACGCATGGGGTTGGCTGCACCTACTCGGCCGCGATCGCCGCTCGGCTGGCGCTCTCTGAGCCCCTGCTCTCAGCGGTCTCGGACGCGAAGGGATGGTTGACCGAGGCGATGCTCGACCCACCGCGCGTGGGACGGGGGATCGGGCCGGTCAATCATTTTGCGCCGGTGTCGCGCGGCAGTCTCGTTCCCCACGAGCCGAAATAGCCCGACGCTCTGTCGTGGGCCCCCGGTGACGAGCCCGCTCGCGCGCCCTATACTCTGCAGGCTCCGCGGGAAGAACGCCCGGCCGGTGACCCACGTTTGATGACCCACCCCGCATGACCAGCGTTACCGAGACCGCAAAACGCATTGGCGAGGGCCTGGACCTCAGCGCGTTGGAGGCCGCGGACCTCGAAGCGATCTGCGGCGATTCGATGCTGGCCGACCGATTTGCGCGGCGGTTGCTGCAGCTGGCGAACGAGAACATGGGCGGCCGACGGTGGTCGATCGAGGACCTCCGCGACATCCTCGACGCCGCCGTTCGACAGAAACGCGCGGAGGGCGTTCGGATCGTCGAGGGCCGGTACTTTCGCAAGCGCATCCGAGAGCAGTGCGCCTTGGCCGATCGTTACGGCGATCCGTTTGCGGTAGTCGTGATCTCGCTCCCCGTGGAGCCCGGCGCTGGCGTCTATCAGAGCGTGCTGGACGCCGTCGTCGAGCGTCTGCGCAAAACCGACATGGTTTTCCTCTACCGTCGCCGCTTCGCGCTCGTCCTGCCTCGCATGCGGGCTGAGACGCTCCAGCCCTTGGTGGAGCGGGTCCGCGAGCTGATCGGCGTGGGCGTCGGGGAAGGCGTCATCGAGCAGATCGAGCAAGTCGTGTATCCCGACGAAGCCCGCAGCGACACCCAGGCGGTGCTCGATTGGGCAGAAGATCAGCTCAGGCCCAGTCCGTGAAGTTGGGTCGCGCGCCCCGACCAGCCCGTTTCCGCGAAACGGGGACTCTCGGTGGTGCTATCGTGCGGCGGTGAACGATGGGAGAAATGGGCTCCCGAAGCGGTCGATCGGGAAGTACCAGCTGATGGAGAAGCTGGGCGACGACGGGCGGGTGGCCAGGTTCGTGGCCGAGCACCGGCAGATCGGCCGCTCCGTGGAGCTGCACTGCCTCATGGAGACGGAGGCCGCCGACTCGGACGCAGCAGAGCAGATGCTCCGCGAGGCACGCGTCTTCGGCTCGGCGACGCACCGCAATGTGCAAGGCATCGTCGATTCGGGCCGCGATGACGACGGAAAACCGTACGTCGTGTTCGAGTCGATGCGCGGCAAATCGCTGGCTTCGCTCATCGAGGCGCACCCCCGGGGCCTGGACTCGGAGAGCGCCGCTCGACTCGTCGTGCAGCTCTTGGAGGCTCTGCGAGCGTTGCACGACGCTGGCGTCGTTCTGCGGAGCGTGACCCCCTCGGATGTCATGCTCGAAAAGGTCACCGGCGACGAGCAGCTCGTGAAGATCCGCCGCGTTCAGGGGGCCGCGCTGCTCATCGAGGGCGGGGCGCTGCCTGTGCCGGACGTGCGATTCAGTGCCTACCTCGCGCCCGAGCTGCGCCGGGGGGAGTCGGGAGCGGATCCCCGCGTGGACCTCTACAGCGTCGGGATGATTCTGCGAGAGCTCCTCACCGGCAGCGTGCGTGGAGACGACCAGGCGCTCTCGGACACGGCGCGGAGGGCCCTCACGCGAGCTTGCGCAGACGACCCCGACGAGCGATTCGCGGGGGCTGAGGGCTTCCTGCAGGCGGCGGTGCTCCTCCTGCCCGACACCGACCGTCCGGAGCGCGAGCAGATCCCGACCCCCCAAGATCCCCTCTCGGCCGATCTTCAGTACCTGCACCTCCGGCGCATCACGCGACATGGCCCCGGAAGCCAGCTGCGGGGCGACAGCCGCTTGAATCTGCTGCCCGTGCTCCTGACGATCGAGGCTGTGTACCGCCGGTTCGGAGAAGGGGTCTGGCAGGAGCTCTCCCGGCGGGTCGAGAACGCCAACGCCCTCCTGCCGGGCGCGGGAAACACGCCCGTACATCTGGAAAACGGCGTGCCCGTGTCGCTCTTCGCCGAGATTCTGCTCGCCGTGGACCAGATCGCTGGTGACGGGGACATGGCGTTGGTCGCGCAGCTGGGCGAGGCGGTCGGGGAGCGCGGCCTGAACCGGCTCTTCCCGGAGCTGCCCGACCCGATCTCGGCCGATGCCATCGTCAGCGGCTTCCCTTACCTCTGGTCCCGCGTCTCCTTGGACGGAAACGCGCGGGCGAGGCGGATCTCTCCGAGTTCGGCCCGGCTCTGGGTCTCGGATCAGCCCACGCCGAGCCTCGAGCTGGCAGGTTGGACGGCTGGGCTGCTGCGACACGCGTTTCGGCAGACGGGGGCGGAGGACGTGGAGGTCTTTCTCATCAGCGCCCAAGCGCTCGGCGACGGCCGCGATCTCTTCGGCGTCGATTGGCACTGAGGCGCCCCTCGTATCTCGAGTGATGCTCGCGCCGGGCTAGGCTCGAGACAACGCCCGGAGAGACGCTGCTGGATCGTTGCCATGGGCCGGCTCAACGCGACCTGCGTCTAGCGCTATTCCGTCGCTCGAGAGCCGGCGGGAGCGAGCTGCGATCGAATCACCACACGAAGCGGTGCTCATCGCATAAGATCCCGCGAGCGTGGACCTCACTGGCCAAACGCTGCTCGGTAAGTACGAGATCGAAGGGCTGCTCGGACAGGGCGGCATGGGAGCGGTGTGGCGCGCGCGACACGCGCTGACCGGGCGCATGCTCGCGATCAAGGTCCTCGACGAGACCTACGTGGGCAACAAGCAGGTCACGCGCCGCTTTCTCCGGGAGGCGCGGGCTGCCAGCGTGGTCGAGCACCCCGGCATCGTCGAAGTGCTCGACATCGACGAGACCGAGGATGGCCTGCCGTTTCTGGTGATGGAGCTGCTGGAGGGCGAGACCCTCGCGCGCCGCATCGAGCGGCGCGGGCGGCTCGGGGAAGAAGAGATGGTCCGGCTCGGGAGCATGCTGCTGGAGGCGCTCGAGGCGGCCCACGCCCAGCGGGTGATCCACCGAGATCTCAAACCCGAGAACATCTACGTAGTCCCCGCGGGGCGGCGTGGCGAGGTCGTCAAGATCCTCGACTTCGGCATCTCGCACATGGTCGAGGAGGGCGCGAGCAAGCTGACGATGACCGGCTCCGTGCTCGGGACGCCGCATTACATGTCGCCGGAACAGGCGATGGGCGAAACCGAGGTGGACCACCGGGCGGACCTCTACGCGGCGGGTGTCGTGCTCTACGAGTGCGTGGTTGGGGACGTGCCTTTCGACGCACCGAACTACAACAAGCTCCTCCGCCGTATCCTCGATGAGGTGCCCGAGACGCCGCGCCAGCGGGGCGCGGAAATCAGCGAGTCGGTCGAGCGCGTGATCCTCTGGGCCATGGAGAAGAACCGCCCCGAGCGGCTCACCTCCGCCCGGGAGATGCTCGAGTGGCTGGGAAAGGCCGCCGCCGGCGAAGAGGTCCCGTACGAACGCGAGGAGTCCGCTCAGCCCTCGCTCGGGGACCTCGACATCCCTCTGACGCTGGATACCGAGACGCTCCCGGAGGTCCTCGACTCCGTCGAGGTCAACTGGGAGATCGGCGACGAGCTGAAGAGCGGATCTGAGCTCAAGCGTCCCCGAAGCGTCGAGCTCGAGGTGCCGGCGCCCCTGCAAGAGGCACCGATCGAGGAGCTCGAGCTGGACGAGGATGCGCTCCGAGCGTCGACCCGTGGGTCGTCATCGAAGTCGTCGAGCGGGCAGCACATGCGGCCGCTCGACCTGAAGCAAACGCCGAGGCCACCCTCGGAACCGCCGCCGCCGGCGAGCGGCCTCAATCCCATCCCAGAGCGGCTCTCCAATGTGTCGGGCAGCATCGAGCGTCCCAAGTTGCCCGAGCGCAAGCCCGAGCGTCCGGCGTGGCAGCGGTACGTGCTCTTCGGCGCACTGGGCATGGTGCTCTTCTCGGGCGCGGTGTTCCTGGTCCGCTGGGTGGTGCAACCCGGGGTCGGGTCTGCGCCTGTGCAGCCCGTGGTCGAGCCCGATCCAGACCCGCCCGATGTAGCGCCAGCGGAGCCGCGGTGGGTGAGCCTCACCATCGTCGGCCTTCCGCCTCGTTCACGTGTGCTGCTCGATGGGCTGCCGGCGAGCTCTCCGATGCGCCTCCGGCGCGGCTCGGATCACGTCATCGAGATCTCGGCGGACGGCTACGAAGCCCGCCGAATCGAGATCTCGGCCGACCAGAACCGGACCCTCAACGCCCGCATGCGGCCCGCCCGTCCCTGAGAGCGGGCCGGCCTGGAACGGACGTGCAACGCGCGCGCCGATGAGCTAGCACAGCGATCCATGAGTGAGCGCTACGAACCGAGCGAGATCGAGCCCAAGTGGCAGGCCTATTGGGAGGCGGAGGACACCTTCCGCACCCCGGAGGGCGCGGGTCCGAAGAAATACGTGCTCGACATGTTCCCGTACCCGTCGGGTTCGGGGCTGCACGTGGGGCACCCCGAGGGCTACACCGCCAGCGACATCGTCTCTCGCTACTACCGGTGCAAGGGCTTTCGCGTGCTCCATCCGATGGGGTTCGACGCATTTGGCCTGCCCGCCGAGCAGCACGCCATCCAGACCGGCACGCACCCGGCCAAGACCACGCGGAAGAACATCGATACCTTTCGCAGGCAGCTCAAGCGCCTCGGTCTGAGCTACGACTGGAGCCGTGAGGTCGACACCACCGATCCCGCGTACGTGCGCTGGACGCAGTGGATCTTCCTGCAGCTCTTCGAGCGCGGCCTCGCCTTTCAGGACGAGGTTCAGGTGAACTGGTGTTCGGCGCTCGGCACGGTGCTCTCGAACGAAGAGGTCATCGACGGCCGGAGCGAGCGCGGCGGGCACCCCGTCAAGCGACTCCCGCTCCGCCAGTGGATGCTCCGGATCACCGCCTACGCCGACCGTCTGCTCGACGGGCTCAAGTCGGTGGACTGGCCGAACAGCACCCGCACGATGCAGGAGAAGTGGATCGGCAAGTCGGTCGGCGCCGAGGTCCGCTTCGAGGTGGAGGGCGCAGAGGGCGGGCTCGAGATCTTCACCACCCGCCCGGACACGCTCTTCGGCGCGACGTTCATGGTGCTCGCTCCGGAGCACGACTTGGTCGCTCAGCTCACCAGCGATGAGCAGCGCGGCGCGGTCGAGGCCTACGTCGCCGCCGCGGCCGGCAAGTCGGACCTGGACCGACAGCAGTCCAAAGAGAAGACCGGCGTGTTCACCGGGGGCTTTGCCATCAACCCCGTCAACGGCGCGAAGGTCCCGATCTGGATCGCGGACTACGTGCTGATGGGATACGGCACAGGCGCGATCATGGCCGTGCCGGCGCACGACGCGCGCGACTTCGAGTTCGCGAAGGCCTTCGACATCCCGATCATCGAGGTCGTCAGCGCGACCGGAGGGCCCAGCGAGGGCCCCCTCGAGGCGGCGATGGTGCAGCACGGCGTGGCCGTGAACAGCGGCGCCTACGACGGCCTCGCGACGGCCGAGTTCAAGGCCAAGATCACCGCTGACCTGGCCGCAGACGGTCGTGGAAAAGAGCGCACGGAGTACAAGCTCCGCGACTGGGTGTTCAGCCGGCAGCGGTATTGGGGAGAGCCGATCCCGATCTACTTCCCGGTGAAGACCGAAGGTGACCCCACCGAGGGCGCGGCGTTCGAGATCGAGGTGGAGAAGCCCATCGCGGTCGCCTACGAGGACCTGCCGCTGCGATTGCCGGAGATCGACGACTACCAGCCGGGCGATGACCCGGCCGGAGTGCTCGCTCGGGCGCTGGACTGGCGCTTCTTCCAAAAGGACGGGCAGTGGTTTGCTCGCGAGACCAACACGATGCCGCAGTGGGCTGGTTCGTGTTGGTACTACCTGCGATACATGGACCCGCACAACGATGCGGCTGGCTGGAGCCCGGAGGCGGTGAAGTCGTGGCTGCCCGTCGACCTCTACGTCGGTGGCGCAGAGCATGCCGTATTGCATCTGCTCTACGCCCGCTTCTGGCACATGGTGCTCTACGATCAGGGCCTCACCGGGGACGTCACGGAGCCGTTCTCTCGGCTCGTGCACCAGGGCATGATCCTCGGCGCGATCGAATACACGGCCTACCGCAAGGACGGTGCCCTGATCAGCGCGGAGCACGTGCGGCGCGGTGAGGACGGGTGGGTCGACCGCCGCGACATGGCCGCGGTCGAGCCCGAGCGCGTCGACGAGGGCGCCATCGAGAAGTCAGGGTCGGCGTTTGTGCTCAAGGCGCAGCCGGAGATCGCGCTCAACTCGCGCGCGCCCAAGATGAGCAAGTCGCTGGGCAACGTCGTGAACCCAGACGAGATCATCGACCGCTTCGGCGCGGACTCGCTCCGGGCCTACGAGATGTTCATGGGGCCTCTCGAGGCCACCAAGCCCTGGAACACCGACAGCATTCAGGGGGTGCGGCGCTTCTTCGATCGCCTCTACAACGTCGCCAACCGCGTCCCGAGTGAAGCCCCTCCGGAGGACGCCCTCCTGCGGCTCACCCACAAGACCATCGCCAAGGTGGGCGAAGACATCGAGGCGATGCGGTTCAACACCGCCATCAGCGCGATGATGGTGCTCAACAACGAGCTCTACGGCCTCGAGGCGCCGCCGAGGTGGTGTATCGAAACGCTCGTCCAGCTGGTGCACCCCTTCGCGCCACACCTCGGAGAGGAGCTCTGGGAGCGCCTCGGGCACGCGCCGTCGATTCAGGCGCAGCCGTGGCCGACCCATGACCCGGCGCTCACGGTCGACGAGGTGGTCGAGGTTCCGGTGCAGATCAACGGCAAGGTTCGTGGACGCATGACGTTGGCCCGAGACGCCGATGAGGCCGCCGCCACCGCCGCCGCCGAAGCGTTGCCCTCGGTCGCAGCTCAGCTGGAGGGCAAGAAGATCCTCAAGCGGATCTGGGTCCCCGGCCGCATCCTGACCATCGTGGCGAAGTAGCCGGGGCTCTGCTTTCCCGGCGGGCCCATGCGCGCTTCGCACGCGGCACGGGAGCAGGCTGCTTTCCAGCAGCGTGCTAGGGCACGATACAGACCCGCAGGAGGCGTACGCCCAGGGCGACCGTCGCGCCATCGTCGATGATGAACGCGACCGCGATGTCGGCCCCCTCGGTCTGAAGCGCGTCGACGGCGACGTCGCGGACCGTGATCGGCACCGGACCGCCGCCCATCTCGTTGGAGGTGAAGACGGGCACGGCTCTCCGCTCCGCGAGCTCCCCCTCGTAGGTCACGCTGCTCAGTTGTACCTCGTTGGCGCCACCGGACTGTCCGGCGTTGGCCAAGAGCATGTGGGTGCCAAAGAGATCTGCGCCGGCGTAGCGAGCGGACGGCG
>Ga0114933_10004571_pt1 | contig 12859 bp, 14 predicted proteins | sample 4SBtaG_FD_89691 | JGI IMG/M metagenome (GOLD analysis project Ga0114933, IMG submission 89691) | Deep subsurface microbial communities from Kolumbo volcano to uncover new lineages of life (NeLLi) - 4SBTROV12_W25 metaG | ecosystem: Environmental > Aquatic > Marine > Volcanic | place: Kolumbo...
AAGAGGCAACGTTATTGACTTGGCCTCGTTGATCCGTATAATCCAGCGCCTTGGGGTGTGAGAGGCGTTATAACGAAGGTTTCGGCGTAAAAAGAGCTCGTGTCCTTGGAGCAACGACAAAACCTCAGTTGTGTATAACTTTATAGGGGAGTAGTTATTTTGGCACGCATAGCGGGAGTCAATATTCCGACGCAGAAACGGGTGCAGGTTGCTCTTACCTACATCTATGGTATTGGCCAAACCACGGCTTTGGATATATGCCAAAAATTGGATATTCCAGCAGAGCGTAGGGTTAGTGACCTGATGGAAGATGAGCTGACACGGATACGTGAAATGATAGACAGTGGCGTCGTGGTTGAGGGGGATCTGCGTAGAAAAACGGCTATGGACATAAAACGTTTGATGGATCTTGGGTGCTACAAAGGGCTCAGACATCGAAAGAGCCTCCCCGTACGTGGGCAGAGAACCCATACGAATGCTCGGACACGTAAAGGTCCGGCAAAAGCTATAGCAGGTAAGAAGAAGTAATAAGATAATCGGTTCTTCGAAATGGAAGAGTGATATGGCAAAACAACCGACACAAGCGCGCGTCAAACGCCGTGAGAAAAAAAACATAACAGCAGGCGTAGCGCACGTGAGCGCTACATTTAATAATACTATGATAACAATCACAGATGCGCAGGGCAATGCGATCTCCTGGTCATCGGCTGGAGCGATGGGGTTTAAAGGTTCAAGGAAATCGACACCCTATGCTGCTCAAGTTGCTGCAGAGGATGCTGGCAAGAAAGCTGCCGAGCATGGTATGCAAATTCTCGATATCGAGGTCAGTGGTCCAGGCTCCGGGCGGGAGTCCGCTTTAAGAGCTCTGCAAACAGTGGGTTTTCAAGTAAATTCAATTAAAGATGTAACGCCCATCCCTCATAATGGATGTCGCCCTCCAAAAAGAAGGCGTGTTTAGGAGAAAATTAGCAATATGATATGTTCCGCGTTATTTTCGCGGGATATTTCGTGTGAGTTTCTAGGAAATTAAGAACAGTAACTGGCTTTAAAAGTGATAATAGCGAGGTTTTTGCGGTGATTCAGAAAAATTGGCAAGCTCTAATCAAACCTACTAATCTGGAGGTATTACCTGGTGGTGAACCTGGGATAAAAGCTACTGTTGTAGCTGAACCGTTAGAACGAGGGTACGGACTAACCCTTGGAAATGGACTCCGACGCATACTTCTATCATCTCTCCAGGGTGCAGCGGTAACAGGTATTCAGATCGATGGCATTCTGCATGAATTTACAACCATTCCAGGCGTGCGTGAAGATGTGACCGATATGGTGCTTAACATAAAGTCAATGGCTTTGCGAATGGAGGGGGAAGGTCCTAAGAAAATGCGCTTAAAGGCAGAAGGTCCAGGCGAGGTTACAGCCGGCATGATAGATACTGGCGCCGATGTGGAACTAATGAATCCAGATTTGGTCTTGTGTGCACTCGATAAAGGTGCGACTTTGACAATGGAATTTACGGTTGAGACGGGCAAAGGATATGTTCCAGCAAACTCAAATCGTTCAGAAGAGTCGCCAATCGGAATGATCCCCGTCGATGCGGTTTTTAGTCCGGTGAGGCAAGTGTCATACAAGGTAGAGAATAGCAGGGTGGGGCAAGTCACGGACTTTGATAAGCTTACACTTAACATAGAGACCGATGGTTCAATGACACCAGAGGATGCGATAGCGTATTCGGCACGAATATTACAGGATCAACTTCAGTTATTCATAAATTTTGAGGAGCCAAGCCAAGCTGAAGAAAAAGACGAGGCACAAGAATTACCGTTCAATAAAAATTTGTTAAGAAAAGTTGATGAGCTAGAGTTATCAGTACGGTCGGCTAACTGTTTGAAAAATGACAACATAGTTTATATCGGGGATTTAGTTCAAAAAAGTGAGCCCGAAATGCTTCGTACACCCAACTTTGGCAGAAAAAGCTTGAATGAAATTAAAGAAGTACTCGGTACGATGGGGCTTTCCCTCGGGATGGATGTTATGAATTGGCCTCCAGATAATATAGAGGAGTTAGCCAGGAGATTAGAGGAACCCTTCTGAGTTAACTATACTTAAGTAGATGAAATAAAGTAGGAGTAACAGATATGCGCCACGGCAAGTCTGGGAGACGTCTAAACAGGACGGCAAGTCATAGAAAAGCAATGTTCCAAAATATGGCTAATGCTCTAATCAAGCACGAACAAATCATTACTACCCTCCCAAAAGCTAAGGACCTCCGGCGGGTAGTAGAAAAACTCATTACTTTGGGAAAATCAGGTACGCTGCATTCTCGGAGAATAGCCTACTCTCGACTTCGCGACGAGAAAATGACCAAAAAGCTGTTCGATGTTCTTGGCGAACGATATATGGATCGACCAGGAGGGTATACCCGCGTATTAAAAGCAGGGTTTAGATACGGTGACAGTGCTCCAATGGCTATAATTGAACTTTTAGATCGTGATGAAGACGCGCGTGGTTTGGACTCTGGTTATATCCCCGAATTAGAAGACGAAGAGACTGTGGCGACACCGGCAGCAATTTGAATACGGATCCTTCCAGCTTCCCGAGAGAACCAAGCGATGTAGAGCGTTCCCAGGCATAGGGGGTCTTGGATCAAAACAAATACCTTGCGTGTTAACTAGTTCGTACTTCACTTTATGGCATAGTTGCGATTTAACCAGAATATGGCATTATGAAGAGACTCACTCTGATTTTTGTAGAAAGCCATCCCTCTGACTTAGCAAAGAAGGCGCTTTTTTCAATATGCTGCTTGCCTATTTTTTTAAAACATCTCTAAGAATAAAAGTATTAGTTCTAGCTCTCGTAGTCTTAATAGACTGGATGTTTCCTGTTTTTGGCATGGCCAAGGAAGTTCCTAAAACGCGAGATGAAATTAAACTTAGCTTTGCACCGCTTGTTAGCCGGACGGGACCAGCAGTTGTAAATATTTTTGCTAAAACACAACGAATGGAGAGAGCACAACCCCCATTATTTGCGGATCCATTCTTTAAACAGTTTTTTGGTGATCTATTTGAACAACGTCCGCGAATGCGAAATCATCAATCACTTGGTTCAGGTGTTATAATCAAGCCGAGTGGCATAGTCGTTACCAATAATCACGTTATTTCTGGTGCTACTAAGGTGAAAGTTGTTCTGTCAGATCGAAGAGAATTTGATGCTAAAATCCTGTTGGCAGATAAAAAAACCGATTTAGCAATTCTGAAGTTGGATATTGGACTTGGGAAACTACCATTTATCGAATTGCGGGACTCCGATACGTTGGAAGTTGGTGATTTAGTTCTAGCTATTGGAAATCCCTTTGGTGTTGGGCAGACTGTTACCAGCGGTATTGTATCTGCTTTGGCAAGAACTGCTGCTGGTATCACAGATTATAGTTTTTTTATTCAAACAGATGCCTCAATAAATCCAGGTAATTCTGGGGGGGCATTAATCGCGATGGATGGCCGATTAATAGGCATTAATACAGCTATTTTTAGCAATAAAAGTGGTACTGGTGGGTCAATTGGAATTGGATTTGCAGTGCCGTCCAATATGGTCAAGACGGTTGTCGATTCTGTTGGGAAAGGAAAAATTATAAGGCCATGGCTCGGCGCTACTGGACAAACTATAGATACTGATTTGGCCAGGGAATTTGGATTAAAGAGACCTGCTGGAGTAATTATAAATGAAGTTTACCCCGAAAGTTCTGCTGTTGATGCGGGTTTGAAACCTGGCGATATCGTTCTCTCCATTGATAACAAGTCAGTAGAAGACCGGGATGTGCTTCGCTATCGGATAGCGACACTAGCATTAGGTAAAACATTTTCTATGGAAGTTATTAGAAATGGTAAACCTGCTATACTTCGTTTTAAAACAAAGGCCCCTCTAACAAAACCTCAACCTAACACGTTTGAGGTCACAGGCAGAAATCCATTTAATGGCGCTGTTTTGGCAAATTTGTCACCAGCTTTCGCGCTTGATAATGGTTTAGACGATATGAAGCGTGGTGTCGTGATTGTCCGCAGTCGAAGAGGGAGTGTTGCCGAACGGCTCGGGTTGAAAAAGGGAGACATCGTTCTAACGATAAATTCAAAAAAAATATCGGCGGTGAAAAATTTTAAAGATATAGTGTCGACCAAACGTAAGTTATGGCGCATTTCAATTCTGCGTGATGATAAAGTTTTGACTACCGAGATCCCCGATAATTAAATGGAAAATCTTTTTCAAAATTTGATAAAAAGACCACTAGCTGAAAAAATGCGCCCCACAAGTTTAGAATCGTTGGTGGGGCAAGAACACTTGCTCGGCCATGATGCGCCACTGGGAAGAATGCTTCGTGAAAGACGTGCCTCATCAATGATTCTTTGGGGGCCTCCGGGTTCAGGTAAAACAACTTTAGCCAGAATGATGGCGGAACATGTAAATATGAGATTCGAATCTTTATCCGCGGTTTTTTCCGGCGTATCCGATCTGCGTAAAGTGTTTGATCAAGCTGTAGAAAGAAAGAAAGTAGGAACGGACACCTTGTTGTTTGTAGATGAAATCCATCGCTTCAATCGGGCTCAACAAGACAGTTTTCTTCCTTTTGTTGAGGATGGAACAGTTGTATTGGTTGGAGCCACCACAGAGAACCCCTCATTTGAACTCAATTCCGCGCTTCTCTCTCGCTGTCAGATTTTTATATTGGAGAAAATTGATAAAGCGGGTCTGGAAATTCTTCTAAAGCGAGCAGAAGAGCTCGAAGGCAAAGAACTCCCTCTTCAACAAAAGGCAAGAGATAATTTATTGGTGATGGCAGATGGTGATGGCAGGTTTTTACTGAATATGGCTGAGGAACTTTTCTACTTACCTTCAGTTCCTAAACTATCTGCAGATGATTTGGCGGAGGCAGTTCAAAAAAAAATACCAATCTACGATAAAAACAAAGATGAACATTATAATTTGATAAGCGCGCTTCATAAATCACTTAGAGGATCTGATGTTGATGCGGCTTTATATTGGTTAGCTAGAATGTTAGCAGGCGGCGAGGATCAAAATTACATAATGCGCCGTTTATTGAGGGTAGCTTCAGAGGACATCGGCATGGCAGATCCGAATGCTATTACCCATGCTTTATCATGCTGGGATGGGTATAGAAGGGTGGGGTCGCCGGAGGGTGATCTCTTTCTTGCGCAATCTGTAATTTATCTGGCCACCGCACCGAAATCTAACTCGGCATATAGAGCACTTGGCGAGGCTTTGTCGGTTGCGAAAAACAACGCCGGCCTGCCACCGCCAAAACACATATTGAATGCCCCCACCGAGTTAATGAAGAGCCTGGGGTATGGAAAAAACTATTCATATGATCATGATTTTGCTAACAACTTCTCGGGGCAAAATTATTTTCCGGAAGAAATGGAAAGGTTGAGTTTTTATAAACCAAAAGAAACTGGTTTTGAGAGAGAAGTCAAAAAACGTTTGCAGTATTGGGCAAAACTTAGGCAGGATAAGGAGTAACAGAAAGCTGAACTTCGATGGATTTATAGGCGTCGATTGGTCTGGAGCGAAAGGCCCTTACTTACCTGGTCTTCAAGTGGCTATTGCTGAACCAGGTACAAAGCCGCCATACTTAGTAAGACCACCAAAGGGTCGATGGTGGAGTAGACATTTATTTGCTAGTTGGCTACTAGAAAGGCTTAGATGTCATCGTCTCTTGATTGGTATTGATTTCGCCTTTGGTTATCCACTCGCTGACGAAGGGAGTTTTTTCCCGGGTTTAGATTTTCAATCAAAAACAGCTCCTGCGTTGTGGAGTTTGGTTGAGCAGTATACGAAAGCGAGTCCAAATTTTTACGGAGCGGATTTTTACAAGCGAAAGGACATAGAATTTCATCGTTACTACCTATCGCCATATGGAAAGGGAGACCTCTATAAATTCCGCCAACGTTTAACTGAAGTGTTGTGCTCTGCTGTCACGTCTCCACATCCCGTATTAAAATGCATAGGTGCAGCAAATGTTGGTACCGGGTCATTAGCCGGTATGCGTTTTTTAAGGTATTTGTTGGCTGAGATACCAGAATATCTGTCTGTATGGCCATTTAAGCAATCAATTGAAAGTTCCTGCATAGTTGAAGTATTTCCGCGTCTGTACTTCAAATTAGCTAATAAGGATCCCCGTTCTTGGAAAGATATAGGCAACATCAATGAAACGTTGGTTTATTATAAATCTGGAAAAGTGACCAGCAAATTTGAAATTAATACAGAAGATGAAGCAGATGCTTTGGTTACCGCTGCCGCCTTGAGATTTTTATATACCGACGAGGAGTTGTGGTCGACACCAAAGAGTTTTGAACCGGCAATCCAAGCAGAGGGTTGGATATTTGGTGTAAAAGAAAAAGGCTATAATTTATGAAAATTATACTCATGGTGGCAATAGGTGGTGCGATAGGCGCAGTTGCAAGGCAGCAATCTAATCAACTGATTATGAGAATTTTCGGGGGAGAGTTTCCAATTGGTACGATCTTCGTGAATATCCTCGGGTCTTTTATAATGGGATTGCTCTTTGAACTTTTTGCATCAAAGATAACACTCAGTGATGAATGGAGGTCACTTATTTTCACGGGTGTTTTAGCCTCGTTTACAACCTTTTCAAGCTTCGCCTTGGATGTGGCTCTGCTGAGTGAACGCAATGAATATTATTACGCGCTTTGCTACATAGGAATGTCAGTGGTTCTTTCAATTGGAGCCTTGTTTGTTGGATTATGGATCATGAGAGGATTGCTCACTTGACTATAGTGCAAATACAAACGATAGAAAAACAAGATTCAGAGATTCGTCTTGACCGATGGTTCAGGGACCGATATCCACATCTGGGCCAAGGTGCTATCGAGAAGTTGCTGCGTACCGGTCAAATTAGGGTTGATGGTCACAGGGTAAAGGCTAGTTTTAGATTGGAAGCGGGGCAAAAAGTCCGCGTCCCGCCAATAGCATCACCCGCGAGGTCTGAACAAGCCAAAGAAATTAAACTTAATAGAAAAGCCGCTGATGCATTAGGTCACACTTTAGCGAGTTCGGTACTGCACTTAGATGAGGAAATAATTGTAATAGATAAACCTGCAGGACTTGCCGTCCAAGGCGGAACTAGCATCAATCAACATATAGATGGCGTTCTTGATACGCTGACATTCGGTAATCCGCAGAAGCCAAAATTAGTTCATCGATTAGATAAGGATACATCGGGTGTACTTGTGCTCGCACGAGATCGCAAAGCTGCTCGGTGGTTGACTAAATATTTTCGTGAGCAAACTATAGAAAAAACGTATTGGGCGCTTGTGGTGGGAGAACTTAGGCCGGTGAAAGGAAAAATTGACACGCCTCTTAAAAAAACTATTAGAGAAAATAATGAAAAAATGAGAATAAATACAAAGGATGGGCAAACGGCAATTACCCACTACGCTATAGTCGAGCAATTGGGAAGAAAAGCTTCTTGGGTCGCCATGCGCCCTATGACTGGTAGAACCCATCAACTGCGGGTGCATATGGCATCCTTAGGAACGCCAATTCATGGAGATGGAAAATATGGTGGCAGGACAGCGTTTTTAGATCTGCAAGGTATATCGAAAAAGATTCACTTACACGCACGTGATATACGAATCAGGCGCCCAAATGGCAGAGAACTTTTTATCACAGCTGATTTACCAAATCATATGAAGAGTTCCTGGTCACAGCTTGGGCTGGATACTAAAAATTATAAAGATCCTTTTGGAGAATGGTTATAAGTCAGCTTATTTTTAAATTAATGTAAATCGCAGATGGTGGGCAGTTTGCGTATGATGCTAGAATTTAGTTTTAGTGAGATTATATGAAGCGTTTTTATAAAAAAGTTGAGGTAAGTTCAATCGATTTAGGCTTCAGAATAACTCTGGATGATAAAGCTCTTTTATCTCCTGGCAAGACTAAATTAGTAGTGCCGACGAAGGCGCTTGCAAATGCAATTGCAGATGAGTGGCGAAACCAAGAAGACCAGATAATTCCTAGTACAATGCCCTTTATGGCGTTGAGTTCAACTGCAGTTGATAGAGTTCGCCCTCGATCTGACGACACTATAGACGAAATATTAAGTTTCCTGGAAACAGATTTATTATGTTATCGAGCTCAAGAGCCGGATGCCCTCGTTCGGGAACAAAATGAGGTTTGGCAACCACTTTTAAACTGGTGTGAGGGCTTAATAGGCTCTGCCTTTAATGTTACCTCGGGAATAATGCCCGTTTTGCAAGTCCCCACTTTAGTTCCTTCAGCGCGAAAAATCCTGCGATCTTATAATGATTTTGAGTTGCTGGGGCTGCATCAATTTACAAGTATCTCTGGATCAGCTGTGATCGGCCTCGCCCTTTCGGAAAATCATATTGAATTAGAAGCAGCCTACCAGGCAGCATTTATTGATGATTACTTTCAGATAAATAATTGGGGTGAAGATGCAGACGCATCATTACGAATTGCGAATAGGCGTCGAGAAATGCTAGAAATAAAAGAGTTCTTAGATTTACTGTAATCAAGAAAATAACCTATTTTATGAATAAATATTCCATTTGATTTGGTAAGAGACATGCAAGATATCATAAGAAAATTAGAAGAAATGCGCGAAAAGGCGCGTTTAGGTGGCGGCGAGAGACGCATAAAAGCCCAACACTCAAAGGGAAAGTTAACAGCCCGCGAAAGAATAGAGATTCTTTATGATGAAGGATCTTTTGAAGAATGGGATATGTTCGTGGAGCATCGCTGCAACGATTTCGGGATGGAAAAAGAAAAGATACCTGGCGACGGTGTTGTAACAGGTTTTGGTACAATTAATGGGCGCTTATGCTTCGTCTTTAGCCAAGACTTTACGGTTTTTGGCGGAGCGTTATCAGAAGCCCATGCTGAGAAAATTTGTAAAATAATGGATCAGGCCGTCAAGGTTGGAGCACCAGTAATTGGTTTAAATGACTCAGGAGGAGCTAGAATTCAGGAAGGGGTTGCTTCGTTGGGTGGGTATGCAGAAGTTTTTCAACGAAATGTGTTGGCTTCGGGTGTTGTACCACAAATTTCAATGATTATGGGACCTTGTGCTGGAGGAGCAGTTTATTCGCCTGCTATGACGGATTTCATCTTCATGGTGGAAGATAGTTCTTATATGTTTGTTACAGGGCCTGACGTGGTAAAAACGGTGACACACGAAACTGTCTCGCATGAGGAGTTAGGAGGCGCCATAACGCATTCCAGTAAATCTGGTGTTGCAGATCATGCCTTCGAGAATGATGTTGAGGCTCTATTACAATTGCGACGTTTTATAGATTTTCTACCGGCCTCCAACAGAGAAAAGGCACCCGAGTGGGAGACAGCTGATCCAATAGAGAGGGCAGAACCCTCTCTAAATACATTGATTCCTAAAAACGCTAACAAGCCATATGATATGAAAGAGTTAATCGTAAAAATTATCGATGAAGGTGATTTTTTTGAGCTCCAACCGAATTTTGCGGCGAATATTATTATTGGTTTTGGGCGTGTCCAAGGATCAACTATTGGAATCATAGCCAATCAGCCAATGGTACTAGCGGGTTGCCTTGACATAGATTCATCAAAGAAAGCAGCTAGATTTGTGAGGTTTTGTGATTGTTTCAACATACCTATTCTAACATTGGTAGATGTGCCGGGTTTTCTGCCGGGAACCCAACAGGAATATGGTGGAATAATTAAACATGGAGCTAAACTTCTATTCGCCTATGCAGAAGCAACTACCCCAAAAGTAACGGTTATTACGCGCAAAGCTTATGGGGGAGCATATGATGTTATGAGTTCCAAACATCTTAGAGGAGACGTTAATTTTGCTTGGCCAACCGCAGAGATAGCTGTAATGGGGGCAAAAGGGGCTGTTGAGATAATTTTCAGAGGAGACCTGGGGGATGAAGAGAAGATTGCAAATCGCACAGCCGAATATAGCAAAAAATTTGCAAATCCTTCGGTAGCTAGCGCAAGAGGTTATATCGATGATGTAATAATGCCTCAAAATACACGCAGCCGTGTCGCAAGAGCATTTATGATGCTTCGCAATAAGCAATTAGAAAATCCTTGGAAAAAGCACGATAATATACCGTTGTAGATCTCTCCGTTAGACTGGTTCATAATTTAGGGCACTTTAACTAGGAATAGCATCTCTGGCTAATTGATCCGCTCTTTCGTTTTCAATGTGCCCAGCGTGACCCTTTATCCAGCACCATTCGATTTTATGCATTTTCATAGCGACTTCGAGACGCAGCCATAAATCTTTATTTTTTACTGGTTTTTTCCCAGCAGTTTTCCATTCGCGAGATTTCCAGACATGTATCCATTTTGTGATGCCGTCTTTCAAGTAAACACTGTCAGTGTACAAAACGACCTGAACAGGTTTAGTCAGAGCTTCCAGTGCGGAGATAGCTGCTATCATTTCCATCCGATTGTTGGTGGTTGAAGCTTCTCCACCAGAAAGTTCTTTTTCGCGCTGATTGTAACGCAGTATAGCCCCCCATCCTCCTGGGCCCGGGTTTCCACTACAAGCTCCATCGGTAAATATAAGAACTTTATTCATATTTTCGCACCGTAACTTGATGCATCCGTAATCTGTTGGTGAAACCGCAGTTTTTTTAAATAGCTCATGGGGTCCTTTGGTTTAACTAATGCGTCCTCCGGATGGTTTAACCAATCATAAAGCCGTGTAAGTAAAAAACGAATAGCACTGCCTCTAATTAAAACGGGCAGTGAAAGAACTTCTTCCTCACATAAGGCGCGAGTTTGGTTATAAGCCGTTAAGATCGAGCGAGATTTCTCAAGATCGAAAAACTCATTTTCATCAAAACACCAAGCATTTATACATACAGCTATATCGTAAGCCAAAAAGTCATTACACGCGAAGTAAAAGTCTATAATTCCAGATAGGTCGCTTTGGTTGAAAAATACATTATCCGGGAAGAGATCAGCATGTATTATCCCCGAGGGCAGATTTTTAGGCCAGTTAGTCTCCAACCAATTTAACTCTTGGTTCAATTCATTAAATAGATTTATATAAATTTCACGTTCTGGAAGACGGCAAGATTCTAAAAGTGGCCGCCAGGACGGAATTGTGAGTGCATTTGTTCGAGTTTGTTTAAAGGTTTTGCCAAATTCATGCATCATAGCCATCGCTGAACCCAAGGCTTTGCAGTGATGCGTATTAGAATGCCTAGGCCATGTCCCGTCTAGAAACGTGACGATTGAGGCGGGTCGACCACCTAGAGTCCGTAAAGCATTGCCATCAATGCCTTCAACTGGAAGGGGACAAGAAAGACCAGCACTTGACAAATGTGTCAGGAGATTAAGGAAAAATGGCAGGTCATTAGGATCAACACGTTTTTCATAGAGAGTGAGAATATACTTATCAATACTAGTAGTAATGAGAAAATTGGAATTTTCAACACCTTCAGCAATCTCGGAAAAATTCAATAAATGGCCAATTTTATATTTCTCTAAAAACTTATTGATTTCTTCATGTGAGAGATGTGTATAAACAGCCATTAAATAGCCAACTGTCTAGGTAATTTAAAATTAACTGTTTCCCGGGCAATTTCCACTTCTTCAACTTCAATTTCAAATTTTTTTCTGCATGCTTCCATTACTTCTTCAACGAGTATCTCAGGAGCAGAAGCGCCGGCGGTAATCCCTAGTGTCTTGGCGGTTTGAAGCCAGTCCCAGTCAATCTCATTGGCGTGGCCGATAAGTCTCGCTTCTTTACACCCATTTAGCTGTGCTACTTCGACTAACCGCCGAGAATTCGATGAGTTTGGCGCACCAATGACAATTAAAGCATCGCAATCAGCCGCAATCGCCTTAACCGCTTGTTGTCGATTTGTAGTTGCATAGCAGATATCTTGTTTGGCAGGTTCAACTAGGTCGGGAATACGCTTTTTTAATACATCAACAATGGTTTGAGTGTCATCTACGGATAAGGTCGTTTGCGTAATGTAAGCTATCTCCTTTTCTGAGGGCGGCGAGTATATTAATGCGTCCTCCAGGGTTTCAATCAAGGTAATAGCTCCTTCGGGAAGCTGTCCCATGGTGCCTATCACCTCCGGATGTCCAGAATGGCCAATGAGTATGATGTGCCTGCCAGCCTTGTAATGACGTTCAGCGCCGATATGAACTTTGCTGACTAAAGGACATGTTGCATCGACGTAATATAATTCGCGCCTACGTGCTTCTTCCGGGACTGATTTTGGAACGCCATGGGCAGAAAATATAACAGGAAATCCGCCGGGAACCTGATCAAGTTCCTCGACAAAAATAGCACCTTTAGCTTCTAGGGTCCGCACGACAAACTGGTTATGCACGATCTCATGTCTTACATAAACTGGAACACCATGTTTTTCTATACATTTCTCGACAATTTGAATGGCTCTATCGACACCTGCGCAAAACCCTCTAGGAGCAGCAAGCAGGATTTTTAGCTTTAAACGAGGCATTCTTGATCTTTCATTAAATGCAAAAAAAATGTTATAGGAAAGATTTCAACTTGAGTGATATTTCTGAAACTGGTTATGGTATAAATAAGTTTACGCAGTTTACCATTCTTAAAGTTTTGCAGCCAGACTGCAAACGTCATTATTTAGAAAGTGTAAAAGAAATAGATGAGTAAGATTGATTGGCCAATAAAGTGTTAGTAAAGAAAATGACTAGGTTTATTATCCAGATACTATTCATTGGTTTAACCTTCGGCTGTACGAGTTCTTCAAATGAAACTGCCTACTGTCCCCAGGTTGGTATTGTGAGTGATCTTGATAGATTAACGGAAATAGATACAAGA
>Ga0114933_10004573_pt1 | contig 12858 bp, 9 predicted proteins | sample 4SBtaG_FD_89691 | JGI IMG/M metagenome (GOLD analysis project Ga0114933, IMG submission 89691) | Deep subsurface microbial communities from Kolumbo volcano to uncover new lineages of life (NeLLi) - 4SBTROV12_W25 metaG | ecosystem: Environmental > Aquatic > Marine > Volcanic | place: Kolumbo...
CCAGCAGTTTGGAAATGAATAATTGGTGAAACAAACCAAGAATCAACATTATCTGCGAAAAGTCCTGCGTCCTCATGTACTTCAACTAATACCGCCCATAGTATCCAAGGTAGTAATGAGTAGAGCATTCTATCATCACTTGAAATACCCCACTTTCGTATTAGTGCAGATAGACTGACAATGAAAGCCACTAGAAGAATATTATACGCAACAGTATCTACAAGATTGTAACTTGAATCACCATCACCTTCGCCAATAATAGGCTGTACGATGTTCAAGTCAATTATATCCCACAGGCCCCAGACATCAGCAAAAATTCCTAGCAGATAAGCGATTCCAGGTAATGCCATCCCCAAACCAATAATTGTGAATGCTAATAACTCATGTTTGGCAAACTCGGAATCAGGTAATGAACGTGGAAAACTAACATTTGGGGATGAGTCATTGTCCTGCTTATCAACAAAAACGTCGTCCTTCAAACCAGCATCTCCCGAAAATTCGGATTTGTCCTTGTCAGTGCTCATTGCACCGCCGAGTCGGCCATATCAAAAGAGGTTCACTCTTCTTCGTCATGGTCGTGGTCACAGTTTTCATCGTGGACGTGTTCTTCTTCCTCTTCTTCTGCAGCCTCTCTGAATTGGTGTACATCTCTAAACACGATTGTCTTGGCACCAACAGTGTCACGTAGTGAACGAATGAGTTGAAACTTTGCCATACCCCATGATTGGTCATATCCAAGGAACTCTGGAATTGTGATAGATACATCATCGCCGTCAAATTCTACTTCAAAGTCATCAGAACCTGTTGACATCTTTAGAAGAGTCATTACCATCTCGTCCTTCTCTTCAACAACCTTTGTGATTCGGTAATTATAACGCAGTGATTTACCCGCTAATTCGTGATTGAAATCAATTCGTGCCCGACCAGCACGGAACATGACTAAGGTACCTTTTCGGCCACCGATTTCGACTGGTCCTCCAACTTGTAAATTGTCAGGGTCCCTTACTTGGCGAGCCAATTGTTGTGGGCCCAACATTTCAACAGCACCCGGGTCACGCTCTCCGTATGCTTTGTCTGGTGAAATCTCAATATCGTAGTCAGTTTCAACTTCTGCTTCTTCTAGGCTTTCTTCAAAACCAGGAATCAACGCTCCAGCACCAATAGTGGTGCACAGAGGCTCATAAGTTCGTGACTCTTCATGAACGTCGTTTGACTTTGCAGTCTCCTCACGAGTGGTCTCAATTAGTTTTCCGGAATCAACCTCAAACAGGTCGTAATCAATGTAGACAATTGTGCCTTCTTCCATGAATATCACTTCAACCCCTAATGGGGCGAGCCGCCGACCGACTCCCCCTTTATGAGTGAAACGGTGAAATTATCCAATATCAGATGGAGGGAATCGGCTTACTGAGGCGCTGAACTGAGGTGATTGCGATTCCTAGAGTTGAGAGTACAATGATTAGCCACCCAGCCCACACAAGATGGCTGCCAGAGAGCTGGTAAACCGTTAATCGAACTCTGTCAAGACCAACATCGTCACTTTCTGAATCCATAATTCCAGATGCATTACCTAATGCTTGTGTTTGGGACCAATCAAAAATAAACACAGTATCACCAGTAATAGAAGTGTACCTATCTACCTCACTACGTGGGAAACTGTTTGAACTATCAAACCTCAACATCCCTGGATTAACTGTGTCGAGAAAATTACCTTGCTCGTCACGTATGTCAATTGTAGCACCTAGGAACCCATCTCCAACCGAAAAGCGCTCTTGGAATTCAGTATCATCTGGAGAAAGCACTGTCCAATCTTCAAAAGTTAGCAGGTACCCTTCATGAGAAACCTCTTGACCCTTTACCAACACTACTTGATGAGAAGGATCTGTTCGGTCAACTAGAGTAGTTGTGAATACGTGGCCTACCAGTAACAGTAGAATCCCTACATGCGCACTGTGAGCAAGCGCACTTCGCATCTTTGCAGGAGAATACCCCTTTGCAGTACGCATAAAGAGGTCTATCGCAAGACGTATTATTGAAGGGATTGCGACTATTAAAATCGGTAGCAACAACCAAGCTACTTCACCTCGGTTTATTGTATCACTAAACTGTGAATTGCTATCCCCTATGATAGGAATATTAAGGAATGCACCAACAACAATTCCTAAGATAATAAAACCTAATAGAAGAAAAGGAACCATTTTTTCAGGCACTGTATCTTTCCAAGAATATGTTGCTAAAGCAGCCGCAATTAACAAAATAAGTGGCGCGCCAAACATCTCATGCATTGGTAGAGAAGTCCCATCAACGCTAGCAACCAACAACATCCAAGTCAATGTGAAAAATGTCCCACCGATTACGATAGGTGCAAATAGCGATAGTCGAATTTGGGTTTTTCGTAATGAAAGTTCAGAAATGCGTTCCTTCAATGTCTGCTCATCTCCATCTTCAATATCAAGAACCAGCAATGGCCAAATGAAAGTTAACAAGCCAATTCCAGCAACATAAACCCCAATCAAATAAGCGTAAACTGAAGTCAATATGACAACGATGCCTGCCACTGTCCAAATCATTTCTGACTCTTTATCCGAACTCGCTTTCAACAGCATCAACAAAATAAGTAGAGTTGCAATTAATGGTTCATCAATGATTAATGATAACAAAATCACAGCAGCCATTGAGAATGCTTTCTCTCTATCAGCGAACAACTTCGCACCTGCAGGATCAGGTGGAAGCATGATTGCTACCAATGGAGATGCTGCTGCTATCAGTAGAATGAATGTAGGCAGCCGCTCAATTAGACTCGATTCAGCCCCAAACATATCAACAGTAATTAGCCAAGATAAAGGTAATAACAATATCAACCATAATGATAATCTAGACGAAAATTGCAAATTTTCTCCGCCACCAATTCTAGCCTGACGGCTAACCATAACCGCCACAGTGATTGCCAAAATTGCCACCAATGAAATGAGGTAAGTAATCACCTCTGTTCCACTTACCCCTGTGTTTTGTAAGTCAATTATTCGTAGTATTGCAGAATCACTTTGAGACCCAACATCTTCTGAGACAAAGGCGTGTACCGAGGCCCAAACACCATTGGCTCTAGTGACCATAGTAGCGTGGATAGAGAACCATCCAGGAAGGATTGCTAAAGGGAGGACGAAACCACTATTTTTCCCACCAGGAGTTACCCGTAGATGAAGTAAAAGGAGGAGCCCAAGCCAGGGCAAAAGGGATGCTGTTTCGACGGGATCCCAAGCCCAATACCCGCCCCAATCAAGCACTGTGTAAGCCCATCGCCCACCGAGTCCCACTCCAATCGTACCTACTACCAATGCTACTCTTGCTGGCGGCGTCACCATCTCACGAAGTCGAGAATCATCAACACCATCGTTACTAAGAACTGTAGACAAAGCCTTCAGCATCACAACCATACAAAGTGAGTAAAACAGGAAAACCAGTGGCGGATGGAAGACCATCAAATCGGTTTGCAGTAGTGGATTTAATTCACCTCGCCAATTGCTTTGTGCAAGCCTGAATGGTCGCATCATCATTGCAATAGAGAAGAGTGTTAGAATTGCGCCATTGACTAATTTACGAAATAGAATCGAACTCTCATCTTTCGCCGCATCTTGGAACGCAAGGCCACAGATTGCTAACAAACCAGCCCAAAGGAGGGTTGGCCCTTCTCTACTAGCCCAAACCGCACTGATACGATAGGCAAATGGCATCTCACTGCCACCGTAAAGACGAACCAAATCATAGTTTGTAGAATCACTGATAAATAGCCAACTTAGGGCGATGAAAGGTAAAATTTGGATTGTTGTGATGATTCGTGGGAACCACAATGATTGCTCCGCAGACAGATTTCGCCACGGCATCGAGATACCGGCTATGGAAACCGCGATTGCTAACCAAAGAAGCCACTGCACAATTGGTGCGAGTAGCCATCAACTGATGGCAATTTCGGCCGTAAGTAATCGCTGATTGTTGGATTACCAGCCATAGTATTTAGCCCGGCTATAACCAAAAGCCAACATCGCTGGAACTATTTTCTTGAAATATAAACTAGGTCTTCTAACAAGTAGGCGGATTCCAACCATTGCCTTTCCAGATATTCCCATCGAAGACATTTCTTCTGGGAAACATTTGCCCATTACTGACATATCAGAATCACTGAGTGAATACAAGGCTGTTTTTCCTCTCAGTATTTTTTCATATGGTGGAAACTCTCTTTTCCATTTGGATGAATATATGGCTAACTTGGAAGCGGTTATATCTCCAGCAGCGATTGCTTCAGCCGCAGTCTGAGCTGCAAATGATGCTGATTTCAAAGCCAAATGAGAACCTCCTTCAAACAGAGGTGAAGTGAAACCAGCCGCATCACCAATCAGCATTATTCCATCTGTATGAGTGACTTCATGTGGCCCGGAAATTGGTATAGTTCCGCCAAAACCTCGCAGTTTCATTCCTTCTTTCCGCCAGGGCGGATTGATCATTTCTAATCCCTTGAATTCCCCATTTTCTATGAATTGGTCTAGTGCCTTTACAGCACCCTTTTTATTCTCTGTAACTAACCCAATGTTAGCCCTTCCATCTGCCTTTGGTATCATCCAAAGATAACCTTTTTCGGCATATTTTGGCCAAATATAGAAATCCAAGTAACCATCTGTTGGAACTTCTAGTACCTCATATTGCATCCCTGCAACCACTTTAGGACGGGGGTTTAATTGCAAAATTTTTGAGCATACTCCAGCAACGCCAGAGGCATCAATTACAATCTTAGCTGTAATTGGAAATTGGTCCCCCTTACCCTGGCAAATCCAACCGCTGAAAACACCATCATTTTCTTGACGCTCAAGGCCTGTCAACTTGTGTGATAGGTGTAATTGTGCGCCCGCTTCAACTGCTTCCGCTGCTAACCACTGCTCAAACAAGTGCTTTTCTAGAACGTATCCCGGTTCACTTAATTTTTTTGCCGTTCCATCCGGAAACAGTACTCTAATACCATCAACAGGACGTGAAATTACTGAATCTGGAAGTTCAAGTTTTAGGTTGTTTACGGCTAAATCCGATATACATTCTCCGCAATGTACGGGAGTCCCAATCTCGTCATGATCTTCGATTAGGATGACATTGAGACCTTCTCTTGCACTGTGTAAAGCCGCAGCACCACCGCCAGGCCCGGCGCCAATGACCAAGACGTCACACTCTGTACCGGCTCCCTCCATGGGTTGTGATGAGGGGGGTCCCTTCATGAATAACGCGGTTACCAAATGTGGAATAATCTGGGTGAATTTGTTTGAATATCTCTCCTTGATGTTTCATAGGTGAGAGCCCCTCCGAGGGCTGTGGGATGGAGTAATCTGCAGCAATTTATCGCCGCCCTCGAGGAACAGGGAGATATGCTGCGCATTGCAAGACCGGTTGATGTAGAGTTAGAGGCGGGATGTATTGCCGACCGTCTTGTAAAGGGTGAAGGCAAGGCTGTAATTTTTGAGCAACCAAGATTACAGAATGGCAGCATATCCAAAATTCCCCTTGCAATGAATCTTTTTGGAACTAGAACTAGGGTGAAAACGGCTCTTGGCGTGGATGAGTTGGCAACTATTGGAAACCGACTCGTGGAATTGATGAAACCAGACATTGCCACAATTTCTAAGAAACCATGGAAAGGAATTGGCTTAGCCAAACAAGGTCTGCGAATGGCTCCAAAACGAGTCAGAAAAGGAGCATGTCAGGAAGTAGTCATGGAAAATCCAGACTTAACATCTCTTCCAATCCCCAAAACTTGGCCACAAGACGGTGGGCCGTTTATCACCCTACCATTAGTAGTCACGAAAGATCCAGTCAGCGGTGAGCAAAACCTCGGGATGTACCGCTCACAAATTTATGGCCCAACCGAATGTGGACTTCATTGGCAAATGCACAAACATGGTGCTGACCATGCTGATGCTAGCCTTGGTTCACTCAACAAAATACCTGTGGCAATTTGTCTAGGAGGGCCACCAGAATTAATTTTCAGCGCAATTTCACCTCTTCCTGACAATCTTTCTGAATTTATGTTCGCTTCCTTCTTAGCAAATCAGAGGCTGAAGTTAGTGAAAGCAACTACTCAAGATTTGTGGGTTCCAGCAGAGGCAGATGTTGTAATTGAAGGGTATTGTATCCCTGGCGAAACCAGACCAGAGGGCCCTTTTGGTGACCACTTCGGGCTGTATAGTTTAGAGGGGGATTACCCAGTGATGCACGTAACTGCAATCACTCATCGTTCTGATGCTATTGCACCAATGACAATTGTTGGACTTCCGCCTATGGAGGATGGATATATTGGCGAAGCAATTACAGATGCATTCCTGCCAATATTAAATTTTCAACACCGAGATATCGTTGATATGTTCGTGCCACTGCAGACTGGTTTCCATAATTTGGCGATTATTGCCGCGAAACAAAGATACCCACGTCAAGCACGAAAAACTTGCCTTGGTTTGTTGGGCGCTGGGCAATTAATGTTCACAAAAATTTCCGTTGCCGTTGACCCTGGCCACCCTGTAAAAGAACTGAATGCTCTTCTCGATGCTTTACATGAAAAAGTAGACCCACAGGCCGATTTGATAACAATACCTGGGATGGTTGCAGATACACTTGACACATCTTCACCATGGGAAAATGTTCACGATAAATTACTGATTGATGCCACAACATTACCAAGTGCCGATCCGAGAAAAGGAGGAGTCGGCTTACCTAGAGGAACGGGTTTCGATGAATCTCCAGATTGGCGCCGTGGACAGGTAGATGCTCCAGGAGTTTCAGTTGACTTCTGTGCAAAAGTCAGAGCGATGCAGGAAGTTAGCGAGGCAATTCTCCTTAGGCCATCAATTATGGTGATTACAACAAAAATTGATGACACACCTAGCCCAAGTAATGGAATGCAGGCAATTCTTGACCCCGCTGCATGGGCACTTCAAGTTGAAGCCAGTAGGGCTCAAAGGCAACGTATTTTCCAATTGATGAATTCAATTTGGCAATTGGAAGAATCTGAACATTTAAGATGGCTATTTATCACTGATGATGATGTGAAATTACATTCAGCAGGAGCAAATCAAAAATTGCTCTGGCAGTTAACAGTTAGATTTGATGTAGGTAGAGATTTACATTTTGATTCAAATCGTAGTAGGGTTTGCTGGGATGCCACCACCCCGATTCCGCACCCTGGTCGTAAAGCACTTGCAAGTGCTGGACAAGAAATATCAGCGCTAGATCCAATTCTTCCTATCAGAAGTTGGCCAGCAATCACTATTCACGGCCAAGAAACTCTTGCCAAAGTAACAAACATGGCAGGATATGATGGGTATGAACAGAGAGCTTGGGAACCAAATGTATCGAGGTGGTAGTTTGGGTGTAAAGCAAATTTTGGAATTCGTAAAAATTGAGCACACCCTCTTTTCCCTTCCCTTTGTGTTAATTGGGTATATTCTCGCTTACAATCAATTCATGCATGACCTTCCTGTTCCTGAACTTGGTTGGTTAAGAATGGACCTAATTTGGATTCTCATCGCGGCTGTGGGAGCCCGTGGCCTTGCAATGACTTTGAATCGTATTATTGATCGTGATGTTGATGCCGCCAACCCACGAACTGCAAACAGGCATTTGGTATCGGGAAATATGTCAATGCAAACGGCTTGGACTCTATCGGCAATTTTCCTTAGTATGCTACTTTTAGGCGCTTGGTTGCTCAACGAAGTTGCACTAATGATGGCTTGGCTTCCCGTCTTAGCCTTCGTTATCTACCCATACACTAAGCGTTACACCTGGTTGTGTCATTTATGGCTCGGATTGTGTCTTGGTCTTGCACCTGCCGGGGCTTGGGTTGCTATTGCAGCAGATGTGCATGGTTGGGCTGCAATTACAGGACTGCACGATGGATATACTGACCTTCTTTGGTATCCAACTATTTTCTTCATCTCCCTAGGGGTCGCATTTTGGATAACTGCCTTCGATATCAACTATGCACGCATGGATGTAGAGAGTGATCGAGAAAACGGGATTCATTCATTCCCTTCACGGTTCTCAGAAGAAACTACCACGAGGACATCTGTACAACTAACCCTAGTATGGTTCGCATGCTTCGCTATCTCCAACCCCATGGATGAAATTTGGTTTCTAGGGGCTGCGGGAATAATGGCTATTGTGAACATCGCTGTAATACTACTTCGTGAAAAGTTTGCTGACTTCCAAAAGATGCTGTTTCGAGTGTCGATGCTAACGGGGTGGGTTCTTCTATTGGCCATAATGACAATTGAACCATCCAATGATGGGTTGTTAGACTGAGGTGATGAAATGGTGAAATTAGCAGTAATCACAGGCGGAAGTAGAGGTATTGGAGCCGCCACATCTAGGCGTCTGGCTAGTGAAGGTTACAGACTAATAATCACATACCATACAGATTCTCAATCTGCTGAAAGTGTAATTTCAGATGTAAGAGAAATCGGCTGTGATTGTGTTGCCGTAAAGGTTGACTGCTCTGATACCGGTGAGGTAATGGTTCTGGCAGACCATCCATGGATTCGAGAAGGTGTTGATGCTCTGGTATTGAATCATGCAATGTATGAACGTGGTAAGGCCGAGGAACTAACTCTTGAGGCACTTGAACAAACTATGAATGTCAATTTCACAGGCTCATTTCTTGTGTGGAAAGCACTCTCCCCATACCTCTCAAAAAGTGCATCAATCGTAGTATTAGGTAGTCAACTCGGAATTAAAGGGACTGCGACAGGTGCAGATTACTCCGCTTCAAAGGGTGCATTACACAGTTGGGCACGTTCACTCGCAATTGATGTAGCCCCGAATGGCCAAAGAGTAAATGTGGTTGCTCCAGGAACTATCAGTACAGACTTGGTGGCGAATGACACACCAAAGAAAAGAACTGCTAGGGAAGAAACAATTCCTATGGGAAGATTGGGAACTCCTGAAGAAGTTGCCAATGTGATTTCGTTCCTTTTGTCAGATGATTCTAGTTACATTACTGGTGCAATTTTACATGTCAACGGTGGATTATATCGACCATAAATTGAAGGGTCATCAATTGTGAGTGGATATTATGACAGAAAAAGACGTCGACCATTTTGATTTGTCTAAAGCAATTGAAGGTGCTGCTCTAGACTGGTTAGACCCCTCGGTAGCATGCTTCCAATTACATTCTGAATACAACACCGCAGGCGACCAAAAACAAGCAATTGAAAAATTAATTTCTCAATTCAATAATTCACAGGAAAGAGGTGTCCTTCTTGGTGTTACTGGCTCGGGTAAAACATTCGCTATGGCGCATATCATTGAAAGACTGAATATACCCACTTTAATTCTCAGCCACAATAAGACGTTGGCGCGTCAACTCTGGCAGGAAATGTCTTCACTATTTCCTGAAAATGCCGTGGAGTATTTTGTTAGTCATTATGACTATTATCAACCTGAAGCATATTTACCAAAACGCGACTTATACATCGATAAAGAATTACAGATGAACGAGCGGATTGAGCAGGAAAGATTCGCAACGGTGGCTTCACTTGTCTCACGACCTGATGTCATTACCATTGGAACAGTGTCCGCAATCTACGGACTCAATCCCCCAGAAACATTCCTAAAACAACATGCAAGAATATACGTCGGCCAATCTATCGAACCTTTGGATTTAGTCAAACAATTGGTAGAGTTGCAATATCAACGAGTAACAGGTGAAATCACTAGAGGTGAAATCCGTTGCCGTGGCGAGGTTGTTGATGTTTGGATGCCAAGTAGGGATGACCCACTTCGGATTCGATTCGACTTTGATGGAGTTACAAGAATTCAGGTTTGTGAAGCTGTTTCTTGGGAACCTCTTGATAATTTAGAGGAAGCGTGGGTCCATCCAAAAGAATTTTTCATGACTAGCCCAGAGAGATTCGCCCAAGCATTGGAAGATATTGAATTTGAGTTATCAGAGAGAACTGATGAATTGGAGAAAGAAGGCAAAGAGATGGAAGCCCATCGACTTGAGACTAGGACTAAGTTTGAATTAGAAATGCTTAGAGAAACTGGTCATTGCAAAGCCATAGAAAATTATTCCATGCATTTTGATGGCAGAACATATGGAGAAAGACCATTCTGTTTGCTTGATTTCTTTGCTGCGGCAGCTAATCAATTCCATGGTTCCCCTGAAAAGTTTCTTGTCATCATGGATGAAAGCCATGTGACATTACCTCAACTAAAAGGAATGTACGCAGGTGACCATTCGCGAAAGATGTCTTTGATTGAGCACGGTTTCAGATTACCTTCTGCGGCAGATAATAGGCCTTTACGCATAGATGAATTTCAAAACCTTGTCCCACAGATGTTGTACGTCTCAGCAACACCAGGAGAAAGGGAACTAAGACATCTTGCAGAAGTGACTGGGCAAGACGTCCCCCAAGAGTTGCTCCATGTACCAGGAGGTGGTGGAGTGGTTGAACCTGAATTACAAAAACCAAAAAAGACCCCAAGTATTCTCAAATCTCTTGAAAAAATTGACGGGGTTGTGCATATGGAAATCAGACCAACCGGGTTACTTGATCCGGAAATTGAGGTTCGCCCTACCGAGGGACAGGTGCAAGATTTACTTGACGAGATTAACAAGTGTGTAACGAATGGTGAACGAGTATTAGTTACTGTTTTGACTATTAAATTCGCTGAAGAAGTTTCCAGCTATTTACAGAGAATGGGCGTGAAAGCACATTACCTTCATTCTGAAATCGATACAATTGAAAGGTCTGAAATCATCAAGGCTTTGCGAATTGGTCACATCGATGTGATTGTAGGAATTAATTTGTTACGTGAAGGCCTTGACATTCCAGAAGTATCCTTGGTTGCAATTTTTGATGCCGACCGTCAGGGTTTCTTGCGTAATGAGAGGTCACTTCTACAAACAATTGGCCGAGCTTCGCGTAACGAAAACGGTAGAGTATTATTGTATGCTGATTCAATGTCTGACGCGATGAGTACATCTATTTTACAAACAATTGAAAGGCGGCAACGACAAGAAGAATTCAATTTGAAGAACAATATTGTCCCTAAAACAATCATCAAAGAATTGCCAACAATGGGAATTGAAGCAGAGGAATTGTTGGCTGGGACTGCTGGTACTGGTAGCAGTGGCGGTAAGAGATTTGTTGGTGGAACCACCGGTCAGAGTGGTAAAATTAAAGATGAAAGAGATTTGGCAAAACGATTAGACCTTGGCTCAGATGGATGGGGTTCTGAGGGCGAAACGGTTAGCAATGTAAGCCAACCTTCGTGGGCGAGTGTTGCATCTTCAATTTTGGAACAAGATAAAGCAACCCTAACTAGTGATGATACAGAAAAGGACGTAGATCTTGAAAGACTAATTGAAAGACTTGGAAAACAGATGAAACTGGCAGCAAGTAGACTTGAATTTGAGAAGGCTGCCCAATTGAGAGATCGAATTTTCCAATTGGAAAATCAGGGATAGCTCAAATCGGTCATTTTGAAAACAATGAGCCTCTGAAGGTCAGGTTATGGGGCGGAGACTTGAGATTGTCATCATGACCCAAGGGCCTGAACTCTACAGCACAACTCGATTGGCTGCTGCTGCTAGAAGAGAGGGCATGGAGTTAGTTATCTCAACCCAACAAGATGTACAATTGATTTATCTCCCGATGGGGCAACTGTTCTCTATAATGGTGACAAAATTGTGCAACCAATGGATTGTATTGTGCCTAGAATTGGGGCTTCAATCACCCGCCATGGATTAACCATTCTCCGACAATTTCAGGCCGCAGGCGTCCCAGTCCTCAACCCAAGTAATGGAATTGGGGCGAGTAGGGATAAATTACGTGCTCTACAGCGTTTTGCCGCAGTGGAATTACCCATTCCTAGAACAGCATATGCAAGAGGAGCAGCCGATTTACACCCGTGTATCAAAACAGTGGGCGGTCCACCCGTAGTTCTGAAATTATTAGAAGGGACTCAAGGAATTGGAGTGATGCGCTGTGATACTGTTGCAAGTGCAGAATCAGTTATTGATGTGCTTGCTAGATTACATCAACCAATAATTGTTCAAGAGTATATCGCAGAATCCAAGGGAACTGATATCAGAGCAATTGTTGTTGGCGATAAAGTAGTAGCCGCAATGAGGAGAACGGGAAAGGGTGATGACTTCCGTAGCAATATTCACCGAGGTGGAACCGGTGACCAATTAGAACTTGAACCAGATATTGAGAGAATATGTATTGACGCTTGTAAATCCCTAAACATTCAATTCGGTGGAGTCGACTTATTGGAGTCTAGCCGAGGGCCATTGTTGATGGAAGTAAATTCATCACCTGGGCTTGAGGGAATAGAAAGAGCAACTGGAATTGATGTCGCAAATGAAGTGATAAAGGAAATTGAGAGGATTTGTGAATAACCGCTGTATTCATTTTGAGGCGGCTTGTCGGGTGATGTCATGGTAAACCAAGAAGACTTTGATTTGCCAGTGGTGGATTATGATTTCTCTACCACTGAAAATGCCTCCAAACTGTTGGACCAAATGGCAACTGCTGGTGGTTTTACAGCAACTAAATTAGCCCTAGCCCGCGACATTCTAGCAGATATGTTTCAGCAATTTGATGAGTCATCAAGTGAAGAAGGGAATAGCCAATTGAACTGGCTTTCTTTTCCTGCCTGCCTTTGTGCTACCGGAACACGTGGATTCTTCGTTGAAGCATTGAAAAGAAAAAGATTCAATGTTGTTGTCACAACTTGTGGAACTCTTGACCATGACATTGCCAGAAGTTTCAGTGATTATTATCATGGAGCATTCGAGTTAGATGATATCGAACTAGGTGA
>Ga0114933_10004577_pt1 | contig 12850 bp, 12 predicted proteins | sample 4SBtaG_FD_89691 | JGI IMG/M metagenome (GOLD analysis project Ga0114933, IMG submission 89691) | Deep subsurface microbial communities from Kolumbo volcano to uncover new lineages of life (NeLLi) - 4SBTROV12_W25 metaG | ecosystem: Environmental > Aquatic > Marine > Volcanic | place: Kolumbo...
CAACGGAGGTCAAGGAGCGTTTCTACGCGATCACGGTCGAGCGTCGAATCAAACACCCCGCGGTGCGCGTCATCAGCGAAAACGCGAAGCAACTCTTGTTTCCAGAGGCCTAGCATCGGGCAAACGAAACGGACCGCGAACCACCGGCCAAACGTCGATGTCGGAATCGAGCACTCCTTCGCCAGGGCGCAAGGTCGCCATCGCGCAGCGACACCGGGACGAGCAGAAGCCGGCCTGTCAGAAATGCCGTTTGATACCCTGCTGGTGAATGGACCTGGTCGGTCGAGTCCTCGGTGGTCGCTACGAGATCGTACGCAGAATCGGCGTGGGCGGTATGGGCACGGTCTATGAAGCGGTTCAGGAGGGCCTCGGCCGGCGAGTGGCCGTCAAGGTCCTGACCGCGGCGCTCGCCGAGGCGCCCAAGTCGCTCGAGCGCTTTCGGCGGGAAGCGCTGGCCGCGGCCCAGCTCGGGCACCCCAACCTCGTACGCGTAACCGACTTTCAGCAGCAAGACGGGGAGCCCACGTTCCTCGTCATGGAGTTGCTCGACGGCGAAGGCCTCGACGCGCGCCTCGAGCGCGGGCGGCTCGAGCCCCTGCTCGCGGTCAACATCGCCTCGCAGATCCTGGCGGGTCTCGAGGCCGCTCACGCAGAAGGGATCGTGCACCGGGATCTGAAGCCGGCGAACATCTTCCTCGTTCCGATGGGACAGGACCGGGTCCTGGCGAAGGTGCTCGATTTCGGGATCGCCAAGCTGATGCGCACCGCGGTGTACAAGCGCCTCACCCAGACGGGCGCCCTCGTGGGTACGCCTCGCTTTGCTGCACCCGAGCAACTCGTCGACTCTTCAGCGGCGGATCTACGCGCCGACATCTACGCGGTCGGCACGCTCCTCTACTTCATGCTGACGGGGCGCGCGCCCCACCTTTCGCAGGGCTTTCGATTGCTCGCCGAAGTGCAGAGCAGAAAGCCAACAGACCCGAGAGGGATCGCGCCGCAGCTCAGCGCCGCGCTTGCCGCTGTTGTGCAGAAGGCGATGGAGAAGGACCGGGCCGACCGTTTCGCCAGCGCGCGCGAGTTCGCGGACGCGCTCGCTCCGCTCGCGGACGGCGGCGCGATCCACGCGTCCCTCCCAGCGCTCGTCCCCCGCAGCAACGACGACGCCACCGCGGTGATGGCCGACCCGCCAGTGCACGCCCCGGAGACCCTCGCCAACTCCCCGCTGCCGACCGTTCCGGAGCCTTCTCCGCGTTCGGTGGAGGAGGCCACCGCCCCCGACACCAGGCCGCCGGTGCCTGCCCAGCCGCAGCCCTCGTCGCCGGAGTCTGCCCAGCCGCAGCCCTCGTCGCCGCAGCCTGCCCAGCCGCCGTCCTCGTCGCCACAGCCCTCGTCGCCGCAGGTCTCGACGCCGCAGCTTTCGTCGTCGCAGGTCTCGCTCCCGGGCCGTCCTCCGCAAGCACAGTCCGCGCGTCGCCCCGTCGTGGTCGCCGTGGCCATCCTCGGTGCGCTTCTCGGCATCCTCCTCTTGGGTGGGATCGGAGGGGTCTGGCTCGTGTCACGCACGCGCGGGGAGACCGCCCAGATGCGCGAACGATCGGGCGCAGCACCGGTGCCCGCGGCGTGCCGCGAATGGGTGCGGATCGCTTGCGAGTGTCCCGACAGGAGCGTCGTTGATCAGTTCTGCACGATCTCGCGTGGGCGCATCGCGGCGATGGAGCGCGGGGTAGGCGGCGATGGATCGGACTGTGGAAGGCTTCTGGAGTCGATCCACCTTGTCTGCCAGTCGGGCATGCCGGCCGGGTCTCCGAGCCCTCCGCCAGCCGGAGCCGCAGGCCCATGAGCTCACACGGGCGAGGCCGGCGTGCGCTTTGCGAACGGGCTGCTCAGCGCGAGCGCCGTTGCAGTCTCCGAGCCGCCACCCGGAGGAGCCGCGCCGCCGTCCCGCGCTCGGCTGGCTGAGCGCACGAGCGGTCCGCGTCAGTCCGCTGGCTCGAAGCGGGTCAGGAAGATCTCCCGCATGCCCCGGCTGCCCTCGTCCCAGGCGAGCCACAATCCGCCGGGTGTCGACAGGAACCGAATGCGGCTTCCGCCGAGGGCTTCGAGGGAGACGTTGTCACCCTCGCCACCGAGGCTCGCCCCCTGGAGTCGTCTCTCGAGGCCGTCCCGCCAGACGCCCATCGCTGCGGATTCGAGCATGAAATAGAGAGCGCCTTCGTGTTCGCCGACCCAGCGAGCGGGGGTCGACTCTCGTCGCGCTTCGACCCATTCGCCCGCTTCGAGCCGTTGCCAAACATGTTCCGGGATGTTGCGGATGAGGTAGACGTCGCCCGCACCCGTGACGAGCAGCTCCAGGTGGCCGAACGTCATGGGCGTCGAGACGCTCGTCGCCGCCGGCGACCAGGCGCTCCCGTCCCAGCGCAGGGTGTCGATCGAGAGGCGGCCCGTCCGAACCACCGCGGCGAGCGGAGCCCCATCGAACCCGGCGCGGATGAGCTCGCCTTCGCCGAGTCCGGGAAGCTCAGTCCAGCCCCCGCCAGAGGGGTTGCGTTCGATCACGACGACGTCGGGCATCTCGAAGTAGCCCAGGGCGACCGAACCGGCCGTCGGGAAGACCGTGTCGATGCGGGCTCCTGCGGGAAGGTCGATCACTTCGACGAGCACGAAACCGTCGCCCTCGAGGCGGAAGAGCGAGCGGTCGAAGTCTGTCGCGGCGACCGCGAAGAGATCACCGCTGCCTCCCTCCAGCACGAAGGCGTCGAGGCTGCGCCACGGAGACGCGACGGTCTCGACCGGTCCTGTTCCGTCGGCGGCGATCCGTGCCACGCCCCGCGCGCCCGCGTTCCACGCGACGTACACAAAGCCGTCGTGGTGGATCGCGTCAGCCATGTAGCCGAGCCGCCCGACGTAGTCGCCGCCCGCGTGAGTCCACGTGCCGAAGAGTCGGTCCGATACGGCCGCGTCGGTCGCGGTGCCGGTGTCCGCGCCCGTCGCAGCGTCCGTGTCATCATTCGTAGCACCACAACCAGCGAAGAGCGCGAGGGCGAGAACGGCGAACATGGATCGCTGACCGGACACTTCACCTCCGATGGTATCGGACGGTGAGCCGACCCGTCGAGGTGGTACCCCGGACGTCCATCCCGGCGGTTGTCCAGTTCGCGGCGGGCTGTGACACACTCTCTGGTCTGCGAGTGCGCCACTCCCTCGCCATGGTGCCGGGGACCCCTGATGCTGTCGTGGGTTCGGCCAGCCCGACTGCCCAACTCGAAATGTCTCGTAGCCGGCCGGTCTCGGACTCAGACGACCCGTCGGAGCTCGCGAAATCGCGCAGGAATCGTCGTGTTCACAAGATGCGGTGTCCCGCTGGCGACGTAGACCCCGGCGCCTCTCTCCCAAACTCACGTGACAAGGAGGTGCAAGAGTTCAATAGCGGGGCGGCCGAGAAAAGTCCGCTCGCACGTCGAGCAAGGCCTCATCCTCACTCTCGAGCCGCTATCCTCGGCGGAAGATGGTCAACCAGGCTCCGAACGCGCAACCGCTGACTGAACTCTCCGCTGTCGACTGGGCGTCGATGGAGCATGCGTACGGCTCCGCGGTGGACGTTCCGGATATGCTCCAGCGACTTGTCGCGGCGGGGTCAGAGGCACGGGCTGAGGCTCGCGCCGCTCTGCTCCACGCGCTCAACCACCAGGGGGTTCGCCGGTTCGAGTCCACCCTAGCCGCCGTCCCTTTTCTTGTCGGTCTGCTCGCGGACCCGGCGAGCCCCGAGCGAGGCAAGCTCGCCCGGCTTCTCGCAGAGTTTGCGGTGGGGGACAGCTGGTGGTTTCAGCACGACGGTTTCCACCCCCAGCTGCAGCCGGATTTCGATCACTGTTCGCGTCCGAAGGCGAGCAGTCACGTCAGCGGAGGGGGCGTGCACATTCGAACGTTTCCCGAGCCGGGCCAAGGCCACGACATGCGGCCCGGATCGCAACAGCTGGCTATCTACGAAGCCATCGGGGCCGGCGTCGAAACCTACGCCGAGCTGTGCGACGTGGGCGCGGACCCGGCAACGCGCTGCGGGGCCGCTTATCTGCTCGCTTGGCTGACACCGTGGTCCGGGTCTGCGGCGCCGGCTCTCGCACGGCTAACCGAGGACACCGACCCCATCGTGCGCGCCACCGGCTGGCTCGCACTGAGCCACGCGACGAAGCGCGATGAAGACCGCGTTCAAGAAACGGTGGATCGCCTTCGATCCGCCTGGCGGAATCTGACGGATCCCCTCGAGCGCCGGGCTGCGGCGCTGGCGCTGGTGAGGATCGAGCGCCCTGAAGACTCCGATCTCGTGCGACCCACGTTGCGCGACGGTATTCGCGAGGGGCTACGGCCGGTTCGACAGCACGACCACTTCCCTTGGGAACGGGTCGATGGGGCGGCGTTTGTTTTCTGCACGCTCTACTTGGGAAGCGCTCCGCCGGATCGAGACGAGGTCTTGGACGCTGCGGTCGCCGGATTCGGGAGGGTGCAGGATCCCGATGAAGCGGCCGATTTGGCCCGATGGCTCTGCACGCTGAGCGTGCCCGACCTCGAGATCCCCACCCCTACACCGCGAGACTTCGAGCCACCGGAGTTACAGACGTTGAGCGCGTTGGCCGCCCACGGCCCCGCCTGGCACTACGCCGACGTCTCCGAACTGCTGCGCATCCGAGGACTGCCAACCACCCAGGCCCAACTCGTGGCCTGGCTGCGTTCTCCGTGACCGCGAGCTAGAGTTGATGGCCGGAAAGACGTCTTGCATCACAGCGATTGGCCTGAGCTGACCCTAGGCTCGGTGACCTTCCTCAGCCATCGGACATTTGGCGTCGACGACGTCTCCACGAGCAACGCGGACATCGCGCCCGCGGCCGCACGCTCCGCCGCTTCACGACCGTCAATAGGCTGCAGTGAACCGTACGCCGCGGTGAGTCGGTCGCTCGGCCTCGTCGATCAGCACGACCGCGAGATCCTCCATCGAGATCCGTGAGTGGCCGGCAGGGTCAACGAGCAGATCGTCGCGCCCGAGCCGGTAGCGGCCGGTGCGCACACCCGGCTGAAGCTCTGCGGCGGGGCTGAGATAGGCCCAGTCGACGCGACGCTCCGCCCGGCATGCCGTCAGTTGAGCTGCGCTTGCCTTCGCGACGGGGCGAAAGGCCGCAGGGAGATATCGCTCGTCCTCGAGGACCGTCTTGCCCTCGCCGCCTGGAACCCGGAGCGTGGCCGCGCCACCCACAATCAAGAGCCGGGTCGCCGTCCTGGCGAGCCCTTCCATCAAGGCCTCGATGACGGCCTGCGTCTCGCCCACCGAGGCGGTGGCCGAGCGTGTCGCGTCGATGGCGACGTCGTGGTTGGCCGTCACGCGAACCACGTCTTCGACGCGCCCCGCGTCGGCGAGCTCGCCGCGGACGGACCTGGGTAGCCCCTCGACCTGCGCGGTGCGACGTACGACCGCGGTCACTTCATGTCCCCGCGCGAGCGCCTCCGACGCAACACGGCTTCCTACACGGCCGGCGGCCCCGAAGATGACGATCCTCACGGCTACGCCCCCACCGCGTCGAGGTAGCGCTCGAACGAGCGGCGGATTTTCTCGTCGGCCCCACCCAGGATGTTGCGACCCCAGGTGTAGCCGAGCACGTCCTCGGAGGGGTAGGGAAGGACGCGGTCGCGCAACGCTTCGACGTCGCGGGTCCGCATGGGGACGAGGTTGGGGTAGCTGTACATGAACGAGACGTGCGTTCGATCCATCGCGACCTGGAGGGCGTCGCCAGCGAAGAGTGCGGGGCCCCGTGGCCCATCGGCCCAGTGGAGTGCGGTCGACCCCGGGAAGTGCCCGCCACATCGGAGCAGCGTCACGTTCTCGGAGAGCTCCATCACGTCGCCGCTCCAGAGCTCGATCGAAGGGTGCGGTCGCTGAATCCACTCCGCGTCCGCCTCGTGGATCGTGATGGGCACTCCCCCAAAGCGGTCGCTCCACTCGCCCATGGAGGCGTAGAAATGTGGATGGGAGATGACGATGCGATCGATGCCGCCGTGTCTCTCAATCTCGGCGACGGCCTCGTCCGTGACGAGAGGCAACGACTCCCAGAGAATGTTGCCTGCGTCCGTCGGCAGTAGGAAGGCACGCTGGTCAATCGCGAACGCGGGAGCGACGCCCAGGGCAAGGTGGCCCGCCTCCTGGTCGATCCGGTTGCGGTGGGTCTGGGTCAGCTCCTCATGGGTCGTCCAACGCTGCCCGCCCCAGCCCACGTATTGTCGCTCATCCTCACAGATCGCGCAGCGCGTGGGCGCCGCCTCGGTCTCACCGTACTGGGTCCCACATGTCTCACAGATGTATCGGGTCATGGTTCTCTCTCCCTCTGAACACAGTCTGTATTCAGTCCCACAGATTGATAATGGGGCGATCGAGCGGCACTCTCCGTACCAGGAGTGTGGAATCATGGACCGGTGGACCGCCCTGAGCCTCTTTCGCCGCGCTGCAGAGCTGGGGAGCTTCGCGGCGACGGCTCGCGACGCCGGCGTCTCCCCCGCCGCGGTGGGCAAGAACGTCTCTGAGCTCGAGGCCCACCTCGGCGTTCGCCTCTTCCATCGCACGACGCGGCGCATGAGCCTCAGTGATGAGGGCGCCGTCTACTACGAGCGGGTCGCGCGACTCCTCGACGAGCTCGCCGCGGCTGATGCCGAGCTGGGTGCGAGGCAAGAACGCGCACGCGGTCTGCTTCGAGTCAGCGCGCCCGTCACCTTGACGCTTACGTGTTTTTCACCGCAGCTTCCCGTGTTTCTACGGCGTCATCCGGAGGTGGAACTCGAGCTCGAACTCGACGACCGGCGAGTCGACTTGATCGCGGGGAGGTTCGATCTCGCGGTGCGTGGAAGCGACGACCTGGAGGACAGCAGCCTGATCGCCAGACGGCTCGTGACCCTCGACCATGTGCTCTGCACCTCACCCGCCTACGTGGAACGGCACGGCGTGCCGCGAAGCCCGGAGGACCTGCGCAACCATCAACTCATTCGGTTCAGCATCTCCGATCACGCACGCGAGTGGGAGCTGAGGCGAGGCTCTCGGGTGGTCCGCGTTCCGGTCCGCGGCTGCTACGCCGTCAACTCGAGTTTGGCCGTCCGGGATGCGCTGAGAGGCGGGTTCGGAATGAGCCTAGTCCCGCGCGTCTACGTCCAGGAGGACCTCGACGAGCGCCGACTCGTCCCGGTTCTGGACGACTGGTCGGGCAACCAAACCACTGTCTACGCCGTCTACCCATCGAAGCAGCATCTGGTGCCCAAGGTGCGCGCCTTCGTGGACTTCCTGGTGGAGGCGTTTGCTTCCGTGCCGCCCCACGCGGGCTAGCTCGCAGGGTCATTGTTTCGCAACATCAAGTTGCCAAGAAGCCGAGGCGGGTTCGGCGCCGGCGTTGGCTCGTTTCGGTCAGCGGTTCCTCGTCCAGTTCCTCACCAGAGGTATGAGAATGCCCAGGGCGAATGGAATGGGATAGAGCTGCCGCCACGAGCCCGTGGTCCACGTGTTGTAGACACCAGCCACGAGCGCTGCGACGGCGATGAGCGTCAGACAACCGAGGCCAATTCGCGCGCGTGCGGATGGGCCCGTTGCTCGAGCAGGGGTGGTTGAGGTCGTGGGCGGGGATGACATCGGTTCTCCGGGCAGAGGCGCTCGAGCGCGGTTTCGCCTAGCGTACGCAATCGCCAAGCCAGATTGTGTTTTGGGTCATGCGGCCGCGTTTCCGGCGTGGTGGGCGGGCGCGCCCGCGGGCCGCGCGTGTCGCCGCCTCAGGTCGCGCTAGTCGAAGTCGACCCAAACGAACTCGTGGTCTTCGACCTGGGCGGCGTGGAGCTTCTCGTGCTGGATGGCCAGGTGAAGGACGCCGTAGTCGGGTTCGAGCGGGACGTTGATGAGGCGCTCCCAGTCCGCCGCCGGAGTTGGATCTGCCCCTGTGGTCGCGCGGTCGTGGCCGAGCAGGCCCAGGATGCCGCCGCTCGAAGCCAACGACACCTGCCGGTACTTCTGATCCAGCTCCGTGTCCGTTCGGGCGAAGCCGATCGCGTCGGAGAAAGGGCTCTCGTAGGACTCGGGCAGCGTGAGCGCATCCACCAGGTCGACGCTCCGCGACTGCAGCCTTGCGTTGTCTTGGTCGGTGTGTGCGTGGGCTACGCGCTCCAGGCCCTCCGTGCTCCCGAAGTACTTGAGGCAGATGCTGGAGCTACCGGTCGTCTCCCACTCGTGATGCGCGAAGATAGACAGCAGTCCCGTCGAGGGGAGGGCGTCGGCTGCTGCGGTGCTGGAAAGCTCGTCGAGGCTGATCTGGCCGAGGAACTGGCAAGGGCTATCGGCCGGGAGGTCGATCTCGGGCTCCCAGCGCTTACAATCGGCCAGGGTGGGCCAGCGGGTCCCTCCAGGAAGGTCGGGGTCGCCCCAGAGTCTGGATGCACCGACCGGCGCCTCCTCGACGGGTGCGCCGACAACCAGTTCCAACGCGGGTCGGGCAAGCCTCAGCCACCGCTCCACGAAGCGTTGGAGACCGAGATCACACGCCTGCTGGATGAGCTGCGCCCCGATCAAACGACTCCAGCCGACGTGTCCGCCTCTCAGCGCGGAAAGCTCGGTTCCGAGCGTGACCAGAACCAGCGAGCGCACGCGCGTGGCTTGCACAATGCTCGACCGGGCTTCGTCGCCCTCGGACCGCAACCAGTCCGCGTACTCGACCCGTGGCTCATCGGCGGTCGGCGAGTCGACGACCGCCGCGATGAGCCCGTGCTCCGTGGTCCCGTAGCCCATGCGCGGCAGACTAGCAGCGGTCGCCACGACCGCCCCCAGAGGACGCATTCACGAACCGATCGCACGGGTCCTCGGAGCGAGCGCAGAAGGCGTGAGTGACCCTGGGCGTTCGCTATTCGTTCTCGACTTCAGAGTCTCGAAAGAACCGGTGGGCAAAGTGATTCTAGAACGGAGCCCAACATGACCATGTTCATCTTCAGCGTACTCTTCTTCGGCCTCGTGCTCGAGCACGCCAACTCGCTGCAGAGGAGCGAACGCGGGAAGGTGTAGGGCTGGCCGAACTCTACGTAGAACGCAGCCGAATCACGCCGGCTGGTCAGCGGTGCGTACGAGAGAATCACCGTGGCAGCGCGCGTACCTGGGGCAGACATGTTGTCGCTGTCTTTGGCGCGCCGAGGTCGTGGGTGGGGGCAACCTGGGAAACTTCGTTGCGGAGGGTTGACCGTGAGATGCCCGGGCGCCCTCAGCACGCGCGGCCAGCCTCCCTATCGGGAAGGGCTTCCGGGCTCGTGCCCCGCGTCCCACACGAGTACCATCGGGCCCGTGAGACGAGCCGGCGTTGGAGTGGTGTGTCTGTTGGCCATCGTGGGCTGCGGCACTTCGGTGCAGCAGCCACGGCTGGCGCCTCGTGCCGAGGCTGAACCATGCGACGGCGACCCGACACGGGTGACCGACCGGTTCACCCAGTACGTCTCGGTCAGCCTCGCAGTCGATGACGCGCCGGGGGCCGATTTCGGAGCGGATCTGCGCCGGATTCCCGAGTTGGAGATCACCCGGGCCGGCGAAGTGTTCTTCCATAGAACTTCTTACGGACCCTTTGACCAGCCGGACACTTGGCAACGTCTCACCGCCGACCTCGACGTCATGAGGCGCAATTGGTCGGTCCTCTACTATCCCCCAGAGGAGTGGGGCCACGCGGTATCAGTGCTCGCGTCGCGCCACCGACCGGTGACCGATCTGGTGCGGGTAGCGACGCTCAACGGGGTCTCCACGCTCGACGTCTGGGTCCGCCCGACCACCGTCAACGCGCCAGGCTGGGCGCGCAGTGCCATCGAAGCGAGCGATCGAGACGCGATCGAAGCGGCGATTGGCCGAGCGACGGGCGGTTGCGAGGGCACCGAGGACCTCAGCGGGGTCCTTCGTGCGCACCGCACTCGACTCTCACTGCCAGCCGACGAGCAGGCTCGAGCGGTGGAACGTCAAGAGGCGTTGGTCGAAGCCTTGGGGCATTGTCGATGCGACGAGATCGACATCGACGCGTTGATCGCGCTCGTCGACAACGAACAGTTCGGGGGAAACCCCGTGTTCCGCCGCATCGGAGTCGGATTTGCCGAAGATGGTCACGAGCTGGTGCTTCCAGCGTCGGCGACCGTCGGCGACTTGGTGGCTGCGTTGGCGGACCTCGACGATGCGCAACGACGGTCGTTGCACCTCGTGACCGAATCGGCCGTCCCCGAGGCCGATCCGCCGTAGCGTGGTCTCGCCGAGCTCGTCCTCAAAGGGAGGAGCCGACGAGACCGATTGCGCTCGAGACCGGCGACCGCCCTGGGGAAGTCGTCATGACGGCCGTCAGGCGAACGGGTTGGCCGTGTCGGCGTCGCCCCGTCCGGCGGCCGCGACGAGTCCAACGGATCGTTCGAGACTCGGGAACGATGCCGAATGTGGCGTGTGCGCCGGGTGGCAACTCGCTTTGTGACTGCTCAGTTCGGTGGCGGCGCGAACGCTACGACGTTCAGGTCGAGGGGGAGCTGCTCCCGGCGTGGGTCGTCCGCGACGGACGGGACGTCGAACCACCGACCTTCGAGGTCCTCCTCACCCGAGAACCAGCGGTCACGGTCGAGGGAGCCCAGGAACGTGAAGCTGTCGAAGACGTGCGGCACGCCGTCGGAGCCGAGTGGGGATGCGCCGGCCATCAGGTGACCAACGCATCTCATGGGGGAGGAGCGTGCTCAGCAGGATTTGCGCAGATCTGAACCTGATTCTGGAGGTCGCTGCCCAGGCTCGCCTGGCCACCCTCGGAGCGGGACGTATGCTGCCGAGTCCTATGATGGACATCGAAACCCTGCGCGGGTGGGTCAGAGACGGCCGTACCCTCGACTATTTGCTTTTCTGGGGCCACCGCCAGAAGCGGAAGGGGAGCCCGGACGCGAGCTGCCTGAGCCAGTGGTTTCCGGCCAGCTTTGTCATCAACGGGATCGCGTACCCCACCGCCGAGCATTGGATGATGGCTGGCAAGGCTCGCCTCTTCGGTGACGACAAGATGCTCGCGGAGATTCTCGAGGCGCCGGATCCCGGCAAGGCGAAGGCGCTGGGTCGAAGGGTTCGAGGCTTCGACGACGCCGCCTGGTCTGAAGCGCGGTCCGAGTTGGTCATCGAGGGCAACATCGAGAAGTTCTCCCAGAACGCTTCGATGAAGAAGTTCCTCCTGAACACGGGGCGGCGGGTCCTGGTCGAAGCGAGTCCGCGCGACCGGATCTGGGGGATCGGGATGGGCGCCTCGAATCCCGACGCGACTGACCCGATGAAGTGGCGTGGAACGAACCTCCTCGGCTTCGCTCTGATGCAGGCCCGCGCTCAGCTCGGCGGTGGTCTGGGCGGCCCGGACTCCTGAGCTGCGTCAGCTTCGACACGTAGGCCCGATGTGGACCGTTCTGGAAGTACCACCCGGAGAGGCCAACCCCGCACGAACCACCACGAAGCGGTCTGCGATCAAGGCATCGCCCCTACTGTGCACGTTCGTCGCGTCGGCGGTGGAGCACCAACCCGCCGGCGCCGATCATCCCGACCGCAGCGGCAAGAGCCCCAGGTACCTCATAGAAGGCGACGCCGTCGACGGGCCGGGCCTCCTCTCGGAGGAACCGCCCGACGGCGACGCCCTATTGAGTAGCGTCCTCGCAGGTGCCCTGACCCTGGCTCAATGAACCAAGAGGCCAGGAATGAGGGGCGGCCTGCTCTCCGGGATCGGCTGCCCGTCCGCGCCGATCAACGACGGTGACGCCGACCCCGCGGTCCACGACAGACGCGCCTCCGATCGGTCGTCACACGCAATGGTCCAGCCTCGTACGCGATGCATGTAGAGCCCGTACCGCGAGCCCTCGAAGGCCTCGAAGCCACAAAACAAGAGTGAGCGGTCGTAGAGGACGAGGTGACGACCATCCGCATGCACCTCCTCGACAGCCCGCCCCTCGAAGCTGATCGGAAAAGCGGGGTCCGCGAGCAGAGTGCCGAACCCGAGCGCCAGAGACCAGAGGCCGTGCAGCCCGACCGTCCCGACCACGACGGCTGCGCGGCGGGCCCTGCCAACGCGTTCTACGCGCGACGCGTCATCGCGTCGCACTCGGACGAGAAGGAGAATGAACGTGGCACCGAGGGGTAGCCAGACCCACGAAAGGAGCGTGTCGGGCAGCGGCGCCAGCCGGTAGCCGAGCTCTTGCATCGTGCCCTGATGGGTGCGCGCGAGGATGACCGGGATGGCGACGAGCGCCGCCCACGACGCCGCGATGGCGCTCGTGCGCAGGGCCGACCGAGTCGGCTTCGCGGGAGAGGGGTGCTCCTCGGTCACGCACTTGGGTACGTGCGGCCGATCGCTTTGTTCCCAACGCACACCGGGTCGGCAGGCGCGAACGCCTGAGGCCAGTGCCGGAGTGTGCCGGCGTCAGCCGCGATCGACAGCTCCAACCGGCACCAGGCGCTACGCGCGTCTCCGGCTATCGTTGTGGCCTAGCCTGCGAGAAGAACGTGAGCGCCGCGGCGAGGTTTGTGTTTGGGGCCACCGCCGTCCGGAAGCGATCCGAGCGGCATCAGCGCGGTCCGGCAGATGCTACCGACGGCGCCCTCAGTCGTGATCGGACGGCCGTGGGCCAGGCCCCCGAGCATTCGACCGTCGTACGTGGAGATGGACGATGTACGCCATGCCTGCCTCGCAGCATTCCTGACGCCCCACCGTCCGCTCGTCCCGGCGCCACGCGGCTTGCTAGGTGCCGTCCGGAAGCTCACAGAACTCGCCGTCACGCGGGGCGGAGTACGCTTCGATCGCCGCGAACACCGCCTCCG
>Ga0114933_10004579_pt1 | contig 12848 bp, 9 predicted proteins | sample 4SBtaG_FD_89691 | JGI IMG/M metagenome (GOLD analysis project Ga0114933, IMG submission 89691) | Deep subsurface microbial communities from Kolumbo volcano to uncover new lineages of life (NeLLi) - 4SBTROV12_W25 metaG | ecosystem: Environmental > Aquatic > Marine > Volcanic | place: Kolumbo...
AGCACATTCTTCCACTCGTTTCCGGAATGGCAGACGAACTCTCCTCCGATGTAGTTGCACAAATCGATTGGTTCCTTGCCATCAGGATCACGCTCGCAGGGAATACATCCCGACTCGCAACATTTCTCTGGTTCCATCAGGAACCCTCCATTCCCTCATTTGAGAATGGATCAGAGCGAGTCATCGCCTCAGAGTACTCCTTCCAGTCGATAGAGAACCTGTCTCTATTGGGGTCCCATTCATCCCAAGTCACCACATTCTCTAGATCATCTAGGTACTTTGGAGGAACGATTCTAGGGACGATAAACGCCTTCTGCCTATGCAGAGGATATGGGTTCCTAAGGCGGATTCCCAACACTCCGAGAACGGCCCGGGCCACATACCAGGTAGCCTGGCTGTTCCAGCCGTGCGCAATCTTGATCACTATGCCCAGCCCTTCTGGCCAGTCCGGGTGGATGATTGAGAGCCCGAGCAGACCATCAGCCCCTTCCTTTGCGAGCAACTTGCCTTCACCCGCTTTCAGACAGGTCGAGTCTAAGCGATTGAACCCACCAATCAGGTCCGGGTGGTCATTCATCGCACCCCAAATCCAATCATCGTCCTTCTCGCGGGCCAGACCTGCAAACAGCACCGCCAACTCATCGACAGTGTTGGAGACTGTGGGGAGTCCGCAACCGTCCTTGGCAACTCTCTGAGGCTCCCAGTCCGCATCGCCGAGCATATTCCTGAGAACATCTAGGTACATCGGGAACCAAGGAGAACTGGGCAAGGTGTAGCCAGCCCGATTGATTCCCATTCTGCGAAGGGCTTTGAGCATCGCAGCGTGTTCTCCTGAGCAGGTGTGAAACCATCTGCGAGGGCGTCTGACTTGACGGCCAAACTGAATCAGTGGAACATCCAGTGGACACTGCATCAGTCCCCACTCTGACTCCGAGAGAAGCGATTGGGCTGCTGCGACATGTTCGGTATCTCCATTATGAGAGGAACAAGATATAGCCAACTGCTCGCTACTAAGCTGCTCTTCTTCAAGAGCCTCCCTAAATGTCTTCATCATCAGTGGCTTCATCATCGATCGTCCATAGACAAGAACATTACCGCCGAAGGAGTGGATTATCTCGGTCCCATGGGCCCAAGCAATCGCACCATGTATGGTGTTCTCGCTGACATCCATTCTACGAAAATCAACTAGAGGTTCCCACTCTACATCGCGACCAGTAGCTATCCCGTCGTACTGCTCACCAAGTGGATTGGTTGGGTAGATTGCCGAACCGGGTCTGCCCGGAGCCACGCTGGAGGGCCTGTCGTTAGCATCCTCGCTCATCTCAGTCGCCCCCGTTCACCCGCGGTGCGACCTTAGTCATGAATGCCGTCATGTTTCTCATCACTCTCTCACTATCGTGGTTAAAGAAGTCGAACCAGCACATCAGACGATCCTCCGAATTGAATCTCTCGGAAATTTGTCGGCTAACTGTCCGTACATTTCCAATCACTGCATTGTCGGTTGCTCGCTCTATCTTTGAGGGGTCTATCGTCCCCTCAAGAGCCTTCCAGTATGTCTCCAAGGCCGACCTTGCCTCTTGCATTGCAGCCTCATCCTGCTGTTCAGGAGTGAGTCCCTCCTCGTCGTTTACGAACACCATGATGGTTCTCGGCATCATGCTTCGGTGCCAAGCTCCACCGTCAGGATGGTAGCTCTCGAACATCCTTTGATGTGTCTGCTCTATTATGTGAGGAGGAGTTATGCTCAGGTTGAAAACCTGTACAGGTAAATGCTTGTTCACCTCAACCTGCAGGGCGGGATCATGACTCCCTAGGACGAGGTTGAGAAGCTCTCTACGCCAATGCTGAGGAATTGTCTTAATCTCCTCAAACTCATATCTACAATCGAACTCTATTGAGTCAGGAGCTGAACCCAGGCCTCGCTCCGATATTGCAGCCCCCTGAACTCTTTCCCAATCCTCGTCGGAACGGAAACTATCTCTATTCAGAACTGTAGGAAGAATCATGTCACTCGAAACTACTTCACCCTTGAGTAGACGGAGGAATATCTCTGAGGCCTCGGCGAATATCTGACCCCGCAGGGCGGGCCATGCAGCTTCCTCTACTGCATCGCGTGGCACGATTCCATATGGTCGTGCCATGAATTCAAAACGTCCAGCGGAAAATCCGATATGCAGCCTGCGCACCTCTTCTGGATCCAATCCATGCAGTGCGAGGAACGAACCAACTCTCTCAGCTTGTGCTATCGGCCCACCGGAGGCTAGAATCGACATTACAGCACTGCCCACATCCATATGACTTGTCCGTGCAAACATCTCTTTGGCGACTTGGAAGAAGTCGGTGCACAGCCCGACCTCCCCTGGATAGTGCGGAACTACCGGCTTGGAGTTACGCTTCTGGACTTCCGTCGAGAGGTGCGCTTGAGCCACCCAACCTACTCCGAAGCCCAGCTCATCAGCCAACTCGACTTGATTGAAGAAGTTGGAGAACATCTCGCTCTCACTAGGTGTCCGACCACTGGTGTCGGGTGTCTGGGAAATCGAGAAAAAGACATCGAAGCGCAAGCGCATCACCAATCAGATTGACCTCATCCTGCCGCCGTCAACAGCTAGACTTACTCCACGAATAGCACCGCTAGAAGGTAGGCATAGGAAGGTGACTGCAACAGCAGTCTCTAGGGGATTGACCAATCGCTGTATTGGAACTCCGCCAAGCCATCCCTCTGTGATGTCCTCGACTGAATTACCAGTTCTCTCCGAGATTGATGATGCCAACGAACCGAGTCTGTCAGTATCGGTGAATCCTGGGAGTATGTTGTTGATGGTTATACACGGGTCCAGTTCACGAGATAGAGACTTGGACCAGGACGCCATGGCTCCTCTCAGAGTATTTGACAGTCCGATATTGTCTATGGGTTCGCGAACTGAGGTCGAGATGATGTTGACTATCCTGCCGCTACCCGCCTCCCTCATTCTCGGAGAGAGCATCTGTACTATGGTGTGAGCAGCATGGAGATGCCTGAGAAACGGCCCCTCGAAGTCCTCGAGAGTATTCTCGAGCAGAGATCCCCCAGGAGGGCCCCCGGAGTTGTTAACCACGATTTGCACGACTCCCATCGAGGAGACTGCCTGCCTTACAGCATCGATATCCTCGAGATCAAGAATCATTGCCTCATGTCCTTGTCCGTGCATCTCAGAAATCAATGAGTCGAGATTATGCTGAGAGCGCGCGCAGGCGATTACCCGCGCACCCGCGCGAGCGAGCATCAGGGCACAGGCACGACCTATGCCCTTCGAGGCGCCGCAAACTAGGGCAGTCTGTCCTTCAAGCGAGTCTTCTGCGAAAGGAAATCCATCGTTGAGTAAATCTTCCATCTAATCACCTAATCATTGTAGTGCGCGTAAGTCTGGTCCCTGAGTTTCTGGTCCACTACCTCAAGCACCTCCTCCGGCGCGTTGCGGAAGGTAGGGTACTCGCTTTCACCTTGTGGTCTACGCATCTCTTCCCACTGTCCGGCTTTGTAAGCCATCAAAGCCTCCTTCATCAGAACTCCTGCAAGCACTAGTGTCTCGTAGCACAGGTCTTCGTAGGTCATCCCTCTCTTTACTGAAACCTCCTTCCTTAGCAACAACTCCCCGGTATCGATTCCATTGTCACAGAAATGAGTGGAGGAGCCAATTGGGATATCGTGGTAAACGCTCCAAGCGGGCGAGGCTGAGCCGCGGCAATCAGGAAGCAGCCCTGGGTGAGAGTTGATTACCCCGTCCTCGGGATGGTCTAGGATTTCTCCTCGTATGATTCTAGTGCCTCCGAAGACTATCAAATCCAGCGGTATATCAGTGATATGTGGCATCACCTGCTCAGAGTTGTGGATTGGTACCTCAATATGAGGGACTTCGACTCCTGAGTTGGCTAATTCGGCCAATTGCGACGCTATAGTAGGCGCAATCGAATTCCCCTCAATGCGTTTGAGGAACTTCTCCCTCTCTTCATCTGCAATTGCCGAATCCTCTGTAATCACTATCGTAGGGACAAATCCCTCAGAGAGAATCTGGCGCAGCATCTCGCGACCGTATGGATGCTCCTTCAAGAGCAGGTATGCGAATCTCGGCTTAGCCATGTTCCCGCTCTGCGGAGGGGCCGTAGATACCCGTTATTTTCGGTTGCTCCGAGATGACATTACGATTGCCAATGAAAGTGCTGCAAAGGCCATCCACAAGCCGAACCCTGGTAGCGACTTGTCCGCCGGAGTTTCCTGCAGTTCTACTTCTTCTTGATTGATCGGAGCAGGCTCCACTACTATCGTCCCTACCATTCCGAACTCCTCGTGAGGTTCGCAGACATACTCGTATGTCCCATTCTCTCCAATCTCGAAAGTGTAAGTATAGTCTACATTACGCATTGGCTCTCCCGAATCAAACAACCCATTACGCTCCACAGCATTGTGTGCGAGAAGCTCCCCGCTCCAGAAGAATCGAACAGAATCTCCCTCAGTCAGAGTAATTGTTTCCGGTGAGAACCGGAGATTAGTACTATCTACACTGACAACCACTACCTCGCCCTCGTTTTGGATAGAAGTATCTCCAACTACCGTTCCTGCAATGGCTAGTAATATACACATCAGGCAAGCCAGAGAACGAGTTTTCATATTCTTTGATAATCGATTCACCGTATTAACTACTGTTTCAGCAATCTAAGGAAACTGGGATTTCCTAGGGAGTAACTCGGCTTCTATCACGTGGGAACAAGACCACTTCTCTGACATTACCTGTTCCTGTCAGCACCATTAGCAGTCTAGCCACGCCCAAACCCCATCCAGCGTGCGGAGGCGCCCCGTAGCGAAAACCATCTGTATAGAATGTGAAATCAGCCGGCTCGAGTCCCATATTTCGCAGGTTCTGCTCGAGGACATCGACCCGATGCTCGCGCTGCCCGCCACTAGTCATCTCATCGCGTCCATAATTAAGATCGAACCCACGGCTCAACTGTCCTCCCGAGGAACCCTTCTCCTCCTCCTTGTGGTGGATGTAGAACGGCTTCATTGACATCGGCCATCGGGGTATGAAGTGGAATCCCGGATACTCTGCAGCGATGATGTCACAGTGGTGACTCTCTATGTCGTCGCCCCACTCAATCTCCTCTCCTCCTGCCCTGACTATCTCGATAGCATCACAGTACTGGATTCGCGGGAATGGGATACTCGGGACTTCTACGGTTATCGGATCTTGACCTTGACTGGCTCGGTACTCATTGACCACACCGATAAGATCCTGGTCATTGGCAGCGACCTGACTCCAGATGTGGTGAATCATTCTTTCTTGAACGCCCATTACATCCTCGTCATTCATCCAAGCACCTTCGATGTCGAAGGAGATGAATTCGTTGAGATGCCTGTAAGTATCGTGCTTCTCTGCTCTGAAGGCAGGGCCGATTTCGAAGACCCTTTCAAGCCCCCCTAGAACTGCCAGTTGCTTGTACAACTGCGGACTCTGCGAGAGGTACGCATCAGTCTCGAAGTACTTCATTGGGAATAGGTTAGTCCCGCCTTCAGCTGCAGCGGCGATTATTTTCGGTGTGTTAATTTCCTGAAAGCCTTCGGAGATGAGACAGTCGCGCCCGTATTGCAGAACCTTGCTACGAAGCTGAAACATCGCATTCACATGCTCTCTTCTGACATCTAGATGGCGATTGTCCAGTCTGACATCGAGTCCGACATTGACTTCGTCCGTGACTCCCACTGGGAGAGGAGTGGCGGCTTCAGCCAGAATAGCCGCTGAGGTGACGCTGATTTCGTATTCTGGCGGAGGGGCAGGTTCACCTTCAGCAACCTTAGGGGGTCGCTTCTGAGCCACAATGCCGTTGACTTGTATAGTCGATTCGCGCGTTGCTGACTGAACTGCATCAAAAATCGATTCATCCATGTTATCCCTTTTCAGGAATGCCTGAATCTTTCCAGTTCCGTCTCGCAGCATAAGGAAGCAGATTGCACCTCTTCCCCGGACTGTTTCTGCGTATCCAGAGATGGTGACCTCTTCGCCAAGCATCCCCGCGCCACCCGAAGTAACATCACCTATGGTATGAGATCGATAGGCCGTAGGCTTCCATCCGCTACTGTCCCTCATGACCCTCTCGTGTCGGGACGGGGTTTTGAATGGTATCGGGTCATGAGGCTCAATCATCCGCCAATCTTCCTAGATACGATTTGTCGAGCTCAGGGGGAAAAGCAATCCATCTAATCAGAAGAAAGTTGAAGTATCCAAAAACACAGGTATTAACGAACCATGCTAATGTATGATGTAAGAGGAAAACTTCAACCATAAAATAATGAAATATTGTTGTGACTACCAGTTGGCCTGAATATGTCCAAAATGCGCGATTCAGACTTCTGAAATAGGAAAATGTTGAGTTGAATGTGAATTTATAATGCATAAAGTGGGCTTCTACATTGCCTATTGCGCTTGAAACAGCCCAAGCGGCTACTGCAGCGTGTGAGGGCCAAAGATCGACCCAGTAAAGGACCTCATAAAGGATCAAAGCGAAAGAAGAGTTGAAAATTCCAACAATGTTGAATTTTAGAAATTCATTGAACATTACTCTGTAGGTCCAACCCACATCAGAGACTCTGCTTTTGAAGTTGCCAATCCAACTCAGAAGTACCGCCTCACTCTTCTTCGTGAGGGGCGATTTTCGCCGCAATCAGAATGAAGGCTGTATGGCCCATGGGCTGATTGCCCGGCCTGACTCCTCCCTTGCTCGCCTTGACCCACTTACGCTCGATCATCTCACCGGCCCACTCGACAACCAAGCCCTGACGCTGGGCCGACTCCCAAGATCGCTCCAACTGGATTGTTGTTGGGCAGTAGCAAGCTACCCTGCCACCTGCACGCAACAGCGGCTCTATTGCTGGCACGATGCGCCAAGGTTCGGCCACATCGATTATTGCAGCATCGAGTGAGCCGCAAATCTCTCTGACATTATTCCCAACCTCACCGAGATCACCATCTATCAAGTGCCAATTGGGGAACTCTGGGATAACCTCAGCTAGACGCTCCATGTTCGCCCTGCCAACTACTGCATGCTCAGGCCTCGCCTCAACAGAAATAAGAGTCCCAGAGGAACCTAGGACATTTGCTAGGTGCATTGCTAGACCTGCAGAACCGTGCCCTCCTTCCAGGACTCTAGAGCCTACTCCAATGCCCATCCAAGAAATCAGGAAACCGGCATCTTTAGCTCCTATAACTTGGGCCCTTCGAGCCATGTTTCTACGCGCTTCCGGAAGCGCTGGATCGACGACAGTAAGAGACTTCTGGCCGACCGTGATTCTGTCTCCGAATCCGTAGCCGCTGAGCAGTTGCTTAGCATCAAATCGACCCAGTCCCTTGACTTTGACCTCGCCAGATACTCTGTGCAACAGATACGCTCTACCATCATCTTCCCGGAGAGCGACCCACTCTGTCTCGGCGCCTCCATCCATGCTAGTTGGTCCAATTGGAGGTAATCAATACCTTCGGCTCTCTAAAGAGCCGCACATTGTCCAAACATTAACCCAACACGGTTATACAGCCCCCACTTAGGCGCAAACTGATGGATTACGGTAAATTCAGCGATTTACTTCGTTCCACGACCCTAGCGACACTAGTGGTGATGCTGTCCTTCACCGCCTTCCTCGCAGTAGATGACAGAATGCCCGACAGGGAGCAATTGGATCAGAGAGAGATGCCCCTGTATGCCACTAGTCCGGGCCATCCGGTGTTCGGGGAGTATGTTGGAGCGCACTGGTGTGGTCCATGCATGAATAGTGCCTCCCCCTCACTCGATAATCTGAAGTCTTCTAATCCTGAGGACTTCACTTTTGTTTCCATATTCGAGTCTTCTTCGGGAGGATGGCCCTCTGATGCCCCAATAAATCGTAGGAGTCATGTAATGTCATCCTCGGGCGGCTACCCGACCTTCTCTTTCGCAGACACTCAGACAGGGTCTTGCTACAAGGTCGGGGCGGCTGGAACCAACTACTACGATGCTGACTACTCTTCCGGAGGATGCATGAGTTCAGATGTAGGTGACTACTCTCTAGATCTGTCTGTGGCATTGGACAGTGCAACGAATCAAGTCACCGTAACTGTAGAGTCAACCTATCTTGGCTCATCATCTTCAGTCACTGCATATCTGTACGCAGCTGTAACCGAGAAGGTCGGAGGGGATGCATATGACAACGGAGTCAGGCCTCATCACAACTGGAGGCAATGGCTTCTAAACAGCAACGGAAATGGATTCGAACAACTTACTCTGACGCCAAACACTCCTGTTGAGAATAGTTGGACTGTCCCCCTCAGTACAGTTAGAGCTGCAGGAGGATATACTCAGTTCGAGAACTTCTGGCCAGTCATCGCCCTGATGGATGGCCCTCATTCTTCGTACAACAGTTTCCTGTCGGCGGCAGATCTGGGCATGGTACCTCTAACGGACCTCGGAGTCGCTGATCTTTCGGCTGACAATCAGAACGGTAATCTCGGATTCGTCCCCGGTAATCTTCTCGATATCACAGTGGAAGTCACCAATAACGGCGTGGACGCTTACAGCGATGGTGGCGAGATCTCAATTTACGAGTTGGTCGGATTGGACGAATCATACATTGGAGGGGCATCGATACAATCTATTCAGCCCGGCTCCACTCAATCCCTGACGGTCCAATTTGATACATCTCACATAGACACTTATGCATCAGGTACGACAACATTCAGGTCCAGACTATCCGGGCTGACTGGGGACAGGGTTGCATCCAACAACTATGCCGATGTCAATGCCTTACATGACATGGCACCTGTAGCGAATCAGCCTTCCGCAGTTGCTTCAGTCTCGATAGACAGGGGTGATACCATTCAGTTCGAGAGCACCGCTCTATCAAATGACTTGGTCGACGATATGACAACCATGACTCCAACTATGCACTATGCAATATCAGGAACTGGCTTTTGGGACGATGCATGGATTTCCTCCTCAGACCTCGTCGGTAGTGGAGGAAATGCTCGCTTCCTGCACACCATCGACGCTCCTCTTAACGCTGATATCGGAACATACGACCTCAGAATCAGGTGGACAGATTCCGGAGGGCAACAGGGAGACTGGCTTTTGGCAGAGGAGGCATTTGTGCTGCGCAACGGACTCCCTGTAGTTCTCAACGGCGATAGCTCGCAGTATGCCGGCATGCCTACAGTAAAGGTCGAGACAGAAGAGAGAGTTTCAGCAATCGGCCTTGTACATGACGCAGAGACGCCGCTGTCTATGCTGATGATTGACAGTAACTCACCTGAGTTCATCGAATGGGACGCCTCAACTTTGGAACTGGTAGTAAACTTCCAGGAAGTAGTCAGGGACAGTCAGGGCAATCCTATTCCACAGGCTGTTTTCGTTACAATTGACGATGGCGATGATACTAATTCCGGCATGATGATGTTTAATGTAATAGAGAATGGAGCTCCAAGATGGGCGCCCATTCCGTCGCAATCGTTCGATGAGGGCGGCTCAGCAAGCATCAGCCTCACTGGCTTCCTATCTGATACAGATGACAACGGAAATCCAATTCCAACCTCGGGACTGTCGCTGGAGTTGATTTCCAATTCCGATGAATCTTTGGTCGAGGCCAGTATCTCTGGGCACTCGCTAACTGTCAGCTCGCTTGATGATGACTCAAACGGATTGGTCGAACTAGGAATCAGAGCGAGCGACGGATCCAAGACCTCTGATACTACTATTGTCTTCCATGTGCTAAATGTCAACGATGCACCTCGCATGAACATGGATGGGATCGAGGAGTTCACAGTCGAGATGGGCGAGAGAGTTACTCTTGAGTTGTTAGACAGAATAACCGATATCGATGACCCCGAAGAGGAGATTTGGGCAACTGCGACCACCTTTGTGCCCGGGGCCGCTCAATACAATCCGATTACTGGAATACTAACTATGGAATGGTCAGAGGCAGGCATAGAGGCCGTAACAATCACTCTCGAGGATCGCCATGGTGATGCCAATGCGTACATGATTACCGTCACAGTTGTAGATAATCTGCCTCTGCTGTGGGACTCTGATTTAGTGGCTTCGTTTGACACTATTGACTATGGGACCAATCCAACGGTGATAGTAGAGAATGTCGGTCCACTTGAACTCAGTGACATTAGGGTCACTTGGTCAGTTTGCAACTCGATTACTGGCATTTGCCACTCCTCCGGAATCTCTCATAATATGGGTCCCTTCATAGTGAATCCATCAAGCGGGAACGGACTTGGAATAGGAGACTATGTGACTCTGTCTGTTTCAGCTGAAGACAGTGATGGGTTCGACAGACTGACTGAGATTCAACTCAAGATGTTTGCCACAGAACCAGTCGAGGTCACGGAGCCCGAACCCGAGGAAGGCGAGGATTCCACTCCGAGCAACGGAATCAGCAAGTGGTTCTCAACAGGGCTTCTATTGATTGGAATCTTGCTTTCTGCAGCCCTAGTACTGGCTCTAGCCATCACTCTTCGCCGCCAGCGATTTGAGTCGGAGTCTGCCATCGACTATTCAGCCATAGCAGACTCTGGACCAACTCCCTATCCAGAACCTGTTTCCGCCCCTGATTCAGTACCTCCTCCACCTCCGATGGTACCTCCCCTGCCTCCAGAAGGATTACCCCCGGGTTGGACCATGGAACAGTGGCACTACTACGGTGAGGAATACCTCCGCCGACGTGAATAAGTCAGCCTAGTTGCATTGTCCCTCTTAACGCACCTTCAAGAAGGTGCGAGAGTCAGGAAGTATCCCGGGGGGGCGCAGATGGGTGAATCAAACCAGTCTCAGGACGAAGCGAATGAGCAGTCAGATGCGCTCGATTCATGGGAGGACGGGCCCGCTTTTGGAGCGTCCGAGGACAAGGATCCAATCTGCGAAACTCCTGTTGAAGAATGGATTGATGGAGTGCAGATTTCCTCGACCGAGGAAGTCCCAATACCTGAAAAGCTGGTCGACCAGGTGATTGGTCAGGAAGCAGCATCGATTGTGGTCAGGAAGGCAGCCGAGCAACGCCGCCATGTAATCATGGTTGGAGAGCCGGGAACTGGCAAATCGATGCTCTCTAGGTCGATGACCGAGTTCCTCCCTAGGGAGCAACTAGAGGACATTCTCGTGTTCAGAAACCAGGAAGATGAGAACGAGCCAAGAGTCAGAACTGTCCCCGCTGGCCGCGGCTCTAGGATTATATCAGAGCGCAAGGCACAGATTAGGGTACAGAAGGAGAGGACCAACAGGACGCTACTGTTCATCGCTCTAGTGATTGGTGCGGCCCTACTTCTCGCTACCATCTCCAGCGGAGAGATTCTCACATTCATCTTCGGGTCATTCATTCTTGTCTTTGGCTACTTCTTCCTCAGGACTAGGCTGACTGCAGGAGAGGACGCCAACATTCCGAAACTGCTGATTAAGCATGAGAGAGAAGACGAACCTCCATTCATCGATGCAACTGGTACTCTGGCCGGAGCACTACTGGGTGATGTGAGACATGACCCGTTCCAGTCAGGTGCGGATCTAGCGACTCCAGCACATGAGAGAGTCGAGCCTGGAGCAGTACACAGGGCAAACAAGGGAGTCCTGTATATTGACGAGATTCGCATGCTCAGGATGGAGGAGCAACAGGCTCTGCTGGTGGCCATGCAGGAGAGGGAACTCCCAATCAGCGGCCGCTCAGAACGCTCTTCTGGCGCTCTGACCAAGTCGGAGCCTGTGCCTACCGACTTCATTCTAATCGCAGCGGGCAACCTCGACAGCATTCAGAACATGCACCCAGCCTTGCGCAGCAGGATTCGCGGCTATGGATATGAGGTCTATGTCAACACCGATATGCCCGATACCGAGCGAAATCGACGCAGACTAATCAGATTCATCGCTCAAGAGGTCAGAAACGAGTTGAACAAGAGTTCAGGCAAGGCAATCCCGCATTTCAACAAGGGTTCGATAGCACTTATCCTGAAGGAGGCTCAGAGACGAGCCGGCCGCAGAGGAAAACTATCCTTGCGTCTTCGTGAGCTCGGTGGCCTCGTGAGGATCGCTGGAGACCTTGCGGCCGAAGATGGCGCGGAACTGACAAGCTCAGAACATGTCACTAGGGCTAGGATGATCGCTAAGCCACTCGAGCAGCAGGTTGCTGACCGCTATCTGGACAGGCAGGCCGAGTATGCGATGCTGGTCAACAGCGGTATCCGTGTAGGTAGAGTCAACGGGTTGGCTGTGCTTGGCGCGGACAGCGGACTCTCAGACTACTCAGGTGTGGTACTGCCGGTTGAGGCAATGGTCACCCCTGCCCAAGGCATGTCTGGCAGAGTGATTGCGACTGGTGGCCTGTCCGACCTAGCCAACGAGAGCGTAACCAACATCAGTGCAGTCGTCAAGAAGCTGACTGGCAAGGACATCAAGGACTACGATTTACATGTACAGTTCCCAGGAACTCACAATGTAGACGGTGACAGTGCATCGATTACGATGGCTACTGCGATAATCAGCGCTTTCGAAGGAGTACCTATCGAGCAGAATCTGGCTATGACTGGATCTTTGTCCGTAAGGGGTGAGATACTCCCTGTCGGTGGAGTAACGGCCAAGATCGAAGCCGCTGCCAAGTCCGGCATAGGGAGAGTCGTGATTCCTCGGGCCAACATGCAGGATGTCCTGATGGACGAGAAGTGGGAGAAGCAAGTTGAGGTCCTGCCGGTTGATTCGCTTGACGAGGTTCTGCAACATGCTCTCGTGGGAGCCGAGGAAAAGGTCACCCTAGTAGAACGCCTCGCCAAGGTAATCGACACTATCTCCAAGGGAACTGATAC
>Ga0114933_10004582_pt1 | contig 12845 bp, 14 predicted proteins | sample 4SBtaG_FD_89691 | JGI IMG/M metagenome (GOLD analysis project Ga0114933, IMG submission 89691) | Deep subsurface microbial communities from Kolumbo volcano to uncover new lineages of life (NeLLi) - 4SBTROV12_W25 metaG | ecosystem: Environmental > Aquatic > Marine > Volcanic | place: Kolumbo...
GCGGAGTCCTACCTGAAGCCGCGGGTGGTCGAGTTCATCCGGCTGAACAAGAAGGTGATGACGAACCTCTTCCGGACCGCGCTGGTCCAGGAGCTCGATCTGGCGGTGCTGAACTTCAGCTCGGCGCTGGTCTCGAGCGAGTTCATGCTCATCGAGGAGGGCACCAGTGACCGCGTGCTCTATCGAACGGCCGGGAGCCTCATCAGCTACTCCCACGAGTACTACAACGCCCTGCCGACCACCACGGACCGCGTGACCAAGTTCACCGAGTTCGTCCGCCGGGTGCACGCCGAGCTCCCGGGCGATGACCAGGGCGACGAGGTCTGGCTGAAGTGGTTCGACAAGTTCGAGCGGCTCCTCCAGCCCCTCGGCAAGATCAGCGACGAGCTCGAGAAGACCGTCGAGGCGCAGCGCTGAAGTGCAGCCGGGCGGTCCCCAGGCCCAGACGCTTCAGGTTCGGGTCCAGGTCATCGACGTCCGGTCGCAGACCCTCGACCTGATCCTCCCGACCTACCTGCCCGCCCGCGACCTGACCCAGCGGGTCGCCCGCGACGCGGGCCTGGACGCCTTCTGGCCGGATGGTCGCCGGCGGCTCTACTGGCTGCGCGCCCGGGGTCGCCTGATGCGCGACGAAGAGCGGCTCATGGACCTGGGCGTAGTCGCCAACGAGCTCATCCACCTGCTGCCCGAGCCGCCGGCCGGGTCGGGTGTGGTCGAGCAGCACCCGGACTACCCGGAGACCCAGGGCTACGCAGCCCGCGGGACCCTGGCGCTGGTCGGCTCCATCTTCGGCGTGCTGTTGTGGACCCTCGGCTGGAGCGTCGCCTTGAGCGTCGACCGCGGCCTGCTGACGACGACGCTCCCGGGCCTGGGCTTGGGGCTGATGTGCACCTCGTTGGCCCGGCACATCTTCGGCGGCGACGGCTGGAGGGCGCGCGTCGCGGGCCTGGGCATGGCCCTCGCCGTCCTGATGGTGGCCCTGGCGATGCTCGGCCCGGTGCTGGTCGGCGAGGACCCCGCGCTCGTCTTCAGCGAGTCGGTGCCGGGCCTGGTGACGGCGCTGGCGGGCGTGCTCTTCGCCTGGCTCGCGTGGTGGGGCGCGGTCGAACCTCTGCAGAGGATCGAGCGCTCGGAAGAGGTCCAGTCCGAGGTCGCTGCAGTGGTGGCCTGTGGCATCTGCGGGCAGGGCGTCGAGCCCCACGTGCGCATGGACTGCGTGTACGCCTGCGGCAAGGTCTTCCACACCGGTTGCTACGAGGCGCGCAAGGCCGTGTTCCGGGGCGATCCGAAGACCTGCGAGGTCTGTGGATCCCAGGTTCGCGCCTAGGCCCTGAACAACCGCCCAAGGACAACATCTCGAAAACCGTCGACAACGTGCCGATGCGTACGTTCAGATGGTGCTGCTCCCCCTCTTCATCGCCTGCGGAACGCCCGGCTACGACAGCGACCCCGTCGCGGTCGACGTCGAGGTCATCGAGGTCTACACGGGCCAGGATGCCTACGCGGCCACCGAGTGGGTCGATCTGCACGTCGTCGTCGCGAACCACAGCGACGATCCGGCCGAGGTCCTCGCGGACGCGCTGCTGAAGGACGCACACATCTACAGCAAGCGCACGACGGTCATTCCGCCGAACAGCGAGGTCGACATCCGACTGCGCAGCAAGAGCGAGCGCTTCTCGGACGGCACCTTCGAGGTGACCGTGACCGTCGTCGGCGAGGGCTCCGATGTCGACGTCAGCAACAACGTCGGCCTCAGCCAGCCAGTCGCGTTCCTCGACGGATAGGCGGCTGCTCGGCCTTCCAGGCCTGAACGCGAGCGTTGACCTCGGCGGCCATGGAGGCCGGGAGCTCCAGTCCGAGCAGGGCGGCGACGAAGAACAGCTCGTCGGCGTCCGCGGAGGGGCTCAGCAGCGCCAGGACGGCTTCGGCGTCGACGGCCTCGGGCGTCCAGTCGGGCGCTGAGGTCGCGCGGAGGACCACCTGGCCCTGCCGGGGGATGAGCTGACGGAGAGGGGCATGGGAGACCCACACGCCGCGCCGCAGGCCGCCAGGCCGGGGTCGGGGGCTGCTGACGAGCGCCAGGGGGCGACCGGTGTGATCCTTGAGCATGTCGACGAGGGCTCCCTCGCGACCGTCGTCCGCCACCACCATCCGCAAGCTCGACATCGTCCGCTCCTTCCAACCCTCCATCGGACGGCGGGAACAGGACTTGAGCCGAGGGGTTATAGACTGGCGCCGATGGCCGGTTTGATGCTGATGCTGACGCTGGCCTGGGCCGGCACGCGAGAGCAAGGCGAGCTCACGCGCCTGGTCGACGAGATGGACCAGCAGAGCGAGCGGCAGGCCTGGACCTCGGTCGACCGCACCTACGGCAAGATCCTGGAGCTCACCGGCGTCACGGTGCCTCGCGATGTCCACATCTCCGCCGCCCATGCCGCCCGCGCCACTGGAGACATGGCCGAGGTCGTCGCTCGACTCGAGCGCGCCCAGGCGGTCGAGCGCACGGACGAGGAGCAGACCTGGCTGTCGTCGATCAACGAGCAGTTCAGCCACGTGGAGCTTCGCGTCGTGCCGGCTCGGAGCGTCGACCTGACCGTCGAGATCATGCCCTTCGAGCCGGATGCCCGACAGGCCGTCGAGCGAGCCACGGTGGCCCTGGTCGACGATGGCGAGTTCGTCGGCATGCTTCCCATCGGCGAGTACCAGCTGGCGGGCAAGCCCTTCACGGTCACCGCGGGCTACACGGCCCACGTCGAGCTCTCCAGCAAGGAGCTCAAGGCGGCCAAGAAGGCCCAGTAGGCACGGCTCTTGCGCGCGGGCCGGATTGCGGCTCCGAGATCGCCCAGGTACCTTCGCGCCCGCCGGCGGCACCCCGGCGCGGAGCTCTGTCATGTCTGCGATCCTGCTCGCAAGCCTGCTTTCGACCGATGCGCTCGCCCAGCAGGGGCGTGACGAGTTCGGCGTGACCCTGTCGTTCGCCGGCGGCTGGTACGAGATCGACGAGGCCGAGAACCTGGCGCCCACCTGGGCGCTCAACCCGCGCCTCGGCTACAGCCTGACCCGGCGCGTCATCGTCGAGGCCCAGACCGGCTACCACCAGGGCGCGACGAAGGCCTTCAACAACCGCTACGACAGCTTCACGCCGCGCCTCGACCTGCTGCTCGTGCTGACGCCCGAGAGCCGGATCCAGCCCTTCCTGGCTGCGGGTGGTGGCGTCTCCTACGTGCGGGTGAGCCGCGACCCGAACACCTGGTCCACCGAGCCGATCCCCGGCACGGCGATCGGAAACTACAAGAACCCGGACACGGACACCCTGGTCAACGCCGGCCCCGGCATGATGATCAAGCTGGCCGGCGCGATGTCGCTGCGCTTCGACGCTCGTTGGATGATGACCATCGGGACCGAGCCCCACGGCGACAACAACCAGGACGTCTTCAACAACTGGGAGCTCACCGGCGGCTTCATCTTCCGAGCGGCCGAGCGGAACCGGGACAGGGACCTCGACGGCATCCTCGACAAGGTCGACCAGTGCCCGGACGACCCCGAGGACTGGGACACCTTCGAGGACCCCGACGGCTGCCCCGACTGGGACAACGACCGGGACGGCATCGTCGACGAGGACGACGAGTGCCCGCTCGAGGCCGAGGACGAGGACGGCTTCGGTGACGAGGACGGCTGCCCCGAGGACGACAACGACCTGGACGGCATCGTGGACTGGGAGGACGACTGTCCCGAGGACCGCGAGGACCAGGACGGCTTCCGCGACGGCGACGGCTGCCCCGAGGCGGACAACGACCGGGACGGCATCCTGGACCTGAACGACCGCTGCCCGAACCACCCCGAGGACGTCGACGGCTGGGAGGACGAGGACGGCTGCGAGGACACGGACAACGACAGCGACGGCATCGCCGACGTGGTCGACGCCTGCGAGACCGTGCCCGAGTCCTACAACGGCTTCGAGGACGCCGACGGCTGCCCGGACGAGCTCCCGCCCGAGGTCGTGAAGTTCACCGGCGTCATCCGCGGCATCAACTTCGAGGTCGACAAGGCCAAGATCACGGTCGACAGCTACTTCATCCTCGACGAGGCGGCGGACGTGCTCATTCGCTACGACGACCTTCGACTCGAGGTCCAGGGCCACACGGACAGCGACGGGGGCGACGACTACAACTTCGACCTCTCCGATCGCCGGGCCGAGGCCGTCGTCCGCTACATGACCGGGCGGGGTGTCGACGCCGCGAGGCTGACCTGGATGGGCTACGGCGAGAGCCGCCCCCTGGTCCCCAATGACGACGAGGAGGCCAAGGCGGTGAACCGCCGGGTCGAGTTCCACGTGGTCGAGCCCGAGCCCCTCACGGCCGACCAGTAGCGCTCTCGTAGCGGACCCAGGCGTCGCCCTCGAGGCGCTCGTGGGGGTGGTACCGAGACTTGTAGCTGAGCTGCGGGCAGTCGCGAACGTACAGCCCCAGGTAGTACCAGCGGTAGCCCTGGGAGCGCAGCCAGGCGATCTCGGCGAGCACGCTGAAGACGCCGAGGCTGCGGTGGTCCTCGTCGGGGTCGAAGTAGAAGTAGACCGAGCTGGCGTCTTGCTTTCCGAGGTCCAGGATGCCCACGCCGATCAGCTTGTCGCCGACGAGGTAGCGCGTCTCGATGGTGCGCGTGCCGGTGACCGTGCGCCAGTTCCGGTAGTGGCTGGCCGAGGTCGGCCGCTCCGACAGCCCGCGTCCGAGCTTGTGCTTGTTGAAGAGGTCCAGGTGGGCGGTGTCCACTCGCGGCGGCCCGGCCATGACGCGCACGTCGGCGTTCTTGCGCCAGGCGCGGCGCTGGCTCTTCGAGGGGCGGAAGTCGGCGATGGGGACGCGGATGCCCTTGCACTCGTCGCAGCTCGGGCAGGACGGCCGGTACATCGTCCGGCCCACGCGGCGGTCGGCCGTGGCGAGCAGGGCGTCGAAGTCCTCGGGCGCGATGGGCTTCTGGTACCAGCGCAACGGCAGCACCGCCTCACGCCCCGCCAGGTAGGGGCAGGGGTGAGGCGTCTGGTCGACCGGGATGCCCTGGTAGGGATTCACAGCGGGATGGTCTCGCCCTCGCGCGCCACGTGGTGGCCCGCGTCCTGGATGCGCTTGGAGGCTGGGGAGGCCCCATCCAGCGCGGGGTTGGTGTGGTTGAGGTGGATGAAGCGGACCTTGTCGCGCTCGGTCGGTTCCAGGGGAGCGAAGCGCTCGATGGACTCGACGATGAAGGGGTGGGGGATCTGCGACATGTCCCGACCCGGGAGCTCGTCGCCGTCGAAGAAGGTCCCATCCAACATGGCCACGTCGACGCGCCGAATCCAGTCCTCGATCGGGGTTTCCCACTTCTCCCACTTGTCGATGTCCGGCAGGTAGAGGAGCTCACGCTCCGGCCCGGCGACGTGGAAGCCCACCGTCTCGCTGTACTCGTCGCGGTGGGGGACCTCGACCGGAGTGACGCTCAGGGTGGGGCTCAGCGCCACGCTCTCGCCATCCGCGAGAGGCTGGATGACGATGTTCTCCAGTCGCACGAGCTGGTCCCAGGGACCGTTCTCCGAGAGAAAGGTCCGCATCCGTGGCATCGCCCACACCGCGATCGCCTCGGCACCCATGGCCTCGCGCCCGAGGTTCAACAGCCCGGCGTAGTGCCCCATGTGAGCGTGGGTCAGCAGGATGCCCGCGAGCTCTCCTTCGAGGCCATGGAGCTGCTCCGGCAGGTCGGGCGTCGCGTCGAGCAGCCAGTGCTTGTCGTCCTCGACGAGGGCCACCGAGGACACCCGGTGCCCCTCGCCGGCCCACGCCTTGGTGCAGCACGCCTTGGCGCACCCGGCCTGCGGATGCCCGGCGTCTTGAGCGATGCCGAGCACCACCGCCGTCGTCGTCAGCGGAATCACGAGCGGAACGATACCTTCTGTGCGTGCTGTGGCTTCTCGCCTGTTCCCCGGAGCCCACCGAGGTCGTCATCGACTGGCCCTCGGACGGCTGCGAGAGCAGCCACCGCCCGGTCTTCGGCAGCGCCGGCCCCGTCGTGCCCGAGGAGGTCGAGCTCAGCCACGACGGGGACGTGATCGTCGTCCGCGCGCTCAAGCCAGCGGGCAGCTCCTGTTGGCCTGCGTTGATCCTGGTGCCCCCGGGCTTCGAGGAGGGCCTGTCCCAGATGGACGACCAGGCCGCGTACAGCCTCTCGGCGGCGGGCCTGGTCGTCGTCAGCTTCGATCCCAGCGGTCGGGGCCTCTCCGGCGGGATCGAGGACTACCAGGGCGCGACGCAGCAGGACGACCTGGCGGCCGTGATGGCCTGGACCGCGGACCACGAGATGGTCGATCCCACGCGCGTGCTGCTGCGCTCCCGTTCGCTCGGCGTTGCGCTCTCCGCCGGAGCGCTCAACCGGCACGAGGAGCTCGCGCCCTTCGGGGTCGTGGACATCGAGGGCCCCGCGGTCCTGCCCGACGACCTCGACTACGCGGCCGAGCGCACGCGGGACAGCTTCATCGCCCAGTCCGACGGGCCGGAGTGGTGGCACGAGCGCAGCCCGCACGTGAACCTCGGCGCCTTCGACGGACGCTATCGGCGCATCCAGGCGCTCGAGGACCACGCCCTCGGCGAGTTCCTCGGCCACGCCCAGTCGCTCTTGAACGTCGCGGTCGAGGCCGGCGCCGAGGCCGATCTCAATGGCGTGAAGCGCTCGCACTGGACCTACGATGACGTCGAGGACGACGCCCTCGACGGGCGCGTGAAGCACGACGATCGCCGGGCGTTGGACCTGGTCCTGGAAATGTACGGAGGTTGATGATGCGCCTTGCCCCCCTCGCGCTCGCAGGCCTGATCGCCTGCGCGGGTCCCTCGGGAGACTCGGGAGACGACGAGCCCGCCACCGTGACGCTCACCTATGCCTGGCAGGGCTTCGAGAACATGGCCGCAGACGACTGCGGGAGCGCCTGGGTGGACACCCTCTACGTCGAGCTCGAGCACGCCGAGGGCGACTACAACCTGCGCCAGGTCGCCTGCGACAACGACCCCATCGAGATCCCCACGCTGCGATCCGGCGCCTGGATGATCGAGCTGCGCACGGTCCAGTACACGGACCAGGCGACCGCCAGCTACGGCCAGTCGGAGCTCGTCGATGTGAACCTGCCGGGCGGCGAGACCACCGAGCTCGACGTGGCCATCGTATGCGAGGAAAACGGCCACACGTGTGACCGCAGCGAGTAGCGCGCTTAGATGAGCCGGAGCCCATGCTTCAGCTTGCCGGAATCGCCGTAGACGCCACCTCCGTCGGAGGGCTGGAGACCTGCATCCAGCTCCCCGGGCTGAAGCTCTGCCTGGACATCGGGCGCTGCCCGCAGACCGCGGTCCACAAGGACACGGTGCTCATCACACACGGTCACATGGACCACATCGGGGGCATCTGCTACCACGCCGCGACCCGTGGGCTGATGGGTCTGGGGCCGCCGACCTATGTGGTCGGCCACGAGAACGTCAAGGCCCTCGCGGCCCTGTTCAACGCCTACCGGCGCCTGGATCGGAGCGCGCTCCGCCACAACGTGGTGCCCCTCGGGCCCGGCGAGGAATACCGCCTGCCCAAGGGCCACATCGTGCGCCCCTTCCGCAGCCTGCACCGGGTCCCCTGCCAGGGCTACAGCCTGTGGTCGACGAAGCGCAAGCTGAAGCAGGAGTACCACGGGTTGCCGGGCCACCGGATCCGCGACATCCGCCTGGCGGGCACCGAGGTCACCCAGGAGGTCGCGACCTGTGAGCTCGCCTTCACCGGGGACACGCTCATCGACGTCGTCGAGCGCGAGGAGGTCGTCCGCAAGGCGCGGCTGCTGATCATGGAGGTCACCTTCGTCGACGACCGGGTGAGCGTCGAGCAGTGCCGGGAGAAGGGCCACATCCACATCGAAGAGGTCGCCGAGCGAGCCGACCTCTTCGAGAACGAGGCGCTCCTGTTCACGCACTTCTCGGCGCGCTACCGCCGCTGGGAGATCGAGGAGGCCTTCAAGAAGCGCCTGCCCGAGAAGCTGTACAAGCGGGTCACGGCACTTACCTCCGCTCACTGAAGCGAGTGGGCGGCGGGTCCTGGCGCAGGGCCTCGTCGGCGGGCGCGTCGAAGGTGCGGGTGGGCGTGTTGCCGGCCAGGTCCTCGACCCGTCCGACCTGGACCCAGACGGCATCCTCGGGCAGCTCGCCGACGAAGCGGAGCCGGTCCTCCTCGGCGACGAACTCGCCGGTCGCCCCCTCGATCTCGAAGGCGCGGACGAGCAGATCGGAGCGCATGACCTCGTCGAGGATCAGCGTGTCGCCCTGGACGCGCCAGTCCTCCGGGAGCGGTCGGGTGTGGTCGGGTGGGCCGACCTCGAAGGCGTGCTCGTGGCCGTGCACGACGAGGGTGTAGCTGGAGCCCTCGATCAGGTTGGGGCCCAGGTCCTCGGCGAAGGGGATGTCCGTCTTGGTGCGCCCGGGGTGCAGCAGCAGGTTCAGTTCGCTCCGGTCCTCGGACCACAGCCAGGTCTCGGCGAAGGCCTGGGCGTCCTCGCCGTCGGGGCCCAGGAGGCGGCGCTCCACCGGCACGCCGACGGGCTGGTCGAAGCGCACGTGGAAGCCGAGCAGGTTGGCTGGCACCACGCCTCCTGGCCGGATGTCCAGCACTTCGGGCTCGGGGAGCGCCTCGGCCTCGACGACCAGGGTCAGGACCTGGCCATCCCGGAGCTCCGCCTCCCAGGTCCCGGCCTCGAGTGGAACGACCGGGCGGAAGGTCGTGCCGGACCAGGTGCCGCTCACGGGCTGCTCGGATCCGGCGCGGCGGAGCTCGACCAGGTCCGCGCGATCGGAGACCCGGACGCCGTCCGCGGTGAGCTCACCCTCGACGGCGCAGGCCAGGAGCCAGATCAACGAGTGACGACCCTCAAGGCGCCGTCCTGGTAGGCCACGACCCGCGCGTCGTCGAGCACGGAGAAGCGGTAGATCAAGTCCAGGCTCTCGTCGAGGCGCGCGTAGTCGAACTTCTCCTCGCCCGAGCGGTTGAAGGCGATCGAGGCCTCCTCGTCGATCTCGGTGGCGAAGAAGTAGGAGGCGTCGATCTCGGTCCCGGCGACCGAGTCCCAGTTCGAGCCGTCGCCCAGGCCGTAGACGGCGCCCAGGATGCCGTCGCCCTGGACCTCGAAGTCCAGGACCTGGCGGCCGCCGCCGTAGTCGAAGGGGGTCTCGCCGACGACCTCGCCGCCCGCGGCCAGGTCCGCCACGTCGAAGCGCACGACCGGCGCGCACTGGTAGCTGGCGCCGACCCAGCTCGTCTCGCTGTCCTCGTAGGCGAAGAGCGTGGTGATGGGGGCGGTCGTCTCCCAGGAGTTGTGTGTGCGGTGGTAGGTGCTCGTGGACGCCACGCCGGCGGTCGCCTCGTGGGTCAAGGGCCGCTCGATGGTCACCACCTGGGAGGGGCTCCAGGTCCACTCCGTGACGGCCAGGACCAGGTGGCTCTCGGTCCAGACCATGTCGTAGACGTGGCTCCCGAGGTCATCGACCGAGGGGTACTCGATCACCGCGTAGGTCACGTCGGAGAGGTCCAGGGCCACGAGGCTTCCGTCCTCCTCGACCCGCAGGACCACCCCGGCGTCCGACGCGCCGACGCTCGCGGCCAGGTAGGTCCGGCCGGTCTCGGGATCGACGCTGACGTCGTTCATGTCGACGCTGTTGGCCCCGGTTGCGTCGCCGACCGCGCTGTCCAGGTCGTCGATGTCCGCGAAGGCGCCGTCGATGGCGTCGAGCGCGGGGACCTGGACCAGCACCAGGCGATCGTTGTCGCCGTCGCCGATCGCGAGCCAGCCCTGGGGCCCGAAGGCGATTCGGTGCGCGGAGGCGATGCCCGGATCGCCCTGCTGGGCGCCCTCGACGATCGTAGGAAGCGGCGCGGAGCCGGTGTCGTCGACCGCGATCGGGTCGGGCTGGGGGCAGGCGGTCAGAAGGAGCAGGGCGGTCATGTCGGGAACCCTCCGGTGGGGCAGTGTGCCCCAGCATGGGCGAGGTTAGGGGACCGGCGGAGGCACGATGTTCCGCGACTTCTTGATCCTCGGCGGCGCCGGGCTGGTCGGTACCCAGGTGGTCCGCCACATCGTGAAGACCTTCGATCCCCACCGCATCGTGGTCGGCTCGCTCTTCGAGGCCGAGGCCGTCGCTTCCTGCCAGCGCTTCGAGCGCGAGTTCGGCACGCGGGTCAGCTTCGTGCCCGAGTGGGGCGACCTCTTCCTGCCGCACAAGCTGGCGGGCAAGCGGCGCGCCGACCTCCTCTCGGATCGAGGCACGCGAAACCAGCTGCTCGACTCGCTCTACGGGGAGTTCGAGGCGGCCTACAAGGGCAACCAGCTGGTGCGCCTGATCCGGCGCCATCGGCCCGAGGTCATCGTCGACTGCGTGAACACCGCGACCGGCCTGTCGTACCAGGACATCTTCGACGGAGCGGCCAAGGTCCGGGAGCGCATCGGCGAGAGCGGCTTCGACGGCGCCCACACCAAGGACCTCGAGACCTTCCTGCTGTCCCAGTCGGTCCCGCAGCTCATCCGGCACGTGCGCTTCGTGCACCGCGCCACCATCGAGTACAAGACCAAGGTCTACCTCAAGGTCGGCACGACCGGGACGGGCGGCATGGGGATGAACATCCCCTACACCCACTCCGAGGACAGCCCCTCCCGCAAGCTCCTCGCCAAGAACGAGGTCGCCTTCGGCCACACGGGCCTGCTCTTCCTGCTGGCGCGGACGCCGGGCGCGCCGATCGTCAAGGAGGTCAAGCCCGCCGCGATGATCGGCTACAAGGCCGTCCAGGTGAAGACCGTGCGCGACAAGCACGGCAACTCCTCGCTCTTCGCGGTCAAGAAGGAAGCCGTGGCCCCCGGCTCGAAGCTCGAGCTGCGCGAGGACGAGGCCGCCTACGAGAAGAAGGGCGAGCTCTCGGTCGCCATCGTGGACACCGGCGAGAACGGCCTGTTCACTCGCGGCGAGTTCGAGGCCATCACCGCGCTGGGCCAGATGGAGTACGTCACGCCCGAGGAGATCGCCGGCATCGTCGTCCGTGAGCTGCGCGGCGCGACCACGGGCCAGGACATCATCTCCGCGCTGGACGGCGCCGTCCTGGACCCCAGCTACAAGGCCGGTCTGGTCCGCAGCGTCGCCATCCGCGACCTGCGCCAGATCGAGAAGGCGTCGCTGGAGAACGGCACCGGTGTGCCCTCGATCGCGCTCGGCCGCCTGGGGCCCCCGGCGCTCTCCAAGCTGCTCTTCGAGGCCGGACTCCTGCGCCAGGTCTACACCTCGATGGAGGCCATCTCCGAGGCCCGCCCCGCCGAGATGTCCAAGGCCCTCGAGGAAGCCCTCGCCGAGCTGAAGTACGACGTGCTGGCCCCCTCGATCGGGGTTCCGGTGCTGCTCAGCGACGGCAAGACGCTCGTGCGAGGTCCTCGCATCAACGTGCCCGAGATCCTGGGCCACGCCACCTCGGTCGCGGTCAACCACGGCGACCTCGACGCCTGGGCGGCCAAGGGCTGGGTGGACCTGCGGACCGCCAACATGAAGGTGTGGCAGGGCCGCGTTCGTCGCATGCTCCAGGCTCGCCGGGACCTCCGCGCCGAGGGCTCTGCGGCCGCGACGCTGGAGTCCTACATGAGCCACAAGTTCGAGATCGGCGAGGTCGTCGCCTGGATCTTCAACAACGAGCTCGGCGGCTACCGGATCAAGTGAAGCGCCGGCATCGCCGTCAACTTCGCAAGGCGCTCCGTCGCGGCGCCATCGTCTTCGCCGGGTTGGTGGTCGCCCTTCTCATCGCCGAGCTCGTGGTCCGGGCGGGCGGTCTCGCGCCGCTCCCCGACGCGGGCCTGGAAGGGGTGGGATCGGACAACAGCGAGCACGGCTGCCACGTGCCGCACCAGACCCGGGGTTGGGCTGCCGCCGCGGACACTTGCGGGCGTGATCAGCACGGGATGATCCCGGACCCTGCGGCGGACGGCAGCCCCGTCGTGCTCGTCGTCGGTGACTCCATCGCCACACTGCGGACCTGGCTGAACGGGACGGGGGATGCGCTGCGCGAGGTGTACCCGGAAGCCCAGGTGCTGAGCGCCGGGCACAGTGGCTACAACACCTGCCAGGAGTACCAGCTCGTCCGAGAGCTGATCGGGCCGGTGCATCCGGACCTCGTGGTGCTCCAGACGTGCCCCAACGACATCGGCGGGTCGCCGGTCCTGGTGCCCCTGGGGGAGGGGCGCATGCGCTACTTCGTCGGCGACCGATCCTTCGACGCGCCAGGGGTCTTGTTCTACTCGCACCTGGCGACCGCGGCGCTCGTCCGCTTTGGCGCGGCGACCTTGGCCGAGCCCTCGGCCTTCGAGGGCTCGGCGGGCGTCGCCTATTTCGACAGCTGCCTGTCGGCGCTTCGCGACACACTCGTGAGTCGGGAGATCCCGCTGGTTGCGGTCCACTTCCCGGTCCTGGCCGCGCCGGGCGTAGAGAGCGAACGCCCGCACTTCCGGAAGGAGGCTCACATCGTCGAGCAGACGACTGCGCTCGCCATCCCGGCGCTGGAGCTCCGCCCCCTCCTCGAGGCGCAGGGCGACATGGCATCGCATCGCCCGGACGACCTCGACTACATCCACCCGAACAAGCAAGCCCAGGCGCTCATCGGCGATGCGCTCGGGCCCTGGCTCCTGGAGCACCTCGCCGCACCCGGGGCTCAGGGGCCACCGGAGCCCTAGCTGCCCTTCTTTCGGCGCGTCAGAGAGCCAGCGTGACGTCGGCGTCCTCGCCGATGCCCCCGGGCTCGCCGTCGCGGCCGAGGCTGGTGAGGCGGTCGCC
>Ga0114933_10004583_pt1 | contig 12842 bp, 9 predicted proteins | sample 4SBtaG_FD_89691 | JGI IMG/M metagenome (GOLD analysis project Ga0114933, IMG submission 89691) | Deep subsurface microbial communities from Kolumbo volcano to uncover new lineages of life (NeLLi) - 4SBTROV12_W25 metaG | ecosystem: Environmental > Aquatic > Marine > Volcanic | place: Kolumbo...
CCCAGGGCGGGGATGCCCACCAGCAGACCGAAGGCGGTGGTCGCCATCGCGGTGCTGATGCCCTCGCTGAGCTTTACAGCGCGCTGGCCGGCGGTGGAGTCGCCGAGACCGGAGAAGGCGAGCATCAAGCCGTAGACCGTGCCGAGCAGACCGAGCATGGTCGCCATGTTGGCGATGGTGCCGACGTAGTCCACCCGAGCGGTGAGGCGGGACTCGGCGTCGGCGGTGGCAGCGCCCATCGCGTCCCATGCGGCCTCGGCGTCCGTCTCTGCGGCGCCGGCCTCCAGGACATCGCCCAAGGGGGTGCCCGCCGCGGCCTGGGCCGCTGCGGAGGGGTCGGAGAGCTTGGCCTCGACGGCCGTCCGGTCAGGCCGCCAGCGGATCAGGAGCAGGTACGCTCGCTCGACGGCCACCGCGAGCGCAAAGGCCAGCAGCGCGGTGATGGCGTACATGAACGCCGCTCCCGGACCCGAGAACGCCTCGATCAGGTATTCGCCCATTCACCTCTCCCGGCAGCGATGCAGTCGGGGGTTATTGTCCACGGCATGAACCTGCTCGTCATCCTTGCCTGCCAGACCGGCCCCGAATCCTGGAACACGCTGGCGGACTGCGAGGCGCTCTCCGGGGCGAACCAGGACGAGTGCTTTCGCCAGGTCGGCGTCGAAACGGCCAAGACGGACAAGGACGCCGGGGTCGCGATCATCGAGCGCATTTCGGACCCGCTGATCAAGGACTACGGCTGGCACAGCCTGACGCGCGACGTCGACCCGACGAGCCACAAGTGGTGCGAGCGCATCCAGAACGAGAAGCTCGCCGACCGCTGCCGCGTCATCGTCTCCCGGCCGCACATGCACGAGCACCTGGTCGAGGACGGCCGCATGCCGCCCCAAGCCAAGGGCCACAAGGGACCTCCGCCGAAGACGCCTTAGCTCGCGTCCATGCTGCCGCTCGCGTCGGGTGTCGCGAGCCGAGAACCTCCCCCGCTGACCCCTCACCGCAAGAGATGGAGGAGACGCTAGACTATTGCCTTGGTGGGCCCGGCGGGGGAGGTTGGCTCTCGTGGTGACGGAGTGCCGTCCATCACCTGCGAACCACTTTACGCACCCTCGGACGGGGCCGCAACTGGGAATCCCTGTCAACTCCCTGTCGAGCGGGCCTCCTCGACGGCGGAGCGGACGGTCTTGACCATGTCCGCCAGGCGGTAGGGCTTGCGAAACACACCGTGCACGAGGTCACGCAGCTGCCGGTCGCTCACCGCCTGCTCGTCGAATCCGGTCGAGACGAAGACCACCATCTCCGGGTAGTGCTCGCCGATGTGGACGATGACGTCCCGCCCGCTGATTCCGGCCATCTGCCAGTCGACCAGGGCAGCGTCGAAGGGCTCGTCCGCGAGGAGCACGATGGCCTCTCGCCCGCTCGAGGCCGTCGAGACCTGGTGCCCGGAAGCGCTCACGAACTCGGCGAGGACCTCGCGGATCTCCGGGTCGTCGTCGATGACCAGCAGTCTCACGGGCGGACCTTAGCAACGCGTCCAGGGGGCGACACATAGCCGGCGGTGGCTTGGCCGAATGTTGACCCCTCTCGCGCGCGCGAGCCCCTAAGTTCCGAAACCTTGGAGGCCGCGACGTCCCCGCTCCGCCAGGCCCTGGCCCCCTTCGTGCGACACCTCCAGCTCCGGCGTGCTGTGGAGTTCGGGGTGTGGGCGGCGGTACCCGGTGTGGTGCTCGCGCTCTCTCCATTGGGCGGGGCTTCGCCGATGGCGCTGGTCGCCGCCGGCGTGGCGATCGTCGGCGCGGTGGTCGTCGCTGCGCTCCTCCCGGTCGATCCCGGCCTGGCGGCGCGCGCTGCGGATCGCCACGGCGGCTTGAACGCGGTCTGTGACACGGCGCTTCATCTCGAGGCCCTCGAAGACCCGGCCGCCGAGCCGGTCGGCCTCGACGCGCTCGACGCCTTGAAGGGCATCCGGCCCCCACCGCTCCAGCGCCCGCGAGGCCTGCCCTGGGTCGGCGCTGCGGTCGTGGTCGGCCTGCTGCTCGCCGGGGTACTCCGCGCCATGGAACCCGAGCCGGAGCCGGTCGCCCACGCTGGGGAGGAGCTCCTCGACGAGCTCGACACCATCGAGGCGGACGCCCGCCGCAAGGGCCAGGTCGAGCTGGTCGAGGCCGTCCGGGAGCTGCGCGCGCGGGTCCAGGCGGTCCAGGCCGCCTCCGCCAGCGCCCCGGCGGAGCCCGTCGCCCGGCACGAGCCCCCGCCGGAGCCCCCTCAGCCCCCGCCCGAGCCGGAGCTGGAGCCGGAGGAGGAGCTGCCCCAGGAGTTCAACAGCCAGGCCTCCTACGAGCAGGCTCTGGACCAGGCCCACGAGGGCATGCTCGCCGACGAGGAGCTGATGGCGGAGTTCTCCTCGCAGATCCAGGAGCGGCTGATGGAGGTCACGGAGCTCGAGCAGATGGGCAATGACCTGCTCGGAGCGACGCTGACCAACGTCGAGCTGTCGGGCGCGAACGACTTCGGCAGCTTCGACGGGACCGCGCCCTCCGGTCGCCAGCAGATGCAGACCCAGGCCAACAACGCCCTGCCCGAGCAGTTCGCCCAGAACATCCAGGACCCGGTGGCCTCGGCCGACCGCCAGAACCTCGAGGACAGCTTCAGCGAGAGTCACGAGCTCGCGCTCGGCCTTCAGAAGACCTACCAGGACTTCCTCGAGGCCTACGCGGACGCCCTGCGCGACGAGTTCGCCGAGGCCCTCGACGAGGCGGCCAAGCGGGAGTCGCAGAAGGGGGGCTCGCGGCAGCTCGACAACACCGGTGACGGGGGCTTCGAGAGCGAGGAGATGGCGGACGGTCGGGACACCGAGTACAAGTCCGACGGCTCCGCCCGAGCGAACTTCGCGCCCCGCGACGACGACGAGGGCCCCGGCGGGAACTTCCAGATGGCTCAGCTCGGAGGCTCGGGCAAGCGCATGGAAGGCGGCGGCGGCACCGGCGGGCCCTCGGGATCTCCGAACGAGGGCGCCCAGCCGCTCGGAGAGGCCGGCGGCGACCTGGAGCAGCTCCAAGGCGACTTCGGTCCCGGGAACCTCAACGACGCGCAGCGCCAGCAGGTCCTCGAGGCCATCGAGGGCAAGAGCGTCCAGACCGGACCGGGCAGCGACTTCGACGACGCCTGGACCGGATATTTCGACGAGGCCGACCGGGCGCTCGTCGAGGAAGACCTGCCGCCGATGATGCAGACCATGGTCGCGGCCTATTTCGACGGATTGAAGGAGGAGCGATGACTCCGGGAGAGTTCCAGGCGGCCTTCGGCGCCGCCCGGGAGCAGGTGCAGCGTGTGATCGTGGGCTTGGACACGGTCGTCGACGGGGTGCTCACAGCGCTCTTCGCCGACGGCAACGTCCTGCTCGAGGGGCTGCCGGGCCTTGGCAAGACGCGGCTGGTCAACGCCGTGGCGGAGTCGCTCCACCTCGAGGCGTCCCGCATCCAGTTCACGCCCGACCTGATGCCGGCCGATGTCACCGGCACCCACCTGGTGAGCACGGACGACAGCGGCCGCAAGCACTTCAGCCTGCGCCGCGGTCCGATCTTCGCGAACGTCGTGCTGGCCGACGAGATCAACCGAGCGACGCCCAAGACCCAGTCCGCGCTCCTGGAGGCGATGCAGGAGCGCCAGGTCACGCTCCTGGGCGAGACCCACGCCCTGCCGCGGCCTTTCATCGTCGTCGCGACCCAGAACCCGCTGGAGATGGAGGGCACCTACCCGCTGCCCGAGGCCCAGCTCGACCGCTTCCTGATGAAGCTCCACCTGGAGCTGCCCGGCGAGGAGGCCCTGCTCACCATCCTCGCCCGAACCACCGGGACCAAGGCGCCCAGCCCTGAGCCGGTCCTGGATGGCGAGCGCATCGAGGCGATGCGGCAGACCGTGCGCGAGGTCCCCGCCAGCCCGGAGACGCTTCGGCTCGCTGCGCGGACCTTGCTGAACACCCACCGCGAGCACGGCCCCGAGCGCGTCGCGAAGTACGTGCGCTTCGGTGGCAGCCCGCGAGGCGTGCAGAGCATGGTCCTGGCCGGAAAGGTCCGTGCCCTCGTGGAGCGCGGAGACTCCCGCCAGCCGGTCCTGTCTCCCGAGGACATCGCCGCCGTAGCGCCTGCCTGCCTTCGCCATCGCGTCATCCTGAACTTCGAGGGCGAGTCCGAAGGCATCGACACCGACGGCCTCGTCGCCGAGGCGGTCGAGGCGGCCCGGAAGAGCATCCGCTGACCATGGACCTGTCGCCCGAGTTGCTCGCCAAGCTCGAGCTGCTTCGCGTCGCCACGCGCCGCGTGCACTCCGGTCGCTACGCGGCCCGTACGCGTTCGCGTCGGCTGGGTGCGGGCATCGACTTCGCGGATCACCGGAGCTACACGCCGGGCGACGACCTGAAGTACATCGACTGGACGCTCTACGGGCGCCTCGACCAGCTCATGATCCGGCTGAGCGAGGAGGAGACCGAGCTCAACGTGCACCTGCTCGTCGACGTCTCCCGCTCGATGGAGCTCGACGTCGGCCCGGTCCGCGGGGACACCAAGGCGCGGGTCGCCCGGGATGTGGCGACGGCCCTGGCCTACGTCGCCTTGTCCAACCTCGACCAGGTCCACCTCTGGCCCTTCGCGGGAAGCCTGGGGCGTCCACTGCGCCCGGCCCGGCGCCGCGCCGAGGTCCTGCGCGTCCGCCAGCACCTGGAGGAGGCACAGGTCGAGGCCGGCACCGACATCGACGGCGCGGTCCGCCGGATGCTCCAGCTCACCCGCGCGCGGGGGGTCGCCATCCTCATCAGCGACTTCCCCGGTTCGGGCTGGCGACTCGCGGTCGACCGGCTGCTGCACGAGCGCTTCGATGTCGGCCTGGTGCGACTGGCCGCGCCCGGCGAGCTCGAGCTGCCCCTCGTCGGCGAGCGCTTCGACCTCGAGGACGGAGAGACCGGCGAGGTCCTGCGCGGCGTGACCCGGGACCAGGTGGGGCAGCTCCGGGCGGCTCTGCGGACCGATCGGCGGGAGCTCGCGCGCTGGTGCAAGGGCCGCGGCGTGCCCCTGGTCGAGACCCTCACCGGCGATCCGACCGACCTGGAACACCTGGTGCTGACCTCGCTGCGAGGGAGGGGCTTGCTGCGATGAGCCTGCTCTCCGCTGGCCAGGCCGCAGCGCTCTTCGCGGCCTCGGCCGCACTCCTGGTGTTGTTCTTCTTTCTGCGCCAGCGGGCCCGCCGTGTGGTCGTCCCCAGCCTCGAGGTCTGGAGGGAGCGCGTCCCGCGTCGCACCAACCCGATCTGGCGCGAGCTGGCGGCGCTCCTGCTGCAGCTGGTGGCCGCCGGGCTGATCTGCGCAGCCCTCGTCGAGACCGAGGTCGAGATCGGGGACGACTCATCGAGGCCCGTCGTCGTGGTGGACGGCTCGGCCTCGATGGAACCCCGGCTGAGCGCGGCGGCCGACCTGGCCCGTTCGCTCGAGGCCGGCGTGGTCCTGGCGGGAGAGGACGTCCGTCTGCTCGCCTCGCCGACCGACTCACCCGGCCAGCGCGAGGTCGGGCTGCAGCGCCTGACGGCGGGGGTGGCCGGAGCGGACCTGGACCGCGCCGTCGCGCTGGTGCGGCAGCTCGGCTTCGAGCCCATCGTCGCCTCGGATGAGCCGCTGGGCGGCGCTCGTGTGGTCGGCGAGGGCCTGGAAGACGTCTCCATCGATGAGGTCGCGGTGAGCGCCGGCCCTGGTCTCCCGCCCGAGTACGCCGTGCGCATGGTCGTCACCAACCACGGCCCCGAAGCCCGAAGCGTCTCGGTGCGGGTCGAGAGCGCGACGGAGATCCTGGGCGAGGCCGACCTGGAGCTGGATCCGGGACAGCGTCTGGAGCGGACCTTTCGCATGGACCCGGTCGAGGCCGAGTGGGTCGTCGCCAGGCTGGCAGACCACACCGACGATCTGCCTGCGAACGACGCGGCCTTCGCGCTCTTGCCGACGCTCCGGCCTGCTCGCGCCTGGCTCGTCTCGGATGGCAACCGCTATCTCGAGGACGTCCTGGCGCTGATGCCGGGGCTCCAGCTGCGCGTCATCGATCCCTCCGCGTACCGCCGGCCCCCCGCGGACCTGGACCTGGTGATCTTCGACCGCGTCGCGCCGGCCGGGCGACTCGACTGTGCCTCGGTCTACCTGGACCCGCCACCGTCGAGCGGGCCCTTTCCGCCGGTCGGACGCGCCCAGGACGCCGAGTTCACGACCTGGGACTACACCCACCCGGTCCTGCGTGGCGTGACCTTCCGCCACCTCGCCGTCGAGCAGGTGAGCGTCCTGAGCCTGCCTCGGCTGAAGGGCCACGTCATCGCCTCGACCGACGACGGTCCGGCCATCGTCGCCTCGACCGACAGCCCGCGCAGCATCGCGGTGGGTTTCGACCTGCGGCGCTCCGACCTCCCCCTCACGGTGGCCTTCCCGCAGCTGGTCTACAACCTGCTGCTGTGGGCGCGGCAGGACGCTTCGGGGCTGGCCCCCGGCCTGGCGCGCACCACGGCCGAGGGCATCCCGGTCGATCCCGGCGGTCCGGTCCGGGTGGAGCGCGTCGACGCTGCGGGCAGCTGGGCCTTCGACGCCGGCGTCTCTCGCGTCGGCGATCTGCCCCCCGGGATCTACCAGGTCGAAGACCGGAGCTCGACCCGCCTGGAGGCCTTGCGCCACCCGCCCGACGAGCACGGCACCGTCTCGATCGGCGCGCCGATCCCGGCCCCACCGTCCGAGGACGAGGCTCCCCCGGAGCGGCCTCGCCACGTGCTCCTGGCCGCGGGGGCCTTCCTGCTCCTGCTGCTCGAGTTCCTGGTGGCGCCGCGATGATCTGGGCCAACCCGCCGGAGCTCTGGACCGAGCCGCTCGAGATCCTGGAGCCGGCGATCTTGTGGGCCGCCCTGCTGCCGCCTCTGCTGGTCCTGGTCCTGCCACGCGTCAGCGACACCTCCGACCGCGTCCGCAACCTGGCTTCGCTGGTCGTACGCATCCTCGCCCTGTGGGCCCTGGTCCTCGCGGCGGCGCGCCCCGTGTCCCTGCGCGATGTGCCGGACCTGTCGCTCGTGGTCGCGGTCGACGGCTCCGGTTCGATGAGCGCGGAGCGGTCGGCAGACGTGAAGGCTCTGGCCGAGGGCTACCTGGCCGGCGTGGACGTGCCCGTGGAGTGGGTGGAGCTCTCCGATCACGAGACCGACCTGGCGGCCCTTGTCGACATGGCCGTGATCGCGGCCCCGTCGGCGAGCTCGCGGCGAGTTCTGCTCTTGTCGGATGGCGCCGACCCGCGGGCCGAAGCGGGTGTGGACCGGGTGGTCGCAGGGGCGGCGCTGGCCGGCGCGCGCGGGGTCAACATCTACCCGGTGCCGCCTGGCATCGCCGAGGCCAACCGAGGGGTCCACGACCTCGACCTCCCGCTCCAGGTCGAGGCCTTCACCCGCACGCGAGCGACGGCCCGCGTTCACGCCACGGGCTCGGGGGAGGCGGTCCTCCGCCTGATGGCCGGCGACGACGAGCTGGCCTCGGCGCCGCTCAGCCTGGTCCCTGGTAGCCAACAGGTCGAGCTGGAGTTCCGGGCGCCGCGAGCGGGCACCCATCGCGTCCGCGCGGTCCTCGACGGCGAGGACCCCTGGCCCGAGGACGACAGCCGGTCGGGCTGGATGGTGACGACGACGGATGGGCCGGTCCTGGCCCACGGCGCCCACGCCGAGGTCGTGGTCACGGCGCTTCGTCGACAGGGTGTCCAGGCCCGGGTCGTCACGACGATCCCCAAGGCCCCGCCCGAGGGCAGCGCGCTCGTCCTGCTCGGTCCCGACATGGAGGCCTGGGATCCGAAGCTGCCGACGCAGCTCCAGGAGATCGTCCGCGACCGAGGCGTCGACCTGGTGTTGGCCGGCGGGCCGACCGGCCTGGGCTCGGACGAGGAGTGGATGGAGCCCCTGGATCGCACGCTGCCGGTGGTCTTTCCCCAGAAGAAGAAGCGCCAACCGCCTCCGCTGGCCGTGGCCTATGTCATCGATCGCTCCGACTCGATGGCTCGAGAGTCCAAGCTCGACCTGGCGGTGGCTGCGGTCATCCAGTCCGTCGAGCTCCTCTCCCCGGACTCGCGGGTCGGAGTGCTCACCTTCAGCGACAGCTCGGAGTGGATCGTGCCGCTCACCCGGGCGAAGAACAAGGCGGCCATCGTCGAGGCCGTCGGTACCATCCGGGTCAGCGGCGGCACGGAGATCTACCCGGCGCTCGAGGTCGCCTTCGAGGCCCTGTCCGCGACCGATGCGCTGGTGCGCCACATCATCGTGCTGACGGATGGCCGCGGGAACACCCGCATCGACCAGCACAGCGACCTGATGCGCCGGATCTCGACGAGCCAGGTCAGCGTGTCCACCGTCGCGCTGTCCGTGGAGGCGGCGACCGACGAGCTCGAGCGCGTGGCCGAGCGGGGTCGCGGCCGCGCCTGGTACACCGAGACGCTGGAGGACCTGCCCAAGATCTTCGTCGAGGAGACGATGACGCTGCTCCGAAAGAACGCCGTGGAAGGCGACGACAGCGTGCGCGCCCTCCCCGGCAGTCCGCTCGCGGGGGCGCGTGACTGGAAGGAGGCGCCGCTGCTCGGCGGCTACAACGAGGCCCGGGCCAAGCCCACGGCCTCGCTCGGCCTGGTCATGGGCGACCGGAGCCGACCGCTGCTCTCGAGCTGGCGCTACGGCCTGGGCTCGGCCACCGTGTTCACCAGTGAGCTCGGCGGCGGCTGGGGCGCTCGCTGGATGGAGTGGCCTGGGTTCGCGCCCTGGCTCGAAGAGCTCGTCGAGGCGATTCGGCTTCGACCCGAGACCCGGGAGCTCTTCCTGACCGTCGAGGCGGAACCGACCGGCGCGAGGGTGGTGCTCGACGTCCTCGACGTGCTCGGTGTGCCGCGCGAGGGCCTCGTTCCGAAGCTCCAGGTCCAGGGCGAGAGCGCCTCCGAGGTGCCGATGACCGAGCTGGTTCCTGGCCGCTACGCCGCGGAGGTGCCCTGGGACGGGGCGCTCTTGTTCACCGCGGTCGTGCCCTCGGGGCCCGGCACCCCAGCGGGCACCGTGCGTGCCCAGGCCGCGCCCCCCGTGTCCCCCGAGCTCTCCGGCGGGCTCCTCGACATCGATCGGCTCCAGGCCATCGCCGCTGCGAGCGGGGGCGCGGTGCTGCCCGAGCCCGAGGCTCTCCTCCACGAGGGCGTGCGCGACCGACGTGAGCGGCGACACCACTGGCTGTGGCTGCTCTTCGGGGGCCTGGGCTGCCTGTTGGCGGACGTCGGGATCCGTCGGATCCGCTTCAGGCGCTGAGCGGACTCGTCGCCCGACGGGGGGCGGCCGGGAGGTGGATCGTGAAGGTCGAGCCCTCGTCGATGGTCGAGCGGAGCGCGATGCGGCCTCCCATCTCCTGGATGAGCAGGAGCGAGATGGCCAGGCCCAGGCCGGAGCCGCCGTGGACCCGCGTCGAGCTCGTGTCCGCCTGGTAGAAGGGCTCGTAGAGCCGCCGCTGCTGGGTCTCGGTCATGCCGATGCCGGTGTCGCTGACCTCGAAGGCGATCCACTCCTCGGTGCCTTGCATCACCCTCCGGACGTCCAAGCCGACGCGCCCGTTCTCGGTGAACTTGCAGGCGTTGGACAAGAGGTTGAACAGGACCTGGCGTACGCGGATCGGGTCCGCGACCATCGAGCCGACGTCGCCGGCGCACTCCAGGCGGACGACGTTGCGGTTCGCTCGGGCCATCGGCTTGGCGATCGCCATCGCCTCGCGGGCGAGCTCGCTCACCTCGAAGGCCTCGGGCTTGAGCTCGAGCTTGCCGGCCTCGACCTTGGACAGGTCCAGCACGTCGCTGATCAGGTCGAGCAGGTGCATGCCGCTGGAGCGCACGCGGTGCAGGTCCTGGCGAGCTGCGCCCGGGTCGAAGGCGCCGTCGTCGATCTCCTCGAGCATCATCTCGGAGTAGCCGATGACCGCGTTCAGAGGGGTCCTCAGCTCGTGGCTCATGTTGGCCAGGAAGGAGCTCTTCGCGCGGCTCGCGGCGAGCGCCTGGTCGCGCGCGACGGTCATCTCCTCGTTGAGGCGGCGCAGGTTTTCCTCGGACACCGAGGTCACCGTCATGTCGCGGACGAGCAAGAGGCTGCCGTCGAGGTCGTTGAACTCGTGGGCGTGGCCGTGCAGGTTCAGCTGGTAGACCCGCCGCACGCCACGGGGCGTGTCCATGTCCAGGCGCAGCAGGCCGACGCGCTCCTCCTCACCGCACACCGCGCAGTCCCGCGGAGTCGGCATGCGGACCTGGGCGAGGACCGCCAGCCACCAGTCGAGGGGGCCGTTCCACGGGCCCGCCATGGCGGTCAAGGTCGGCGAGGGGTTCGAGAGCGAGCCGTCGTCCAGGACGAAGCCCACCCCGACGCCCATGGCTCGCGCCACCCGCAGCTCGGCGATGGGGTTCCGCTCGGGCGAGGACAGCTGCGCCGGCGCCTCGACCGGCTCGGTCCGCACGATCAAGACCAGCGCGGCCAGCAGCAGACCGGCGAGGCTCGCAACACCCAGGACCGTGGCGATGCCCAGGCCGCCCGGCAGGCTCGCGACCACGCCCACGAGGGTGGCCACGGCGACGGCCAGGAGCCCGGCCGCGACGGTTCGCGGCCTCATTGGCATGTCTGGGCCGCCAGGTAGGCCAGGTCGATCTCCGCGCCGACCTCGATGTCCTCGGCCGCACCGTCCAGCTCGAGGATCCCGGTCTCGGTGTCGTAGGTCCAGGCGGTCAGGCTGCGACCTTCGTGGCTGAGCTCCAGGGTCTCGACCACCGGCGGGAGCTCGAGGGTCACCCTCAGCGGGGCGCCTCCCGCTGCGACGGTCGTCTCGGCCAGCGCCGTGTAGAAGGTGTCCCAGTCGTCCTCGCAGATGTCGAGGACGATGCCCTCGGTGGCGTTGGCGGCGGTGATGGCCTTGCCACCATGCGTACAGGACTCCCCGTCTCCGGCCACAGCGCTGACCAGCAGCTCCTCGTCCTCGTCGAGGTGCTCCCTCAGGCTGTCCAGGTAGGTGTCGACGGACAGAGGGCTGGCTTCGGCGTCCGAGGTGATGACCACGACGTGCAGGAGCGCGTCCTCGCGCAAGAAGCCCTCCAGGCACTCGCCGCTGTCCGTCCGCTCCACCAGCTGAACGGCGAGCTGGAGCAGCCGGCGTGTTCCATCCCCCTGCTCGACCAGGCCGAAGGCCATCGCGGGGCCGGCGGTCTCGGCGTCGTAGATGGTCGAGGAGAGGTAGGGGTCGAAGGTGCTGTGGCAGGCGTCCTCGCCGTTTCCGACAGTGATCTGCCAGTCGGTGCCCAGGCTGTCGAGGGCCTGGAACAGCGTGGTCGCGTGCTCTCGGGCGCTGGAGAGGTGGGCGCCCATCGTGGAGCCGCTGTCCACGACGAAGAGCATGTCCACCGACTGCTTGGGCACGTAGCTGAGCGTCTCCCGTACCGCCTCGCCCGGCACCCCCAGTGCGCCGAGCGTGAGCCCCAGCGTCGGGTTCGCCGGGTCGTTCGAGGTGAGGGTGACCGAGGACTCCTGTGTGCCGCCCGACAACGGGTCGAAGCGGACCTCGAAGAGCGCATGCTCGCCGGGAGCGAGCGAAGAGGGCACCTCGCCGACCAGCGAGAAAGCCGTGCCCCCCGCGAGCTCGAGGTCCTCGATCTCCAGGTCCTCGGAGCCGTCGTTGATCAGCGCGAGCGAGGTCCCTCCGGTGCAGCCGACCGGGACCGATCCCAGGTCCTCCTCGGACTCGAGCAGCCGCGCGACCGGTGCGGTGGCCTCGGCTGTCAGGGCGACCTCGACGACCCCGTTGGGGAAGATCACGGCCTCGAATGCGCCGTCGGTGGTGGGCTCGAAGGTGACGGCCACGTCGAGCGTCTGACCCGCATCGAGCTCGACGAGGGCCGGCGCGTTCGAGAAGAAGGCGTCGTCTCCGGCGATCCAGTTCAGGCCGGCGACGACCAGGGTGGCATCGCCTGTGTTCCGGACCTGGAGCAGCTCGACCGCGTAGCCGTCGTCGAGCACGCTCAGTTCTCCGTAGTCGATGCGCGAGCGATCGACGGAGAGCGTGCCGCTGCCGGGCTCCACGATCCCCCGGTCGGGGACACCGGAGCCCGGACCGATCGGCTCGCAGGCTGCGAGGAGCAGAATCCAGCTCACCCGCAGAGAATAACCGGAGCTACCTGAGGTGCTGGCCCAGCCCCACGCCCACGCCGTGCTGGACGTAGCTGGTCGCGAGGCCGCCGTAGCTGTAGGGGACCATTCGCACGTCGTAGCGGGCGACCAGGTAGCGCTCGCCGAGGGGCATACGCAGGGTGGCGCGTCCTCCGAGGGCCGCAGCCGGACCGGCCTGACGGTGCTCCTGAAGCTCGTAGGTGACGGCGTCGTAGTCGTCGAAGCGACGCCACTGGAGCATCGCGTCCGCCGAGGGCCCCAGGGTCACCGGGAAGCGCGTCGGCTTCACGGCCAGCGTGGCGCCGAGCGAGGCGGATCCGGCCAGGACATCGACCGGCTCGGCTTCGAGCGCTCCCCTCCACATCGAGGTCCGCGCGTGCAGCTCGGGCTCCATCCAGCGCGGCCCCCAGCTGGGGTTCACGAAGGCGGCTTCGAGCTCGCCGGCCTGGTCGTGCCAGACCCCGGCCCCCGGCCCGTGGCGGTAGAGCGCGCCCCCGACCAGCTCGAGCGAGGGCGTCGTGCGCGGGAAGAGGTCCTCGACCATCACCGTCTCGCCAGCGGACAGACGCGTCGTGCGCTTCACCAGCGTGCGGTCCTGGGCGTCCCGGACCTCGATGGTGTGGGTTCCG
>Ga0114933_10004587_pt1 | contig 12831 bp, 15 predicted proteins | sample 4SBtaG_FD_89691 | JGI IMG/M metagenome (GOLD analysis project Ga0114933, IMG submission 89691) | Deep subsurface microbial communities from Kolumbo volcano to uncover new lineages of life (NeLLi) - 4SBTROV12_W25 metaG | ecosystem: Environmental > Aquatic > Marine > Volcanic | place: Kolumbo...
CAATTTCTGGACGCGTGCGCTCAAACTCTGCCTCGATATCCGTATTTTGAATATTCAAAAGCGCATATTCCGCTTTCTTATTCTTATACGCCTTCGGTGCGCGCTTTTTATCAATCACGCTCACACTCTCCGCGCGATCGATCATCGCGTCCACCGTGTGCGAGCCAATAAATCCTGCGCCGCCCGTTACTAAAACATGTTTAAACATATCCTTCGTTATTCTTCTGAATCTTTTCTCGCCGATTCTTCCGCTTCGCGCCGAAGATACGCCTCCATAAACGGTTCGAGCTCGCCCCCAAGTACTGCTTCAACATCCTGCATCTCCTTTTGCGTACGATGATCCTTCGCAAGCTTATACGGATGAAGCACATAGCTGCGAATCTGGCTCCCCCATTCCGGATTTACTCTGCCGCCACGCAATTCCTCGAGCTTCTCTGCGCGTTCCTCCTGCATCTTCTGAAACAGCCTCGACTTTAAAACCTTCATGGCCGTTTCTTTGTTCTGCTGCTGCGACCGTTCATTTTGACAGGTTACAACAATGTTTGTTGGCTCATGCGTAATACGCACAGCAGAATACGTCGTGTTTACTCCTTGCCCTCCAGGACCGGAAGACATAAACGTGTCGATCCGGAGATCCGCGTCCGGAATACTGATCTGTTTGTCCGTTAAATCGTCAAGCTCCGGCAGTACTTCAACAAGTGCGAAGGACGTGTGTCGCATCTTCTCAGCGTCGAACGGAGAAATACGAACAAGCCGATGCACGCCCGCTTCACTTCGGAGGTACCCATACGCCCGTCTCCCGCGCACTTCAAACACGAGCTTTTTGATTCCTCCTTCTTCACTGCGGGATTCATCCAAAATGGACGTGGACCAATCTTTTGATTCACAAAACCGCATAAACATACGCGCGAGCATCTCCGCCCAGTTCATTGCGTCCGCCCCCCCGGCGCCAGCATGCACCGTAACGATCGCCGAGCGTTCGTCGTAGCTCCCAGAAAACAGCGTCGCCATTTCCATTTTTCGAAACCGCGCTTCAAGTTCGTTCAAAGTTTTCTCCGCCTCTTTCACCACCTGCTCATTCCCCTCATGAACCGCCAGCTCCGTGAGCTCAGCTAGCTCCGTTAATTCCACCTGAACATCCTCCCAAGCAGCAAGCTCTTCTTTCAGCGAAGCGGCCTCCTGCGAAATGCCTTTTGCTCTATTTTGATCCGACCAAAAATCCGGTGAAGACATCTCAGCTTCGAGAGCGGAGATCTTTCCCGGATATTCAGACAAATGCAACATGAGGAACGCAGACTGAACGCGCTTTGAAAGGTCTTGCAATCGTTTTTCAAGTGGAGACATAGAGAGGATAGTCTATGCTTTTTTCCCTTCCTCGTCAATGCCTTTTCTCAATTAGATATTGAGTTTTTTTGCGTACGCTCCAAGAATAGGCATTTCCCATTTTTCCCCGTTGTACGCCTTAATAAGTCCGGCAAGTGCCAAAAGGAGTAAGGCAATATTTAGGACAACCATAGCGAACCATCCAATGAACGGAATGAGCGCCAAGAACCCATTCAAGAAAAAGACAACGACTTCAGCGATAAAGAGCACAAGCCCCTGCTTTGCATGAAACTGCGCAAACGGAGAATCCTTTGCCATTAAGAGCGGGATGAGACACAGAATACTCAGGTATCCAATAGCTGCAATCGCTTTATTATCTTCGATATCTTGAGACATAGAAAAGTAAAATGTGAAACTTATACTTCCATACTACCACAAAACGAGCCCTTTCGAGCTCGCTTTGTTCCGGTTAGATCTGATGCGTTTACATCATGCCCATTCCTGGCATTCCGCCTCCACCTGGCATAGCTGGCGGCGCTTCTTCTTTTGGCAGTTCGCTAACAGCTGCTTCTGTGGTAATTACCATGACGGCGATCGAAGTCGCATTTTCTACCGCGCTTCGAGTAACCTTGGCCGGGTCAATAATTCCAGCTGTCACCATGTCCTGTTCGTCCGCTCCCTTAAGAGCGTTGTATCCGTACGACCCTGACTGAGATTTTACGCGTTCTACAACTACGTCTCCTTTCGCCCCGGCGTTCTTCGCGATCTGGAAGAGTGGTGATTCAAGAGCATTGCCAACAACAGTAATTCCCATCGCTTCGTCCGGTGAACTTGTCCGTGTGGATTCAACCACCTGAGCGAGAGCTGCCTGCGCGCGAATGAGCGCAACTCCACCGCCAGGGACGATCCCCTCTTCTACCGCAGCTTTTGTTGCAGCTACCGCGTCTTCGATTCGGTGCTTCTTTTCTTTCATCTCAACTTCGCTTGCTGATCAAACCTTGATAACGGCAAAGCCGCCAGAAAGCTTTGCAAGACGTTCCTGAAGTTTTTCTTTGTCGAATTCGGAACTCGACTGTTCGATAAGTGTTTTGATTTGCGCAGCGCGCGCTTCTACTGCCGCTTTGTCGCCAGCTCCTTCTACAACCGTTGTTGTGTCCTTTGTAGAAATCACTTTGCGAGCACGACCAAGACTTGCGAGGTCTACGCTCTCTAGCTTCATTCCTTTTTCTTCACTAATAACGGTCGCTCCTGTGACGATCGCGATATCCTCTAGCATCGCTTTTCGGCGGTCACCAAATCCTGGCGCCTTTACTGCAAGCGTGTTGAACGCTCCGCGGAGCTTGTTCACTACGAGTGTCGCGAGTGCTTCGCCGTCGATGTCTTCTGCAATAATCACGAGATCCTTCTTTCCTGTTCCTGCAACAGCTTCGAGAATTGGAAGAAGAGACTGCACGGAACTAATCTTCTGATCCGTCACAAGCACAGGCGCGTCCGCGTATTCCGCTTCCATGCGCTCCGTGTTTGAAACCATGTACGGGGAAAGATACCCTTTATCGAACTGCATCCCTTCAACAACTTCGATTTCGATTCCAAATGACTGCCCTTCTTCGATGGTAATCACGCCATTTTCTCCAACCTTGTCCATTGCGTCCGCAATGACGCCACCGACAGCTGCGTCGTTTGCGGAAATAGATGCCACCTGCTTGATAGCTTCGCCATGCACCGGCTGCGCGAGTCCTTTAATTTCTTCGACAACCTTCTCCGCTGCTGTTTCCATTCCGCGGCGAAGTGACTGTGGGTCTACTCCGGCAGAAACGAGCTTAAGCCCTTCGTCTACCATTGCCTGCGCGAGCACTGTAGCTGTTGTTGTTCCGTCTCCTGCAACGTCGTTTGTTTTAGAAGAAACTTCCTTTACGAGTTCTGCTCCAAGATTCTCTACCTTATCTTCAAGTTCAATCTCCTTTGCTACCGTAACACCGTCCTTTGTCACAATAGGTGAACCGAATCCGCGATCCAAAATAACGTTTCGCCCCTTTGGTCCAAGCGTAACCTTTACTGCGTCTGCAAGCTGATCGATTCCTCGTTTCAATCCCTTGCGCGCGTCTTCATGAAATGTGATTTGCTTTGCCATACGATATTGAGTTGAATGTTATAAAGTTTGAAAGTTGAAAGTTTAAGCTCTTCTAACTTTATAACTTTATACTTTTAACTTTTTACTCACTTACAATTGCCATTACGTCTGATTCTCGGATAAGAAGATAGGTCTCTCCATCCACCTCCACTTCATCCGGTGCGTACTTTTTAAAGATAACGGTTGCACCAACCTGCACTTCTACAGTCTGGCGAGTTCCGCTTTCGAGCATCCGTCCCGGCCCAGCGGCAAGAACTTCTCCTTGTTCTGGCTTCTCCTTGGAAGCTGTGTCTGGAATGATAATCCCAGCAGCAGTCGTCGTTTCGGACGCACCACCCTTCAGCACAAGATAATCGGAAACTGGTCGTAGCTTCATAGCAAAATAACTAGGTAAGTAGGGCACAATAGTACAAAAATTAGCACTCCCTTGTCAAGAGTGCTAGACAAATCACTTCCGTGTGCCTTATTCCTTTAGTCGCGCCCTCAAAGCAAGAACGAATGCCGCGAGGGCAAGACCTTGCCAGTTTGTCCAAAGGTAATGATCGAAAAGAGCTACGACGAGAAGTGTGTTTCCTGCCATGAACGCGAAGAGGGCGTCCTCTTTTGGTAGGCGTGAAAAATTGATGCGGTCGATCGTGGCGATCCAGAGTACTAGCGCGATGAGTCCTACGAGACCGATCTCTCCAACAACAAGAAGCGGGACGTTGTGAACGGGCTGATACTCCCACCACTCTCGTTCCGGGAACGCCGCCTCGATAGCGTACGTGTACTGCCCGATACCGTGCCCGAACAACCATTCACCATCCACCACACTCAGAAATTCCTGCACCTGTTCCACCCGCTCTTCAACAGATCGCGATTCAAACTCCCCCGCCGCAAATCCCTGCACCGCATACCGCGTGCCAAGAGCAAGCACAAGGAACACGCCAACTGCCGCTAACGTCTTCCTGCCGATCCGCCAACCCCGCGGGTTGGCAGGTTCCACGCGCCAACCCGCGGGGTTGGCGAGCTTTTTCTTCGCGAAGAATCCCGCGAGGAGTGCGAAGCCTAATCCTAGAAGGGCTGATCTTGATCCTGTAAGCGTCAGTCCAATGAGAAACGTACCGAGGAGCGCAAAGAGTGCGTACTGTTTCCATCCGTTTTGTTTTGATCCGAGCCACGTAGTAGCGAGAGCTCCCACAGCGAGGAATCCGCCAAATATATTTGGGTGAGAAAACGAACCGTAGGCGCGAAACTGTCTCGTACCGTCTGCAAGCTCAATAACGGAATCACCGAGCGCCCCAGCATCCCGCGCTGCAAGCCCCAGCCATGTAACCGCAGGCGACGATCCTGCAAACACCTGCCAGGCTCCGAGCGCAAGCGGCGCGATGAGTCCCAGTACAAATCCTGCCCCGACTCTTCGCAAATGAATCCGCTCATCAAGGAGAAACAAAAAGAGCAGACCTGCAAACGCAACATGCATCGCCACGTTTGCAGCAACCTGCGACTCCCGCACGCCGAACATAGATACGACGACCACCGCAAGAACAAACAGCAGATACCTTGCCGGCTTTTGCGCCGCAGCGGAAATCTGAAACTTCCCGTTTAGAAGGACAAGCGCAAGAAGAAAAAACTCGAGGGCATACACGCTTACTGTTCCGTATTCAAACGGTTCACCTACGATGGTGAAGACATCGAAAATGTATCTTGTTTGCCACGGAAGGAGAAATAAGAAGAGCGGTAGCCCCCAAAGGCGCGCGATGTCACCTAGTTTTTGCATAGCTGTTCTAAATGCGAACGAATCGCTTCACGTCGATCATTTTTATGAAACTTCAACATGGAATCACTCACCACGACCTGCGAACCGGTGTTCATCATATCTAGAACGTCCTCTGAAAACTTTCTCTCCTGCACGCGCCTACTCATTGAATTCGGGAAAGCTACAAACTTCTTCCTCCCACTCTTCTGCCGCACTGCGTACGCCCGTTTTGGAGACTGCGCGTTTGGGAGCACCGCATCCGCCCAAGCGTTTTCCTGAAAGAACGTGTCCCAAAGCGCGTCCTTTCCTAGCACCGGCGTAAGCGTCTTCACCCAATATGCCATGTACGGATCATTCCCCTCTAAACAAATGTTCTCGAGCTGCATCGCGTCACTCGTGACAAAAAAACTCGTATCCACCGGATCTACCTTCGCCTCCCCCGGCCGCTGGCGCAGAGTAGCAAGCGGCGCCACGCACGCAAACCGAGCGGCCGATACTCTCCCTGGCCGCGCCACCACAAACAGATCAATATCACTCCGCGGCTCCGTAAAATGAAACGGCAACGAATTACAAATCGCCACGCCCTCAATATCCCGCACGCGCGCCAAATACCGCAGCACCTTCCTGAGCTTCCGCTCTTTCATGATCGCGTTCCGATACCGCCGGTGCCGCTCGAGCACCTGTTCCCGCACCTCCGCATGACTGCCAAGCGCGTAAATCCCGCGGAACCGAGAGACTCCATCGAGGCGCTCCAATCCCTCCAAAACCTTATCGTACGAAAGAACCTCCTCCGGCTTATACTGCCACTTCCAAAGTTCGAACGCCGTCAGCGGATACGAAAAATACGAAAAATACGCCAATGTTCGAAAAACTGTATTCTGCGCCTGCATACTCTTCGCATTGTAAACAAAAACCCGCCAATGGAACAGGCGGATTTTCTTTGGGCGCGATGAATCGCGCCCCTACGTTCTATTTCTTTTTCTTGTCTCCAAGGAAAATCTTGTAGAGCACGATGGTGAGGAGGGTTGTGGTCATCCAGTAGAGCATCACACCTGCCGGGAGGGTGAACCCTAGCATCAGGGTGAATCCTGGCATGAAGTACTTCATCATCTTCCCCATGGTTTCCGCCATCTGTTCGTCCATAGCGCCGGAACTTTCCTTTGCTTCTTTTTCTACCGGCTTTCTGCGAGCGAGTGTTTGCGTTGCCTGCACGTATTGAAGAGCGGCTGTAATCAGGGCGAACGGGATAAAGATCTCGGACAAATCGACAGCACCTACAAACATCGAGTCGAGCGTGCCTGGATTGCTGACAAAATCATATAGAAGCCCTTCATCGATTTCACCAAGCCCGCGCAAGAGCACACGATACAAGGCAATGAATATTGGGAGTTGAATGAGGAGCGGGAGGCAGGAACCAAATGGGTTTACCTTGTTCTCCTTATAGATCTCCATCATCTCCGCCGCAAGTTTTTCTTTATCGTCCTTATACTTCTCGCGGATCTCTTTGATCTTTGGCTGCAGCTCCTGCATTTGCTTCTGGCTCTTCAGCATTCTGTAAGTGAGCGGAAAGAGCGCTCCTTTTACAATAAGGGTCGTGATGATAATCGCAACCCCAAAGTCTCCTCCAGGAACAACCTGATAGAGCCAAACAAGAAAGTTGTAGATTGGTTGATAAAACGCGAGGTTAAAAAATCCCATAGCCTATTCTTCGTCCTCACTTTCACCGTCTTCGCCTGCCGCAACTTCGAGTTCCTCCTCTTCGAGCTCGGCGTCATCTTCTTTTTCATGGAACTCTTCGGGAGCATCCTCCTCACCGGGCGACTCTTGAGTCGCCCCTACGTCACTTTTCTCTTCCTCTGGAGCTTCTTCTCCTTCTACAGGTTCCACCTCGGCGTCACCAGTTTCTTCCTCGTCATCTCCCCCACCTTCTCCTTCTGCCGCCTCTGCTATTGCTCCGTCTTCCTGTACGCTGAGGCGCCATCCGGCGAGACGGGCAGCTAGGCGGACGTTTTGTCCACCGCGGCCAATAGCGAGCGAAAGCTGATCCGCTTCTACAATGGCAATCGCTGTGTTTTCTTCTTCGTTTAGTTCGATTGCCTGAACCTTCGCTGGCGCAAGAGCGCTTTCAATAAACGTTGCTGGATCGTCGCTCCATTCAATCACATCGATCTTCTCGCCACCGAGTTCATGGATAATTGTCTGGATACGAATTCCGCGCTGCCCAATACAGGCACCAATCGGATCGATTCCGTCGTCTGCGCTTGCGACCGCAACTTTGGAACGCGCTCCGGCTTCGCGGGCGATTGTTTTGATTTCTACAGATCCGTCCGCAACTTCTGGAATCTCGATTTCAAACAGTGTTTGCACGAGCTGTTCGCTGGTTCGTGAAAGAAGAATCTGCGGCCCACGCGCACCAAGACTCACTTCGCGCACGTACACCTTAATGCGGTCACCGGAGTTGTATCGTTCACTCTGGATCTGATCTTCTGGAAGAAGTACGCCCGTTGTGCGACCAATATCTACAAGAATCACGCGACCCTCTCGGCGCTGAACGGTCCCGATAAGAACCTCGCCTTCCTGTTCTTTGTATTCGTTGAAAATAATCTCGCGTTCAGCTTCGCGGAGCTTCTGCATAATGACCTGCTTTGCGGTCATCGCTGCCATACGCCCAAATTCTCCCGCAACCGGAAGTTCGGTGCGAATAATGTCGCCGACTTCAGACCCGCTCTTCAGCACCTGCGCATCCGAAAACATGATTTGTGTCTTTGGGTTGAACTTCGGCGCGTCGTCGTCTTCCGATTCTTCTTCCACCGCTCCTTTTGGCGCCGGAACCGGCATGGCAGCCTTTGCCTCTTCCTGCGCTGCCTCTTCGGCTTGCGCTGCACGCATCGCCTCGAGTTCTTCTTCTGAAACGTCTTCCACGACTTCCTTCACATCGAACACGTTTACAGATCCGTCTTCTGCACTAAACTCCGCTTCGAGGTTCTGCATTTTATTCCCGTAATCCTTACGATACGCCGCAGCGAGCGCTGATTCGATAGTTTCTAAAACGGCTTCGTAGGAGATCCCTTTCTCCTCACAAATCTGCCGCATGGCTTGTTCGATTTCTGATGGCATAGTCTAGGTATTAGGTTATAGGATATAGCTTGTAGGTTCGAATCCATAAGCTTTTCAAGCAAGAAACCCGGCCATCAGCCGAGTTCTACAGTAAGAAAATACTAGCACACCTAACAGAAAAACGCAAGTCCCCTAGAAAAGAACTGCCGCCCCCAGAGTGTGGGAGCGGGAGATGCAGCCAATCTCTACTTCTTGAAAAGCTTGTACAGAAACATGCCGGCGGCAACCATCCCGGCGAAAGGAGGTGTCAACATCCAGATGACTTCAAGTACGTCATGCAAAGTCTCGATCTGGCCAGAAAACTCCAGAGACGTGCTGAGAGATAACCAGCAATAGCCAACAAAGAAGAAAAGGAACCGAAGCTCCTTCTTGAGCCAAGTGAACTGCTTGTCGGTCATGATTCCCTCCTGGGTAGTTGATGAGCGACGAGGTAGCTTAGATCAAAAACGGGATTTTGTCAACCTACCCAACCCCTTTCACATAATGCACCTCATCCTGCTCCCCCGTTGTAATCGCAACAACATCCACCCTCCAGGCTCGTCCTTCTTCTTTCTTTTCCCGCACATACTGTTCCGCTACCATCGCGATCTTCTGCAGTTTCTTTGGCGTTACCGATTCCTCCGGGTACCCAAACTCCGTTCCGCGGCGCGTTTTTACTTCAACAAAAACGATCTCATCGCCGTCCATGGCAACGAGATCGATTTCTCCAATATGTGTTTTGTACTGCCGCGCAAGAATCTTCATTCCGAGATTCTTGAGGTACTTTGCTGCGCGCGCTTCGCCGGAGTTTCCAAACAAGCGACGCGGGTCCGGCATATTTATTTCTTTTTCTTCTTTGGAATGTACTTGTTGAATTCTGCTTTGTTCGCTGCCGCTTCCTTCATTTCTGGCACAGTAACTTTAATGTAGCGCCAAATAAATACGCCCCAAGTAATCGTTCCTGCGAGCCAGAGGAGGAACCAGAATCTTGCTCCTAGGAAGTAGATCCCCTCGAAGCTAAAGAAGTACACAATAAGCCCGAGCGTTCCCATGGTAAAGAGAAGCTGAGCGATTCGGCTGAATACCTGCCGAACGTACCGGTCTTCCTTGTGCTTACGCGCCACAATGCGCACGATTGCTCCAAGAATCACCATGAGAGCAAAAAAGATGAAGAAAAACTGCTCGAATCCTGCCGTAAGCGCTGGCGGGTCGAGATCGAACCAAAATGATGGTTTTATGATGGGCCGTAGATCAAACATAGTAAAACGATCCTACGCTTTTTAAAGACGCGAGTCAAGCGATTCGAAACACCGCTCCCCAATGCGTATCCGCCGGATCTATCCACCGCTCACGAGCGATTCCGTGGTGCGCAAACACATACTCAACGTTATCCGGATGCGCGCAATGATCTGAATGCGGGCTGAGCGGGTGGTCCGCCTCCGGGTGCCAGTCAATTACCACAATCTTTCCGTCCGGCTTTAGAAGTCTTTCAAGCTCCCCGGCGAACCCAGCGTCGTCCTGCAGATGTGGCAGCGCGTGCGCAAGTAAAATCATGTCGAGCAAACCGTCTTCGAGTCCTACTCCCCCAATGCGCTCAAAGTCTCCACGAATCGGCCACACGTTCTTGAGTCCCCGAACGCGCGCGTGCCCTTCAATGTCGTGCAAAACGTCCTGTAATAGATGAACCGCAAACACCGCCCCTTCTTCTCCAACAATAGGAGACGCAGCAAATGGAAAATGCCCAGTACGACTCGGGGCGAACTCCGCAACGCGCATTCCGGGCTGCACGCCTGCGTCTTCTAGAATGGACCTTGCATTCAACATATTACAATCCAAACGCTTTACCGAATACGGAAACAAAGAACCCTTCCCACAAATTGAGCATCACCATAAACCCGACAAGAAGGACTACCGTTCCAAGAAGTTTATAAAAAATACGCGTACCGCCCCCACCAAATGTTTTCTCCGCAAACCGGACACGCCCCAAGATACTTAAAAACCACGGTGTCTTATACACCATCAGGAACCCAAGCGCGCTAATCAAAAATCCTATCAAAATACGACTTAACATACACCTCCATTTTAACACAAACCCCCACTATCCCGAATGGAATAATGGGGGTTTATGATCTATATGATCGTCTTCGGCTGTATAGACGTAGTCTTGTTTAAAACAAGTGGCTTGCCATTCGTAGCTCCCAGGAAACTGATGTAGTCCTACTTCGCTAAAGCTACGAAGGACATTCTTCACACCACCTTCTACAGAAGCTGGAGCGAAGAATGGTGCGCGGGAGAGGACTCGAACCTCCAAGCCCTTGCGAGCACTAGCCCCTCAAGCTAGCGTGTTTACCAATTTCACCACCCGCGCAAATATGAACTGTGGCAATATGCTACTTCATTCTCGCGCTCTTGGCAAGTACGAGTATATATGATATTATCTTCTCCACAGAAACGGGCGCTTAGCTCAGCTGGTTAGAGCGCTTCCCTTACAAGGAAGAAGTCATAGGTTCGAGTCCTATAGCGCCCACCACAAACCCCATCTCCTTGCGAGGTGGGATTTGTTTTTGTTCACACTACATTGACAAACCAAAAAAAGGAGCGCATACTCCACTGCATCCATTCACCCTAACTTGAGAGCAGAAATGGATCCTTCCGTCGATACCGCCGCAACACGCACCCCCCTGTTCCCGAGCGTGCTGAAAAGCCTTCTCGCTACCGGTCCGCACACCACTTCATCTCGTACGGGCCAGATGAACAAGGGCAAGACCTTCTTCTGCCAAGAACATGGGCAAGGCAAGGAACCGTGTTGCAAGGATGCGCACTTCATCGACTAGCCGCCCCCTCGCCCGAGCATCTCGCTCGGGCCTTCCTTTTACAAAAAATGCTACAGTTTAAGACCTGACCCCGTATGTGTAGCATTTTAGAACTTCCTCCCCCGCCCGGTAACAACACGCAGCTGGCTCGGGATTGCTTTTATATAAAACTCCTTTGCCTCAAACGACTGCCCGTCCGTTGTAAGCGTCATAGGCACATCGCTTGTAATAACTGCCTGCTCCACAGGAACAAGCGTTGTGTGCTGACTTTTTTTTGAAAACCAGCCGCTCTTTGGAACACGCAGGGCGATTTCGAGCCTACCGTCCGTCGGGTTCGCGGCGCGCACATCTTCGTCTGCGAGCGCCAAGTTCCGCACTTCAACGTCCACAGATCCTGGCGTGTTTAAAGAAAATTGCCCATCACAATTTACAACTGGAGCCTTCGGTGCATGGATGACCACCTCATGCAGAAATCGCATCCCGTTCACAGACCCGATATCAAGTTCCTGAATCATCCGCGCGGAAAGCACGTCACACGCTTCTACTCCTGCAGGGACTCCAAGAAGGTCCGCAATGCGGTTCTGCGCACCAAGCGGGATGAGCGCGAGTGCAACACCGGTGTCTGCAACCGCGTCCATCACCTTCTGGAGCGTTTCGTCGTTCCCAACAGCCACAACCGTCTTTACGCCGCGACGCACTTCGTCGCGAATAAGTTCTGACGCGTCCCGAAACAGAGCAAGACGCGCAATCTTGCCGCTAATACCAAGGTCCGTGAGGCGTGTCTCGATAAGAGACAGATCCCTTTCGTACTTAGTGTCCTGAACGAATTCGTCGTAGACGTAGTAGTACATGACGTTCCTTCACGAAATTACTCGTCATCTTTCTCTACCTCTTCCTCTTCTTCAGCCGGCATAGGAACATCGCGGCCGTCCATGGTGATTTTCCCATTAATCTGCGCGCCCGGGCTCACGGAAAGAATATTCACCGTTACGTCGCCAATAATACGCGCCGTTTCGAGAAGTTCTAAACGATCTGCAATAGAGATATTTCCTCGCACTTCACCGGCGACAACCGCGTTTGCCGCCGTTACGTCCGCGCGAATTTTTGCATCCGTCCCTACGCGCAAGTCTCCAGCCGTCTGGATGCTTCCACTCACTTCTCCTTCTATCAGCACACCCCCCTGACTCACAAAGTCTCCCTCTACACGCACTCCGTGAGCAATAATTGTATCCTCGTATGAAGATTTCGCCATAAAATAGTAGTAAAACGTCGAAAGTTATAAAGTTGAAAGTTTACTGTCTTCAAAAATCAAATTTCAAACTTTCAACTTTCAACTTTATAACTTTAAACTGATATATATGACTTTAAGACTTTCTTTGTTCTTTTGCAACTACGCTCTGCCTACATCTCCTTAAGAGGCTCTATTGTGAGAAGCCTAAGCGCATTGATAAGCGCTTGCTGTACAGATGCAAGGAGAGCGAGTCTGGCGCTCACAAGTTCCTCATCTTCGCCATCCAAAACTCGTACTTGATGATAGTATTCGCTAAAAAGCTTTGCTGTTTCAAAAGCCCATGTAGCAATCCCTGAAACCTGATATGTCCCTGCGGAATGTTCTACAACATCCGGAAGTTCTGCCACCTTCCGCGCAAGCTGACGTTCAAGTGGATGCGTGAGTTTTGATCCATCTGCAAACTTCTTTCGTTTCTGCTCTTTTGCTTTACGAAGGATAC
>Ga0114933_10004588_pt1 | contig 12830 bp, 9 predicted proteins | sample 4SBtaG_FD_89691 | JGI IMG/M metagenome (GOLD analysis project Ga0114933, IMG submission 89691) | Deep subsurface microbial communities from Kolumbo volcano to uncover new lineages of life (NeLLi) - 4SBTROV12_W25 metaG | ecosystem: Environmental > Aquatic > Marine > Volcanic | place: Kolumbo...
CTACGTTCGACTGCACACCGCCGATGCGAAGTGTGAGCTCACGTTTGGCAGCGCCACGAAGATGCTCGACCCGTTCTACCGCGCCCTCGGCCAGGTGCCGGCGCACGATCGGGTCCCGCCGCCGACCGAGTTCGTGCAGCCGAGCGAGGCAGACCCGAGTGGAGCGCAGGGAGCGTTGGAGCGCCTCTACGTCCCGGACGAACAGGCCTCGTCGATGCTCTCGCTCATCGCCGCGGGCGTCGCTGAGGAGAAACTCGACGTGGCGACGGGCACCGACATGGTCCGCCGCATCGTGCTCGCGCACCGGAGCCGCGCGGGCGGGCCAGGCATGTTCAACCGCGGATGGTTGTCCCCCCTGCCGACCCAGGACTTTGGCCAAGCGCTGACGTCCATCTTTGGGCAGCCCGCCGCGCACGAGCAGGCCGGCCGCAACATGTGCCTCGACTTCCGGATCGATCCCCGGCGGGACTACGCCGGTGCGGTCCTCGACAGTCTCGGGGTCGCCTCTTTCCTCGTCTTGGGGGTGGGTTTCTCGCCAGGAAAAGTGATCGCTGGCGCCTTGATGAAGAAGGCCCCGATCACCCAGCTTCGAGCGATCTATGGAGAGCACGACTCGGTCACTCGGTTCACCCTGATGACGAGGGGCGCTCCCCTCGAGCAGTGCGACAGCATGCTGGCGCATCGTCTCCAGCAAGCGCTCATCTACACCGCCTACTCCGTGTTGGAGCGGCGCTGCGCGCTTGGCTGGGGGCCCACCTATGCGCAGCTCTTCGCCTGAGCGGCTCTGACCGATGAGCCTCAGCGACGCGCTCCCACAGGGGCTGGCCGATGCGCTGACGCGAAGGGGCGTGGTCCGAGCTCAGCTCGAGACCTCCGTGCGACCCGGGGGCGCTCCCGTGACCGCGCGCATGATGGTCGAGCGTGCACCCCCAGGGGCGCTCGACGACGTGCTGGCCGCGTTCGAGATCCCTCGGGTCCGCCTCCTCGACGACATGTGCGAGGCGGGGTTGCTGACGGGCTCGCCGTTGATCGTCGGCTGGGATGGCGCGCGCCGCTGCGCAAAGCTCTACGTCAACGCCTCGGATGCCCCAGCGTCCGCCCGGGCCACGCTAGCGGCCAGGCTCGGCGGCGAAGCGGCGCATGTGTTCGGCGTGAACGTCTTCGCCGACGGCTCCATCGAAGAGAAGCGCTACGTGCAGCGGGGGCCGGAGGCGGCCAGCGAGCTGGGTCCGGTCGCCCAGCGACTGATCGGGGCCGCCGGCCACTTGCTCGCGGGCGTGGTCACCAGCCGCACGCCGAGCGCTCTTGGGGAAGCTTCATTGCGGGCCGTCTTCGTGGCGCTGCGGCCTGGCACGCCGGCGGAGCTGGACGCGATGTTCGGCTACCTGCCCGGCTTCTCGTGGCAGGCGCTGCTGGCCGGCTCGCCGTTCCCCCCTGCGCCACCGCGCTCCATCGGGATCTCGGCGACGCAGCCGACACAATGGACGGCGTACCTGAAACCCCACGGCGAGGGAGAGCCTTCGCTGCACTCGCTCGAGCCCTTCGCCCGCTTTCAGACCTCCGAGACGAAGCTCGCGTTCTTCATCGGGCCGTCGGCAACGACCGAGCGGGCGTACGCTCGTGTGGGTGAGCTGGCGCTCTCGTACCGCGTCGTGGCAGGTGCGCCGACCGAGGAGGACCTGGGGCGCCTTCTCCCATGGATCGTGCAAGCGTTGGCCGGCGCAAGCCTCGACCGACTCCCTTCGTTGGAGCGCCCTCCCCTCCCGTGGCGCCGAGGTCAGTCGGACTGAAGGGCCATGAAGTCCGCGGCATCGAGCTCCTCGGAGAGCCGCCGCAAGAGCGAGAGCACCTCTGGCGCGGCGGTCGAGCCGCGATGGGAGAACCGGAGCGCGGCGTTTGTCCTGAAGGCCGGTTGCCCGTCGGCGGGCGCGATCGAGATGACGTGGGGGGCGACCTCGGCCGCGCCCACGAGCACCAGCAGCTCTCCTCCGGACCACTCCGCGCGCTCCACGCTCAGCCGGCTCGAGGTCGCCGCTTCCGGGAGACCGAGCGAGAGGCGCTCGGCGACGGCTCGGGCCAAAGCCCCGTCGAAGACCGGGTCGGCGGCCGCCTGGTCGATGGGAAGTTCGATCGGAGGGCTGGGGACCGCGACTCGGCGCGTGCGCGACTTCGGGCGCCCCGTGGAAGCGCGCCCCACGAGCTCCTTCTGCAGTGCGCTCAGCTCGGCGTGGATCAGGTGGCGCTCCGCTTCGCTCATCGCGGACACCGGGCCCTCGTGGTCGATGAGCTGCTCGCCGAGCACGGTGCGCGGCAGCGTCATGAACGTCGACCACATGAACGAGTCGGGTGAGAGGTGTCGTAGGAGCGCCACCGTCTTGCGCGCTTGCGCGTAGGTCTCTCCCGGCACGGCCGTCATGACGGATGCGCTCGTCTCGATGCCCAGCTCCCGGGCGTCGGCGAAGACCCGCTCGAGCACGGTGTCCGAGGTGCGACGGTTGAGGGTGTCCCGCCGCAGCGCCGAGTCGCCGGCCTCGACCCCACAGTGAAAGAGCCGGCAGCCCGCGTGACGGAGCAGCGTCAGGCGCGCCCTCGTCGCCGCGTTCGGGTGCATCTCCACCTTGAACGGCAGCCCAACCCGCTTCGGGTAGAGCTCGGCGAAGGACTCCAGCCAGCTCGGATCGACGGGAAAGTGCTCATCCCAGAACTCGAAGCCGTCAGGCGCGTACGCGTCCCGCAGCGCCGCCAACTCATCACACAGGTGCTCGACCGGGCGCACGTTCCGAGACTTCGTGACCCCCGTCACCTCGCCCCAGACCGGGGCCGTGCAGTACGCGCATCGGAAGGGGCAACCGCGACCGGCGCGGGTGGGCAGGTACCGATCCACCAGTGGGCCAAAGGTGTTGACGCCGAAGTCGAGGATCTCCGGCACCCCCCCGAAAACGTCGTAGTCCCACGCCGGGAGCGCCGCGATGTCGGGCTCCGGGTCTGGCGGAGGCAAGATCTCCGGAAAGCCATCCGGGCCACGTACCCAGAGGCCTGGGATGCTGGTCTCGGGGAAGCCGTCGAGGATCGCACGCAGCGGTCGCTCGCCGTCACCGATGCACACCGCGTCCACCCGATCACAGCCAGCGACCTCACGAGGCACGAGCGAGGCGTGGTAGCCGCCGACCACGCAGCGAGGACCGGGCCCGATCATCTCGAGCAGCGCCTGCGCGTGCGGCCAGTCCCGCGTCATGGCCGACACCGCGATCACGTCGGCCTCGGCGGCGCGCACCCGCTCCGCCGGCCCTTCGAGCGGCTCTCCGATCAAGACCGAGAGCGACGCACGCTCGTGTCCCGCGTCTCGGACGACGCCGGAGAGCGCCGCGACGGAGGTGTTGAACGGGGTCGCGGGATGATTGAAGAAAAGGAAGAGCACCTTCATGAGCCCGCCGCCTCCGCTTCATGCTCCGCGAGCCTCACCGGGCGCAACTCACCGGTACCGTGCAGGGCGGCATATCCTCGGCGCAGGCCGAAGCAGCGGCCACGCAGATCACAGTCGTCGCAGGCCGCGGCTCGCACGACCTCACCGCCGTCGTAGCCCTCGGGCGCCTCGGGCAACGTGAAGAAGCGCTCCAGGCCTTCAGGCACGAGGCAGAGCGGCAATCCGCACATGGACTCGAAGCCGCTCAACCGTACGCCCAGCTCGGAGGCGATCTCCATGCCCCGAGCGAGGTGCGGTACGACGTCGCTGTAGCGGGGAACGAGATCGACCGTGCGCGGCACCAGATCCGTCGAAGCCGCGACAAACGAGACCCCGATCTCGGCGCCTGGCCACCGGCCCGCGACCCACCGCACGTAGGTCGGAAAGTCGGCGAGGTTCGCCTGACAGAAGACGAAGCTGAGGCGCAGGGTGAGCCCCCCGCGGCTGATCTCGTCGAGGCCGGCGACGGTGGCGTCGAACGTGCCCGGCGCCCCGGTGATCCCGTCGGATAGCGCGGCGTGAGAGCCGTGAAGCGAGACGTAGGCGAGGTCCAGTCCAGCCCGCATGAGGGCCCCGACGAGCTCGGGTTCGGCCAGACGAGTCGCGTTGGTCTGCAGCTCGACCAGGCTCGCGCCCTCGGCTGAAGCCAGTCGAACGAAGTCCACCAGGCGGGGATGCAGCGTGGGCTCCCCGCCCGATAGCGCGATGTTCGCGCCTTGCCGGGCCGCTTCGACGATCGCGCTCTCGACCTCGGCATCGGGGGCCGTCGGCAGGTGCGTGGACACAAAGCAGAACCGGCAACTTTGATTGCACTGAAAGTTGATTCGTACCGTGCGCGCGAGCCGATTGGGCTCGTTCGGTCGGCGCTGAATCTCGTCCTGAAAGAGCTCGCGCTTTACCTGCTCCCGAACCGTCGAGATCAGGCTCAGTCGGCGCCGCACGCGCTCCGAGGTGACCGGGCGCAGCGCTGCCTCGACCTCCGGCCCGGCTGATTCCGGGAGTCCCGGACAGCGGTCGAGCATCGAGCAGGACTGGCAGGCTTCGCGGGTCTGGTAGCCCGCCCGAGCGCTCCCCCCTGGGGTCAGGGAGAAGAGGTGGGCGATGCGCGCCACGTTGTCGAAGAGACACGGCGGGAGGCTGGTGTGCTCGTCGAGCCGCATGGGGATGGAGAGCCGCTTGGCGGCCTCGTGGACCTGCTCGATGACCCGCGCCGCCGCCGGCAGGGGCAAGAGGGCCGCGCCCACCGGCCCAGCGACTGGCACGCTGACGACGAGCGCCTCGACCGGCAACGTCGCGTCGGCCAACCGCTGTGGCAGGGACGCGAGCGATGCCTGGTTCTGCTCGATCACGGGCGCGCAGACCTCCAGCGCCACGCCAGCGGAGACCAGCGCGCGCATGCCCCGGAGCGTCGCCTCGAAACCGCCCGGGTCTCGGGTGATCACGTCTGACGCATCCCCCCAGGCAGGAACGTGCACGCGGGCCAGGTCGAGCCCTGCGGCCGCGAGCGTTCGCGCGCGCGCCTCGTCGATGAGCGCCGCGTTGGTCTCGAGCTCGACCCGCTCGGCGCTCTCTTTCGCGCGGGCGATGAGCACGGCCAGGTCCCGGCGCAGCGTCGGCTCCCCCCCCGTGAGCACGAGGAGCGGCGCGCCCGCGCTCGCGATGCGCTCGGCCACGGCGTCAAAGGCCACGAACGAGGCGCGCTCTCGCGCAGCCCTGCGATCGCAGAACCCGCAATTCTGATTGCACGTCTCGTTCGTGTAGACGCGCGCGACCCGCCGGCGCTGGGTCGGGCCCATGCCCCACTCAGCCATAGACGCCCCGCGCGAGCTCGGCCGCGAGCGTCGGGAAGACCCGCTCGAAGCGCTGCTCGAACTCGGAGACCGCCCGCACCGCCGCCCAAACTTCGACACACGCTCGGGTCAGGCGCTCCTCGAAGAAGCCGGCTGCGCGGAGCGTCGCTCGACGGCCCCGACGCAGCGCCACGGCGGCGAGCCGGCAGAGTTCCCTCATGCGCGACCGGGGCACCGCATGCATCGCGAGCGTGTGCACACCCATGTCGTGGCCCAGCGCGTGAAAATGGGTGTTCAGTTTCTCTCTCTGCGAGGCGTGCACCACGAGCCGCTCACCCACCGCCCCCAGCACCCGTGAGACCGTGGCTTGCACGTTGATCGGGAACACGCCCGTGCACACCTCCCGCAGCCATCGCCGCGGCGAGAAGAGCGTCGCACCGAGCCGCCGAAGCTCAGGGCGCAGTCCACCGCGCCCGCCTAGGCGTTCGAGCCTCCGGGCGAACACCGAGGGCAGCGGCACCGCACAGACCCGCCCACGCCGATTCACGGCAAAACCAAGGTCCTCGAGGTACGCGGCCGCGTGCGCATCCTCTCGGAACGGCGGGGGGGCGTGCAGCAAGACCTCTTGGTCCGTGACATGGGGGTAGTAGATCGATGGCGGCTCGCGCCCGCCGAGCCGAACCATGCCGACCGACTGACCGTAGTGCTTCGAGAACGCCTCACACGCCGCCCGGAGTGGACGGCCCTCGGCGCCGAGGTCGCGGAGTTCGAGCCGCTCCGGCGTGTGCCGAACCGGTCGGACCGCCGCGCAGAGCTCCTCCGCCGACGTCTCCAGGCCGGGCGGCACGACGATCGGCCACCGCTCGGCTCGGGCGGCGTCGCCGACCACGCGCCATGAAAACGCGCTCTCCGGGGGGCTCGTCATGCGCAGCGTGAGCTCCCCGTCCGGGGTCGCGATCGCCGCGCGGATGTGGCGGCCCATCGAATCGAAGGTCACCTCCGGCGGGTGCACGTCGAACGCGCGGCCGAGCGGCCCTCCGAGCTGGGCTCGAAAGCGCTCACATGCCTCGTCGACAACGACCGTTCGCATCCAGTAGACCCTACCGCTCCTCGGGCCGATGCGCTGAGGCACACCGAGCGATGCGCGAGCCTGGGCATCACCAAGCCCTCGAGTCGCACTATACTCCGCCCCGTGCACGTGCACGCGAGAGACCTGAGGGAACGCGGCTTCGCCGTCCTCGAGGCGTTGGTGGACGCCGACGGGGTGCAGCGCCTTCGGCGCGCGCTCCAAGGCATGGTCGAGGAGCTCTGCCCCCCGCGCCTGTGGGCCAAGCCCGCGGTGACCCTCTCCGAGCGAGCCGTGCTGACCTCTCCCGGGCTCGCCTTCGGCCGTTTCCTGCAGGAACGCCCGGAGCTGCGCCCCTGGGTGTTGCCCGAGCCGCTCACCGACGCGATGCAGGCCACGCTCGGGACCGACATGGTGCTGGAGCTCGCCGGGGCAGTCGTGAGCGACGCGACCCGTCCATTCTTCACCTGGCACACCCACATCGACGGCGTCGACGAGGGAGAGCGGTACCTCAGCCAGTCGTGGCCCGACGTGCCCTCCGTGCAGCGCGTGCTGACGCTCCTCTATCTTCAAGATCTCGAGCCCGAGGTCGGCCCGCTCTACGTGCTGCCCCGCCGAGCCGGTGATCCGACCCCTCCGCCCCACGATCTCGAGGACCGCGCCTGGCCGGGCATGGTCGAGCTGCGCCCACGCGCGGGCACCCTCGTGGCACTGGACCAATGCACGTGGCATGCGGCGGCGCGCATGCGCACCGACGGCCACCGCTACTTCGTCGGCTGCTACTTCGCCTCCGCAAACGTCACCTCACCAGCGTGGGCCGACCCCAACCTCTCCTGGTCGCGCTCCGCATGACCCGAGACAAACGCGTAGCCCTGCTCTCGATCGATCCCGTCTGGGAGGACCCGAGCGGCGACTTCACGCCCTACACCTATGGGGTTCGCAAGCTCGAGGCGTCGCTGCTGACCGACCCGACCCTGGGTGACGTCGAGATTCGGGTCATCGACCTCCGCTCACGGGACCCGGAGGCCTTCTTCGAGGAACTGGTGGCCTTCCGTCCGACGCTGGTCGGGGCCTCACTCTACCTCTGGTCGATCGGGCCCTTTCGGGATCTCGCAGCCAAGCTGAAGCGCTTCGACCCCGAGATTCGGATCGTCGTTGGCGGGCCACACGCCCGCCCGTCGGTCTTCTCGTTGGCGCCCTACCACTCGTTGGCCACCACCGTGGACGCGGCCGTCACGGGCGAGGGAGAGGGCATCTTGCGCGAGATCGTGCGGCACCACCTCTCGCCCGACTGGACGTCCATGCCCGGCCTCTTGGTGCCGCACGCGCTCGGATGGCGCAGCACGGGGCCGCTCGCCCGTGTCGACATCGAGGCCTTCGCCTCTCCGTACCAAATCGACGCCGCGCCCTCGGGCTGCACCGGCTACCTGGAGACGTTTCGGGGCTGCCCCATCCACTGCAATTTCTGCCAGTGGGGTGAGCAGCGAGCGGACCGGGTTCACTCGGCCGAATACCTCGTACGGCACCTCGAGGGCATCGCTCGCGCGAAGGTGCCCAACGTCTTCTGTCTCGACGCGGCTTTCAACCTCAGCCCGCGGGGCTTTCGAGCCTTGGCGGAGGCCGAGCGAGAGACCAAGGTCTTGGCCGACTGCATCGTGCACGGGCACCTCTACCCGACGTTCCTTCGAGACGAGCACGTCGAACTGCTCACCACCTTCGAGCGATGCCAGGTCGCGATCGGTGTTCAGAGCTTCGAGCCCGAGGTGCTCCACCGCCTCGGTCGCCCGTTTGATCTGGAACGGTTCGAGCGGGTCTGCGACGTCGTGCGAGACCACTGGCCGATCGAGCTAGAGCTGATGTTGGGCCTGCCCGGGGACACGCCCGCGTCGTTCCGACGGACGTTCGAGCACGCGATCCAGATCGCCGACAGCGTGCGGGTGTTTTGGACGCTGGTCTTGCCCGACGCCCTGCTCGACCGCGCGGACCCAGCCCTCGCCATCGACTTCGATCCGGAGACCTGGCTGATCCGCTCCTGCCTCGGGTGGCGCCATGAGGACCTTCGGCGCGAGCTCGACCACGTGAAGCACGTCGCCTTGCAGCACGAAAACGCCGTAGTCGCCGACCACTGGGCGGGCTTCCACGTCCGCCGTCGCCCCGAGCAGAAGGCGGGCCCGCGCACCATCGAGAGCCCCGCGGATCGCTCGATCGCGTCGGTCGACCCAGCGCTCGTCGAGTCCATACGGCTACGGGTCGAGCGCATCGACGGCTGGCGGCTGCGCACGATGCGTCACCGCCACGATGGCCTCCACTTCGACCTCGACTCCCCGGACGGACAGGTGACCCTCGAGGCGGTGCCGCTCGTCGCGGGCGCCCGACACTTCGCCTCTCGCGATGGGCTCGCTTACAGCCACCGTGGCCCCGTCGACCGACAGAGCTCGGAGCAGCTCAGACGGATCATCGAGATCGTGCACGGCGACGCGCGCGCAATGGTGGTGTCGTGACCAGCCTCCCCGTCGTCCACCCAGGCGCGCTCGGCGAGCTGCCCTTCCCGCTCGCGCGCACGAGCCCCTCCGATCGCCACTTCGACTACTGCCTTCAACCCTACCGACCGCGGCGCTCCCCCCGGGGCAAGCTACGCGCCGAAAACCTGCTCTTGAAGGCCCTCGAGCTGAGCGGATCGCTCGCACCGGCCCTGCCTGTCATCGAGGCGCTTCGGGCCTCTCTCGGCCGCGACATGGTCGTGTGGGGAACGAAGTGGGACGGCGAGCGCCTCTTCTTCGAGCTCTACATCTATGACCCGCAGAAGGAAGACCCGAAGGCCACGGTCTCCGGCCTCCGCGAGACCCTGCGCTCGCTCCTGCCCATCGGCCCGACCGTGGCCGAGACCATCCCCTACATGATGGTCAGCTTCGATCTCGATGTTCCCGTATTCGAGAGCGGCGCCGTCTCCGAGCTCAACCTCTACCTCAGTGATGTCGACGCCCACGCGGGTCGGTCGTACGTCGTCTCGGGGGAGCAAATGGCGCTCGCGAACACGTACCGATTTCTCGAGCCCAAGCGCGAGATCGACACCCTGCTGGCGCTGCTGGAGAGCTCGTCCTTCATCGACTACAGCGACCCGCGCGTCCTGGGGCGCGTGCTCCTCCCCGACCTCTTCGCGTGCAAGCGTGTTTGCGTAGCGAAGAAACGACTTCGAGATGGGGTGTATTTCTCGGGGCTGAGCATCGAGCAGCTCCTCGGGTTTCTGAGACGATGCTCCTACCCCGCCCCGTTGGTCGCATTCGCGGACGCGATCGCCGGCGACCTCGACCATGTCTACTTCGATGTCGGGCTCGACCTCTTGCAGGACGCCTCCGGCGCCATCAGCTACCCCAAGACGAGCTTCTACGGGACGTTCTGATGCAGAGTTTCAAGGGACGCACCGAGCCGACGCGCTTCGAGGACCTGACCGTCACAGTGGACTTTCACTGCCACTCGGCTTGCCGGTTCTGCATCGTCCAGGAGGGCATGAACGACTACCGCGGGGTGCCCTTCGAGCGCTTCAAGCAGGCCGTCGACGAGAACCAGCAGACCCCCCGCTACCGCCGCGTCTCGTTCACGGGTGGTGAAGTCACCCTCGAGAAGAAGCTCTTCGACTACCTCGCCTACGCGAAGGCCAGCGAGAGCTTCGATCACATCAGGCTGCAGACCGATGCGCGTCTCTTGCGAGACCCCGCCTTCGCGGAACGTCTGCTCGAGGCGGGGGTCGATGAGTTCTTCGTGTCTCTGCATGGGCCGGACGCAGACGTTCACGACTTCATCACGCAGCGCCCGGGCTCTTTCGAGCAGACGTGGCGGGGCCTGCTCAACCTCCGCGAGCTCGGCGCGACCATCCTCACCAACACCGTGATGACGACGCTCAACGTGGATCACCTCGCGGCGATCGTGCAGCGGGTGAGCGCACTCGAGCCGGCCACGATGGAGTTCTGGAACTACCTGCCCATGGCGGACAAGGCCGACGAGCTGGGGCTGATCGTGCCCATGGCCCGCCTGATGCCGGCGCTCCGCCGAGCCCTCGACGAGGCCCGAGAGAGGTCCATTCGATGCGCCGTGAAGTACGTGCCCATCTGCCTCCTGGGTGAGCACGCGAGCAGCATCGACAACGCCCAGCCAGACGTCGTCATCGTCGAGGAATTCTACGACCTCTACCCGAAGTTCGCCTGCCTTTGGGAGGCCAAGTGTGAGCACGCCGAGGCCTGTCTGGCGCTGACCCACGCGTACGTCGGCAAGTACGGTTGGGAGAAGTCCCTGCTCGTGCCGGAGCCGCGAACGAAGCCGTGGGTAGAGCCGGACGAAGGCCTCGCCTACGGCACCGAGAAGCCGCTCGAGCCGTCCGGCGCGTTCCCACGCGGGCCCGCCGAGAACGAGCCCGACCCTTGGCGCGCGCTGGTCGCCGGGGTGGCGCCAGAGCATGACGCCAGCCTGGCGAGCCTCGTACTCGATCGCCGCCGCTGCACGTTCCGCTTCGAGCGAGGGCAGGCGAGCGTCGACGTGGTGCTCACCAAGCGCAGCTCGAACCGTCAAGCTCTCGTGCGGTCGCGCTCGTTCAACATCTCGTACCGCAACCTTCTGGGGCTCGACGAGACCGGCGACGACAAAGCCGCCATGGCGAAGCTCATCGAGGCGGTCGCCCAAACGGTGGTCTCGCGCGACGCCGGCGAGATGCTCCTCGATGAGCGCAAGGGCCTCGTCGGGCCCACCTCGAGGCGGAAACGGAAGAGCTAGCCGGCTGCCTCATGGTTCGGAGCGCGAGTGGGTCGCGCTATCGCAAGAGAGAGCGGAAGTGCGCGTCATCCGTCGACAGGTCTCCCAGGGACTCATCGACCCCGAACGTCGCCTCGGCGGCGGCGGACGCGAAGTAGGCGCCCACAAAACGGCGGCGGCCGGGTCGCCGCCGGGGGGTCACGGAATGCCACGTGCTCTCGTCGAGCAAGAGCACCGTGCCCGCCTCACAGGTCAACTCGCGTGAGCCCGGCCACTCGGCTTCGCTGGGCTCGACCGGCGGCTCGGGTGGATCCCCAAGCCGCCGCGGCCAGACGCGCCACGCGCCCGTCTCCGGGGTCATCGGCTCGAGAAAGAGGAAGTGCGCGATGCGTTTCGTCGAGGTGCGCCGGGGCCGGCGGCCTTGCTGGCGCCACCGCTCGTCGTCGATGCCTCCGAGGTGTGTCTCCCACTCGGTGAACGGCCGGGTCTCGTCGCTCACGACGGCCCCCACCAGCTCGAGGTGCATGTCGCCGCCGAGCACGGATCGGAGCGCTTCCGTCACCGCCGGCCGAAAAAGCGTCGGCGCCAGCTCGGGCGCGAGGCCGAGCAGCCGGTAGAAGGCGAGCCCCGGCCTTGCGACCTCCACGTTCGCCGCGAGCCACTCGGGCTCGTCGGAGCAGAACGACCGCGCGCCCGACGCCGTCACCAGGCGGTCCAGCACCTCAGCCATCTCCCGCAGGGTCTCCGCAGCGTAGTGACCATCGAGCATGGCCCAGCCGTGCTCCTCGAGGTGAGCGCGCGCGTCCGCGGGAGCCACCGTTTGCGTGGGCACCCGGGTCACTCCTCGGACCGGTAGATCGGGGAAGCAACGTGGCGAGGTTCCCCTTCCCGGCCGAACGGCACGCCGCCGTCGGCGAGGGCGTCGAGCACCTCCTGGGTCAACGCGCGGATTCGCGCGACCTGTGAAAGCGCGAGCCGCGGACGCGCGCGACCGTCCGCCACCTTCGCGAAGTGCGAGAGCATCGCGCGCGTCGCTTCTTCTGGGGCATGGTGCACGGGCTGCGCTGCCTCCGTTCCCCATGAGTGGAGGCTCCGGGCGCCCCCCGTGAAGTCGAGGCTCAGCTCGAACCCGGAGGCAAAACCGAGGCGGAGCTCTTCAGGCCGTGCCGGGCTGTCGAACCGAACCTGGGAAAGCGTGTCCTCGGCATCACGCTGCACCAGCAGCGACAGGCCGTCTTGCAGGTGCGGCGCGATCGCGCGCCGCGACCAGGTCCGGGGCGACCCCGGGCCGACACGGTAGGAGACGCGCCGCGCCGCCTCGATCCCCGGACAGAAAAGCAGCTCGTAAGCCACCGAGAGTCGATTCGCGTGCTCGAGCAGGACCGCCTCGGGCAACGACTCGGTGGAGAACGGGCGCGCCACCAGCACCGGCCGACCCGCACGCAGACCCAGCTCCACCAGCTCGGGCTGGGCCCGCGGATCGGCCGCGACCACGAGCACGTCGGGCCGCATGTCGGTCAGCGCGGTCGCGAGGTCCCGCCAGCGAGGGCAGGTGCCGAGCCCGACCTCGGAAGCGTCCGGCGCGTGGGGTGAGACAACCGCACCGAGGGTGAGATCGTCGGCCTGCTCGATCGCCTCGGCCAGCTTCAGCGCGCGGCTCGACGAGCCGACCAACGCCACGCGCTGAGGGCGCGTGCGCAGGACGGTCAGCGCGCCTGGGCGCAGCGGCTCGGGGACGGGAGTGGGGCTCGGAGCGGAGGCCGACGCA
>Ga0114933_10004590_pt1 | contig 12830 bp, 10 predicted proteins | sample 4SBtaG_FD_89691 | JGI IMG/M metagenome (GOLD analysis project Ga0114933, IMG submission 89691) | Deep subsurface microbial communities from Kolumbo volcano to uncover new lineages of life (NeLLi) - 4SBTROV12_W25 metaG | ecosystem: Environmental > Aquatic > Marine > Volcanic | place: Kolumbo...
CATTAACAAAATTTGCTCTACCAACTGCCGCAATCAATATGTCTGCACTTTTTGTGACTTCATTAATATTTTTTGTTCTAGAATGACATATAGTTACAGTTGCATTCTCATGTAACAAAAGAATAGATAATGGAAGACCGACTATCTTACTTCTTCCGATAATGACAACTTTTTTACCTTCTATTGGGAAATTATAAAATTTCAATATTTCAAGAACACCTGCTGGAGTACAAGATTTTGGGCCGGGTTGTTTTAAAGATAATTTTCCAAAATTTTCACTATGAAACACATCAACATCCTTTTCTGGATCAACTCTTTTAAGGATTTCTGTTTCATCCAAGTTAGATGGTAGAGGCAGTTGGACAAGTATGCCGTCAATTTTAGAATCTTTATTTAAAACATCTATCAAATTAGACAATTCTTCAAAAGAAATATCGGAGGATAATTTGTAATCGTATGTTTCTATCCCAACTTTATCAGCCATCTTACCTTTTAGACGAACATAAACCTGAGACGCCGGATCTTCACCAACTAAAATTACAGCTAATCCAGGAGATCGTCCCGACTTTTTTTTAAGTTTTTCAATTCTAGAAATAAGCAATTCTATTATTTTGTCAGATACTGGTTTGCCTTTCATTATTAACGTGTCTATCTTTTTATTCATTTTTTATTAATACCTCTAAATAATTTTAGCTTCTTATATTCTCTGTAATTTTGTTATACTACATTTGGTGGAGAAAAAAATAAATTGCATTAACAATTCAAACCCCTTACAAAAAGAGTAACAAATAAAAACTAGTTACTAAGTTTTTTACATTAAGGAAAAAATGAAAAATTTTATACAAGCAGTTCAAACAGATATAAATGCAGCTTTTGAAAGAGACCCAGCTGCTAATAGCAAGCTAGAAATCATTCTGTGCTATCCCGGATTTCATGCAATATTTATACATCGTATTTCTCACTTTATTTTCAAGAATGGCTTAAAACTAGTTTCACGATTTTTAAGCCATTTAAGTAGACTTCTCACAGGAATAGAAATTCATCCAGGGGCACAGATAGACAACGGTTTTTTTATAGACCATGGAATGGGTGTTGTGATCGGTGAAACTGCTATTATCGGAAAAAATTGTACAATATATCACGGAGTAACTCTTGGTGGAGTAAGTCTAAAAAAAGAAAAAAGACATCCTACTCTCGAAAACAATGTTTTAGTCGGAGTCGGTGCACGTATACTTGGACCATATAAGATAGGAAGTGGTAGTAGAATTGGAGCAGGTTCAGTAGTTATTTCTGATGTCCCATCTGATTGTACAGTTGTAGGAGTTCCTGCACGGATCGTTTCAAGATTGAGTAAAGACCATAATGAAGACCAAAAAGAAATTTCATTTGAACATGATGAACTTCCAGATCCCATACAAAATTCTATCCAAAATCTAGACAATAGAATCAAAGACCTTGAGAAAAAAATAAAAGATGGGGAGACTCCTAGTCAATGAAAAGAATCTATTTAGATCACAATTCGACAACACCTATACGCCCTGAAGTTATCAAAATTGCGGAACCTTACATAAAAAGTTTTTTTGGAAATCCTAGTAGCGTTCATTCTTTTGGAAGAGAAACTAGAGAAGCAATTGAAAACTCTCGTGCGCAAATAGCATCAACTATAAATGCATCTGACCCAAATGAGATTTTCTTTACTTCTGGTGGAACTGAAAGTGATAATCTTGCAATTAGGGGAGTTCTTAATAATCAAGATATAAAATCTCATATTATTACTACTGAAATTGAACATAACGCAGTTTTAGATACATGCAATGACCTTAGTAAAGAAAAATCCGTAGAAGTATCCTATATAAAACCAGACAAAAATGGTTTAGTCTCTGTAAAAACAATAAAAAATGCAGTGAAAGATAATACAGAATTAATATCAGTCATGTTGGGAAATAATGAGATAGGAACTATTCAGCCAATTTCTGAGATATCGTCTTTTTGCAAAGATAATGGCATATTGTTTCATACAGACGCAATACAAGCCATTGGAAAAATTAAAATCAATGTGCAAAAAGATAATATTGATCTGCTATCTGGAAGTGGGCATAAAATTAATGCACCAAAAGGAATTGGTTTTCTTTATGCAAGAAAAAAAACTCCACTTAATGCAATTCTAACTGGAGGGGGTCAAGAACAAAATATAAGATCAGGTACTGAAAATGTCGCCGGCATAGTTGCACTAGGGGAAGCATGTAGAATTTCAGATACAGAAGGAAATCAACTCTGGGATAACGTCCTAAAATTGAGAAATCGATTGGAGAAGGAGGTTTGTGAAAAAATTCCTGATGTAGAAATAATTGGGAATAAGGTGCAACGTCTCCCTGGAACATCAAATATTGCATTCTCAAATGCTGAAGGAGAAACTTTACTAATTAGACTTGACCTTGAGGGAATAGCAGTGAGCACTGGTTCGGCATGTAGTTCTGGATCAACTGAACCAAGTCATGTTTTACTTTCAATGGATCTGCCACGAAATCTTATTCGTGGTTCTCTTCGCTTTAGTTTAGGTTGGGGAAGTACTGATGAAGATATAGATTATTTAATGGACAAATTGCCCAATGCAGTTGAAAAAGTTCGAGAAATTGCACCAAAAGATTAATTTTAGACTTTCTAAGGGTAAAAATGAGTAATAGCAGTTATCATTATAATTCTACCGTACTGTCACATATTGCCTCACCTCAAAATATAGGCATTATAGAAAATGCAAACTATACAGGAAAAGGAACAAATCCTTCTTGTGGCGATGAAGTTGAGTTATATATTAAAGCCGAAGGAGAAAAAATCACTGATGCAAAAATTAAAATACTTGGGTGTGGGGCTATAACCGCTTCAATGAGTTTGCTAACTAACTTGCTTATAGGTAAATCAATCGAAGATGCAAAAATGATTTCTTCCGAAGATATTGAAAAAAAGTTGGGAGGACTTCCTGAACATAAACGTCATTGTTCTAAATTAGCACGCCGAGTTCTCCAAAATGCTCTTGAAAATTCAAAAAAAGAATAAAATGTCAGAAAATAATTCCTCACAAATTGAAATTAAAAAAAAGGACGTCATAGAAGGATTAGGCATTTCTATACAAGGAGATACCACACCTGAGAAAATAGGGCTTTTAAGAGGCCAATTTCTTAAATTGACGAATCATCTACATATCTTAAACGGAGACTGTTATGGGTTACTATCTCCTGATCATAGTTACAAAACTTTTATGTTAAAAAAATACTTTGATTCAAATCTGGAAAGTTTTACCGAAATAATAATTTATTCTAACTTCTATGCGATAGATATTCATAAAGGAAGTTACGGAAATTTATTGCAATCACAAGATAAAATTTTTAAAAATATTAAGGACAATGGATTTAAAAAAATGAACCTTCCTGTAGTACATCGTTTTATGAACGACCCAAGAAAAACGGTATCCCAAGATCTTAGAACAGAAATATGGGTACCCATAATTAAAAAAGCTTAAAATCTGCCGAAAGAAATTTAAATCTTATTTATTTTACACAATAGGCTTTTTAAATTTGTTTGTCCTGAGATAGGATCCCTCTGTTTGTTACTTGTCAAGAAATTAACCGAATACCAGGGATTATAAGGTTGTTTTTCTCCCCATCCAATTGGAATAAAAACAGCATTTTTCCTAATTCCACCATAAAGGTACGCTCTAGCATTGATTTTTCCATGTGCGGACTCCACTTCGATTATTTCTCCATCCTCTATTTCTAATTCTCTTGCATATTCTGGATGGATTTGACAAAAGAGATCTGGCCACATCTCTTGTGCTTCCCAAAAATAGTGAGTCCAACTGTGGAAATGAGGTGCAGGTGGTCTCCCGGTTATCAATTCAGTATTAAAACCCTTTTTCCTTAATTCTCTGGAAAAACTTCCTTTCTCGTTTGAAACTATTTTTGCTTTCGATGTTCCGGTAGGGACATCATAGAATGGAGAAATCACATCCAACCTTTCGTCATTATCTTTTATTTCCAGAAAGGGTAAATCTATCAAAAGTTCAGGATCTGAATAAAACTCCGGCAAAGCAGAGAAACCTAAACAATTAAATTTCTCCTCTAATTCATTAGTCCAAAACTCTAGCTTTCCACTTTTTGTTGGAAATCTTTTTCCTTCTGGTTGACCAACCGCTGTTGTACCTTCTAAATAAAGAGTTTCTTCTTCAGGAGAATTTTCATTTTCAACAGGATATCTAACCCATCTATAAGGAACTGAGTGTAATCGTTTTTGAGTTACGCCTTTAAGAAAATGATTTTGAATACATACTTCATCCCAAAAAATTGCAGGATCTTTATATTCTTCCTTAAGAATATCACCAAATCCTAGACGTTTGCCGAGTTCGATCCATATCCATCCATCTGGTTTTGCTTCTCCAGGAGGATCTATTAATTTATCGATCCAAACAATTCGTCTGTCATCATTACTTCTTCCTATTTCTCCTTTTTCGATTCCCGTAGCTGCAGGCAATACATAATCAGCAAATGCAGAAGTCTCATTTTGAAACAACTCAATATGTACCAGCAAATCCAAATTCTTTAATGCATCTCTTACATTATTTTGATCTGGCCATTGAGCTAATGGATTACTTGAACTTATCATCCCCTTTATAGGATATGGTTTCCCGTGTTTCATTGCATTCAGCCAACCGACCGGACTCTTCCTTATTTTTGGCTTTTCAATCTTTTCTCTTCTTTCAAATGGCACATTTGGAGAAATAGGCGGACCAGCAGTCATATTAAAATATGCACCACCTTTACGTCCCCAGTTCCCGGTTATTGCACTTACAAACATCCAAGCTCGATTAGTTTGTAATGAATTCATATGTTGATTTATCCCTCTACTCGCAAAAATTACGCAGCCGTTTGAATTAGCAATTTCACTTGCAAGCAATTCAATTTCTTCTTGGGATAAATCAGTTATTTCAGACGCCCATTGTGGACTATATTCTTTTTCAAAAATAAATTTTCTCCACTTTTCCCATCCTAAAACCCAGTCATTACAAAAATTGGTGTCCTGTAGATTTTTTGAAAATATTTCGTGTGTTATAGATAATGCTAATGCCATATCTGTACCCGGACGAATTGGCAACCAACTATCTGCCTTACTAGCTGTTACAGTCTGTCTAGGATCAACAACAATCATTTTCGCTTTATTTTTAACTCGCCAATCATTAATCTTTCCAAAATAAACTGGGCGTGTTTCAGCCTGATTATCTCCTATATAAAGATACATTTCGGCGCTACCAAGATCAGAAGAAGTATAACTGTTTCCACTTCCATTAATTCCCTGAGTAATTTGATAAGAAATCGTTTTTCCAGAGGCACAAAATGGATCAGTGCCTTCAATGTTGTCAGTTCCCCATAGTTGACTGAACAATCTAGAATATCCTTTTTGAGTAAGGATACCCGTTCTAGTCCCAATAAAAATAGCAAGTGCTTCGGTTCCCCATTTATCTTTTATCTGTGTCAATTTTTCTGCAATTTCGTCAAGCGCTTGTTCCCAGCTGATCTTCTCAAACTTATTTTCACCCCTTTCTCCTATTCTTTTAAGAGGGGTCCGAAGTCTTTTTTCGTTATAATGTAGTTGCAATCCAAATTGTGCTTTAGGACATATCTTTCCTTCTAAAACAGGATCTTCATCATTTCCAGTAATTTGAACTAACTGATCATCTTCAAAATGAAATTTTGTAGTACAGCAATTAAAACAAATATTACATCCACCTGGTTCAATTCTTCTTTCCACTTTTTGATCTTTCTCAAAACCAAATGGAAAATTTGCTTCTAATTTTTGAGGCGGTTGAGTTTTATTTACAAAAACAGACTTTTGGAACACACCCGTTCTTTTAATTGGATGATTATCCATTATAGGAAGAGACGAACTAGAACCATTTAATCTTTCTAAATAAATTGTCTGCGGTTTTAGTAAAAAGCTATCAACATCCTTAACAATTCTATCTTGTTTTGCAGCAATCTTTAATAATTCTGACCGTTCTCCAAAAGTAATCGCAAATCCGGGACAAACGCTTGAGCAGGCCGGTTCTAATTTATCCTCAGATCTTTCGGAACAAAGGTCACATTTGACAGTGTGGTGTCCTTCTTCATCAAAACCCATAGCACTATAAGGACAGGACAAAACACATTCTCCACAACCTGTACACAATTCTTCATGGACTTTTACTATGCCGGTTTTCTCATCTTTTGTGATCGCTTTTGGATTTACAGGACATGATCTAAGACAAGCAGGTCGTTCACAATGCTGACAAGTTAGAGTAAAAAAATCCGTTCTATGATCATCATCATTACCTAACCATACAACCTTATTTCTGTATGTCCCAGGTTTCAGATGATGTTCCTGCTTACATGCGGCCTCACAACTTTTACAACCGAAACATCTTTCTAAATCAATCATTAATGCTAGTTGATTCAATTATAATCCTTTTCAACTAAGAAAAAACTATTTAGATATATGCCACCAATATATATCAGAACCATCTGAAACATAGGCAGCAAAAAAAGTAACTACAACTATATGGGCAATGAGACCTAGAAAAAAAACAACCGATAAAGCAATGTGGATCGACCTCCAAAAACGAATTAAAAAACTATGTTCAAAATTCTTTCTAATATAAGAATTTTCTTTACGAACTAAACTATAAAATTGAATTGAAAAAATAGGATGCTTAAACCAATGTTTTAGATTTAGGGAAAAAGTACCCTCTGTACTACAAGGCTCAATAGAGAAAAGTAGTTTTTCTTTCTTTTCAATTATGATTTTTATCTTTTCTTTATCGTCAGCATTCAGATTATGAAAAATTTGAATTTTTGAAGCAAAAATTTTTGCATTTTTCTTAGAAATATAAAATCGTGCGTAAATTCCTAAAAGAGTAAGTGCCAAGAGTGCTAAAAGGAGCAATGCTGGTGCATACCTTACATAACCGGACGAGTGAATTGTCACTAAAACAGAACCTATAACTGCAGTTACTACGTGACAGTTAAACCAAAAAACTGGTTTCCTGCTTACACTTGTTCTCTTAAGAAATAAGAAAACGATTGAAACGGAAAGAAACAACGAACCAACAACTCCAAAAGAATAAAGGACTGGGGAACCAGGCATATGCCACATAGATGACAGATAACGTAAAAATGAGAAATATAGAATCAAACTTAGAAAAGCAAATGAAATAAGGTACGTAAGTAATCTATCGTGAATTGATAAAGATTTCTTCTTTTTCATTCAAATTCTATTTTGGAAACTTCAACTATCTCAAAAGTCCTAACACCACCAGGTAGTTTAATGACCACCTCATCTCCAGGTTCTTTTTGCATTAATCCTCTTGCAAGTGGAGCATTGAAAGAAATAATGCCACTTGGCAGGTCACTTTCTTCCTCTCCAAGAATTTGGTAGGTCAGTTCTTCATCCTTGTCAATATCATAAAGCTCAACCTTTGTGCCTACAGAAACTTTATCTCCAGAGATTGGAAGTTCTTCAATAATCTGAGCGGTTCGTATTTTCTCTTTCAGTCTACTTACTTCATGTTGTAAATTTCTTTGAAGTTCAATAGCCGCTTCCCATTCTGCATTTTCACTTAAATCTCCAAGATCAGCAGCTTTTCCGATTTCTTTTGCAACATCATGTTTAAGGCGATGTTCTATTTCTTCAACTTTATTTTTTAAATTTATTAGACTTTGATTTGTTAAATAAAATGCCATCTTTTACCTCTTATGCTAATTTAAAAAAACAAAATTATATTATACCTAAACAGATAAATCTCTAAAATCAAATTCAGTCTGAGAAACAAATTCGTTAATTATCTTCTCTGTTATTGGCCCGGGAACAGGTTTATTTGGAGAAAATCTATCTATTTGATTAACAGGCATCGCACAAATAGCGCTGGATGTGAGAAAAAATTCATCTGCCTGACTTAAATCATATAGAGTAATATCCCTCTCCTCATAAGTAATACCCAAACTTTTTGCCATCTCAAAAACTGTTAATCTTGTAACTCCTTGCAGAACATTTTTTTCATGAGGAGTAAAGAGCACATTATCTTTAACCATGAAAAAGTTAGCAACAGAATTTTCAGCAACATTTCCATATATATCAAGCATTAACGAAAGAGATCCATTAGAAGAAGCGTCAAGTTCTGCTAAAATTTGGTTCATTTTACTAGTAACCTTCGCCCTAGCTTCAAGACACTGAGGTGGAACCCTTCTCGTAGCCACAATCGATAGTCTAACACCTTTAGAGTATTTCTCTACCAATTTATCGGTAGAAGACTCTCTCCAAAAAATAAAAATTGTTGGCCTATCAGATTCGCTTGCAATCATAGAAGGATCATCCATCCCCCTCGATACCCAATGACCAACTCGATATATCTTTCCTTCTCCAAGGATATCTTGATTCAATTTTAGGGTTTCAAGAGTCGCTATCTTCATCTCTTCTATATCTAAATGACAATGAATTTGTGTATATTTCAGAGATCGATAAAGGCGTTTTAAGTGGTCATCAAGACGAAATAATTTACCATTAAAACATGGTGTAACTTCATAAACACCATCACCCCATAAAAAACCTCGGTCAAACGGCGAAATAAGAGCTTTACTCTCTTTTATAATCTCGCCATTAAGATATACATAACGTTCCGTAGACATATTAAATACTTTCATTTTTTTTAATAGAATCCGTAAGATATTCTAATAATAACAAATTTTTGCATATAATTTTATCTTTTCTTTCCCCAACCACCTCCACCAGGAGTTTCTAATCTTATTATATCTCCTTCATCCAAATCTAAACGTTGTTTCCCCCTACAGTTAATTATTTTACCATTTTTTTTTAAAATTGAATTCTTACCTCTCTTTCCGGGAGAACCATCCTCTAAACCCCAAGGAGAAAATTTTCTCCTATCCGTCATGAAAGAAGCCGTAGCTGGACTTAAAAGCTCTATATCTCTTATTATTCCATCTCCACCTTGCATTAATCCCTTTCCCCCACTTTTCTTTCTGACTCTATATTTTTTAACTCTTAAAGGATAGGAATGCTCAATAGCTTCTATAGGAGTATTTCTAGTGTTAGTCAGGTGTGAGTGTATTGCATTTTCACCATTCCCCGATTTTCCTGCACCCATACCTCCTCCTGTCGTTTCATAATATGCAAAAGGTTTTCTTCTCTTTGAACGTAAGTCAACTCCTCCAATTGTAAGATTATTCATTGACCCACAAGAAGCAGAAGGTATTTTTTCAGGGCATGCTTTTGACATAGCTCCGAGTACTACATCAACCATTCTTTGACTAGTTTCTACATTACCTCCAGCAACCGCAGACGGAAATACAGAATTTACTACTGAACCGGATGGCGCTATCACTTCAATGGGTTCCATGCAACCAGAGTTATTAGGAATCGTGTATGGTATTAGACATCGAATAGCATAATAGACCGCAGTTCTAGCTATAGACTCAACTGCATTAATATTCCCATCAGTTTGGAGAGAAGATCCTGTGAAATCAGCTATAATACTTTGATTTCTAATAATAATTTCAACTCTTATTTTCACAGGATTATCAGTGATACCGTCATCATCCATAAAATCTATAAATTCAAAATTTCCATTAGGTATCTCAGAAATTGCAGCTCTAGTCATACGCTCAGAATAGTGCTGTAACTCTTTAGTATAAAAAGAAGTCTTATTTAGACCATATTTATCAATAATCATTTTAATACTTCTTTCTCCAACAAGATTAGCAGAAATCTGAGCTAGGACATCTCCTTCACGTTCTTCGGGTGTTCTTACGTTCGATAAAACAAGGGACAATAAATCTTCTTGTATAATTCCTTTTCTGACTATTTTAACAGGCGGAATAACTAGCCCATCTTGAAAAATCTCTTTAGTTAAACTCATTGAACCTGGCGCAATTCCGCCAATATCAGAATGGTGTGCTCTATTTGCAACCAAAAATTGCAAAGAAAATTTTCCATTTTTTTTAGTGAATATTGGAAGTATCATTGTAAGATCAGGTAAATGATTACCTCCATGAAATGGATCGTTAAGAACAACCATATCTCCAGGTTCTAATTTTATAGTTTCAATTACATGTTCAACTGACATTGGCATAGACCCGAGATGCGCAGGAAGATGAGCAGCTTGAGATACCATTTTCGCATCTTTATCAAAAATAGCACATGAATAATCTCTTCTCTCTTTTATATTTGGAGAAAAAGATGACCTACATAAAGCAATTCCCATTTCCTCTGCAGCAGAGAAAAAAAGATTTTTAAAAATCTCTAATAAAATTGGGTCTAAACTAATCTTTCCCATTAATCAAACCTCTAAGAAACTTGTGGTTTTTGTCGAGAATTCTTCACTTTCGTTAAAATTAAATTGCATTCTTTATCAATTTTGCAATTCCAAAATGGTGGAATTATTGATGTCGCACTAAATTCAAAAACTAAAGCAGGACCTGAAAAACTTTTACCTGGATGTAAATCTATACGATCATAAATTTTAGATATATGTGATTTGCCATCAAAAATTATTTTTTGTCTTTTCATTATTTTCTTTTTCGTTTTTACTGTTTTTCTTTCTAATTTAATTGTCTTTGTGAAACCCGTAGCTCTAACTCTTATATTAACAATTTCTATATCTCTATTTGAATTTGCAGTTAAAAATCTTTTTTTGTGAAACTTAGTAAATAGCAAATACAAATCTTCATAAAAATTAGATTTAATTCCTCTGAAAGGTATTGTTAATTCATGCGATTGTCCTAAATAACGCATATCTAAAAATTTTTCTATTTTAAATTTATCTACTCCTTCCTTTTTCAAATCTTTTCTTGCCTGATCTAGAAGAGAAAAAAACAATTCATCTAGGTATTTATGATTCATATTCACTAAATTTAGGAGTACTGTTTTAGAGTAATCTTTAATTACATCAGCCAAGAACATTCCTCTTGCAGATAGAGTTCCTGGATCTCTAGGAATAAGAACTTTTTTTATTCCAAGTGTTTCAGCAAGTGCGCAAGCATGCATGGGTCCCGCACCACCAAATGCCATCAAGGTGAAAGCACGAGGATCATGTCCTCTTTCAATACTCATAAGTCGAATCGCATTAGCCATATGTTCATTGGCAATTGTTATTATTCCTTGAGCAGTTTCTAATGGATCAAGAGCTAATTTCTTAGCTAAAAGAGTTATCCCTTTTTCTGATCTACTACAGTCAATTTTTATTTTTCCACCAAGGAAATTCCAAGGATCTATCCTTCCTAAAAATAAATTTGCATCCGTCACAGTGACATTATTTCCATTTCCGTAACACATTGGACCAGGCGAAGCACCTGCACTTTTTGGACCTACAATAAGTGCTCCACCAGAATCACACTCTGCTATTGAACCACCTCCTGCACCAACAGTATGAATATCAATAACAGGAACTCTTACAGGCAATCCAGATAATTCTGTCTCAGAAGTAAAATTTAATTTTCCATCTATAATTGATACATCTGCACTTGTTCCACCCATATCAATAGTAATAAATCTAGAGGTTTTCTTCTTTTTAGCTACATGAAAGGCTCCGACAACTCCTCCTGCAGGACCAGACAAAATTGTTCTAACAGCTTCACTACTAGCTACTTCGGAAGAAATAAGTCCGCCATTACTTTGCATAACACGGAAACGTATTAAAGTTTCTTCTTTCTGGAGTCTATCTAAATAATTCTTCATTAATGGTGAAACATACGCATTCACACATGTTGTACTAGTTCTCTCAAACTCCCTATATTCAGGTAAAATTAGGCTAGATACAGAAACAGGAAAACCCTTTTTAATAAAAAAATCAGATACCTCTAACTCATGGGTATTATTTACGTAAGAATGAAGAAAACAAATCGCTAAAGATTGAATTTTGTTTCTCTTTAATTTCAAGAGTATTTTTTTTAATTCAGCTTTAGAAAGACTTTCTAAAACTTCACCATTTTCATTTATTCTTTCTTTTATACCAAAACGATTTTCTTGATTAACGATAGATTTTGGTCTTTTATATGTTAGATCATAGAGGACATCTCTATTCTGACGTCCAATTTCAATGATATCTTCAAAACCTGAAGTTGTAATAAGACCAACTTTTACTCCATCTCTAGATAAGAGTGCATTTGTAGCCACTGTTGAACCATGGATAAGGTCAATGGGTCGATCATGAATATTTTTTTCAGTAATACCTTCTATTATTGCGAGCGCTGGATTGGAAGGAGTTGAAGGTAATTTATGAACATTTAAAATTCCATTTTCAAGAAAAACAAAATCGGTAAATGTTCCACCAGTATCAACTGCAATTCGAAAATCTGTCAATTTTTCTCTCTAAATTTTAAATTTTCAAAATCTAAATAAAATTCATTGTGAAAAAAATACCAATTGGATACACTAAGATAAAGAAGAAACTGCTTTAGAAATACGATGAATCGCTTCCTCTAAATTTTCGATACTATTTGCAAAACACATACGTAAATGATTATCTGCATATTGACCAAAAGCAGAACCTGGCAATGTTGCTACACCAACTTCATCTAGCAAATAGTCTGATAATTTCTCAGAAGACATTGGAATTTCACTAACATTAGGAAAAGCATAAAAAGCGCCCTCAGGAAATTTGCAAGAGATTCCGTCAATCGAATTTAACCCATCTATAAATACATCTCTTCTTTTTTTAAATTCATTCATCATTTTTACACTATCTGCTTGCTCACCTTTTAATGCCTCCACACCAGCCATTTGGACAAACGGAG
>Ga0114933_10004593_pt1 | contig 12828 bp, 11 predicted proteins | sample 4SBtaG_FD_89691 | JGI IMG/M metagenome (GOLD analysis project Ga0114933, IMG submission 89691) | Deep subsurface microbial communities from Kolumbo volcano to uncover new lineages of life (NeLLi) - 4SBTROV12_W25 metaG | ecosystem: Environmental > Aquatic > Marine > Volcanic | place: Kolumbo...
TGGATACTCAATTTGGTGGTCTAAATAATAAACAATAAAAAATAACCTATGTTAAAAAATATTAAATTAAATATGTCACGAAGAATTAGAAGAACACCTTATACTGGAATGGTTGAAAAACATGGTGTTTCAGATTTTACGGTGGTAAATCATATGCTTCTTCCAAAAGGTTTTAAAAATTCAATTGAAAAAGATTACTGGCATTTAAGTAAAGAAGTTCAGGTTTGGGATGTTTCTTGTCAAAGACAAGTTCAAATCAGTGGTCCTGATGCTTATAAACTTGTACAAAAATTAACTCCTAGATCTATAGAAAAAATGGAGACAGGAAAATGTTTTTATATACCAATACTTAATGAAAATGCTGGAATGATAAATGATCCTGTATTGCTTAAATTGGATGATGATATGTTTTGGATATCAATTGCAGACTCAGATATTTTATTATGGGCAAAAGGATATGCATTAGGTTCTAACTTAAATGTTAATATTGAAGAGCCTGACGTATACCCCTTAGCAGTTCAAGGACCTAAGTCAGAAGCACTTATGACAAAAGTGTTTGGAGAAGATTTAAAAAAAATTAAATTTTTTAATTTTAGAATAATGGATTTTATGGGTACAAAACAGGTTGTTGCAAGATCAGGGTACAGCAAGCAAGATGGATTTGAAATATATTTTAAAGCTTATGACAATCATTTTGATACAGTGGAAATGGGAGAAAAACTTTGGGAGACAATTTGGGAAGCTGGGCAAGAATATAATATTTCGCCAGGTTGTCCTAATTTGATTGATAGAATAGAGGGTGGGCTTATGTCCTACGGTAATGATTTTACTAATGAAAATAACCCGCTTGAATGCAATCTTGATCAATACTGCAAACCTGAAGTTACTCACGATTTTATTGGCAAAGAAGCGTTAAAATCAATTCAAAGTAATGGAGTAAATCAAAAAATTAGAGGAATTATTTTTGATGGAAGCCCTTGTTCAGGTATAGGTCGACCCTTGCCTGTTTTATCAAACAACAACAAAAAAATTGGCCAAATAACTTCAGGTATTTATTCTCCAAGAATAAAAAAAAATATTGGTTTGTCTATGATATTAAAGGACTACTGGGAGATTGGTGAAAATATATTTGTTCAAATGCTTGATGGTGAAAAAAGAAATGGAACTATTACCACTTTGCCATTTCCTGAATAAGAATATATATAAGAATTTTAAATTAAAATATGTATAAAGCAGTTATAGCAGGTTATTCAAGGTCACCTTTTACAATGGCAAGAAAAGGTGAATTAATTGATGTAAAACCTGTCAATTTATTAGCAGAAGTAATTAACAATCTTGTAGCAAAATCTAATATTAAACGAGAAGATATTGAGGATATTGTAGTTGGATGTGCATTTCAAACTGGTGAGCAATGTTTTAATGTTGGAAAATTAGTTACTTTTTTAACAAATATGGACATCAAAACTTCAGGGATGACTGTTGATAGGTGGTGTGGATCATCAATGGAGGGAATTCATGTAGCAGCAGGAAAAATTGCTATGGGTTCAGGAAAAGTTTTTATATGTGGTGGTGTGGAAAGTATGACTAGAGTTACAACTGGATTTGACTCTATGCCTTATCCTTATAATGAAAAAGAAAATCCAAATGTTTATTTTTCTATGGGAACAACTGCAGAAAATGTAGCGAAACAATATTCTATATCACGAACTGAGCAACAAGAATTTGCAATATCTAGTCACCAAAAAGCTTTTGAAGCCCAGACAAAAGGAAACTTTGATGATGAAATTGTATCAATTGGAAATTGTTCTAAAGACAGCAACATAAGACCTAATAGTAATCATGAGAAATTAGATAGTTTAAAATTAGCCTTTGACCAAAATGGAACTGTAACTGCAGCAACTTCATCACCATTAACTGATGGTGCAGCTGCAACTTTAATCTGCGAAGAGCAATATGCTAAAAATAATAATTTAAATATTTTGGCTAAAATTGTATCTACTTCTGTACAAGGCTGCAAAGCAGATACTATGGGCTTAGGTCCAATTGGTGCTTCTCAAAAGGCTTTGGAGAGAGCAGATCTAAATATTAAAGATATTGATATAATTGAATTAAATGAAGCATTTGCCTCTCAGTCATTAGCTTGCATAAAAGATCTCGGTATAGACAAAAATAAAGTAAATATAGATGGTGGTGCATTAGCGCTAGGTCATCCACTTGGTGCCACTGGAGCAAGAATTACTGGAAAAGCAGCACAATTGTTAAAAAGAGAAAATAAAAAGTATGCTTTAGCGACTCAATGTATAGGTTTGGGAATGGGAATTGCCACTATAATTGAAGCTATTTAATAAATTTGTAAATGGAACAATTACCCTTCGATAAAAGATCAGGAAAAATCTGGTTTAACAATGAACTCGTAGAGTGGCAGGACACAAAAGTTCATGTAATTAGTCACGGTATGCATTATGCAAGTTTAGTTTTTGAAGGAGTAAGAGTTTACAATAAAAAAATATTTAAATTAGAAGATCATACAAAAAGGTTATTTCACTCTGCAAAAATTATGGATATGCAAATTCCTTTTTCGGAAAATGAAATTAATGAAGCAACACTTAAGCTTGTTGAAAATCAAAATATCGAAAATGGATATATTAGACCTTTTGTGTGGAGAGGTAGTGAAATGATGGGTGTTTCTGCGCAAAAAACAAAAATTAATGTAGCTATCGCAATATGGGATTGGCCTACATATTTTGACCCAAAATTAAAACTTAAAGGAATAAAATTAAACATTTCAAAATGGCAAAGACCTCCTCAAAATTCATCGCCATGGGATAGTAAAGCTGCTGGATTATACATGATATGCACCCTCTCAAAGCATGAAGCAGAAAAAAAAGGATTTACAGACTCACTAATGCTTGATCATGAAGGAAATATCGCTGAGGCGACAAGTGCGAACATTTTTTTTAAAGATAAAAACAACGAATTAAATACCCCAATCCCAGATTCCTTTTTAGACGGAATTACAAGAAAAACTGTAATCGAAATAGCTAGGTCAAAAAATATTAAAATAAATGAAAGAAAAATTTCTCCAGATGAATTATCAGATTTTACAGGATGTTTTATTACAGGAACGGCAGCAGAAATAACGCCAGTTGCAAGTATATTAGATAATAATTTTGAAGTATGTGATATGATTTTGGACTTATCTTCAACTTATGAAAAATTAGTCGGTAAAGTATAAAAACTATCTATTAATTCCTCTTAACCTTTCGGATCTTCGTCTTAATAATTCAGCTGTTACTAAAATTATTGTTGATAAAAGGATTAAACATGTAGCAACTGCTAGAATTGTTGGACTTAACTGTTCTCTCAATCCAGTCCACATTTGTACTGGAATAGTAGTGTTATCCAATCCTGCCAAAAACAAAACTACTACAACTTCATCAAACGAGGTTACAAAAGCAAACAAACCTCCTGAAATTACACCGGGTAGTATCAGGGGTAATGTAACTTTCATAAATGTATTAAATGGATTGCTGCCTAAACTTGCAGCGGCTCTTGTAACACTGTGGTCAAATCCAGATAGAGTTGCAGTAACTGTGATCACAACAAATGGGGTTCCTAAAATAATATGCGCTAAGACAATACCTGTATGAGTTGCTGCTAAGCCAACTTTTGCCATAAAAAAGAAAATAGCAACACCAGAAATGATTAAAGGAACGATCATTGGAGATATTAAAGCTGCCATGATTAATCCCTTATATGGCATGTGTCTACTACTAAGTCCTAATGCAGCTAATGTTCCTAAAATAATAGATCCAATAGTTGCAAATATCGCTATTATAAAACTGTTCTTTGCAGCTAATCCCCAAGGATTTTTAGTTCCATAAATCATATCTTTGTACCATCTTAAAGAAAACGCGTCTGGGTCAAGATTTTTCATTCCTTCAGAAAAAACTAAAAATTCTTCTGCGTTAAATGATAATGGAAAAATTACAAATAGAGGTGCAATTAAAAAGAAAAATACAAATGTACAAATTGCAATATAAAAATAATGCCAAATTCTATATCTCGTTTCAGTATAACTTGGTAATGCCATATTTAACCTAATTTAATATTATCAACCCCAACTAATTTATTATAAATCCAGTAAATAACTAAAACCCCTGATAACAACATTAATCCCATGGCAGACGCAAAGCTCCAATCTAATGTTGTCTTCATATGATAAGCAATTTGATTACTGATTAAAGTTCCTGAGGCTCCTCCAACTAGCGCTGGGGTAATATAATATCCAATCGCCAAAATAAATACCAACAAGCAACCTGCTCCAATACCTGGTATAGTTAAAGGAAAATAAACTTTCCAAAATGCAACAAATGGAGTTCCACCTAGTGATTTACCAGCTCTCATTAAGCTTGGAGATATAGTTTTCATTACACTATATAAAGGGAGAACCATGAAGGGTAATAGAATTTGAGTCATAGCAACATAGGTTCCAACTTTATTATACATCATCTCTGGTCTGTTATTGTCTGCTACGAGCCCTATCAAAACAAAGAAATCATTTACTAATCCTTGTTGTTGTAGCAAAATCATCCAACTGGCTGTCCTGACTAATAAAGATGTCCAAAAAGGTAAAAGCACACAAATCATTAACAAATTACTGTATTTCATAGGCAATGTTGCGAGCAGGTGTGCTATTGGATATCCCATCAAGAAACAGAATATGGTTACAAGCAAAGCAATTTCCAAAGTTCTCAACCAAAGTATTCTATGAATTCTTCTATCTTCATCAACTTGTGTAATACCACCGTCCGCATCAATATACATATCCATCCCTTTTAAATATTTTGCAATCGTATATGGCGGTGCTGTTCTTTTAATTGCTTGCCAGTATTCTACATTTCTCCACCTTTTGTGGATTTTCATTATCTGTTCTTTAATACTCTGATTTTCATCAATTTTGTTTCTTTTGATCTGTCTTAAAAGCTTTTTAGTAATTGAATTAAAGCCATTTTTTTCTTTGTTTAATCTTTGTCCTAATTTTCCTTGTTCTTGTTTTTCAACTAAAACTTTAAAATCTTTATAAAAGGCAGCAAAAACCTCTTCGGAAGGTAATTCTTTTCCGTCCCATGTTTCCATCTCCTTAAAAGTTTTTGGAAGCATGTTTGTAATCATTTTATCATCAACGCTTCTTGTGAACATTTCTCCGATTGGAAAAACGTAAGTGATAATCAAAAATAGTAATAAAGGTGCTACTAAGAGAAAAGCTTTAATTTTATTTTTTCTCTCTGCTTTTTTTAAACTTACCTCTAAGGGTATTCCGTCAGTAGTTAAGATTTGCTTTGTTTCTGAGCTCATAAAAAAAAGGGCGGTTATTAAATAACCGCCCAAATATATTATATTAATTCAGTGTTTAAAACTGAAATTATAGGCCTGCTTTCATTGCTTCCCATTTTTCACCAATCTCTGTACCGTTGTCAGCCCAGTAGAAAGGATCAACTAAGAAATAATTCTTAGTATTTGCAGGAGCAGTTGGCATTTGAGGCATCATTTCTGTTTTACCATCTTTGTACCATGGCTCACCAGCTTTGATGATATCAAGAGAAGATTTTCTCCATGGAGCGTATGCAATATACTTCGCGCTACCCGCTAACATTTCAGTGTTAGTCATCATAGCTAAAGCTTTTTTAGCATTTGCTTCATCTGGTCCACCTTTAACAAGTGCGAAATATTCATAGTCAAGACCTTGACCGTCCCATACTTGTTTAATTGGAGCATTTTCACCTACTTCAGCGTTAAAGAATCTTCCGTTCCAACCAGTTGCCATTACAACTTCACCAGCAACTAATAGTTCTGGTGGTTGAGCACCAGCTGACCAGAATACACATCCTCCGTTAGGATCTTGACAAAGTGCTTTGATTTTATTCATTGCTCTGTCAACTCCGCCATCAGCTTCAAGTTTTCTATAGATCAACTCTCCACCTTTACCCATTTTCACACCATCAGCAGCTAAAGCAATTTCTAGGTTAGTTAGAGCACTATTGTATATTGCTCTTTTACCTGGAAATCTTTTAGTGTTAAAAAAGTCCTTGATAGTTTTAGGCTCTTTGCCACCAAACGCTCTTGTGTCAAACGCATAGTTCCATGAGTATAAAATATTTCCTACAGCACACTCACTCGGCATACCTGTGAAAAAATCTTGACTTGCTGGAGTTCCGTCTGGAGCAGCTGGGAAGTCTTTATCAAAATCAAATTTAACAAATAAACCTTCATCACATCCGTTAATAGTATCGAATGCAAATAAGTCTATGATATCCCAAGTAATAGCACCTGCTTCTTTTTGTGCTTTAATTTCAGATAGGCCACCAGAGTAATCAACCCAGTTTATATCTACACCAAGTTTTTTGGCAGTCGGGTCACCATACCCTAACTTTTGAGACTCTGTATAAGCTCCACCCCAAGATGCTACAGTAACAGCAAAGGCTGAAGAAGTTACAGAAACAACAAAAGAAAGTGCAAGTAACAATTTACTTATTTTTTTCATTATTCCTCCGTTTAAACGATTAATATAAATTAATTTATATATGTAAATTACACCAAAATGGTCTTAAAGAGTCAACCGGTTAATGAAATGTCTATTTTGGGTCTAAAGCTCTTGCATCAGAACTATTCCATCCAATTTTAATTTCCTCACTCACTTTAAGCTCTAAGTTAGATGTGCTATTTGGAACTTTTAAAATGAATTCAGAGTTTCCTAAAAGATTAATTCTAACTCTAGTATGATCACCATGATAAATTACTTCCTCTATTTTACCGCTAAACATATTGTCCATTTTTTCACTGGGCTCAATTAAAGCTCTTTCAGGTCTAAGAGAAACTGTTGTTTTTTCCCCTTTTGATTTCACTGAAATTGGATTAGCTAAAATTTCTGAATGCGCTAATTTTACTTTACACTTATCATTTGCAATATCTATTACCTCTCCATCAAAGGTATTATTTTCTCCAATGAATTCAGCAACAAAAGAATTAACTGGTTTTTCATATAATTCTGCAGGATTTGATAATTGCTGAACTTTACCGTCATTAAAAACTGCAATTCTATTAGACATTGTTAAAGCTTCGCTTTGATCATGAGTTACATAAACAACTGTAACACCAATGCTTTCATGAATATGTTTAATTTCATATTGCATACTTTCTCTTAAATTTTTATCTAAAGCTCCCAATGGCTCATCCATTAAAACCACCGATGGATCAAATACTAAAGCTCTTGCAACCGCAACTCTTTGTTGTTGTCCACCAGATAATTGACCTGGCATTCTAGACTCAAACCCATTTAGTGAAACCATTGATAAAGCCTTATCAACTTTTTTATCAATCTCATCTTTTTCAATTTTTCTAACTCTTAAAGGAAATGCTAAATTTTCATAAACAGTCATGTGTGGGAACAAAGCATAGTTTTGAAAAACCATTCCAATTCCTCTTTTGTGTGGAGGAATGTTTGAAATTATATTGCCGTCTAATAAAATTTCTCCATTTGTTGGAGTTTCAAACCCAGCTAACATCATCAAACAAGTAGTCTTACCTGATCCAGAGGGACCAAGCATAGTTATAAACTCACCTTCAGCAATATCTAATTGGAGATCTTTAACGACTAAAACTTTACCATCATAACTTTTGTCAACTTTATCGAATTTTACAAATTCTGGATTTTTAGACATAAAGATGAATATAAAACATTTGTACTGATATATTTCAATAGCTAATTAACTCTTGATATGAAGCTCTTTTGGAAAATTACAAAATAATTCTGATCCACTGTCAGTTACTCTAATTGCTTCTGAAGCTTCAACGCCCCAATCACCAAATTGCATTACTGCTATCATGTGAAAACAAACATTAGGCTCTAGCACTGTCATATCTCCTTTATAAATATTAAGAGTATGCTCGCCCCAGTCAGGTGGGTAACCTATTCCAATTGAATAACCAGTTCTTGATCTTTTTTCTATTCCATATTTATCTAAAATTTTCCAAAACTCTTGAGCTACATCATTAGCAGTATTGCCTGGTTTAATAGCTTCAATACCTGCATTTAAGGCTTCAATAGTTTTATTCATAGTATCAATTTTTAATTGATTGGGTTTTCCAAGGAGTACTGTTCTAGCCATTGGTGCGTGATACCTATTGTAAACACCAGAGAGTTCTATAATTGTAGCCTCTCCTTCCACAAATTTATCCTGTGTTGCAGTTAAATGAGATGCTGAGGTTCCTTTACCTGTGGGCAATAACGTTGCAATACTTGAATATTCACCACCAAATTCCTCAGTTCCACGAAACAATGTTTTTTGAATTTCACCCACGGCATCACACTGTCTTATGCCTGGATTAATGACATCCATTGCTGTTTTCATTCCTCTTTCTGAAATTTGTGCAGCTGATTTCATATAGCTAATTTCTGTATCTGATTTAACTAATCTTGCCCAATTTACTAATCGTTCACTATCTTTTAGTTTAGCATTTGGTAAACCAAGTTTAATTTTCTCATAACAATAAGCAGTAAAATAATGAGCATCCATTTCTAAACCAATGGATAATTTTTCCCAATTTCTCTCTTTAATTATATCTACTAATCGATCATAAGGATGACTTGGCCAATTATGTATATATTCTTCATCATAGACAAGTATATTTTCATTCTTTAAATATGATTTTATATAGGCTCCACCTGCATCTTGAGCTCTTACAAAACATAAAGGTTCTTCTGCATTGACATGAACAATAGCACATTGAGCATAATAGAATGACCAGGCATCATAACCTGTTAAATAATTAATATTATTTGTGTCATGCGATATTAAAAGTTCAACACCCTTTTCTTGCATCATTTTTTGAACTTTTTTTAATCTTTGATTATATTCTTCTCTAGTAAAGATCATTAATTGGCATGGAATAATTTTCCAAATCCCTCTACTGAATTATTTTTGTTTATTTTAACGAGTGTATCCCAAATCAATGCCTGATTACTTGATAATACAGTAGTATTTAATTTATTTTCTAATTTATTTATGATTGTCAAAACTGGCAAAGCGGTACATGAGACGAATAAAGCCTCTGCGCCTTTAAGGTCCATATTAGATAATACATCAAATAGATAATTCTGATCAACTTTCCCAATGTCATAATCTGCTTCAATATCAAAGTATGAATTAGAGGTAATTTCAAAACCTTCTCTTTTAAAATATTTCAAAACTTCATCATTTAATTTTTTACTATAAGGAGTAAAAATAGAAATTTTACTAATTTTCATTTTTTTTAATGCTTTAATTGCAGCAGTACTAGGTGTGGTAACATCAGCCATCGGTTTAGCTGCTTTTACTTTTTGTTCTATAGAGTTATATCCAGCTGCAATTGTACCAGAAGTACATCCGTAAACAATGCAATCAATATCTTGATCAGGTAAAATATCTTTTGTTACTTCTGTTACTTTATCTGACATTTTGATCAGATTTTCTTTTGTCAGAGGATTATAGCATTCAATTCGATTTATAAATAAATCAATATCACGATCTTTGATTACATTTATAAAATCCCTTTCAATCATAAAATCACTTGCGAGAGCAATAAGACCGACTCTTGGATTTGATTTGCTGATGTATTTAGGTTCTATTTTAGTTGAATTCATATTTTAAACAGTGAATATATCATAGGATCTTTAATAATCATTAATATTAAAAATAACGACATGAATTTAAAAGACACCTTTATAGCCTCTCTAGTACCTATATTTTTAGGGTTTGGTTTTGTTATAGCAAAGCCTGCATTTGAGTCTTTTCCTCCAATTTTATTAATGGGAGTAAGATTTACTTTTGCCGCATTACTTTTAATTTGGTGGTTTCCAATACCTAAAGGCTATTTAAAAAAAATTTTTTTTGCATCATTGATTGCAAATACTTTGCAGTATAGCATTACATACACGGGACTTAATTATATAGATGCATCTGCTGCAGTCTTATTGGTTCAAACGGAGGTTCCATTTGGTGTAATTTTTGCATTTTTTATGCTTAAAGAAAAGCCAACTATTAGAGCATTAATAGGGATAGCTATTGCTTTTGTTGGTGTTTATATTTTGACTGGATCACCTAACTTGGAGGGGAAATTTTTTGGGATATCACTTACAATTATTGGATCAGCGATCTGGGCATTAGGTCAAGTAATTGTAAAACCATTAAGCAAAGAAATAAACCCATTAGCACTTGTTGCATGGCTTGCACTATTTTCTGGGCCACTTTTAATAGCTTTATCAAGTATAATTGATGGAGATACAATAAAATATTTATCAGAGGCAAAATTTGATCATTGGATTATTGCTTTTTATATAGGATTTATAATGCAGCCAGTTACTTATGGTTGTTTCTATTATGTTTTAAAAAACAATCCACTTTATAAAGTACTTCCTATAGTAACTATGGGTATTCCACCAACTGGTTTATTGGCAGCAATATTTCTTTTGGGGGAAAAACCAACTCAAGAATTATTTATTGGTGGAGCAATTATTATAGTTGGGGTAATTTTAATTGTATTCACAAAAAATAAAACTGAAGAGGTTGAAAAATGAAAATAGGCTTTATTGGATTAGGTAATGTTGGGGGAAAACTTGCTGGTAGTTTGATAAGAAATAAGTTTGATTTAACTGTGAGAGATCTAGATAAAAATTTAACAAAATCATTTAAAGATCAAGGGGCAAAAGTTGTAAATTCTCCAAAAGAATTAGCAGAAGAAGTAGATTTAATAATTACTTGTCTTCCTTCACCTAAAATCTGTGCAGAGGTCATGGAAGGAGAAAATGGTATTTTAAATGGTCTTTCCGAAAATAAAATATGGCTTGAAATGAGTACTACAGACGAAGCTGAGGTAAAAAGACTTGGTCAAAAGGTAATTGCAAAAAAAGCTATACCTTTAGATGGGCCTGTAAGTGGTGGTTGTCATAGAGCGGCTACAGGAAATATTGCAATTTTTGTTGGGGGCAACAGAAGCGCTTTTGAAAAAATTTTACCCGCATTAACTGTAATGGGAAGAAAAGTATTACACACAGGAGATCTTGGAAGTGCTAGTGTACTTAAAGTAATTACCAATTACTTAGCGTCTGTTCATTTAGTTGCTCTTGGTGAAGCATGGACTGTAGCAAAAAAATCTAATCTAGACCTTGCGAAAGCATACAAAGGCATTGCTGTTTCATCTGGTAATTCTTTTGTCCATGAAACAGAAAGCCAAGTGATACTTAATGGTTCATACAATATAAATTTTACTATGGATTTAGTTCTAAAAGATACGGGTTTATTCGATGAGCTAGCTAAAAAATTAAACGCTCCTCTTGAAATCTCTCCTAAAGTTGTTGAAATATTTAATGATGGGAAAAAAAAATACGGTTCTAGAGCTTGGTCTTCGATGATTGTAAAAAGAATGGAAGATTTAAATAATATTGATTTTAGAGCTGAGGGCTTTCCTGACGAATTAGTTGACAACGAGCCTGAAGAGAAAGGATATGAAATTTAAATTTATATGCATGTAATCCATAGAGGTATAGCAAATAAAAAACTTAAGGAAAATTTACTCTTATCTTTTAAAAAATCATTTGATTTAGGTTTTGGTGTTGAAACTGATATTCATGCAACTAAAGATGAAAATTTTGTTTGTTTTCATGATTTTACTTTAAACAGAATTTTTAAAAAAAAATTAAGTATTAAAAATTTAAATTTTTCAGATATTGAGACTGTAAAAAATTTTAAAAAAAACCCAATTCCCTTATTAGAAGAGGTATTAAAAGCTTCAAAAAATAAATATCCTATTTTGATTGAAATAAAGCCAAATTTATCTTTAAAATTGCTAAAAAAATTAGTTAAACAGACTTCAAAATACTCTAAGTGTATTTTTATCTCATTTAAACATGAAAATATTAATAAATTACTCAGGATTAAGCAGACTTTGAAAGTAGGATTATCTTTTTCGTACAATTCTAAAATTACTACAATTGTTGAAAAATCAAAAAATAAAAAAATAGACTATTTAATATTAGATAAAGTATTTTTAAATCATAAAAAAATTCAAAATTTAAATATCCAAAAATTTTATTATACAATTAAAAATAAAAAAGATTTTAATAAATATAGTAATGACAATTGTTTGATATTTGAAAACTTATAAATTTATTTTTTTAGATAATTTAATCTACCGATGATCTCGTCTCTATCCATATAATAACCTTGCAAGTGTCTATGACCCGAATTTGGATCGAATGCAGTTCTGCCATGTAATATTCTTCTGTTATTGAAGGAATAAATATCACCTGGTTCTAGACGAAAATTTATTTGAAACTTTTCATCATGTAACAATTTACCAAATAAACGATGAGCTTTATAAACTTTTTGCATCAAATCAGGATGGCAATCTAAAACATCCATAGTTGCTATACTAAATCTTATATCATGAAAATCTCCATCTTTAGTTAAACTGATCGCTGGCGCATGAAAATCCCTATGTGACTCTTGTGTATAGTCCATATCACGGAATTTTAATGGCACATTTACTAAAGTATCAAAAATTTCCCTCTCATTTTTTTTTAAATATTCAGCTACAGCAAAACCATCAACTGCTGAAGAGTCTCCCCCTTTAGCAGAGTTAATTAAGCAATGCAGAAATTGATAGCCCGGTGGCAACTCAAACCAAGGTAGATCCATGTGATTTCTAAGTGCATGAGCAGTATAAGCTGAGTTATTTGGTTTAGGTATATTAATTACTTCAAAAGGTGTTTTAAAAAATGTCTCCCTAACA